>ERZ840371.1545-NODE-1545-length-23074-cov-5.018637_pt1 | contig 23074 bp, 20 predicted proteins | sample MGYA00519937_ERZ840371 | MGnify/ENA primary metagenome ERZ840371 (study PRJEB31850, sample SAMEA3708873) | human gut metagenome | biome: human gut; feature: human-associated habitat; material: faeces | place: China | collected 2014 ... | reverse complement strand
GACATATCGCTTTATGGTGCGGTCTTGCAAACGGTGCTGAGGAGATTCTTCTTCCGGAAAAATATGATTACGATGAGCAGCGTCTGATTGATCAGGTAGTCAACGCAAGAAAGAACGGAAAGCAGCACTATATTATTGTAAATGCTGAGGGTATCGGTCATTCACAGAGCATGGCAAAGCGTATCGAGGAAGCGACAGGTGTTGAGACACGCGCAACGATTCTCGGACATATGCAGCGTGGTGGAAGCCCGACATGTAAGGACCGTGTCTATGCAACCACAATGGGTGCAATGGCAGTTGACCTTCTCTGCGAAGGAAAGAGCAACCGTGTCATTGGACATAAGGGTGGCAAGTTTGTAGATTTCGACATTGATGAAGCTCTGGCTATGAAGAAAGATGTCGATGAGTACATGTACGAAATCTCAAAGACACTGGTATAGTTATTCCTTTTATTGGAGAACATAGTGCGGCAGGGAATTCTCTCTGCCGCATTTTTAGGTTTGAAATCAATGGGATTTTCAAGGAGACGGGCAATGGACAACACCAAGGAAATTCTCACACTGGCAGTAGAAATCGGGGACGCGATGCTGCGGTGCGGAGCAGAAATTTACCGGGTGGAAGATTCTGTGATACGCATATTGGAAGCTTTTGGTCTGGATGATTTTGATGCTTATGTTTTATCCAACGGAATTTTTGCAAGTGCAAATGAGAGCAGGGAGGATGCCTGCAGTGTGGTAAGGTATGTTCCTCTTTCGGCAACCCATCTGGGGAAACTCGCTGCTTTAAATCAGCTGACCCGAGATATCTGTAATCATAAATGTTCGGTTGCAGAGGCATCAGAGCGGGTGAAACAGTGCAAAAAAATTCCGGTTTATGCGAATGCGGTACAGTTACTGGCATGTGGAATCGGTTGTGCAGCGTTTACCTTCATGTTTGGAGGGCATCTGCCGGAAGCACTGTATGCATTTTTTGTAGGGCTGATAGAGCAGCTGGCATTGTTTGTGTGCCGGAAGCGTAAAGTTTCCAGATTTTTAACGAATGTATATGTCAGTCTGCTGATCTCTTTGCTTAGTCTGCCAGCGGCCGCGGGTGTGATACCTGTTTTGCATGACAAAGTGGTGATCGGGGCAATTATGCCGTTAGTACCTGGAATTGCACTGACAACATCCATTCGTGATTTTTATAATGGCGATTATTTGTCCGGAACGATCCATCTGATTGATGCACTTCTTACGGCACTTTGCATTGCAGTGGGCATTGCACTGCCGATTCTGTTGTTGCGATATGGAGGAAACTTACCGGTATGAGTTATGTGCTTCAGTTTTTTATTGCAGCGGTTGCCACGGTTACTTTTGCCATTTTGTTTGCGGCACCGAAAAAGGAACTGGTTTTCTGTGGCGTATCAGGAGGGCTTGCCTGGCTGGTTTATTTTATTTTGTACAGGCAGTCGGGGAATGTGGTTTTGGGCAGTCTGGTGGCAACCTTTGTTTTGACAATTTTAAGTCGTATTCTGGCAGTAGCAAGATGCAATCCTGCCACGATTTATCTGGTATCCGGGATTTTTCCACTGGTTCCGGGAGCCGGTATCTATTATACGGCATATTATCTGATATCCGGAATGCCGGCAAAATGCTCGGCAAAAGGGCTGGAAACTTTCGAGATTGCCCTGGCCATTGTATTTGGGATTATTTTTGGCTTCTCGATTCCGGAAACACTGTTTCATAAAAGGAAACAGTAAGTAATGGGAAAGGATTGTACGGATGATATGATTACAAGCAGTGCAAATCAGCAGATGAAACATCTGTCACAGCTGATGAAAAGGGCGAAAGAACGAAAAAAAGAACAGGTCTTTGTTGTGGAAGGAATAAAGATGTTTCAGGAAGCACCGGCGGATACGGTGGTGTCTGTCTACGTGTCGGAAAGTTTTCTGGAAAAACCGGAACATGAAAAATGTCTGCAGGGATACCGGTATGAGGTCGTGAGTGATGCGGTATTCCGGGAAATTTCGGATACACAGACTCCGCAGGGAATCCTTGCGATTGTCCGCATGCCGAAGTATGATCTGCCCGATCTTTTGCAGGGGGATCACACGCATCTTTTAATTCTTGAGAGCGTGCAGGATCCGGGAAATCTTGGAACGATGGTGCGCACCGGAGAGGGTGCCGGCATCACGGGAATTATAATGAATAAAACGACGGTGGATCTGTTTAACCCGAAAACCATACGCTCGACGATGGGAAGTATCTACCGTGTTCCGTACCTGATCACGGAGCATCTGCCGGATCTGCTTGATGAGCTGCATAAGGAGAATATCCGATTGTATGCGGCACATTTAAAAGGAGATACATATTATGATGCCTTTGATTTTACCGGGGCATGTGGCTTCCTGATTGGAAATGAGGGGAACGGTCTGTCTGATGAAATTGCAGAGTGTGCGGATTGCTATCTGAAGATTCCCATGGAGGGAAAGGTGGAGTCGCTGAATGCAGCCGTTTCTGCAGCACTTTTGATGTATGAATGTAAGAGACAGCGGGGAGAGCACAATGAAAATATGGTTTAAAATCTGGGAAAACACACACTTATTAAAATCGGAAACCATAGAAGATGATACGGAGGATACACGTACACATAAGATTTTTCATGCGCTTGAAGAAGTCTGTCTGAAGTGGGATCTTGGAAAACCGATCTGGTTTGATGCGAATATAGCGGAATTTCAAAGGCATGCGCGAACGAGGTTTGGCAAGGACAATTTTGTGGAGGAAACAGAATTTGATTATCTGGAGATACAGGTGATAGACGAAGATTAAAAAAATATTAAATTTGTTGCTTTCTGCGTACAGAACGTGTTTCTTGTGATATGATAATACCATATGGGAAAGCACGTTAATACATGTGTGAGGTCTGCTTTCGCATTTATGAAAGGAATGTCTGCCATTGTGGCAGGAAAGAGGAGGAATGACATGGGAACATCGCAGATGCTGGGGGAAGATATTGATAGTTGGGAAACTATGATGTTTTTATATAATTCTGCACTGAAAGAGGTGGGAACAAAACTTGAGATTTTAAATGACGAGTTTGTTCATATACATAAGTACAATCCGATTGAATATATTAAGTCGAGGATTAAAACACCGGAAAGTATTGTAAAAAAATTAAAGCGTGACGGATATGAGAGTACGATCGAGAATATGAGAAATTATATTAACGATATTGCAGGAATCCGTATTGTCTGCTCGTTTACTTCGGATATTTACCGTCTTGCAGAGATGATCGGAAAACAGAATGACCTGACCGTGATCTGTGTAAAAGACTATATCAAAAATCCGAAAGTCAGCGGTTACAAGAGTTTTCATATGCACGTGACGGTTCCTATCTTTTTATCGGACCGTGTGGTTGAGACAAAGGTGGAAATCCAGATCCGCACCATTGCAATGGATTTCTGGGCAAGTCTGGAGCACAAGATTTATTATAAATTTGAGGGGCATGCCCCGGAATATATCAGCCGGGATCTGCGTGCCTGTGCAGAAATTGTTTCAAACCTCGATGCAAAGATGCTGCAGCTGAATGAAGCAATTTTAGAAGAAAAGGAAAAAGAGGAACAGAAGAAAAAGGAAGAATAGTTACGAAGAATAAAACTATTACGGAACAGTCGGAAAGAAGGGAATGCTATGGTACCTTCCATTGCACGTCAGAGTGTGATTTTAAAATGTAATATGCAAAAATCCGTGATGCTTGGAAACTACGAATTTTTCTATGCTGCGGGATTGATGAGAAAATTATACAACATAGAGATCCGGACAGATATGGAACCGGAACAGATTCTGGAAGCGATTCTGCAGATGCAGGATAATCTGGCTCCGCAGAGTGAACAGGAAAAATATCTGATACAGATCATAAAGAATTATGAGCCGTCAGCGGATCATGATGCACAGATGGATGAACTGTTTGCCTGGGGAGAACAGGAACCTGACATGTGGCAGGTCACGACATCGTTCCATCCGGTTATAAGGTAACTATGAGCGATAGTTACCTTATATTTTTGCAATTTTCGTACATACTACAAGTAATTTTAAAAGAAAGATGAGGATGTATGAAATGAGTAAGATGACTCTGGAACAGGAAGAAGTGCGCAATCAGGAGTATAATGAGTATGTCGAACAGATGACACCGAAACATAATCTGTGGGCAAATATGGGAAAAGCCTTTTTGCTGGGGGGAGGTATCTGCCTGTTGGGACAGATTATTTTACAGATTGCAGCCGGGGTATTCGGACTTAAGGCAGAGGATGCCGCTCTTTGGTGCAGTTTACTTCTTGTTCTTCTTTCGGTGATCCTGACGAGCTGTAATGTATATGGGATTCTTGCCAACTGGGGAGGTGCAGGGGCATTGGTTCCGATTACCGGATTTGCAAATGGCGTGTGTGCTTCTGCGGTGGAATTCCAGAAAGAGGGACAGGTATTTGGTATCGGATGCCAGATTTTTAAGATTGCCGGTCCGGTGATTTTGTATGGGATTTTTTCAAGCTGGGTGCTGGGATTGATTTACTGGCTATTTTAAATTCGGTGGTATCTATGTCGATAAAATCCATGTAAAAGATACCAGTGAGGTATCTATATACTGAAAATTTAATGTTCAGATACCGTGTTTTATCATCAAGTGATTTAACAGGATGCTTTTCGATTATATTTTTTTTCCGCGTACTTTTCCTGAATTTGCACATACTACCATAGAAAATAAGGAAGCAAAGAGGTGCAGAATGAAAGAAAAACGGGAAATAGTTTATCTGAAGGCAGACCGCAACAGTGTCTGCCATGATCCAAAAATAAAGATACAGGATGTGATGTCTGTACAGTGTGCAGATCCTGCAATCTGTGCCGGAATAAAAAATAAAACACTGTATACGTTTAAGAAAAACGATGGCCAGAAAAAAGAAGGAAAAAAGAAAAAACGAATGGAAGTATTTTCGATGCTAAATGTGATCGAACGGATACAGACGGATTACCCAGATGTGGAAATTGTTAGTATCGGGGAACAGGATTTTGTGGTGCAATTGTTAGATGCACCGATGGCACCGAAATGGCTGGAGACGCTTAAAGTTGTTGTGATGGTTGTAGTAATCTTTCTTGGAGCGGCATTTACGATTATGGCATTTAACAATGACGTGTCCGTGGGGGAAGTGTTCGACCGGTTTTATCAGCAGGTGATGGGAAAAGAAAAACCGAAAGTATCAGAAATCGAAATTTTTTACTGTCTGGGACTGGCAGTGGGAATTTTGGTATTTTTTAACCATATCGGAAAGAAAAAAATTACTTCAGATCCGACACCGATTCAGGTTGAGATGCGAAAGTATGAACAGGATGTCGATATGGCGTTTATAGAGAACGCGGGAAGAAAGGGGCATGAACACGATGTTTCTTAGACACATTTTTATGGCGGGCCTTGCGACAGCCTGCGGCATTGCGGTTTCTGCCGGAACGTTTGCGTTTCTTCTGGTGATCGGGGTCATTCCGCGCATGATCAAACGCTGCAATTTTGGAGAACGGATACTGATGGTCGAAAATACGGTTATACTGGGGGTATTGACCGGTGCCGTATTTTCTGTGGTGGAGTGGAAGGCACAGCTGCCGTATCCGTGGCTGGCGCATGTCATTTTGGGTGCTTATGGAACTGCAGCGGGAATTTTTGTGGGATGTATTGCGGTGGCACTGGCAGAAATATTAAATACTTTTCCGATCCTGTTCCGGCGTCTGTATATCAACCGTGGACTCAGTGGTGTTATGATTGCCATGGCACTGGGGAAAATGGCTGGTTCTTTTTATTATTTCTTTTTTGGTTACGGGCTTCCAAAATATTGGTAAATCCATATTTTCTAATTGCAATCTTCTTTGTGTCTGGCGTATAATAAAAGGTACGATTAGTTACAGACTAAAGGAGAGAATTTTAAATGGGCAGATATGCATTGGATATGGAAAAATATGCAGATTTGGCAAGGACTGCATCTGCGGAGGGATGCGTGTTATTGAAAAATGACAACAGTACCCTGCCACTTAAAAAAGGAGATAAAGTTGCTGTATTTGGGCGCATGGCGTTTCATTATTACAAAAGCGGACTTGGCTCGGGCGGACTGGTAAATACACGCTATGTGGTTGGAATCCTTGATGCGCTGCGCGCCTGCAAAGATATTGCGCTGGATGAAGAACTGATTGGGATCTACGAAAAATGGATTAAAGACCATCCATATGACGAAGGTGAGGGATGGGGGCTGGTTCCGTGGTCACAGGAAGAAATGCCCGTGACGGAAGAGATGCTTCAAACCGCATCCGGGGATGATGTGGCACTGGTGATTCTTGGACGTACGGCGGGGGAAGACCAGGACAATACGGACAAGCCGGGCAGTTATAAGCTGACACGGACAGAAGAAGACCTGATCCGTAAAGTGAGCAGTCAATTTTCACGCACGGCCGTTATTTTAAATGTGGGAAATATCATTGATATGAAATGGGTCAGAGAATTTGATCCGGCAGCGGTACTCTATGCATGGCAGGGAGGTCAGGAAGGTGGAAACGGTGTCTGTGATGTACTTACGGGGCGTGTGAATCCGTGCGGAAAACTGACCGATACGATTGCAGAGGATATCAGTGACTATCCATCCACGTCAAATTTCGGGGATTTACAGAAAAACTATTATAAAGAAGATATCTATGTGGGATATCGGTATTTTGAGACATTTGCCAAAGATAAAGTTTTGTATCCGTTTGGATTTGGATTGTCGTATACTTCTTTTTCCGTGCAAGCGTCTGCAGAAGAAAAGGACGAGCATACGGTCTGTGTAAAGGCAACAGTGAAAAATACCGGAACAAAACCGGGGAAAGAAGTGCTTGAAGTATATGCCAAAGCCCCACAGGGGGTACTGGATACACCGGTGCGTGTTCTTTGTGGATTTGCAAAGACAAAGGAACTGGCAGCAGGGGAAGAAGAGCATATTACTCTGGAGATTCCGAAAAATACATTTGCCTCCTATGATGACAGTGGTGTAACCGGACACAGGGACTGTTTTGTGCTGCTGGAGGGTACTTATACCATTTATGTGGGAACCGATGTGCGGACGGCACAAAAGGCAGGCAGTTATCCGCAGACGTTTACAGTACTTGAACAGCTTGAGGAAGTCTGTGCACCGCAGAAACCGTTTGCCCGTATGACAAGAAAGCCGGGTGATGTGATCGGATATTCCGATACACCGGAACGGATCTATGGTCCGTATGACCGAGTGGAAAAACCGGCAGAGATTTCACAGACTGGTGATAAAGGCTATCGTCTGGAAGATGTATATGACAAAAAGATTTCCATGGAGACATTTGTGGCACAATTGTCGGACGAGGATCTGATTATGCTGTTCCGCGGAGAAGGCATGTGCAGTCCGAAGGTGACTCCGGGTACTGCAGCGGCATTTGCAGGACTGACTTCGTCTTTGAGGAAGTTTAGAATTCCGGCAGAATGTGCATCGGACGGACCATCCGGAATACGTATGGACTGCGGAACAAAGGCATTTTCCCTTCCGAACGGAACGCTGCTCGGATGTACATTTAACTGTGAACTGGTGCGTCAATTATATGAAATGACAGGGCTTGAACTACGGTTAAACCGTGTAGATACATTGCTCGGACCGGGATTGAATATTCACAGAAATCCGTTGAACGGACGAAACTTTGAGTATATTTCCGAAGATCCGTTTTTAACCGGAAAAATGGGAGCCGCACAGCTGCAGGGACTTAATATTGCAGGTTCCACAGGAACCATCAAACATTTTGCGGCAAACAATCAGGAAACGAAACGACATGAGGCAGATTCGATTATTTCCGTGCGGGCACTGCGGGAAATTTATCTGAAGGGATTTGAAATTGCGGTAAAAGAAGGACCGGCCCGCTCTGTTATGACTACATATGGCCCGGTCAACGGGGTGTGGACTGCAGGAAGTTATGATCTCAATACCATTGTATTGCGCAAAGACTGGGGATTTTCCGGCATCGTTATGACTGACTGGTGGGCAAAGGCAAACCATGAGGGACAGCCATCGGATCCGCGTATACATGCGGTCATGGCAGCGGCACAGAATGATGTATATATGGTGACTGCAGACGCGCAGGATATGCAGCAGGATGATATGCTCGAAGAATTCCAGAAGGGAAATCTTACGAGAGGACAGCTGCAGAGAAATGCCATCAATATATTGCAGTTTGTACTAAAATCCCCGGCGATGCTTTATGAGATGGATAGGATTTCTCCGGAAGAACTTAAAGACCGGAAGAATGCTGCAAAAGATGATCCGGATGTCTCAAAGATGATGAAATTTGTGACAGATGAGCAGGGAAATATCCGCATTTCCGGTGGCGGCTGGGATACACATCAGGGAAAAGAAATACTTGCGGATCTGGATATGAAAGCCGGAAGTTATGAACTGCAGATGAAAGTGAAATCAAATCTGGATGATCTGGCACAGCTTCCGGTAACAGTATATCTGGATAATATCATCAAAGGAACACTGTCATTTAGGGGATCGAAAGGGCAGTGGGTGACACAGCAGATCCGGTTTGATACATTCGAGGGACATCATTATATGAAATTATATTTTGGGGCAACCGGACTTACGGTAGATCATATAGCGTTTCAGCTGTCCGGGGGCGCAGACAAGGAGCAGTAAGACATGAATGTTTTAAAGGTAAAAAAGGGAGAAACGCTTGCCAGAAAACAGGACAAGGTGATGGAATGGTATCTGATTCAGGAGGGATCGGTGATCCGGCAGTTTGCATTTGCAGAGATCATTATGCACCGGAATGCAATTGTGGGTATTCTCGAGAACGAATGGTTTGCCTGCGATTATGTGGCAAATGAAGATACGACATTGATTGTGATTCCATGTAAAAATGCACAGGATCTGCGGAAGATTTTGTCCGAACATGAGAATTTCCGCCCGATTTTTTTGCGTACGGCAGTGGAACAGCGGCATCAGGCACTGTGTCTGTATGCCAGTCTGCAGAAAAAATGCATGCTTTTACATAATGCTGCGGAAACGTTGTACAGCGAATACAAAAATCTGTGCAGCGAGAAGCTTCTTGATGAACAGGATTTTCCGCGTATGGAACAGTTTGCAGCTTTAAAAATGCAGCACCGTGCGGAAAACTGGGAGATTGCAAACAGTAACAGTCTGGTCCGGAGTTATCTGAAAGAATATATGCAGCTGATGATCAAAGATGACAGTCTGTGTGTGGGAGCAATCATGGAGGCGGCGGCACAGATGCGTCGTGTGACACAGGGAATCGGCGAGATGGTAAATTATCTGCAGTACAACAGGGATATTTTATTTTCAGATTCCAGAGATGATATTTTTCGTCTGTTTTTTACAATGGCAGTCCAGCAGTCGCAGAAAAAGCAGGACATTTCCGAGATCAAAAAGCGTCTGTTAAATATGGTGGATGTCATGACAAAGCTTGATGTGTACGATAAAAAACAGATGGCGGAGGCACATGAACTCTGCGAAAATTACGACTTTACCAAGGAGTCCGAAGGACGTATCAATATTATGCGTGAGGATTGTATTGCACATATTATGGAGTATGCAGGATATGGCAGCGATATGATCAGGGATTTCCACAGCATTGTGCAGCAGTACCGGGAGCTGCCGGATATGATGTCTACAGACAATGAGGCGAGACAGCTGCGCAGGGAAATCACAAAGGTCTTTTACGATATTTATACCAAGGCGTTTATGAGATCAGTTGAGGAACTGGTCAAGCCGTCACCGATCATGATGATGTTTTTCAATTTTGGGTTTATGGATGCGGAGGTGCTGGGGGAAACTAACACAAATGCACTGTATAATCTGACGGATTCGCTTGGATTGTTTCACTCTGCAAATGTCTATACGGTTTATGACTGGCTGGTACAGATTTATCAGGGAAAGAAAGAACCGTCCCGCAATGAATTTGACCAGGATTTCAATGCATTTCTGCTGGAAGAAAAGAGAACTGGGAATATTACGGAAGAGCAGATGCAACAGTATAAAAATGACCGCAGGCAGAAAGTACAGTTTGAGATCCGCAATATGTTTACCTCCGGAAACCGTGTGACCTATGGCCGTGTGACTACATTCTGTCCGGTTCTGATGGAAGAGGATTTCATCAACACCGTGGAAAAGATGGCAGTTACCGCAGAAAAAATTGCCGATGCCATCAATAAGGTGCGCTGTGTGGATTATTCTGCACTCTATCATGATGTCATGTTTTCCGATCCGGATCGCGGAATCAATCAGGAATGGATCAAAAAGGAAATTCTGCCGGATGTGATTCTGATGCCAAATGCCGGAACCCGTACCCTGATGTGGCAGGAGACATCCGGGGCCAAGATTGATACACCAGCGCGTTTTCTGTTTCCGATCTTTTCCGCAGTGGATCTCGATGATCAGATGGTGGAATGTATCGGCCGATACCGCTGGGAGATCTGCAGACGTGTGCAGGGTGTATACTGGAACGATATCCGGGAGAAATCGCTTACGGCGGAGTACTGTGATTATATTCAGTATTATCGCAAAAATTCAGATCTTTCTGCAGATGCAAAGGAAAAGATCAAGACTGCATTGTCCCGTGCGCGCAACAGTTACCGTGAGGTATTTGTCAAGGATTATCAGGCGTGGATGAAGTATGAGTCACAGGGAAGTTTCCGACTGAATAAAGTGGCAAGAGATATTCTGGTAAGGTATTGTCCGTTTGCAAAGGATATCCGCCAGGGACTGGCCACCAATCCACAGTATCAGAATGCATTTCACAGACTTGATGCGGAAAACAGAAAGAAACTGCAGCGGTTCCGTTCTGTTTATGATAAATATGAGGCTGCCGGCGGAGAGATCACACCGGAACTGAAAGAAAATCTGCGGTTTTATCAGATGTAGGAACGGATATGGAATATATAGCTTATGTAGAGACCCCGTATAAAGAAAAATTTGGAATTCCCAGACAGAGCGGGCTGGCGGAGAGTACCTGTGGAGAGATCATCTTTACACCGAAATTCCGGAATCCGGATGCGGTGCGTGGAATCGAGGAGTTTTCCCACCTGTGGCTTCTCTGGGAGTTTTCGAGGGCAAAGCAGGATACCTTTCATGCAACGGTAGAACCTCCCCGTCTGGGAGGAAAAGAAAAACGGGGCGTGTTTGCCACACGTTCCCCCTTTCGCCCGAATTCGATCGGTCTTTCGTGCGTGAAACTTGAAAAAGTGCGCATCGATCAGAAGCTTGGACCGGTTCTTACGGTTTCCGGGCTGGATCTGCTTGATCACACACCGCTTTTTGATATCAAACCGTATCTGCCGTACGTGGATGCCCATCCGGAGGCAAAAAACGGTTTTGCGGAAGAATTCCGGGAGTTTCAGATACCGGTAGTATTTCCGGAGGAATTGCAGGCACAGATTCCGGAACATCTGCGGGGACCGCTTCTTGAGGTTCTTGCACAGGATCCCAGGGCGGCATACAACAAAAAGCCGGATTATATCTACGGGATGGCATTTGATGATTATGACATTCGGTTTACGGTGGCAGAGGGAATCCTGACGGTAAAAGAGGTCACAAGGCGCACGCAGGAATGGAAAAAAGTCAAGTGAGAGTTGCGCTTGTGCGGGGAAAGTCTTATAATAGAAACATCAAAAGTCAAAAACGCGAAGAAATTCGTGTAGTAGTGAGGTAAGAGGATGAAAGAGTTAAAAGAGTACATTCGCAGTATCCCGGATTTCCCGGAGAAGGGAATTATTTTCCGTGATGTCACAAGTGTACTGCAGGATGCAGATGCACTGAAGCTTTCCATTGATGAACTGGCAAAACGCTTAGAGGGCGTTGATTTTGATGTGATCGCCGGAGCAGAATCCAGAGGTTTTATCTTTGGGGCACCACTTGCTTATGTCATGCATAAGCCGTTTGTACCGATTCGTAAAAAAGGAAAACTGCCGTGTGAGACAGTTGAAAAAACATATGATCTGGAGTATGGTACGGCAACGATTGAAATGCATAAAGATGCCGTTAAAAAAGGAGAAAAGGTTGTACTTTTGGATGATCTGATTGCAACCGGCGGAACCATGAAAGCTGCTGCAGAACTGGTAGAGGAACTTGGCGGTGAAGTGGTAAAGATGCTGTTTCTCATAGAGTTAAGCGATCTCAACGGACGGGAAGTCTTAAAGGACTATGACGTGGACTCTGTCGTACAGTTCGAGGGAAAATAAAATCTGGTTTGAGACAGGCGTAAAAGAATGGATGAAAGCCCTTCACGCTATGGGGCACACGATGGTGTGTCCTGTGGTTGTGGGGGCTTTTTAATATTTGATTGTAAATAAAAAGGTAATTTGTTATTATAATCTTATCAGCGTTTTAATGGCGAAACGATTAAAATCTATCTGTTTGGAAAATATGAGCAGTATGAGATCATTGAAATTGAAAAACGAGCGGAGGAAAGAGCATGGCAGAAGTAGAAGGTAGTAAAGATTTGATAAGTGTATTATGGAGTGGCGCAGATATTCTCCGATCCAAGATGGATGCAAATGAATATAAAGATTATTTACTTGGAATTGTATTTTATAAATATCTTTCGGATACATTTTTAATTAAAGTTTATGATTTGATTTATGATGAAAAGCCGAAGAGTTTAAAAGTTGCATTGGATGCATACAAAGAAGCACTGGAAGACGAAAGTGCTGAGGAACTGAAAGAGCAGATAAAGTCAGAATGTCATTACTTGATTGAACCGCAACTTACCTATACGTGTTTTGCTGATGCGGCGAGAAACAATGCATTCAATCGGGAGTTATTGCAAAAAGCTTTTAACAATATTGAACAGAGTGATCCATTGTTTGCAGATTTATTTACAGATATTGATTTGTACTCTAATCGTTTGGGAAATGGAGATCAGAAGCAAAGTGATACCATATCCAGTCTTGTTAAGGAAATTGATAAGGCAGATTTGTTGAATTCAGACGCAGAGATACTTGGAAATGCATATGAATATTTGATTGGACAGTTTGCGTCAGAGACCGGAAAAAAGGCAGGAGAATTTTATACACCACAAGCAGTTTCAAAGATATTAACAAAGATTGCAATTGCAGGGCAGGAAAACAAAAAGGGATTATCTGTATATGATCCATGCATGGGTTCTGGGTCTCTTTTGTTAAATGCCAAAAAGTATGCCACTGAACCAGGTTATATTAAGTATTATGGGCAGGAGCTAAATACTTCTACTTATAATCTGGCACGTATGAATATGTTTTTACATGGAATTACTCCGGAGAATCAGGTACTTCGCAATGGTGATACGCTGGATGGAGACTGGCCGACAGGAGAAGAGACCGATTTCAACATGGTACTTATGAATCCACCATACTCTGCAAAATGGAGTGCAACAGTCGGATTTTTACAAGATGAAAGATTCAGCGACTATGGAGTATTGGCTCCAAAATCAAAAGCGGATTATGCTTTTTTACTTCATGGTCTGTATCATTTAAAAAGTAATGGAACAATGGCAATTGTATTACCTCATGGGGTTCTGTTCCGAGGGGCAGCAGAAGGAAAAATCAGGGAAAAACTGCTTCGTGCAGGGAATATTTATGCAGTAATTGGATTGCCTGCCAATTTATTTTATAATACTTCAATTCCTACTTGTATCATCGTTTTAAAGAAACACAGAGATGGAAGAGATGTATTGTTTATTGATGCATCAAAGAAATTTGACAAAGGAAAAAAGCAAAATGCCATGACAGATGAACATATAGATGCTGTTATGGAGTTGTACAGTAAAAGAGAAACAGTAGAAAAAGAATCCTATCTTGCAAGCTTTGAGGATATTGAGAAGAATGATTTCAATTTGAATATTCCGCGTTATGTAGATAATTTTGAAAAAGAGGAAGAAGTCGATATAAATGCTCTTTTAACGCAGATGGATCAGACGGATAAGGAATTGGAACAGGCGCAGGGAGAATTTCTGTTCTTACTTAAGGATTTGACATCTACGGATGAAACTATTATGTCCTCGTTGAATGAACTGATTAGGAAGATGGAGGGGTGATGGCGATGGGAAAACCTAAAATTAGATTCAAAGGGTATGAGGACGCTTGGGAACAGCGTAAGTTAGAAGAGTATCTTGGGGTATCAAAAGAAAAAAACAGAGATGAGTCATTTGGAAAAGATGATGTTTTATCTGTTTCTGGCGAATATGGAATTGTGAATCAAATAGAATTTCAAGGCAGATCATTCGCAGGAGCATCAGTAGCAAATTACGGTGTAGTAGAGGGTGGAGATGTTGTTTATACAAAGTCCCCTTTGAAATCAAATCCATACGGTATTATCAAGACAAATAAAGGAAAAACGGGAATTGTATCAACATTGTATGCAGTATATAAACCTAAAAATAATGTTGGGGCTGAATTTGTTCAGATATATTTTGAATTAGATTCCCGTATGAATTCATATATGCATCCATTGGTAAATAAAGGTGCTAAAAATGATATGAAGGTATCAGATGAGAATGCTTTGAAAGGATCTGTAATTTTCCCAAAAATTGACGAGCAAAAAGCAATTTCAAAGTATTTTGCCCAACTCGACCACCTCATCACTCTTCACCAGCGTAAGTGTGAAGAAACTAAAAGTTTGAAAAAATATATGCTTCAAAAAATGTTTCCGGAAAATGGAAAATGTGTCCCGGAAATTAGATTTTCTGGATTCTCGGACGCTTGGGAACAGCGTAAGTTGGGGGAAATGATAAAAGAATATAAGGAAACGGTTGACTCGGATTGTATATTGCCAGTATTAACTTCATCAAAAACAGAGGGAGTAATATTGCAAGAAGAACATTTTGGAAGAAAGCAACAGCATGATATCACAGGTTATAATATTTTGCCTAGAAATTATTGTACATATAGAAATAGAAGTGATGGAGTGGATTTTACGTTTAATATTAACAAATGCTGTGATAAAGGCATTATAAGTAAGTTTTATCCTGTTTTCAGCGGTAATAATAGTGATGTTTTTTTTATATCTTTGTTGTTAAATAATAGTGATGAAATAGTACAAGAAATTGCATATACATGTACGGGAACTGGGCAGAAAGTGCTTTCTTTTCTTGATTTGCAAAAGATGAAAATTAAAGTTCCAAACTTTGAAGAACAGAAGAAAATTGCAGCATATTTTGATCACCTCGATCACCTCATCACTCTTCACCAGCATAAGTGTGACGAATTACAAAAATTAAAGAAATTTATGTTACAAAATATGTTTGTGTAACAGTTTTATAGTGATTTATGAATGCAAAATGCAAAATAAATATAAAATATTTAAATTAAATAAAAATACGCAAAAGAAATATACTTACGATGTAATTTAGTGCAGTATTAGATTTAGGGAAAGAAGGTAAGAATTATGATGTATCCGTTTATGACGTTAAATGATGAAACAGAAATTGTGCATTCTGATATGAATGCAGATGGAACGGTAAAAGTTTATATTGAAACCCCGGATAAAAAAGATGGCTTTCATAATATGACATGTTATTTGCCAACTTATGAAATAAAAGAAATCAATGGATATTCAGATAAACAGGTTGAAGAATTTATGGAAATTATAAAATCAACGGCACATTTGATTATGGAATTTGCAAAAGAAGGGGGATTTGAACATGCCTCAGGTTTTTAAGGTAGGAGCCTACTGGATATATTTTTGGGCAAATGAAGGTAAACCGTTGGAGCCGATACATGTGCATATTGCAGAGGGACGTCCACATCAGAATGCAACGAAAGTGTGGATTACATCTGCCGGAAAATGTATTGTTGTGAATAACATATCAAATATTCCAACAGTTGCTTTGAGAAATATTGTAAGGATTATTGAAGCAAGAAGTGATGAGGTAAAACAAAAATGGTTTGAGTATTTTGGAGAGATAAGGTATTTTTGTTAAACACTTTATATTATCGTAAGTTTTTATAAAAAGAAAAATATAAGAGAAAACTTGGGAACAGCGTAAGTTGGGGGAAATATATGGTTCGATTGGAAATGCATTCGTAGGAACAGCTACTCCATACTATGTAGAACAGGGACATTTTTATCTGGAGTCTAACAATGTAAAAGATGGGCAGATAAATCATAACTCTGAGATTTTCATAAATGACGAATTCTATGAAAAGCAAAAAGACAAATGGTTACACACTGGGGATGTGGTTATGGTTCAGTCTGGGCATGTTGGTCATGCAGCTGTAATTCCTAAAGAATTGAACAATACAGTGGCTCATGCCTTAATCATGTTCAGAAATCCAAAAGAAGAAATTGAACCTTACTTTTTAAATTATGAATATCAGACTGATAAAGTCAAGAAGAAAATAGAGAACATTACTACTGGTAATACAATAAAACATATTCTTGCGTCAGATATGCAGGAATTTGTGGTTGATGTTCCAAAATATGAAGAACAGAAAGTGATTGCGAGCTATTTTTCTCACCTCGACCACCTCATCACTCTTCACCAGCATAAGCTATTTTGCGCAAAAAATGTAATGAAATACATAACAACCGATATAAACACACCCAAAAAGGAGGCTATTATGGCAGAATTAGAGTCCGTGATAGAGCAGAAACTTATTGAACAACTGATTTATGGTGATTCACAATGGACGTATCGCGAAGACTTAAAAACAGAAGCAGATCTTTGGAAGAATTTCAGATATATTCTTGAACAGAATAATAAGGAACGTTTAAATGGAGAACCACTTTCGGATGCAGAATTTGAACAGGTAAAGAATCAACTGCAGTTTTCATCATTCTATAAGGCTGGCGAATGGTTAGTTGGTGAAAATGGAAAAGTAATGGTACACGTACAAAGGGATACCGAACGGTTGCATCTTGTTGTGATGAATCATGAGCATATTGCAGGTGGCAGCAGTGTTTATGAGGTGATTAATCAGTACAATGCGTTAAAAATGGATGAGGATAGTAGTGTAAATGCAAGAGACCGAAGATTTGATGTTACTCTTATGATCAATGGGTTGCCGATGATTCATATAGAATTGAAAAATAAGCAGCATTCTTATATGGATGGATTCCGGCAGATTAAAAAATATATTGGAGAGGGAAAATTTACGGGAATATTCTCAGCCGTACAGATGTTTGTAATCAGCAACGGGGTTGATACAAAATATTTTTCAGCTGCAAGTGATACCGAATTGAACCCGAAGTTTATCAGTGGATGGCTGGATAAGGAAAATAACGCAGTTTCTGATTACCTTGATTTTGCAAAAAGTGTGCTTCGTATTCCGGAGGCACATGAGATGATCGCGAGATATACAGTATTGGATGAAGAGGCAAAGCGTTTGATTTTGTTGCGCCCTTATCAGATCCATGCAATAGAAGCAATTCGTGATGCTTCTAAGACTGGAAAATCTGGTTTTGTATGGCATACAACTGGATCAGGAAAAACCTTAACTTCTTATAAAGCTACTAGAAATTTGTTAATGGATATTCCAGCGATTGATAAAGCTATCTTTTTAATTGATCGAAAAGATCTGGATACGCAGACCACCATGGCATTTCAGGCATATGCGAATAATGATCTGATAGATGTAGATGAGACAGACAATGTGTTTGATTTAAAGAAAAAGTTGAAATCAGATGATCGTCAGGTGATTGTGACAACGATCCAGAAATTGCAGAGATTAATCACCAGAAAATTGCAAGAAGGTACACCGGAATATCACAAAATTAAAAACCTGAAAATTGCATTTGTTGTAGATGAATGTCATAGAGCTGTCACTCCTGGAACAAAGCGGGAAATAGAAAGATTTTTTGGAAATTCCTTATGGTATGGATTTACAGGCACTCCCCGGTTTGCGGAAAATCCATATCCACAGATGGGAGATCTGCCCCGTACTACACAGGAATTATATGGAGATTGCCTGCATAAATATACGATTCAGAATGCCATTCATGATAATGCTGTTTTAGGATTTCAGGTGGAACATAATGGACCAAAAAATAAAAAGGATGAAACGGACAGTAATCTTTATGTAACCGAAAGTCATATGTTGAAAGTACTCGAGGTGATTTTGAATAAATCTTATTATAAGTTGGGATTTCAAAATGGAAAAGGAAAGACATATGAGGGGTTACTTACAACGAGTTCCATCCAATTGGCACAAAAATATTATGATTTGTTGAAAATGGTAAAGGAAGGGAAGACAACACTTAAAATAGATGAAAAAATAAAACAGGTATTACCGGATTTCCCAAAGTTTGCAATTACTTATTCCGTAACAGAAAACGAAGAAGGTTCCCATGTAAATCAGCAGAAGATGCAGGAATCATTAGATGATTACAATAAAATGTTTGGAACAAAATATGAGATTTCTCAAATACAGGGATACAATGGAAATCTGAATAAGCGTCTTGCAAGGAAGGATGCAAAATATAAGAGCAGAAATGAGCAGCTGGATCTGGTGATTGTAGTCGATCGACTCCTGACCGGTTTTGATGCACCGTGTCTGTCAACGATATTCATTGACAGACCGCCAATGGGACCGCACGATTTGATTCAGGCATTTTCCAGAACAAATCGTATTTATGATAAAAATAAAGTATATGGTCAGATTGTTACATTTCAGGCACCAAAATTATTTAAGGAGAGTGTTGACAATGCGGTACGATTGTATTCTGCAGGAAGTACACAAACAGCTCTTCTGGCAGATTGGAAAGAGGTGGAATCGGCATTTCGCAAGTCATTAAAAGCACTTCGAATATCTGCAGAGACTCCGGAAGAAGTTCCGGGAATGTCAATAAAAGAGAAAAAAATATTTGTTAAGCTGTTTCAGGATTTTGACAAGTTTTTTGCGCAATTAAAATCATTTACACAGTATGAAGATAATATGCTGGCTGGATATGGTATTACGGAAGATGAGTATACGGATTATGCAGGACAGTACTTAAATGCAAAAGAGGAAATTAAAGAAGATACCGATGGTCAAATTGATGATCCGGGAGTGCCTGTCGTAGATGAAGATTATGAATTAATGGCATACAGTCATACAAAGATTGATTATGAGTATATTATCAATCTGATCCAGAACATTGTATCACCAGATGAAGAATCACAGGATGTTACACAGGAACAGAAACAAAAGCAGATGGATGAGGTAAAGCAATATGTGGAAGAACTCAGAAAAGATAATCCGAAAGTAGCTGAGATAATGACCACTTTAATTGGAGAAATTGAGCAGGATGTAAATAAGTATAAAGGACAGTCCATTCTGAATATTGTTGAAAATATGAAACAAGAGTGTATTGAAAAAGTAGTTACAGATTTTTGTATTACATGGTATACGTCTAAAGATGATGTTATGTATGCGGCAATGCATTATCGAAATGGAGAGATCCCGAATGAGAGTGCAATTAAAGAGACAGCAAATTTTACCAGTTACAAAGAAGTACAGGAGAGAGCAATTCCAAAATTTAAATATTATACAATGATGATTGCTGAGTTAAGAAAAACTCTGGATGAAGAAATTAAACCTCTTATGAACCATTAGGATTGATTTGTATATATAAATATTCTTTACTGTTCTTATCAGCGTAAGTAGTACAGGAAACGGAGGTGCTTATGCGAAATGATGAGAACACCACAGAACTTTTCTGTAATTATTATAAGGAATGGGTTAATGTATATAAGAAGGATGCCATAAGAGAAGCAACTTTGGCAAAATACCGAATGACACAAAAGTGGGTAGAAAAACTGGTGCCGGATTTGAAAGTATCTGAACTTACAAGAACGATGTATCAGCAGCTTTTAAATGATTATGCAAAAGAACATGAAAGACAGACAACACTTGATTTTCATCATCAGTTGAAAGGAGCAATTCTGGATGCCGTTGATGAGGGACTGATAGAAAGAGATCCTACAAGAAAAGCAATTATTAAAGGAAAAACACCAAAAGTAAAAAAGATTAAATATCTCAATCAGTTTGAACTTCATACATTGATTGCACATCTTGACATAAAGGAAAAACCAAATTGGGATTGGTTTATTCTATTGGTTGCCAAAACGGGTATGCGTTTTTCAGAAGCACTTGCAATTACTCCAGCAGATTTTGATTTTGCAAGGCAGACATTATCGGTAAGCAAAACCTGGGATTATAAAGGAACAGGTGGTTTTTTACCTACTAAAAACAAGTCATCGGTCAGAAAAATACAAATAGATTGGCAAATTGTTGTAAAGTTCTCTGAATTGGTTAAAAATCTGCCGGAGGATAAGCCGATTTTTGTAGGAGAAGAAAAAATATATAATTCAACGGTTAATGATGTTCTTGCGAGGCATTGCAGGGATTGTGGTATTTCAGTGATTTCAATTCATGGGCTTCGACATACACATGCATCACTGTTATTATTTGCAGGAGTATCCATTGCCAGTGTAGCAAGACGCTTGGGACATGCCAGTATGACTACTACCCAGAAAACATATTTACATATTATACAGGAACTTGAAAACAAGGATGTAGATCTGGTAATGAGGACATTATCTGGATTATAGAACATTAAGATTTTAAAATTGTGCTGCTTACGCTGAAGCTCTCTGTTTCAGGACACTGTATACCATTATAGCAGAATAAAACAGCATGACCTGTACATACTATCAGAAAAACAAAGTAAGGAGAGACAGTATGGATCAGCAGGTTGGATCAGGGAGTCTTTGCTTTGCAAAGGCTCCTTTTATTATTGGAACAGCATCTGTGGTTGGAACCAAAGAGGGGGAAGGCCCCCTGGCAGATGCATTTGACTGTATCGGACCGGATGATAAATTTGGTCAGCAGACATGGGAGGCCGCAGAGAGCAGTCTGCAGAAAGAAGCATTGACGCTTGCCCTCGGGAAAGCAGATCAAAAGCCGGAAGATATGCGGTATCTGTTTGCCGGAGATCTGCTTGGACAGCTGATTGCCTCATCATTTGGACTGAAAACGTTTGAAATTCCACTGTTTGGACTGTACGGGGCATGTTCCACGTGTGGAGAAGCGCTGGCACTTTCTGCAATGACGGTAGCGGCTGGATATGCGGATCGCGTGGCTGCAGTCACTTCGAGCCATTTTGCCAGTGCGGAAAAACAGTTCCGTTTTCCGCTGGAATACGCAAATCAGCGTCCGGTAAGTGCCACATGGACAGTGACCGGAGGCGGTGCATTTATTCTGTCAAAGGATGCGAAGCAGCCGCTGGCAAAGGTGGCGGGAGTCACAACCGGAAAGATTGTAGATTACGGAATCAAAGATTCCATGAATATGGGAGCTGTGATGGCACCGGCTGCCGCTGAGCTGATTGCGCAGAATCTTACGGATTTTAAACGAAAACCCGAAGATTATGACCGGATTATCACGGGAGACCTGGGAGAAGTCGGTCAGCAGATTCTGTTTGATCTGCTGCTGAAAAAAGGCATGGATATCCGCAAGCAGCATGAGGACTGTGGCATGTTAATTTTTGATTCACAGACACAGGGAACCGGTTCCGGAGGATCGGGATGCGGATGTGCAGCCTCGGTGCTGAGTGCGCATTTTCTGCCAAAACTGGCAAGCGGGGAATTGAAAAGAATACTTTTTGTGCCGACAGGCGCACTGCTTTCTACGGTCAGTTTCAATGAAGGACAGACAATACCGGGGATTGCACACGGTGTTGTGCTGGAAAGCTGTATTTCATCCGCAAAAAAGGAGGGATAAGGATATGCAGTATGTAATTGCATTTGTAACAGGGGGAATGATCTGTGCACTGTCACAGATCCTGATGGAAAAAACAAAAATGCTTCCGGGACGTATCATGGTTCTTTTGGTCTGCCTTGGGGCCATCCTTGGATTTGTGGGGATCTATGAGCCGTTTTCCAAATGGGCGCAGGCGGGCGCGAATGTGCCGCTTCTGGGATTTGGAAACAATCTCTGGAAGGGTGTCAAAGAGATGGTGGACAAGAAAGGATTTATCGGTATTTTTCTGGGCGGCTTTAAAAACTGTGCGGCAGGGCTTTCCGCAGCACTCGTTTTTTCTTATATTGCTTCCCTGCTCTGCCAGCCAAAGATGAAAAAGCACTAGCAAATCTGGAAAATTCTGTTGTATAATAAATGGGAATTTTGCACACACTAGCTTTGTAGATCAAATAAAAGGAGATATGTGTGATGAAAAAATTAAAAGTTCTGATGATGGGCGGAATGCTTGCAGCAGGGATCTGTCTGTTTGCGGCCTGTGGTACAGCAAATGATGACGGAACGAACAATGGTGTAAACGATACTTCCAATACACAGGTTACTACACAGGAAAACATTCCGGGAACGGACAATACGACTGGAAATGGTACAACAGACAATAATACGGATGCCGGAAATTCCAAAAACGATGGCAATGTCGGAAAAGATATCGGGGATGTGGGAAAAGATGTCGTGGATGGTGTGAAAGATGCCGGTGATGCTGTGGCAGATGGCGTGGATGATGCAATTGACGCGGTAGATCCGGATGCAGACACAAACAATGGCGGTAAGACCAATACCGGACGTTAGACAGGATTACCTATGAAAAAAGAAACTTACGTTAAAATGACCCAGCCGTTTCGGGATGACCCGAAACGTGCGCGGGCGTTACATAGAGCAAATAAAATATTGACGGTTGTGATTTTTGTGGCATATCCATGCCTGCTTCTGTGGCTGCTGTGGCAGAAGGATATGCGGCTATATAAAGCCATCTGTGTGCCGCTGGACGGATTTATTATTGTGACGGTTGTGCGGGCCTGGATCAACCGGAAACGGCCGTATGAAATATTTGAACTGCCATCTGTGATTCCAAAAGATACGAAAGGACATTCCTGGCCGAGCCGGCATGTGTTTTCCGCGGCAGTGATTGCGTTTACGTTCTGGTTTGTGTGCCCGGCTGTGGGGATTGTATTTTTGCTTATGACAGTTGCTATTGCATGGATCCGGGTAGTTTCCGGAGTGCACTTTATCAGTGATGTAGTGGCGGGGTTTTTTTTTTCTGCGTTTTTTTTTTTTTTTTTTT
>ERZ840371.1539-NODE-1539-length-23124-cov-8.198275_pt1 | contig 23124 bp, 19 predicted proteins | sample MGYA00519937_ERZ840371 | MGnify/ENA primary metagenome ERZ840371 (study PRJEB31850, sample SAMEA3708873) | human gut metagenome | biome: human gut; feature: human-associated habitat; material: faeces | place: China | collected 2014 ... | reverse complement strand
CTCGCTGCGTTCCGCGCCTCGGCTGGCTATGCCAGCCTGCGACACTTCACTCCGCGCAGGGTGTATTTTGCGACGTACACGCCGCCGCAAAATACAGATTGGAATTTATTCGCGGCCTGCGGGCCGCGAACTCGGTGAGACTTTTAGATGCTTATCGCGGCCTCGGTGATCGGTTCATCGGGGCCGCGGGTTTTCTGCTCGCGAAACTGCGGCGTATACAGTTTCCATAAATTTGAAGGAGTGTCTCCGTACATTGGATAGTAGGATTCACAAAATCGGCATACCCTGCCGGAAATGGATTGACACCGCCCGTCTGCAGTGCTAAAGTGGGAATACATCTTACCGAAGGGAGTGCGTGCGAAATGACGATGTTCTGTGCCAATCATGCCACGACGGCTGCCGCTGCAGACGCCGCTTGCTGCGCTGCGCGCACTTTCTCTCACAATATCGCTCTGATTCTGGACGCCGCTCTGCTGGCGTCCATTTTTGTTGCGGCTGCGATCGTGTCCCTGCTGGGGAGTAGCGCTCTGTTCGTTATCGTAATTTCCATTATTCTGGTAATGATTATTGCGCTGCTGGTAACTGCGTCCGGTCGATACGGCGAGCCAACTTGACATCTGCGTAACCTACAGATAGAGAGCGGGGCCTCACCGGTATCGGCGAGGCCCCGCTTTTATCATATTTTTTGATCTTACCATTCCAAACCCCGATCATCACAACCACAGCAGGAGGACAGAAAGATATGAAAATGACCGGCGCACAAATCCTGCTCGAGTGTCTGCTCGAGCAGGGCGTGGATACCGTGTTCGGCTATCCCGGCGGAACGATCCTGAACGTGTACGACGCGCTCTACGATTACCACGACAAAATCACCCACATCCTCACAGCCCACGAGCAGGGCGCGGCCCACGCGGCCGACGGCTATGCCCGCAGCACTGGAAAGGTCGGCGTGTGCTTCGCCACGTCCGGCCCCGGCGCAACAAACCTCACCACCGGCATCGCGACGGCGTATATGGACTCCTCGCCCGTGGTGTTCATCTCCTGCAACGTCGCCCAGAGTCTCATCGGCAAGGACGCCTTTCAGGAGGTCGACATCACCGGCATCACGATGCCCATCACGAAGTTCACCTACATGGTGCGCGACGTGGAGAAGCTCGCCGATGTCGTGCGAGACTCCTTCGCCCTCGCCCGCAGCGGCCGCCCCGGCCCCGTCTTCATCGACATCACCCGCGACGTGACGGCCGCCGAGTGCGACTATGAGCCCCTGCCGCTTGAGCAGCACGCCACCACCGGCCACCTTGCCTCGCTCTATCGCCGCGCCTGCACCAGCAGCCTGAAGATGCCCGAGGCGGATCTCGACGACGTGAACACCCTCGTCGAGATGATCGCCCAGTCCGAAAAGCCAATGCTCATCTGCGGCGGCGGCGTGGTGCGCAGCCGCGCGCACGAGGAGTTCCGCGCCTTTGCCCGCCGGATCGACTCCCCCTGCGCCATCACGGTCATGGGCGGCGGCGGCGTTGCCGGGCGCGACCCGCTCGCAACCGGCATGATCGGCATGCACGGCTCCGTCGCCTCGAACATGGCCGTCGACAACTGCGACCTGCTGATCGCGGTGGGCTGCCGCTTCTCCGACCGCGTGGCCCTCAAGCCCGACACGTTCGCGCGGCAGGCCAGGATCGTCCACATCGACATCGACCGCGCCGAGATCAACAAGAACGTCCAGACCGACCACCACATCGTCGGCGACGCCAAGCAGGTGCTGCGCCTGCTGCTCGAGCGCGTGCCGCAGTATGAGCACAAGGCGTGGAAGGACTATGTGTTCTCCTTCCCCACCGAGACAGGGTACACCGAGACGCCCAGCTCCCTCACGCCGAAGCAGGTGCTCTCCACCATCGTGCGCCGCTTCCCGCAGGATTCCATCGTCGCAACCGACGTCGGCCAGCACCAGATGTGGTCGATCCAGCACCTCCACTTCGACTATCCCGGTCAGCTTCTGACCTCCGGCGGCTTCGGCGCGATGGGCTTCGGCCTCGGCGCCGCCATCGGCGCCAAACGCGGCAACCCCGACAAGACCGTCATCCACATCACCGGCGACGGCTGCTTCCGCATGAACGGCAACGAGCTGGCGACGGAGGAATTCTATAAGCTCCCCGTTATCACCTTCATCTTCAACAACGGCAACCTCGGCATGGTGCGCCAGTGGCAGAACCTGACCTGCGACAAGCGCTTCTCCGAGACGGCCCTCAACCGTGGGCCGGACTTCGTGAAGTATACGCAGTCCTTCGGTCTCGGCGCACGCCGCGCCAGCAACCCGCAGGAGCTCGAGGACGCCATCACCGAGGCGCTGCGCGAGAACGAACAGGGCCGCGGCTTTGTGATCGAGTGCTCGATCGACGCCGACGAGATGGTTCACCCCATGGTCAACGGCGGCCACCACATCACCGAATTCCTCTTGAGCTGACAGAAAGGAGCTACCATCATGACGGATACCCCCAGCCTGCACACTCTCTCCGTCCTTGTGGACAATGAGGCCGGCGTCCTCTCTCAGGTCTCCCGCCTGTTCTCCCGCAAGGGCTTCAACATCGAGTCCCTCGCCGTCGGCCCGACGGACGATCCCGCCCTCTCCCGCATCACCATCGAGGTGCTCACCAACGAAAACCAGACCCAGCTGATCACGAGCCAGCTCTCCAAGCTCGTCCCCGTCCACTCCGTGCGCCTTCTCTCCGCCGAGCATTCCATCCGGCGTGAGCTGGTGCTGTGCAAGGTGCGGGCCGACAGCCGCAGCGTGCGCAACGAGGTCATCCAGCTGGCAAACATCTTCCGCGCGTCCATCCTCGATGTGTCGACAGCGTCCTTGACGCTCGCAGTCATCGGTGACGAGACAAAGAGTGAAGCGCTCATGACGCTGCTGCGTGAGTTCGGCATTCTTGAGCTTGTCCGCACCGGCATCGTCGCCCTCGAGCGCGGCCAGCACACCATCCGCGACGAGCGGAAGGAAACCACGGAATTCAATCTCGGCAAGAGCTTGCTGTGAGTGAATAATAGATATTTATTTGTAAAGGAGTAAATATACCATGGCTAAAATGTACTATGAGAAGGACTGCGACATCAATTACCTCAACGGCAAGAAGATCGCCATCATCGGCTACGGCTCTCAGGGCCACGCCCACGCGCTGAACCTGAAGGACTCTGGCTGCGACGTCTGCGTCGGCCTGCGCGCCGGTTCCAAGAACTGGGCCAAGGCCGAGGAGGCCGGCCTGACCGTCAAGACCGTTCCTGAGGCCGCCAAGTGGGCCGATATCGTCATGATGCTGATCAACGATGAGGTGCAGGCCGACGTCTACAAGAAGGATATCGCCCCCAACCTCGAGGAGGGCAACGCGCTGGCCTTTGCCCACGGCTTCAACATCCGCTATAAGCAGATCGTCCCCCCCGCGGGCGTCGACGTGTTCATGGCGGCCCCCAAGGGCCCCGGCCACACCGTCCGTTCTACCTACGTCAGCGGCAAGGGCGTGCCCTGCCTTGTCGCCGTCGAGCAGAACGCCACCGGCCGCGCCTATGAGATCGCTCTGGCCTACATCGCCGGGATCGGCGGCGCGCGTGCCGGCGTGATGGAGACGACCTTCCACGACGAGACCGAGACCGACCTCTTCGGTGAGCAGACCGTCCTCTGCGGCGGCGTCGTCGACCTGATGCGCTGCGGCTTTGAGGTGCTGGTTGAAGCCGGCTATGAGCCCGAGAACGCCTACTTCGAGTGCATCCACGAGATGAAGCTCATCATCGACCTCATCAACAAGGGCGGCGTGGCCGCCATGAATTACTCCATCTCCGACACCGCTGAGTTCGGCGAGTACGTCTCCGGCCCCCGGGTGCTGCCCCACGAGGAGACCAAGGCCCGGATGCGGGCGGTGCTGGCGGACATTCAGGACGGCACCTTTGCCGGCCGCTGGATCGCGGAGAACAAGAGCCGGGGCCGCACCTTCTTCAATTCCAAGCGGGACCAGCTGGCCAAGCACCCCATGGAGCAGGTGGGCGAGGAGCTGCGCCGCAACATGATCTGGGGCGGCGACAAGGATCTGGACACCGCCTCCAACTGACCGAGGGGAGGAGAAGCGTATGCGTTCTGAACAGATCAAGACCGGCGTGGAGCGGACGCCCAACCGCAGCCTGCTTTACGCGCTGGGCTATACCGATGAGGAGCTTTCCCGGCCCCTCATCGGCGTGGTCAGCAGCTATAACGAGATCGTCCCCGGCCACATGGGGCTGGACAAGATCGCCGAGGCTGTAAAGGCCGGTATCCGGGCCGCAGGCGGTACGCCGGTGATGTTTCCGGCCATCGCCGTGTGCGACGGCATCGCCATGGGCCACGTGGGGATGAAGTATTCTCTGGTGACCCGGGACCTCATCGCGGACTCCACGGAGGCCATGGTCATGGCCCACCAGTTTGACGGCCTTGTGATGATCCCCAACTGCGACAAGAACGTGCCGGGCCTGCTGATGGCGGCGGCGCGGCTGAATATCCCCACCATCTTCTGCTCCGGCGGCCCCATGCTGGCGGGCCGCCTCAAGGATGGCCGCCGCACCTGCCTGAGCCATATGTTTGAGGCGGTGGGGGCGTATCATGCCGGAAAGCTGGACGAGGCCGGGATGGCGGATTACACGGAAAACGCCTGTCCCACCTGCGGCTCTTGCTCCGGTATGTACACCGCCAATTCCATGAACTGCCTGACGGAGGCCATCGGCATGGCCCTCCGGGGCAACGGCACCATTCCCGCCGTGTACTCCGCCCGGCTGCGGCTGGCCAAGCAGACCGGCATGAAGATCATGGAACTGGTGGAGAAAAACGTCCGGCCCCGGGATATTATGACGGAAGCCGCCTTCCACAACGCCGAGACCGTGGACATGGCGCTGGGCTGCTCCACCAACACCATGCTGCACCTGCCCGCCATCGCTCACGAGGCCGGGGTGGAGCTGGATCTGCGCATGGTCAACGGCATCAGCGACAAGACTCCCAACCTCTGCCATCTGGCTCCTGCCGGTGACACCTATATCGAGGATCTGGACCGGGCCGGCGGCGTCTGGGCCGTCATGAAGGAACTGACCAAGGCCGGTCTGCTGGATACCTCGCTGCCTACCGTGACGGGTAAGACCGTAGGGGAAAACCTGGAAACGGCGGAAAATTTGGACACCAGTCTCATCCGCCCGCTGGAGGAGCCTTATTCCAAGACCGGCGGCATCGCCGCCCTGTTCGGCAATCTGGCCCCGGACGGCTGCGTGGTGAAGCAGAGCGCCGTGGCCCCGGAAATGCTGCGGCACAAAGGTCCCGCCCGGGTGTTCAACAGCGAGGAGGAGGCCATCGCCGTCATCTACGCCGGGGGCATCCGTCCCGGCGACGTGGTGGTGATCCGCTACGAGGGACCCAAGGGCGGCCCCGGTATGCGGGAGATGCTGAACCCCACCTCCGCCATCGCCGGTATGGGACTGGACAAGGACGTGGCCCTCATCACCGACGGCCGGTTCTCCGGCGCGACCCGGGGAGCCTCCATCGGCCACGTCAGCCCGGAGGCTGCCTCCGGCGGCGTGATCGGTCTGGTGCAGGAGGGGGATCTCATTGAAATCGACATTCCCGGCCGGTCCATCCACCTGTGCGTGGAGGACGCGGAGCTGGCGGAGCGCCGGAAAACCTGGGTCTGCCCGGAGTCGAAGATCAAGAGCGGCTATCTGACCCGCTACGCCAAGCTGGTGTCCTCTGCCGACAAGGGCGCTATTCTGCAATGAGGGCGGAACTTATGCACACAGTTGAGGCATTAGACAGCCTGATTTTGTTCCGGCAGAAGCCGGACAGCCTTCTTCGGCGGCTTATGTCGTCGGAGGAAGCCATCCGCGTGGCCGCTCAGGGGGAGCTGGTGGCGCTGGCCGTGGAAAACGGCTGGCAGGGAGACCTGTGGCGCTGCTGCATTGCCCGGGAGCTGGTGTCAAGTGAAAACCCTTTCTCCCTCGCGTGGGAGCGGCGTTCCGGCGGACAGGACACGCTGAAAGCGCTGGCGCTGGCAGATATGAAGCTCTTTTTTGAGCTGGTGAGCGCGCCGCCGGAGGGCGGGGCGTGGCCGCTGCTGCGGAACTTCCGCCACGAGAGCCGCCGTACCGCAGATCGCGCCTCATTTATGGCGTTCAGCGGGGAACTGGCCGCCGCCGGTTCCCCGGAGGGGCTGCTGGACCGCCTGACGGCGTTCTACCAGACTCAGGGCGTCGGTCTGCTGGGCATGGGGCAGGTGTTCCGGGCCAGAAGGACAGGGGACGGCGCGGAGCTGGTCCCCGTGGAGGACCGTCCTCCTGTGCGTCTGGCGGATCTGGTGGGCTACCGGCAGCAGAAGGATCTGTTGATCCGCAATACGGAAGCCTTTCTGCGGGGGAAGGGCAGCAACAACGTGCTGCTCTACGGCGATGCCGGTACCGGAAAATCCACCAGTATTCAGGCCCTCGTCAACGAGTACGCCGATCAGGGATTGCGGCTCATTGAGCTTTACAAGGAGCAGTATGACCTGATTCCCGACATTCTGCGGCAGGTGAAGGGCCGCAATTATCGCTTTCTTCTGTTTCTGGATGACCTGTCCTTTGAGGAAAACGAGACCTCCTATAAATATCTGAAGGCCGTCATGGAGGGCGGGGCGGAGGCGCCGCCGGAAAACGTGCGGATCTGCGCCACCTCCAACCGCCGCCATCTGGTGCGGGAGGTGTGGAGCGACCGCGGCGATGTGGAGCACAACGGCGACATTCACCGCTCCGACACCGTAGAGGAAAAGCTGTCTCTGGCCAGCCGCTTCGGCTTGCAGATCTTCTACCCGGCCCCCACCTTCGAGGAATACCAGCAGATCGTCTCCGCGCTTTCGGAAAAGGCGGGGATGGATCTTCCGCCGGAACAGCTCCGGGCCGCAGCCGCCACCTGGCAGGTCCGCAGCGGCAGCCGTTCCGGACGGACGGCCCGGCAGTTCGTGGACCAGCTGGAGCATTGAACTGATTAGATGTAATTGCGAGGTCCTCTCGGTCCTTATTTCGGTGTATCTGCACGTTTTCGGGGAATGAAAACGGTATAAGCACAAGGGGCATAAAAGAAAAACACGGCATGCTTGCCGTGTTTTTCTTTGCGCTTTTTCACTCTAAGCCGCGCCATTATCAGAGAAATTCCGAATTTGCGGTAAAATGTGCGTCCATTTCCGCTTGCGCCTGCGCAAGGGCCTCCTCCGGCGTACAGACGCCGAGGACTGCCCGCTGCACATAGGCTGCCAGGATATTCTCCATTTGCAGCTCGCTGAAGTTGCTGTAATAGGCACTTCCACTCCGGCGCTGGGCGCTGGGAAAGCTGCGGCGGGCCGCAGACAGCCAAGGATACCGCTCCTTGATGTCCCGGTTGCTGTATGCCGAACGGCAGGGTGACAACCCGCCCAGTAAGGTGAACGCCGGTGCGGTCTGGTTGGAATACAGCCAGGACAAAAACGCACAAGCCGTTTCCGGGTGCGCGCAGCTTCGGGTGATTCCCACCACGCCGCCGCCTGACAGGGGCTTGCCGCCTGGTACCGGTGCAAAGCCAAGCTTGCCGGCGATGCTGGACATCTTGGAGTTTAAAATGTGGGAGGCATAGTTGATAAACACCACTGTCATGGCGGCGGAGCCATCCGCAAAGCCTTCCAGCACGTTTTTCCAGATGTCATGCACGGTCCTGTCGGAGCAGGCATACGTTTCCCGGTAGTTTTTCAGGGCTGCCAAGGCTTCCGGGGTGTCGACAGTGATTTGGCCTTTGGCGTTGAACAGCTTTCCACCCTGCTCAAACAAACGGGGCAGAAATTCACTGGGGCTTACCACCACGTTGCCGATGGCTACCGTCGTACCATACTGCACAGGGGAAGCCGGATTGAGGCTGCGGGTGAAAAAGCCTGCGATCCGATTGTAGTCTTCAAAGCTCTTTGGAACCTCCAGTTCCCGCCGGTAGGCTTCAAAATACATTCGCTTGTAGGTGGGGTCGCAAAACAAATCCCGCCGGTAAAACATAAGCTGTGTGCTGGGATCGTAGGGGACGCAGATGCGCTCTCCGTTGACGGAGGTATAGCTGTCTCCGAACTCCGGCAGCGTCTGCGCCAGCAGACCGTCCCAGTCAAAGGGAATTTGATGGAGCGGCCGAAACAGCTTTTTAGCAAGCTCGTCCATCCAGGCCACATCCATCCGGATCAGATCATACCGTCCGCTGCCGGAGGATTGGATCACCTCGTAGACATCTCTCAGGGAAGGGAGCACCGTCAGTTCCAAATGGATCCCTGTGCTTTTTTCCAGATGCGGCAGCAGGCGTTTCAACGCTGTGGTGGAAGGGGACGCCATCGTGAGCATCCGCAGGTTTGATTCCGTCAACTGCGGCACCGGCATCTGATTTCGAAAACCATTGTTCTCCATAAAAAGGGTCGGCGGCAGGGGGGATCGCGTTTCCAGACGTGCCAGCAGAGCCTTAACGATCCGGTGCGCCAGACGCTTGTAATCCAGCTCATATGCCAACGCCAACGGATCGGTCACAGCAGACCGGGGGGCAGCAGACACGATCAGCGGCAGCGGCCGACGGCTGGCATAAGCACAGGCCGCCCGGACAGCCGATTCCCGGCGCTGATCCGTGCATACGATGGCATCAAACGGTTCGTCCTCTTCAAAAAGCTCAAAGGCCCGCAGATCCACCTGATGATTTGGGCAATCCAGAACACTTGTCTCATCCGCGCAGACCGTCCGGAATCCATTTAGAAACAGCGCGGTATCCGGAAATGCGGCGGGCTCTGTAAAAATACCAATCCGCCGCAGTCCTTTCCGCCGCAGATGCCAGGCGATGTCTGTTCCCATTCGCTCGGGATCGAATGCGGCATACATAACATTTTCGAGTGCACGGCTTTCCCGAGAAAGGAGTACAATTGGAAGCTCCGGGGCCTCTGCCCGATAATACGCTGCGGCATCCAACAGACACGAACGGCTGATGACCGCGCTGACCCGCTCAGCCAGAGCGGCAGCCAGCAGTTCTTTCTCGGTGGTCTCCATAGAGCGGGTGGAATATAGCTGAACTGAGTAGCCGTGCCGGATAAACTCGTTCTGGAATACCTCATACATGGCCGCCCAGCGGCGGTCCTCAATGCTCGGCAGAAGCACCGCAATGCTGCGGTCCTGACCCTGCCGGAGGCTTTGTGCCTTGCTGTTGACCTTGTAGCCCAGCTTCTCCGCAGCCTGCCACACCAGCTGTATCTTCTCTACGCTGACGTTGCCCCGGCCGTTGATAACGTTGGAGACCGTCCCGTGGGAAACACCCGCCTCTCGGGCAATATCCTTGATGGTGGGCATACGTCATCCTCCCCCTATGCTTGTGATACATTTATTTTACTATGATTTTGCTGCTGCTTCAAGTCAATGGGCGCAAGAGCGCACTGTGCAATGCGCCGATTGTTGTTCGTATTATATATGCATAGCGACGAAAACTCATTCAGATTTTGCGAAATGTCAAAAATCTAATTGACACGTTCCAAAATATTTGGTACGGTATAGATACAAAAACGCACCGCGTTTTCCTCAAAATCAATATGATGAAAAGGAGCTGTGTCCCATGAAGAAGTTTTTGAGCTTAGCACTGGCGCTGACTATGGCGCTGACTCTGGCCGCATGCGGCGGCAAAACGGATACCCCTCCCGCAGACACGAATGACGGCAGCACCGCAGGACAGACCGGCGGCAAGCTGGTGGTCTATTCCGCACTGAACGAGGACAATACCATCGCCATCGCAGACCAGTTCAAGAAGGATACCGGCATTGAGATCGAGTACATCTCTCTGGGCGGCGGCGATGCCGTGGCCCGTGTGCAGGCAGAGATGGCCAATCCAAAGGCAGACATTCTGGTAGGCGGCTCTGTGGACCTGTATGGCTCTTTGGCCACCGCAGGTGCTTTTGAGGCATATGACTCTCCCAACAATGACAGCCTGGATGCCCGCTTTAACGATCCCAATCATTTCTGGCAGGGCTGGTACATGGGCGTTCTGAGCATCATCATCAACGAGGAGCGCTTTGAGAAGGAATTGACTCCCAAGGGTGTCAAGATGCCGGAAACCTGGGATGATCTGCTGGATCCCAACTATAAGGACGTGTTCGTGTGGGCCAACCCCACCACGGCCGGCGGCGCTTACATCGCCACTGCCTGCCAGATCTTCCGCTTGGGCGAGGACGCTGCGTGGGATTATCTGAAGGCTCTGGATCAGAACGTACATCATTATTATAAGGGTGCCGGCGATGTCATCAGCCCTGTGGCTACCGGTGAGTTCATCGCCTCCATCGCCTGGGCTCATGATAGCTTCAAGATCCAGCAGCAGGGCTATCCGCTGAAGCTCATCATCCCCAAGCAGACTGCTTATGAGATCGGCGGCTCCGCCATCATTAAGGGTGGCCCCAACACCGAGAACGCCAAGGTGTTCATCGACTGGCTGCTGACGAAGGAAGCTCAGGAGTTGAGCGTTGCCACTTCTTACCGCTATCCCGTCCGCACCGATGTGGCAGCCCCTGCCGGTTTGCCCACTCTGGAGGAAGTAGACCTTGTTGACTATGACCGTGATCAGGCCGCTTCTATGAAGGAAGCCGTTCTGGAGAAGTTCGACGCTGAGATCATTTCCAACCGCGCCTGATTTCGTTTCTTCATTCTTCTTTGGGCCGCCTGCCTGCGCTGTGGGCAGGCGGCCCATGCTATTTTTAGACACCCTATACTTTCAACGAACCTCTTTTATCACCTTATCGGAAGGAGCTGATCCTTATGGCCTCCGGTGTTGCGCTCCGGGAATCGGTCAAAGAAATGAAGCGGCTGAAAAACGAACCGCTTTTAATGCTGGCCATTATCGCAATTATCCTTTTCGTTGGGTTCTTCGTGGTATACCCGGTGATCCGGGTCATCACGTTCCCCAGCGGACAGGACTATATGCAGCTGTTCCAGAAAGCCCGTTGGTTCACAGCCCTGAAAAACAGCCTGTTCATGACCCTGATCTCCACGGTGTCCTGCACGGCGGTGGCATTCCTCTTTGCATACGTTACTGCCCGGCTGGATGTTCCTTGTAAAGGCCTTTTCAGATTTGTGACGCTGCTGCCCATCGTGTCCCCGCCTTTTATCGTGGCACTGAGTTATATTCTGCTTTTCGGCGTACAGGGTATCGTCACCAAACAGCTTCTGGGGCTGCATGTTGATATTTATGGCCGGCTGGGCCTGTGGATCGTCCAGACTGTCACGTTTTTTCCGTATGCCTATTCTGTCATTTATGGCGTGATCCGCTCCATTTCTACCAATTTGGAGTATGCGGCCTATAACATGGGCGCTCCCCGCTGGCGTGTATTCAAGGATGTTTTTTGGCCGCTGTGCCGCCCCGGCGTGGCTGGCGGTGCGTTGGTGGCTGCCATCAATGTGCTCACCGACTTCGGCAATCCTCAGATGATTGGCGGAGATCTGGCTCTGTTGCCCGCAGAAGCCTATATGCAGATTTCCGGTTGGTACGATATGAAGACCGCCTCTGTGTTGGCGGTGGCACTGCTGGTCCCTGCGGTGGTGTTGTTCCTGGTGAAGAACTTCTGGGTGGGCAAACGGTCTTATGTGACAATCACCGGCAAGGAGATCTCCTTGAACCCCTTCCCGGTCCCCAAGTGGGTCAAATGGGGGCTGTTCAGCCTGACGATGCTGATCTCTCTCTTTATCCTGCTGGTCTACGGCACGCTTTTCTACGGCGCGTTTACCAAGACCTGGGGCTATGACTGGTCGCTGACCATGAAGAATATCCAGTATGTATTCCTGAAGGGAAAGCAGATCTGGAACTCGATCCGCTATGGCTTCCTGGCTTCTCTGGGAGCTTCGTTCCTGGCGATGGTCCTGGCCTACATCGTGCAGAAGAAGCAGGTGGGCATTAACCGCCTGTTGGATTTCCTGGGTATTCTGCCTGGCGCCATTCCCGGTATGTTCCTCGGCATCGGCTTCGTGATGGCCTTTAATGCGCCGCCCCTTGAGCTGACGGGAACTTCCGTGATTATGGTTCTGGCCCTGCTGTTCTGGAATATTCCCACCTGTTACAGCTCTGCCACGGCGGGGCTGCAGCAGATCGGCGCATCTGTGGAGGATGCGGCGCTGAATCTGGGAGCCAACAGCTTCCGTTCCTTTAAGGACGTCATCATTCCCTTGCTGAAAGCGCCCTTTATGTCCAGCTTTGTGTTGTCCTTCCTGCGGTCCGTCACCTGCCTGAGCGTGGTGATCTTCCTGTATGCGCCCTCTACTACTGTGGGTACCATCTCGGTTATGGTGCTGGTGCAGAGTGGACAGTACGGTGAGGCGGCAGCCTTTACCATCGTACTGATCACCATTGCGTTCACCGTTTTGAAGCTGGCGCAGTGGGTTTTGGGTAAGCAGGGCATTGAGCTGGAATTGTAAACAGGAGGCGAAGAGATATGAGACCTTACATTGAATTTAAAAATGTTGTTAAGCAGTTCGGAAACTTTACGGCACTGGATCATGTGTCTCTTGAGATCCCAAAGGGTGCTTTTGTGACGCTTCTGGGCCCCTCCGGCTGCGGTAAAACGACCCTGATGCGCCAGTTGGCTGGCTTTTCCGAGCCGGAATCGGGCGATGTGCTGGTAGACGGCAAACGGATGAACGGCCTGCCGCCCTTTAAGCGCAACACCCCTCTGGTGTTCCAAGAGTACGCACTTTTTCCCCATATGACTGTCTATGAGAACATTTCCTATGGCCTGAAGCTGAATAAAACCCCTAAGGAAGAGATGGATCGCCGGGTTCAGGAAATGCTGAAGATGTTTAACCTGGTAGGGTTGGAGAAGCGATTCCCCAAGGAGATGTCCGGCGGTCAGCAGCAGCGGGTGGCCTTTGCCCGGGCACTGGTGATGGGCCAGGAGATCCTGCTTCTGGACGAACCCCTTTCCAACCTGGATGCCAAGCTGCGTGTGGACGTCCGCACGGAACTGCGGCAGATCCAGCAGAAGCTGGGCATCACCACTATCTATGTTACCCATGACCAGGATGAGGCACTCTCCATGTCCGACATCATTGCGGTCATGCGCAGCGGACACATCGAGCAGATCGGCTCTCCTTGGGAGATCTATTTCCGGCCTGCCAACCGCTTTGTGGCAGATTTCGTGGGCACGGTCAATTTCTTGACCGCCAGAATTGTGTCTGCTGAAGGCGGCACTGTTGCCGCTGACCACAACGGGATGCTCCTCCAGATTCCCACGGAGGTCCCTGTGGAACCCGGCGAGACCGTGACGCTGGTGGTGCGGCCGGAGTGCATCCGTCTGGCGGAACCCGGGGAGTCTGTGCCGGAAGGGAAGAGTCTGGAAGGTCAGATCGAAAATTACAGCTTTCTGGGCCGCATGATCCGCTACTGGGTGCGGGTCGGTGAGGAACAGTTTATTATTGACGATGCCAATGTGGACCTGAGCGGAGCCAGAAGTGGAGCCGTGCAGCTCTGTCTGGATACCCGAAAGCTCCACATCCTGAAGGATGGAGGGAGCCATGACACTTGATTTTATCAATGTGGGCTATGGGGATGCCATTTTGATTCGTAGCGGCAGCTTCACCATGCTGGTGGACTGCGGTGATTGGACCGTCGGCGATGGGGGGCCTGATTCTCAGCGGATCTCTGCCGCGGACTTCCTGCGGCAGGAAGGGATAGAGACTCTGGATCTGCTGGTGCTGACCCATCTTCACAGGGACCATAGCGGCGGTCTGGCGAAATTGCTGGAATGCGTTGCGGTCAGGAGCTTCCGGTGCAACTATCTTCCTGACAGAATCTTCTGGGGGAAACGTGTACCGGTACCGGAGGGGTTTTCCGCCGGAGCCAGATGCCTGCTGGAATCTCTGAATGTATTCTTAAGCGCACTTGCGATTATGGAACGGCAGGGAACAGAGGTTTCTCTTGCGTCCCCCGGCACGTGGCCGCTGACACCGGAACTGACGGCAGAATGCTTCTTGGAAGCGCAGCCTATTTTTGAGCGTCAGGCCGCCATCTGGCAAAATGTGCTGGAAGACCGGGCCGACAACAGAGAGCTGGAAGAGTTGGACGGCTTTATCAACAACACCAGCATCCGCCTGCGGCTGATCTGCAAGGAAACTGCCGTGGAGTTGCCCGGCGATATGTATGCCGACTGCTGGGAGAAGCATGAAATCCCGCCCTGTACACTTGTCAAGCTGCCGCATCATGGCCACCGGGATTCCATCACCCCACATCTGCTGGATATGCTGGCCCCGAAGACGGTTGTGATCTCTGTCTCCAACACCCGTACCGATGATTGTCCCGCTGCCTCCGTCCTTCAGATGGTGCGGGAGAAGGGCTGCGCGTTGTATGTTACAGATGCGATCCCAGATAGTAACGGGCACGTGAGTAACCATCTAGCCATTCATTTTGATATCTAAACCGGCAGTTGCCTCCGCTGCGTTCAAGCCGGATCAAAAAGTCAGCGATCGATTAAAATACTACTACCGCCAAAACGAACAGCGTATAAAATTACCCTGCCGATTCCGGCCAATGTCAGTAAGTTAAGCTGACAAATCCTCCTACCCTCAGAAATGAGAGGGTAGGAGTTTTTTTTCGTAATAATTCAAAACAGGGCTTGACAAAAGCATCATTTCGTGCGGCCATTTTGCTAACTTCGGTTAGCAAAATGGCCTTTGTAGTTAGAAGCGTGTTCCGACACGCCAAACTACGAGGAGGCTTACTTGTGAATCCAAAAACTGTAAAAAAAGCACTGAAAGATGCAATTCAAGCTACGAATCTGGATGCATCCGCTTTCCCTTTACATGATATTAAGAGGCTTTATGCGATGCGCTGGGGTATTGAGAAGCTAACGCAGAAATCTTCTGCCAGCTTCACCTATAGAGTAGCATAATTCTTGTGATTTGAACATTCTTTTTAAAGCGGATTTTCCGATCCGCTTTGTTGTCATGCCCTGATGTCGCAAAAAACAGCACACAGCTTGCTTTGGCTTTGCTGTGTGCTGTCTTTGTGAGGTTTCTTACTTGCTAACTAAGTGACATTGGCCGGTTCCGGCAGGGTAATTTTGTGGGCTGTTTGTTTTAGCGGTCAAGCACGGTGATACGAAAGCGCACCGCACCCGCTGTTACAGGATCAGGCCAAAGGCGATATAGAGGGCCGCCGCGCACGCCGCGGTTACCAGCGCGTAGGGGAGCTGCGTTTTCACGTGAGAATACAGATCGGTGCCCACGGACATGGAGGACAGGATCGTGGTATCGGAGAGGGGAGAGCAGTGGTCGCCGAAAATGCCGCCGGACACCACCGCGCCGATGGTCAGCAGGATATTGCCGTTCATAGCCACCGCCATGGGAACCGCAATGGGCATCATGATGGAGAACGTGCCCCAGCTGGTTCCCGTGCAGAAGGCCATCAGCGCGCCCATCAGGAAGATGATGGCCGGGCAGAAGGCACCGTCAATGCTGTCACCCAGCAGGCTGGCAAGGAACTGGCCGGTTCCCATTCCCTTGATGACCCCGCCGATGGAGAAGGACAGCACCAGAAGGATCACCAGACCCATCATGCTGCTGACGCCCTTCATAACGCTGTCGCCGAACTCCTTGGCGGTCATGATCCCCTGCTTTGTATACATGACGCACATAATGAGCAGTGTGATGACAACAGAGTAGAGGATCGCCGTGGTTCCGTCGCCCGCCGCCAGATTTCCTCCGCCGGTGACCAGCAGACCGATGAAAGCGCCGCCGATCAGGGTGATGAGCGGGAACATCATGTTCCACTTGTTCTCTTTGCCTTCCTCCACCAGCTCTTCAAAGCCGTCATTGTCGTTGAGCAGCGGCGTTACCCCGTCATCATACAGCTTGCCGGTGTTCCGCACCCGCAGCTCTGCCTTTTTCATGGGGCCCCAGTCTTTTCCAGTGACAATATAGAACAGCACGAACAGCAGGGAGAGGATGCTGTAAAACTGGAAGGGGAGGCTCCGGATCAGCAGATTCATAGGCTCGCCCTGGATGTATCCGGAGGCGATTTCCGCGGAGATCAGGCCCATCAGCATAGCGCCCCAGGAGTTCAGGGGAATGATGGCGTTGACGGGCGCGGAAGTCGCGTCGCAGATGTAGGCCAGCTTTTCACGGGAGACCTTGAATTTATCGATCAGCGGGCGGGTCACCACGCCGGTGAACATGATGCTGAGCAGACCGTCGATAAAAATGATGATGCCGATCACATAGGCAATGAGCATCGCCATCCGCGGGCTCTTCACGCGCTTGCTCTGCTCGGTCAGGTAATTGACGAAGCCCTTGACGCCGCCGGAGATGCGCACCAGGATCACAAACGCGCCCATCAGCGCCGTGAACAGGAAGGTTTTCAGATTCCCAGTGTCGGCGCAAACACTTAAAATGCCGTTGACGCTTTCGTTGATGGCGGTAAACGGATTCCATCCGCAAATAATCAGTTGTCCGGTAAAAATACCCACCAGCATGGCCAGCGGCACCTTCCGTGTCGCAATGGCCACTGCCAGCGTCAGAATCGGAGCAACCAAAGTCAAATAGCCGTAATCCATAAGTTTTTCCCTCTTTCTCGATCAATACTGCGCAAATAAGGAGCCGAGCCCGCCTGTATGCAAATAGCAGACGGGGCCGGACACTTTTTCCTGTTCGATCCAGTCCTTCATCCCCACCAGGACCTTGCTGGTATAGACGTTTTCGATGAAGATCCCCTCGCTGCGGGCAAAGAATAGGACCGCCTGCTGGCTTTCCACCGTGTTTTCGCCCCAGCCGCCGCCACGGTAGGCATCTGTGATCTCCGCCGCCTGTTCCACAGGTACGTTCATGGGGAGCCCGGTGATCTCCTCCGCTTCGGAGATGGTGGAGCGGATATGCGCCGTCAGCGTTTCCCGGTCATCCTCGACGCTGACGATCACAATGCGGAAGGGCTGGCCCATCAGCTGATTTCCGTAGATCAGCCCGGCTGCGACGCCGCCGTTTCCGCCGGGGGCGAAAATCGTCATGCGGCCAATTCCAAGATCCTCGCACTGCCGCTTCATTTCCACCACCGCGGCGGCATAGCCCAATGCACCCCGGCCGGTGGTCGCGCCGTTGCGGACCACGTAGACCTGTTCGCCGGCGGACTGGTAGGCGGCGGCCAGCTCCTCCATGCGCCGGTTCCGAACCGCTCCGTCACAAGGGCCGAGGAAGTGTATTTTAGTGCCCAGCAGCTCCTCCAGCAGGAGATTTCCCTCTTTGCGGACTGGCTCCGCCGCGTTGATGATAAGTTCACAGTCCAGCCCGGCCTTGGCGCAGGCCGCCGCGGTCAGAGCGCATAGATTTGATTGCTCCGGCCCCGCCGCCAGGATTTTGGATGCCCCCCTGGATCTGGCTTCCCCCAAGAGGAACTCAAGGCTGCGGATCTTATTTCCGCCCGGACCGACGCCGGTCATGTCGTCCCGCTTGATGAGGAGGCTGACGTCCTTTCCTGAAGGCTGGTAATGCATGGGGTGCAGGGGCGTTGGCATAGGCATGAGCGGCACGCGGTCTGTCTCACGCAGAAAACGTTCGATCGGTTTCATGTTCTTTCTCCAATTAGCCAAGTAGTAATTTACTTGCTTAAAGAATAACAGGCATTTTGCCGAATGTCAATCTTTTTCGGGGGCTCGCCGCCAATTACCATGAAACGCACAGAAACCTCCCGGACCTGCTTCTGTTTATTAGAAGATATACGCAATCGCGGGCGCTCTTTTCTTGTTTTGGAGGCGCTTGCGGTTGTGCGTGCTAACCGTTCTTCAAAAGCCCGGAACGAGAGGGAGGACCGCGCATGGCCCCGCTGTCACATCGTTTCCGCTGCGCTTACGGGATGGTTGGACTGAGGGTCCGCTTCGTGAGGGCGGCGCTGTTTCTCCGATGCCCAATATATCGGTATATACGCATAATGTGTATACTAATACAAATATACTGCATAGTATTTATATTTGCTTATAACACCCGCTATGCGCTTATACGCATGAAACACAAATACTCCCGGCGTATACAGCCATATTCTCGTATATATTTACAATAATTGAATAATTATACAAATTTTTACAAATTTGCTGTTGACTTTCGGAGTGAGAAAATATACAATCCGTTCATCCGAAGCACACAAACGGTGCAAGCGAGAAGGAGGAGAACGCCATGGGCATTACCGAGATATTTTTGAACTACTACCAATACTTCCTCCGAGGAACGCAGACCACCGTCATCGTTTCCCTGATCACCGTTCTGCTGGGCACGGTCCTCGGCTGCCTCATCGCACTGCTGCGATTGTCAAGATTCAGGCTGTGCTCCGGGTTTGCCAAGCTGTATATCACTGTCATCCGGGGAACGCCGCTTCTGGTGCAGCTGTACATCGTTTACTATCAGCTTCACTTCATTCCGTGGCCGGAGGGTTCCATTCTGGGCGTGGAGCTGGCGCGGGTCATGCCCTGCATCCTGGCCCTGTCCATGAACTCCACAGCTTATGTGGCGGAGGTCATCCGTTCCGGTATTCAGGCGGTGGACTTCGGGCAGACGGAGGCCGCGCTGTCCTGCGGCATGACCCGGACGCAGGCGATGGTGAACATCATCCTGCCGCAGGCGGTCAAGAACATTCTGCCGGCGCTGGGCAATGAGTTTGTGACCATGATCAAGGAGACGTCCATCATCCAGTATCTCGGCGTCGGCGACCTGATGTACAACAACGGCATCGTCGTCACCGCCACCTACAACCCGCTGCCTTGCTACTATATTTCCGCGATCATCTACCTGACCCTGAACATCGTACTGGGGAAGGGGCTGGATCTTTTTGAGAGGAGGATGAAGTGCAGTGACCGCTGACAACGTTCTGTTTGAGATCAAGGGACTGAAAAAGAATTTCGGCGATCTGGAGGTACTCAAGGGCATCCACACCACCATCCGAAAGGGGGAGGTCGTGGTGGTCATCGGGCCCTCTGGTTCCGGAAAGTCCACCTTCATCCGATGCCTGAACCTGCTGGAGACCCCCACGGAGGGCCAGATCATTTTTGAGGGCAGCTGCATCACCGACAAGGGCTACGCCGTCCATAAGCACCGGGAAAAGGTGGGGATGGTGTTCCAGCAGTTCAATCTGTTCAACAACCTGACGATCCTGGAGAATGTGACCATCTCCCTGAAAAAGGTAAAGAAGGTCCCGGCACCGGCGGCAGAGGAAAAAGCCAGAGCGCTGCTGCGGCGCGTCGGTCTGGAGGACAAGGCGGATGCCTATCCCGCTCAGCTGTCCGGCGGACAGAAGCAGCGGATCGCCATTGTCCGGGCTATGGCGATGGAGCCGGACGTGATGCTCTTTGACGAGCCCACCTCCGCGCTGGACCCGGAAATGGTGGGGGAGGTGCTCTCGGTCATTCAGGACCTCGCGAAGGAGGGTGTCACCATGGTCGTGGTCACCCACGAGATGGGCTTCGCCAAGAAGGTGGGGACCCGCATCCTCTTTATGGACGGCGGCGTGATCGCCGAGGAGGGAACGCCCCAGCAGATCTTTGAGGACCCCCAGAATGAACGGACCAAGGACTTCCTGTCCAAGGTCATCCATGTAATCTGAATCAACACAGCCGCATCAGCCGGCTTACAAAAAATTGGAGGAATTTATTATGTTAGGTACGATCAATCCCGAAATTCTGTTTCTGCAGCAGGAAGACCAGATCAAGGCCGGTCTTTTGGATATGAAGATGATCCTGAAAATCACGGAGGATACCTATAAAATGCTGGGGCAGGGCCAGATCCAGAATCCCCCGAAGGTCCATCTGGGCATCCCGGAAGGGACGGAGTGGGAATCCTTCTTCAACACCATGCCCAGCTACATCGGCGGCGATCTGAATATCGCCGGTATCAAGTGGGCCGCCGAGTCCAAGAAGAACGCCACCACCCCCGGCATCCCTTACGGCATCGACATTTCCATCCTCAGCGACCCCGTCACGGTCCTGCCCTTCTGCATTCAGGACGGCACCATCATCACCGCCATGCGGACCTCTGCTGTGGCAGGCTTGCAGGCAAAATACTGCGCCCCCTCCGACACGGATACCGCGACGCTGATCGGTGCGGGCGTCATTGGCCGGACCATGATCATGGCGATCTGCGAGGCGATCCCCACCATCAAGACCATTTACCTCTGCGATCTGGATCTGGAAAAGGCAGAGCAGGTGGCCAAGGAGTCCGAGGGCAAGTACGGCGTGACCATCATCCCCACCTCCGACAGCAAGACGGCAGCGGCAAAGTCCCAGCTGATCGTGGGCGAGACCACCGCCAGAACGCCCTTCATCGACAAGAGCTGGGTGAAGCCCCACAGCGCCATCGTCTGCGTTTCCAACGAGGCCACGACGGACGTGGTAAAGGCTGCGGACGTGAATGTGGTGGATTACTGGAAGCAGATCATTACCTTCAAGAATAAGGCCATCACGCAGGTGTTCGACGCCGGCGAGATCACCAAGGAGGAAGTGCTGGAAACCAGCGACCTGGTGCTGGGCAAGCCTTGCAGAACCTCTGACGAGCAGTTCATTTACGCCTGCTCTCTGGGTCTGGGCGCGCTGGACATCACCGTGGCCTACGCTCTGTACCAGAACGCGGTCAAGATGGACCTTGGCACCAAGGTCAAGCTGTGGGACAAGCCTCTGTGGGAATAAACGCTCCGGTCGAAAAGCGAAAAAGGAGAGAATAGCATGAAAAAAGCGATTGCTTTGCTGCTGGCGTTGGTAACGCTGCTGTCCCTGACGGCCTGCGCCGGCAAGGAGGATGCGGCCTCGTCCGCACTGGATCAGATCAAGCAGAAGGGAGAGCTGGTGGTCGGCACCTCCGCGGACTACCCACCCTATGAGTTCCATACGGAGGTGGACGGGAAAGACACCATCGTGGGCTTTGACATGGAGATCGCCCAAGCCATTGCCGACAAGCTGGGTGTACCCCTGAAAATTGTAGATATGTCCTTTGACAATCTGCTGATGAGCCTTGCCAATGACGAGTTCGATCTGGTCATCGCCGGCCTGACCGCGGATGAGGAACGGCGCAAGACCACCGACTTCTCCGATCCCTATCTGGAAGCCAAAAACCTGATTCTGGTGCGGGCCGAGGATGCGGACAAGTACGCCAGTCTGGATGATCTGAAGGGGGTCAAGGGCGGCGCGCAGACCGGCTCCAAGCCCTATAACAACTGCGTTACCTACTGCGGTGAGGAGACCACGGTCGGCCTTGCCAAGGTACAGGATCTGGTCATGGAGCTGGAGGCCGGAAAGCTGGATGTCGTATTTCTGGACTACATGACCGTGCTGTCCTATGCGGACGCCAAGGAAGATCTGGCCGCCGTGGATCTCGGCATCCCGGAGACCAGTGACGGCTACTCCATCGCCGTCAAGAAGGGGAACACGGAGCTGGCCGAGTTCATCAACGGCGTTCTGGCAGAGCTGAAGGAGCAGAACACCATCGAGCAGTTCATCGTAGAGGCCAAGAAGCTGGAAAGCGCGGCGGAGTAACGCCGGAATCAACGATTCAAATTTGAGCTGACACAACAAAAAGAGCCGCGTCAGCGGCTCTTTTTGCGTATTCTTCTTCCGGTTTGGCTGGGGGTTCACCGATCACGCCGCCGTCCGGCAGGGGGGAGAGGGGTTCTGCATCGAGCGTGGGTTCCGGCGGCAGAGGGGCGGTCTCCTCCTCAGGCTTGGAGACCGGGGGACGGAAGGTGCCGTCCAGCTTCTGAAAACAGCGGCGGTAGGCCGCCGTATCCGGCGGGTAAGGGGTGGGCCGGTAGTCGTTCCGGTTGGAGACGCTGCTGACGGAGCAGGGGATATAGGACATCTCCCACGAACGGTCCCCGCCGGTGCCGGACACAGTGAGCTGGGCGATGACCGTGTCCTTGTCCGAAGGGTTCCGGTTGCCGCCGAAGCAGAAATTGCCGATGCTGTACAGGATCACGCTGCCCTGATAGGCTTCTATGGGCTGTAAAACGTGAGGGTGGGTCCCCACCACCACATCCGCGCCGCCCTTCACGGCGGCATGGGCCAGCGCCGTCTGCCGCTTGGTGGGGACGTAGGTTTTTTCGGCCCCGGCGTGCATGAAGGCCACAATGATGTCCACCCCTTCATCCCTGAGCCGTTTGCAGCCATCCTCCATCTGCTTGGCGGAGCCGTTGAAGGGGTGGACGTAGGCCCCCAGCCGCAGGGTGTCCCCATTGCCGTGGCGCAGCTCGAAGCACTGCCTCTGACTGCCGGGGATCCCCGCAACGCCGTATTCCGCCAGCGCGGCCTCAGTGTCCCGGAGGCCGGCGTCACCGAAATCGCGGGTGTGGTTGTTGGACAGGGTGACAGCCTCCACACCGCCCAGCACCAGAGCCTGCACATAGTTGGGATCGCCGCAGAAAGCGTATTCCGAGTCGGACTCCAGACGGCGGGGGGAAAAGGAACATTCCAGATTGGCCAGCGTCAGATCGTCAGCTAGCAGAAGCTCCGCCACGTTGGAAAAGGGATAAGCGTAATCGTCCCCCACCAGCTTTTCAAAGTGGTTGGTGTGGTGGCTGGAGGTCAGGGTGCAGTCCCCCAAAAAGGAAATGACAAAGGGCGTCGGTTCGGCCGAAGGTTCTCCATCCTGCGGCGGGGCCGGGGGGATCTCCGGTTCTGAGGAGACGTCCGTTCCTGCAGGGCCGTCCGGCAGAGTGACCGTTCCCCCTGACGGAACGGACGTACCAGAAGGGTGGAAGTGCCAGAAAAGCGTCCCCGCGAGGAAGCCTGCGGCAAAAATCAGAACAAACAGCAGAATCGGCGGGCGCTTCCGGGGCAGTTCCCGTTTTCCGCGCATGGGGACCTCACTTCCTTTCTGACCGGTCAGCCGCGCCGTGACGGAACGCGCTGATAGGTGTGTTTTCTCATCGCCGCTGCCGCCGGGAACCGCAGGTTTCCGGTCATTGCCGCGGTTATTCCGCATTATAACACGTTTTTCGCCAGACGGAAAGATGGTCATAAAAAAACAAACATCCCCTGTTATCCCCGTTTGCTGTCGAAATGGGGATAATTTTTTGCTATAATTTTGGAAAACGTGTAACCTGACTGCCCCAAAGGGTGCTTA
>ERZ840371.1523-NODE-1523-length-23321-cov-5.377074_pt1 | contig 23321 bp, 29 predicted proteins | sample MGYA00519937_ERZ840371 | MGnify/ENA primary metagenome ERZ840371 (study PRJEB31850, sample SAMEA3708873) | human gut metagenome | biome: human gut; feature: human-associated habitat; material: faeces | place: China | collected 2014 ... | reverse complement strand
GTAGGTGTAGCCCGCGGAGACGGTTCCCTCCGTCGTTTTCGTCAGGCGGTTGTCCACCTTTACTCTCGCGGCAGATAAGAAAAGAACTCCCTTTCTCTTTCATCGGGCATCTTGAAAATGTAGAGCACTCGAAACGGCCGCATCTGCACCCAAAATGCGTCAGTCACCCCTTTATCTATTTCCTTCACAGGAATTTGACTACAGAGTATCCATTCTTCACGTCCATTATACGTAAGGATCGTATATGATTTCACTGTTTCAAACTCGCTCCATGAATAACTTTTCCTCAGCTTTCTGAACCAAATAACCGTGATCCCCCCGGTATCTGCGATGTATTCCCGAGTCGCATAGCCATAATTGAACAGTATATGCAGATTTACATATACCGCCCCAATAACAAACAGTGTTTGTGCCAAAGTCTCCGGACGTCTAAAACACGCAAATAGTTCAATGGCATCCACGATCAGTACAATCCATATTCTCCAACGCCGTTCATAAACCAACTGCTCGGGTGTAAAATTCGTGATATACACATTATCCCCCTTATAGTACTAGACACCGTTCATGCGACTACCTAGTCTCCACCGCACCAGTCCCACTGCCGCTTGGTATACAATGTTTGCATACCCGCTGCCGCTCTGCTCCCGGCGCATCAGCCGATCCTGAAAATCGTAGAAATACTGCGTTCTGCGTCCGCTCGCGCTGTCTGTCAGCAGGCCGAGGTTGCCGTTGTTGTCGTAGGTGTAGTCGACCTGCGCGCCGTCCTCATAGCGGACGGACGTGGTGCGGCCAAGGCTGTCGTAGCCATAGGACACCGAATCGCCGTTGCCGTAATCGGACCGCGTGAGCTGATGATTGCCGTCCGTGCTGTAGCTGTGGCTGATGAGCGTCCGCGAGCCCGCCTGAATGCTCTGCACCAGATCGAACGCGCCGTAGGCAAAGCTGTAATCCGTGCCAGAGGCCGTGGAAATCGCCGAGAGCAGGTCGCTTGCGTAGCTGTATCCCACGGCGGACGCACCCTTGCTGACGCCGGTGGCGCGGAGCTTCCCGTCGTAGCTGTAGTTCGTGCGGGTGCTCTCCGTCTCGCCGGGGGCCTGCACCCACTGCAGCATTCCCGTCTGCAGGTCGTAGCCGTAGGACGTCGTCTGCCCGAGCGCATCCGTGACGCTTGCGAGCTGGTTGCCGTCCGCGCTGTAGGCCGCGCTGGCCGTCACCTTCTTCGTCCCGCCGACGCTCACCTGCGTGTTGTTGCCGTAGGTATCGTAGGTGAAGGACGAGCTGACGCCCTCCGGGCTGGTCGCCGTGAGCACGTTGTGGTAACTGTCATAAGTATACGTCTGACTGGCTCCGCTCGGCAAGACCATTTTTGTCAGATTGTTGTTTTTATACTCATAGGTGGTGGTTTTCTTCTGCAGATCCGTGACGCTGGTGATGTTTCCGTCGCTGTCATAGACATAGCTGTGGCCGAACTCCTCCCGGAACAGCTGGATCCCGTCGAAATACGCCGTGTTCTCATTGTTGTCATAGACCAGATAAATCTGCAGCAGGGTATAGTCCTGCTTCGCCACGACCCGCTGCGCGGCATACTGCCACTGCTCCGCATCCGGGTTGAACGAAACCATCTGGTCGTCGGTCGTCCCGTCCGTATAGGTAAAGCGCGCGGTGATGCCGAACTTGCGCGCCCCATCCTTCAGCGGCACCGAGCTGCCCTTCGCCCAACCGGCCACGGTGTAGACGTCGCCCTTGCTGCCGCTTATGTGGAAGTTCTGGTATCTGCTCTTTTCCTCTCTCGGGTCGCCCGCAACCGCATAGACGTGCCTGTCCATCTGCGGTGCGGCGCTGGCGGAGCTCTCGCCGCGTGCGCCGGTCCCAACGCCCGCATGCCAGCCGAACATGCTGCCGGCCTCTGGATCGCTCCACGTAAAATCACCGTTTTCAATCAGGTTATAACGGCTGGCATTGGCGCTCTGCTCGCACTGCACCGCATCGAAATAGGCATAGCCCTTGCCGCAGCTCTGCAGGCAGGGATACATAACCGCCGTCTGCGCCGACGCCGGGTGGGTATAGGTCACCTCCACCCGCGTCCACTCCTCATCCGAGACAACGGATTCGCTGACCGCCACGATATCGCCGCCCACGTTCAGTGCAGCCCGCGCGCCGCCGCTCTCCATCTGCCATGTTTGCACATAGGCCGAATTGGAACCAGATATAGGGAGAATACGAATGCCAGGAAAAGTGCCAGGAGTTTTGTCGCTCTCGGTGTTTTCATGTGGTTTTTTCCTCTCTCTTTTGTTCCTCTGCCGCTGACTTCAAACACAGTGGTGGGATTGCTCTTGCCGGGGAGATTATGTATTTGCATTTTCGTCTGCATCTGTCATCAGGTGGCAAATTCTGGTAGCATTATATACTCTTCACGCATTCTTAGCAAGGCGCAAATTATTCTTCTGTTTTGCTGATAAAAACGCTGTTAGTTTTTGTGTATTTTGTATATCACGAAGACCGCGAATATCTTCTTCCGCGCACTGCGCCAACCATACTTCATTGTTTGAAATTGCGCCGGGACGCATGAATCGGCACCAAAGGAGGTCGCGGATTTCCTGGAATAAGATTAGAACCGGGGACAGTCACAGGAAAAGCCGGGCGCAAGGTATCTGAGTAAAAACGCGTTTGAAACGGCGCTGTCCGGCTGGGATGGTGTCAAGTGTCCCGTGGAAGATGCGGCGCTTAGAACCTCCGGCTTGAAAATCTGTGGAGAGCCATTGCGGGGCTGGATGCACAAGGTCAAAACCTGCTCTCCCTCCGTTACGGCAAGGAATTGACCATGGAGGAGATCGTCCAGATCTATGGCATCTCCAAATGGCGGTATCAAAGCGGCTGAAAAACTGCATCAAAAGTTGGAAGGTTCTGCCTTAAGAAACATTCTGATATTACATTGTCTGCTCCTGTGTGGCTTGTTCCAAGGCTTCTTCCTGCTGCCGGATCCGCTCGTCCAAATCCGGCACACTCTTGCGCTGATGTTCATATAGCTCCTCCCGTGTGTAAAAAATAAGGCCGGAGCGATCCTGCTCCGGCCTACAAATACAGGCACTACTACCAGCGCCCTTTTTGAAATGAAAAAGGGCGCCGTTTTCTCAGTCCGTCAGGACCAATAAAACGACGCCCAAGTCTTTGTGAGTTTTTTGAGAAAAATACCGCTGCCAGCCGTGAAAAACGCCGCTCAAAAAGGGCGCTGGCTGAATGCATCTGCCCGAAAAGGGAAAACGCCCGGTTCGAATCGGGGCAGACGCTCTGAAACAGCGATTTGCATCTATGGTTTGAAAGAAAAAATCCGGGCCTGAAAAAGCCCGGAAACGGTTGATGCGCCTGGCTTTTCGCCAGACGCATCTATACCGTTTAGTTAATATGGCGCGGAAGGAGGGATTTGAACCCTCGCACGCGGTTTAGGCGTCTACTCCCTTAGCAGGGGAGCCCCTTCGGCCACTTGGGTACTTCCGCAGGCCGGTGATAAAGCTGGCGGAGAGAGTGGGATTCGAACCCACGGATGCTTTCACATCGCCGGTTTTCAAGACCGGTGCTTTCGACCACTCAGCCATCTCTCCGTGCGTAAAAGCAAACCTCTGCCAGAAGCAGATATGATTCTACCATCCCCGGAGCCATTTGTCAACACAAAATGCACGTTCCCTGTGAAAAGGCAAGTTGTAATATGTATTTTGACAGGTGGGACCTGTCGAAATACAGGGTCGGATCAAGGCTCAGAAGGTATGGAGGTACATCCAATGGAAGAAAAGGTATTTGTAGGGTACAATTTTGGACAGTTCCAGAATGACGAGGGACGGATGCAGGACTACTGCAATGTGTTCATGCTGGAGGACTTCGGTGGGCAGGAAAGCAACGACTATCACTTTGCTGGTCAAAAGGCCGTGAAGTACGGCTGCGTAAGCCCGGATGTTTTCAAGGATATCAAGGTTGGCATGAAGGTCCGCTGCTTCTTTGATTCTAAGAAGAAGGTCTCCTATATGGTTGCTGTGAACAAGACGTAAGGCCGTATTCCCGCAAAAAACACGGGGAGGTCGCTCCTCCCCGTGTGCCCCCCCCCCGCTAACAGGGGGGCACTACCTACAAAGACAGCCAAAAGGGGGGCGTTTTGTGGATGGTGAAAAGCAGAACATTGTCTTATATGATTGGTTGTCCTTCACATCGAAAAAGCATACACCGGAGGAGCTGATCTCTGCTATGGGCCTGTCAAGCTGTCCATGGCAGGAGATCAAAGGGGCCCACGGCTATCGTGACCGCAAGTATTTCTCCAGCATCAGCGTGCATTACAATGGCCGGGAGGATATGGGCGTATGGGTGGAGATGTCCGGACAGGGCTGCCGTGCCTTTGAATCCATCTCCCAACTGGGCTGGCCCGGCCTGTTTTCGTTCATCTCCGAAAGCGGTCTGAAGATCACCCGTCTGGATGTGGCCTTTGACGATCATACCGGAATCCTGCATATGCGGGATATCATCGAAGATACACAGGACGGGAATTTTGTAAGCCGTTCGGACTATTGGGAAACGGTGCTGTCCTCCAAGGGCTCCACCGTACAGATCGGAAGCCCACAAAGTAAGGTTCTGGTCCGCATCTATGACAAGGCCCGTGAGCGACATTGCGAGGAGGGCACACACTGGAATCGTGTGGAGCTCCAGCTGCGGGATGATCGTGCGATCCAGTTCACCCGGCTGCAGCTTCCCATAGGGGAGGCGTTTTCCGGAGTACTGCTGAATTACCTGCGGTATGTGATACCGGACGGAGAGGATAGCAACCGCTGGCGCTGGCCCATGCGACCCTATTGGATGGATATGCTGGAGGTGCTGACGCCTATCAGCATCTATACAGCTCCGGGTCTGGAGTATAACGTGGATCGCTGCCGGGAGTATGTGGTGAATCAGGCAGGCAACGCCATTGACTGTCTGATCAAGATATATGGATTGAATGAGTTTCGGACCATGATAGACAATCGTTCGACTTCGACAAATCCCAAGTATGAAAATCTGGTGCAGCAATATCGCTTTGAGCGTCTGGCTGCCCGCTGTGGTCGTGTATTCGGATGAATGGTATACAGCTTTTTTGGATGATATGGCGCTGCCTGCGCCATGTGTGGTATAGATACAGGAGAAGGATCATGAGGTTTTGGGACAGGTTCAAATGGGCGCTGGTAGGCGGTCTCGGCTATATGGCAGCCCGCTTTCTGTTTCAGGGCCTCCGGACACTGATAGGAGGATAGTATGGCCATCAAGAACAACATCCGCAGCATCCGGTTTTCGGACGAGCTGATGGAGATCATCAACGATCAGGTAGGAGACAACTTCAACCAGCGGTTTGAACGGCTGGTATATAACTGCTATATGCTGCTGCCGGAAAAGGAGCGGCAGCTGGCCCTGCTTGAATCCCGTATTCGTGCCAAGCAGGAGGAACTGGCGGATTTGTGTGTGCAGTATGATATTGCGTCTCGGACGCTTCATTCCGTGGGAAATGCCGTGTTTGACATCAAATCTAAGCTGTCTGCGCTGCTCTGAGTTGTAACACAGGAACAACACGCTGCGGATCTGATCTGCAAGCCGACCAGCTGCGTAGCGTGTTACATGGCGGGGTGTGAGTAATGGTAGCTGGCCGGGCTCTCAACCCGGAGATGGAGGTTCGATTCCTTCCCCCGCAACCATGATTTTCAGGAAAGGAGGAGTGCTTGAGACCAGTTCTGCTACTTCTGTTGCCACCATCCTTGGCAACGTGAGCAGCATCAAGACGGTGGTAGGTGATGTCTGGGACGTCATGACTGCCAATCCGATCTTGTGCGTGTTCATCTGCGTTTCCCTTCTGAGCGTCGGCTTTGCCGTGTTCCGCAAGGCCAAGCGTGCCGCCCGTGGCTGATGCTGCGGCTTGGGGGTGTGGGGTTCGCCCCATACCCCCACATTTTTTTGGAGGTCAATGTTATGCCCACAACACTGCCGTGGTATAACCACTGCTACGCCGCCCGCTTCCCGGTGCTGCTGGAGGGCGTGGGGAAGCTGTTCAGCGGCACCTTCGATGCGATCTATTCGGACACCCAGACGGACACGCTGGCTGTGTTCCTGAGCTGCACCGTGCTGGCTCTGGTGGCGGCTCTGTTTTTCACCCTTTGGCATAATACGAAAAAGTGAGGTATTGTTATGGTCAAGTTTCTGGTCACCAGTGTGGTGGTGCTGATTTGCCTGTTCCTGATGGCGCTGCTGCTGTGTCTGATGGTCTGGGTCATTACCCGGCTGCTGCGGTTCCTGTTTCCCCAGCGCTTCCGGTCTCAGGCCCCAACCAAAAAGAAAAAGAAGAAGTCCTCCCCGGCCGTGACCGAGGAGGACGAGGAGTAACACATTTTTGCCGCCTGGCTCCCGGCAGCTGTAGCAATTTTGTGTGACAAGCAATAATCCCCGGCATAGCCGGGGATGGAGGTTAGTCTTTGATTCGCTCTAATTCTTTGCAGAATTGCTCCGTTGCAGCCTTGATTTTTTTAAGCTGCTTGGCTTCTTCCTTGCTGATTTGACTATCGTCCTTCATGGCAGCCATTTCACAGGACTGGAGAAAGGTTTTCGCCATGGCCTGCATATTCAGTATTTGGGCGTGTATGTAGTGATTCATGCCGTCCCTCCTTTTTTAACATCTTAGCACAAGAAAGGTGGTATTTCAACAAGATGCGGCATAAATTTTATCATTTTACAGCTATGGTATGCCTTGTACTGTTGCTGCTGCCTGTTCTTGCGTGTCGGTCAGATGCTATTGATGTGGCAACTTCTTATCAAGGAAAGATTCTGAAAAGCGATGTGCTGGATGATGCTGTAACAGAGGAATGGACGGAATTGACATTAGACGCATTGGCTGATCTCTGTGTTTCCTTCAATACTGATCCTGGCTGGGATACGATTTTCGGGTTTTATCTTCCTGGCGTTGATCTTGTGAAAAAGAGTGCCACGCTTTTGGAATCTGATGACTTAGGTATATATTATATTGCTATTAAACAGAACGGTGAATTGCGTGTTCTTTGTAATCAGAATGGTTATCCGTTTTATGCTTTTTTGCGTACTAATTCTGCTTATTGGCTCAGTCTTATAAAGATTCAGTTGGCGGATATCAATGATAAAATCGTTCCTCTGTTGCAGTCTATTGATACTCGCTTGCAGAATACCTTCACCCGTGTAGCCGCCATTTATACAAATACCAGTCGGTTTCTTTCGAACATCGACGAGACTTCTAAGGACATCAACACGCAGTTCCGGGATTTTGTGAACGGGCATACGGTGGATGATCTCATTGGCGCCATTGAGAATATCTCCGGAGGAGATCATAGCGGCATTGTGAGCCTGCTGGGCCAGATAGATGACCATCTGACCGCCGGTCTGACCTCCGTCAAGTCAGCCATTGAGGGCATTACCATCCCGGCGAACCCAGCTTATGACGATACGTCGCTGAGGGCCTTGGTGTCCTCTATCGACAAGAAATTGGACGAGCTCCCCGGCGGCAGCGTCACAGCAGACCTCCAGCCGGTGGTGGACGCTGTAGACCGCCTGAATGAGAACGTCTCCCTGATCTCCACGTTGTCCGTCCATAAGCTCTTCGGCGTGTCGGTGGTTCCCGCCACCTCCGGTCTGCGGTATCGGGACGGTGTCTTTACCTATTGGGTTACACCTGACCCCATCCTGACCATGACGGCGCTGGACTGGTCCTTTGATTCCACTGGCGATATCAATGGGGAATCCGGGGAGATAGAATTGCCCTTCGAGACAACAGGTATCACCCTGTCCTTCTCGGACCCGGCCCTGCTGGAGGATGGCTTCTATGGCTGCCTTGCCACGTCGGATGGGGAGCTTCTGGAGGTGGATTCCGGCTCCTTCACGGAGCATAACGGTAAGTACCTCTATACCTTCTCCGATCTCCACCAGCCGTCCTCCGTGACCCTGACCATTGACTCTGGCAATATGGAGCTGCTGGCGAAGAATCTGTCTATCTCTGCCGCCCATATCGTGGGGCATAACGGCTCTACGGATAAGGTGGCGTTCTATGCCGACGGTGCCTATTACGATATCCCTCTGATGGACGCAGACGGCAGCCCCTGTCTCATGCAGGCCGCTATTTTTAATGAGGGCTACGGTACGGATTACCAGAGTACCCTTACACGGGATGCAGACGGTGTCTGGCATCTGACGGCAGGCAGCGAGCCGGACAAGCTGCTGTCCGCCGACTGCGGAGCCAAGCTGGACGCCGCCTTGACGTGGAATAAGGATTATACGTGGTTTTCTTGGTTCTATGGCTACTCTGCCTCTTTTCAGGGCTGGCTGAGTGATCAGCTGGGCAGTCTGCATCTCGGAGGAGAGACGGACCTGTCCACCGTTACCTCCCGGCTGGACACTATCATCAAGGAGTTGCAGAGCAGCAGCGGCGATACGGCGTGCAGCCATACCTATCAGCAGGAGGCCACACAGGAAGCTACCTGTATCCTGCCGGGTCTGCTGGTCTCCACCTGCACCAAGTGCGGGGAGAGCTACTCGGAGATCGTCGCCGCTCTGGGCCATGACTGGAAATGTACGGATCATGTGGAGGCCGTCAAGGATGCAGAGACCGGCGAGGTGCTCCAGTCCGGCTACGATATCTATACCTGCTCCCGCTGCGGAGATTCCTACAAGGACTATTCCGGCTCCGGGGCCCCGGAGGATGATTATGGTGACAGCAGCATTTCCAAGCTGGTGGTGCGTCTGTTCTCCAAGCTGGGTACGCTGGCCGGGAAGCTCATTTCCAGCATCATCCATCTGTTTGATAAGCTGCTCTCCGGCGTGGATCAGATCATCACCCGGTTCAATGAGCTGACGGCCCAGATCACCGGCTTTGGCGGTGAATATCCCACGTGGCTCTCTGGTTTCTGGGGTATCCTGCCGCAGGAGCTTCAGCTGGCGCTGAGCTTCGCTGTGCTGTGTATGGCGTTGGGACTCGTGGGCAAAAAGCTGCTGTTTACGTGAGGTGTACTATGTCGGAGTTTTTGAAACCGCTGCTGGGTATTGCCAACATGATCGTCAGTCTGATCAACGGCCTGATCGTGGGGACAGTGACCTTTGTCATCAATCTGCTGGACGGGCTGGATTCTGTGGACAGCCTGCTGGATCACGCCATTTCCTCTATCTCCGGCTTCTTTGAAGCGTTCCTGAATCTGGGGACGAAGCTGTTTCCCTTTCTGCCGGAGGAATGGTCTGCGATCCTGCAAACAACGCTGATCGTGCTGGTGGTGGGGCTCATCATAAAGAAGAAGGTGATCCGTTGAATGAGCTGGGCTCGGTGCTGCTGGCCGTGGTGTCTGTCCTGCAGATGGAATTTACCCTGTATGACTTGACGTTTTCGTTCTGGCAGCTCCTGTTATTCCTGATCGTGGCAAGTGCCGTGATCTATCTGATCGTAAGGTGGGTGAGTGACCAATGAAATATCTTTCGCTGCTTATGACGGTTTGTGCTCTGCTGACCATGTGCATCCTTCCGGCCCATGCCATCTCCCCGGAGGAGATGGAGCCCTTCACCGTCTATGACGAGGAAGGCAACGTGATCCACTCGGACGCAGCTGCGCCGGAGGAGACATCGTCTCTCTTTCTGACGAAGCCCTTCGAGAGCTACACCGTCACAGAGGGCTTCTGTCTCCTGTTTCTGCTGCTGGGCTTTTGCTGGTGCGTGTGGAAGATCATCAAAGGAGGTCTGTTCTGATGGCCAATGTCGTGGCGCAATTCTTCTCTATCATCGGGCCCAGCGTGGACCCGCCGACCAATATGCAGGAGCTGATCCCGTATCTGCTCACGGCGTTTATCGGTATCGTGCTGGTGGTCTGCACCTTCCGGCTCATTGGTGCGGTGGCCTCGGCCATCGTCAACTGGCGGAGATTCTGATATGGCCCTTGTGATCCTGATCGTGCTGGCCGTTTGTCTCTTCAGCTTCCCTACGCTGCGGTGTGCCGTGTTCCATCCGGTACATCTGGTGCGCTACGGCATTTCCGATCTGCTTCGCTACATCAAGTATGAGCGTTGGAACGAGTGTCAGACAGGCGAGCTGGTGGCCTATGTGGGTTTGTTCGGCAAGGGTAAGACCCTCTCTGCCGTCCATAAGGTAGTCTCCATGTATCATCGCTATAACGGCAGGGCTGTCTATGACCGAGATCGCCAGATGTGGGTGGAGCAGCGGGTAAAGGTCCTGTCTAATGTGGCGCTGAGTATCCCCTATGAGGATTTCGTTTCGCTGCAACAGGTGGTCCTCTGCGCTGAGAAGAACGGAGCCTATGACAAAGAGAACGATACCCTGACGGTAACGTTGGTGCTGGGCGATGAATTCAGCGTCCAGATGAACAGCCGGAACTTCAAGAGCAACATTGATCCGCTGTTCTTGAATACCTTGCTGACCTGCCGTCACTATCACATCAGCCTCTACTATACCGCTCAGCGCTTCGGCCATGTGGATGCGCTGTTGCGGCAGGTAACCAGCTATGTGGTGGACTGCGACAAGCTATGGCGTTTCCAGCGGCAAAACCTCTATGATGCATGGGAGATGGAGAACGCCACCAATACCCAGCTGCTGACACCTATCTCCCGGCGCTGCTGGTTCGTGCTGAACAAGGACTATGACGCCTATAATACGCTGGCCTGTGTGGGCAATCTCCAGAAATCCTTCCGGGAAGGGGATATGATGACCGAGGAGGAGATTCTGGCCCTGCGCCGCAATGAACAGCAAGCCAACATGGATGGCGTGGTCAAGCCCTCCCGGAAGTGGCGAAGAACGCAGAAGAAGCTTAGAAAGTAACACAGCTTGAGCTGGCTGCAGATCGGATCCGGAGAGCGGCTGCGTGAATATTGTGTTACAGGGGGCCCCGCACCAAGGCTTTAGCCGTGCGGGGCCCTTCCCGTTATGCTGCTTCGGAGGGGGATTTCCACGCAAGACTTTTCCGGGGGTATTGATTCATCCAGTCCTGCACCCGGCGGATCTGCCGGTCTGTGATCTGGTCGAAGTTGGTCCCCTTGGGGAAGAACCGGCGGATCATCCGGTTGTGATTCTCATTGCAGCCCTTTTCCCATGCGGAATAGCTGTGGCAGTAATACATATCAAAGCGCTGGCCTTTCCGCCGGCAACTTTTCCGCAAAAGGTCGTATTGCAGGAACTCGCTGCCGTTATCTGTGGTGATGCTTTTGAATTTCCGCTGGAAATCCGGTGTTCTGCGTTCCAGCCGGTCTATGGCTCGGCGGATGGTTTCCGCCCTCCGATCCGGCAGCTTCATGATGATCTCCTGACGGCTCATGCGCTCTGTCAGGGTCAGCAGCACACTTTTCCCGCCCTTGCAGCTGACCACCAGATCCATTTCCCAGTGTCCGTATTCCAGCCGCTGGGCGATGTGATCCGGTCTGGCCTCTATGCTCGGCAGCTTAGGATGAGCGATTCGGCGTTCCTGACCTTTGGCTTTGGGACGTTTCTTCCACTTCTCCCAGAGATGCTGATCGCTCAGTGTCAGGAACACTTGTTTTTCGATATAGCTGTACAGGGTGTTCACGCTGATGTTGGTAGCGAAGCCTTCCTTCCGGGCCGCTGCCAGAGCTGCAGCAGGCGAATAGCGGTCCTGCAATATCTTCTGTTCCAGATACTCGGCATAGGCATGATCCGTTCCGATCTTCAAGGGCCTGCCCTTGGCTGTCTGGTTGTACTCTGTGACCTGCTGTGCTTTCTGGGCGGAGTAGCGTTCCTCCTCCCAATAGTCGCAGGTATGCAGATAGGTCCCCCGGCGTATCTCGTTGTAGATGGTCTGCCGGGAGAAGCCCAGCTTCCGGGCAATGTAGGATATGGAACGTTTCTCGCCCAGCAGTGTTTCCAGCCGGATACGCTCCGGGTAGGTCATGTAGTGCGCCATCTCTGTTCCTCCATCTCCTCGTTTTCCCCATTGTAACACATTTCCCCGGCCGCTGCCAACTGCCTGGCGCCGCTTTTGTGTGACAGCGTTTTCCTCCATGCCGAAAATAGTATCGAGGACGAAAAAAATACCCGTCAAGATCTTGACGGGTATTTTTTGACGGTCCCGGCATTGTCCGAAGGCCGTACTGTGTTTCGTATGGCTGATGGTCATGATAGGTATCCCATGCCCGCAGGCATCCTCCCGGCGGGTCCGGCCCCCTGTTGCTTTTGCATCACTTGTCAATTTTCTTCTTGACATTCACTCGTTCCCTGTGAAAAAGAGGGGGCCGCAGCCACGCTGCGGCCCCCTCCCGTCATAGACAAAGCCGCATTACCACTCCAGATTCTTCTCCGTCTCCTTGCTGAACACATGGGCCACATTGCCGCCGAAGATCATATTGACCTCGCTGCCGGCGGGGAAATGGGCCGCTGCGCCGTTGGTGGGGACGATGACGATGACGTCCTTGCCCTCCGCCGTAACATGGAGGTGGACCGACGACCCCATCATCTCGGACACATCCACCTTGCCCTTCACGCCGTCGGCGCACAGCATGATGTGATCCGGACGCACACCCAGCACCACGTCCTGCTCCGCCACGTCCTTGGCGGCCAGACGCTGCTGCTTCTCCTCCGACAGCTCCACGGTGACGCTGCCCACGGTGACGGTGTACTTGCCGTCCTTACGGGCCAGATGTGCGTCAAAGAGATTCATCTGGGGCGTGCCGATGAAGCCCGCCACGAACAGGTTGGCCGGGTGGTCGAACACTTCCTGCGGCGTGCCGATCTGCTGGATGAAGCCGTCCTTCATGATGACGATGCGGTCGCCCAGGGTCATGGCCTCGGTCTGATCGTGGGTGACGTAGATAAACGTGGTGTCGATGCGCTCCCGCAGCTTGATGAGTTCGGCCCGCATCTGATTGCGGAGCTTGGCGTCCAGATTGGACAGAGGCTCATCCATCAGGAACACGGCGGGGTCACGGACAATGGCACGACCGATGGCCACACGCTGGCGCTGACCGCCGGACAAAGCCTTGGGCTTACGGTCTAGATACTGGGTGATATCCAGAATCTCCGCCGCCTGACGTACCCGCCGGTCGATCTCGTCCTTGGGTACCTTCTTCAGCTTCAGGGAGAAGGCCATGTTCCCGTACACGGTCATATGGGGGTACAGGGCGTAGCTCTGGAACACCATGGCGATGTCCCGATCCTTGGGCTCCACGTCGTTCATCAGCTTGCCGTCGATGTACAGCTCGCCGCCGGAGATATCCTCCAGCCCGGCGATCATCCGCAGGGTGGTGGACTTGCCGCAGCCGGAGGGACCCACCAGCACGATGAACTCCTTGTCGGCAATGTGCAGGTTGAAATCCTGCACCGCCACCACGCCCTCGTCGGTGATCTGAAGATCGTTTTTCTTCTCCGGCTCGCCCTTTTTCTTTTTCTTCTCGGTGTTGGGATAGACCTTCTTGAGGTTTTTCAGTACGACCTCTGCCATATGCATCTGACTGTGACCGCCCTGCCTCCGCATGGAGCGGCCTCACGCCCGGCTCAGCCGGCACGCCTTGCGACAGGTCTCCACACTGCCGCACCGCCAGTCACAGCGGACCTTGTTCCTCCTTTTTTAAGCCGTGCGGCACCATAGTGAGAAGTGGAGTGAATACCGCCGGTGGGAATAAGATATCTTATCTTACCGCATTTTTGCAGAAAAATCAACCGTCCACAGCGTCCTTTATAGGAAAAATCTACAAAAAGGCTGTGTGCCGCAGATCTGCGGCACACAGCCTTCCTTCTTACGCAGCCCAACGCATCACACGCCCAGCTTCTCCAGCGCCGCCAGACGCAGGCAGGTACACAGCATCTGCGCCGCCTGCTCCAGCTCCGCCACCGGCGGCAGGGACGGGGCGATGCGGATATTGCTGTCCGCCGGGTCCACGCCGTAGGGGTAGGTAGCCCCGGCGCCGGTCATGGTGACTCCCGCCTCCCGGCACAGCTCCAGCGTCCGCCGTGCGGTGCCGGGCATGGCGTCCAGCGAGATGAAGTAGCCGCCGGTGGGCCTCGTCCATTGGGCGATGTCCAGCGGGGCCAGCTGCTCCAGCGCCGTCAGCACCGCCCGGAACTTGGGGGCCAGCACGGCGGCGTGGCGCTGCATCAGCGCCAGCGTATGACTGCGGTCCTTCAGATAGCGCACATGTCGCAGCTGGTTGATCTTATCATAGCCGATGGTCTGCACGCCGATGAGGGACAGCATATGGGCCATATTGGCCTCGCTGCACGCCATCACCGCCACCCCCGCACCGGGGAAGGTGATCTTGCTGGTGGATGCGAACTCATAGACCATGTCGCCGTTTCCGGCCTGCCGGCACAGGCTCAGAATATCCGGGAAGGGGACGAACTCCCCCTCCAGCTCATGGATACAGTAGGCATTGTCCCACATCAGCATGAAGTCCGGAGCGGCGGGCCTCATGGCCGCCAGACGCTGCACCGTCTCCGCCGAATAAATGATGCCCTGGGGATTGGAGTACTTGGGAACGTTCCACATTCCCTTCACCGCCGGATCCCGCACCAGCCGCTCCACCATGTCCATGTCCGGCCCCTCCTCCGTCATGGGTACGGTGATCAGCTCCATGCCGAAGGACTGGCAGATGCGGAAGTGGCGGTCATAGCCCGGTGCCGGGCAGAGCCACTTCACCGTCTCCAGCTTGCCCCACGGCTTCTCGCTGTGGAGCATCCCATGGGTATACGCCTTGGAGATGGCGTCGTACATCAGCTGCAGGCTGGCGTTGCCGCCGGCGAACACCTGCTCCGCCCGGCAGCCCAGTATCTCGGCAAACAGCGCCCGTGCCTCCGGGATGCCCGCCAGCTCGCCATAGTTCCGGGTATCCAGCCCACCCGCCAGATAGTCCTCCGGTCGGGTCAGCTGCGCCATCTCCCGTGTCACCATGTCCAGCTGCTCCGTGCTGGGCTTACCACGGGCCATGTTCAGCTTCAGGCCCAGTGCCTTCTGTGCCTCATAGGCCTTTCGCACGGCGGCGTATTCCTCCCGCCGCTGGTCGGCGGTCATATCCGCATATCGTTTCATATTCTCGCTCCTTTCAGGAAAGTCTATTCTCTTACTGCACCTCGTACAGATCCGTCCTCCGGGCCGACAGGATGGGCAGCTGACGGCGGATGACATCGATGCGGGAAAGCTCCAGCTCCGTCACGGCTACCTCCTCCCCCGTGCCGCACTGGTGAACGATGCCGCCCCACGGTTCGCAGACCATGGAGTGGCCCCACGCCACATAGCTGCCGCTCTCGTCACGGGCCGGGGCGGTACCCACGGTGAACAGCTGGTTATCCACCGCCCGCTGCCGCAGCAGCAGCTCCCAGTGGGCGGGGCCGGTGGTCATGTTGAAAGCCGCCGGGGCCAGGATCATCCGGGCGCCCCGCAGGGTCAACACCCGGCACAGCTCCTCGAACCGCAGGTCGAAGCACACGCATAGCCCCAGCCTGCCCCACGGGGTATCCAGCAGCGTGATGTCGTTTCCGGGGGCGAAGGTGTCGGACTCCATGAAGTACTGTCCCCCCTCCACGTTGACATCGAAGAGGTGTATCTTCCGGTGCCGGGCCGCCTGCCGCCCTTGATCGTCGTAGACGTAGCAGGTGTTGTAAAGCCTCTTCCCCTCCCGCTCCGGGATGGTGCCGCCTACGATCCAGATGCCCAGCTCCCGGCTCAGCGCCGACAGGGCCTGCTGGGCCGGGCCGCCCTGCTCCTCGCTGTTGGGACGGAACATCTCGTTTTCATAGGGGCAGCAGAACATCTCCGGCAGCATCACCAGCTGCGCCCCCTGCTCCGCCGCCCGGCGGATCAGGGAACAGGCCCGGCGGAGGTTCTCCGCCTTGTCCCGGCCCACCATCAGCTGGACCTGCCCCAGCTTCAGCGTCATACTGTCCATATGTGACCCCCTTCCTTAAAACTCCCGCAGCACCAGCTCCGTCACGCCGGGGCCTGCCGCCTCCAGCCGCAGCACCTGCGGGTGTCTGCCGTATTCCCGGCGCACCAGCTCCCGCAGGGCCGTGCCGCCGTGGTGTCCGTGGATGACCCGGATGCGATAGGTGCCGGGCCGCACCCGGCGCAGGGCGGCATCCAGCGTCACCCGTGCCTGATATTCGTTTTTCCCGTGGAGATCGATCTCCCAGATCCCTGCGTACATCCCGTGGCCTCCTGCTTCAGTATGCTGCTATTGTACGGCAAAGCCGTTGAACTTTCAACCGCTTTCTGCTATGATAAGGAAAGAAAGCGTGTTTTCGCCGCTCTCGACGCTGCGGCGCTTTTGCCGCCGCTGTGATACGAAAGGAATGTCTATGAAAAAATATCAGAAGCAGCTGCTCTCCCTGTTAGCCGGAGCCGTTCTGGGTTATTTGTTATATTACCATTTCTTCATGGACGTGATTTTGTTGATTGCTCATGAGGGTTTCCTGTATATGATAATTAACATAGCTATGTTGCTCCTGTCCATCGTTGGCTGTGCCGCCATCATCTATCTGCTTCTGGAAAAACGGGTCAGTAGGTGGATGCTGGTGCTGCTGAGCGTCACCTACTTCATAGCGCTGTTCATCATCCTGTTCTGCCGCCACCGGGTGGGGCGCATCGCCATTCTGGATCCGTTGGTGGGGCTCTCGCAGCTGGGAGACTGGGAGATGCTGATGCAGAGCCTGCTGAACCTCCTGATGTTCCTGCCCATGGGCTTTTTCTTCCGGAACCGGAAGCCATGGCAGGTGCTGCTGGGGGCATTGGGCATCTCGCTCTTCATCGAGGGGATGCAGTACCTCACCATGCGGGGGATGTTCGACACGCTGGATATCCTTCTGTACATTCTGGGCATCAGTCTGGGAGCGCTGCTGTTCCGGCTGCTGCGCCTGAAAATCGAGTAACCAAAGGAGCATTTCATGGAGATTCTGGTTCTTTCCGATTCCCACGGCAAGGTAGATCACATGGTTCGGGCCGTGGAGCAGTTCCATCCCCGGCAGGTGCTGCATCTGGGGGACTGCGTCCGGGACGCTCAGGCGCTGGAGCGGCAATTCCCCCAGCTGCCGGTGACCATGGTTCCCGGCAACTGCGACTGGGGTCAGACCGGAGAGCCGGAGCGCCTGCTGGAGATAGAGGGCGTCCGCATCCTCATGCTGCACGGACACACCCGCCACGTCAAGTCCTCCCCTATGGCTGCTGTCTACGCCGCCAGGGAGTACGGGGCCGACGTGCTGCTGTTCGGCCACACCCACGTCCCTCTGGTGGACTACGACGGCGCCCTGTGGGTGATGAATCCCGGCGCCGCCGGGGACTACACCCGTCCCACCTGTGGTCTTCTCACCATCCGGGAGGGGGCCGTCACCTGCTCTGTGCAGAGCATTTCTCTGGGGAGGTAAGCATCATGCGCTATATCGGCTGTCATCTCTCCTCCTCGGCGGGCTTTGCCGCCATGGGACGGACGGCGCTGTCCATCGGCGCCAACACCTTTCAGTTCTTCACCCGTAATCCACGGGGCAGCCGGGCCAAGCCCGTGGACCCGGAGGACGTAACCGCCTATCTGGCGCTGGCGGCGAAGGCGGGGCTGGGGACCATTCTGGCCCACGCCCCCTATACCATCAACCCCTGCTCCAAGGATGAGCGTACCAGAGAGTTCGCCCGGCTGACGCTGGCCGATGACCTGCGGCGGATGGAATATCTGCCGGGGAATCTCTATAACTTCCACCCCGGCAGCCACACCGGTCAGGGTCTGGAGACCGGCATCACCCAGATCGCAGACACCCTCAACGCCATCCTCACTCCGGAAGTACACACCACCATCCTGCTGGAGACCATGTCCGGCAAGGGAACGGAGGTGGGCAGCCGCTTCGAGGAGCTGCGGGAGATTCTGGACCGGGTGACACTGACGGAGCAGATGGGGGTCTGTCTGGATACCTGCCACGTCTCCGACGCCGGATACGACGTGGCCGGGGACTTGGATGGCGTCCTGATGGAGTTTGACCGGGTCATCGGCCTGCACCGGCTGAAGGCTCTCCACCTGAACGACAGCCTGAACCCCGTGGGCGCCCACAAGGACCGCCACGCCCGCATCGGGGAGGGCACACTGGGAGCGGAGACCTTCCGCCGCATCGTGAACCACCCGGCCCTCCGTCGGCTTCCCATGCTGCTGGAGACGCCCAACGAGCTGCCGGGCTATGCCGCCGAGATCGCCTTGCTGCGAGGCTTCGAGGAGGCGGAGTGATGGTACTACGACTGTCTGCGTGGGGTATTTTCCTGCTGGGTGCGGTGGGCCTGCTGATCCACTCCACCCTGCTGCAAACGGGACACATCCGTGCCGGGATGTTCTGCTTTTACACCAATCTCAGCAACCTTCTGGTGCTGGTGTATGAGCTGGCGCTGGCCATTGCCGCCGGCCTCCCCCACAGCGCCGCTCTGCGTCTGCTGACGGACGATACCCTCAGCTTCTCCATGGCGTTGTGCATCCTCGTGACCCATCTGGTATATCAGTTCGTTCTGGTGCCGGACGCCAAGCGAAATGGCAAGCGCTTTGCCGACTTCGGGGCCAGCTTCGGCAACCTCTGCGTCCACTATCTGACGCCCCTGCTGGTGGTAGCCCAGTGGCTGCTGCTGGCAGATAAATCCTCCCTCGGCTGGCGCAGCGCCCTATGGTGGTTGACGCTGCCGCTGGCCTACTTCGCCTTTGCCATGCTCCGGGGCCGCAGCGGCAAACCCATCGGCCACACCCATCTGGTGTATCCCTACCCGTTTCTGGACCTGCCCCGGCTGGGCTGGCGGAAATTCACCGGATACGTGACGGGAATGCTGCTGAGCTTCTTTCTGCTGGGCTATGGCATGATGTGGCTGGGCCGGCTGATAGGAACGCCTCTGGCATGAAAAAGAGGACAGGGACAAGCCTTTTCGCTTGTCCCTGTCCTTTTCTATGTCACTTCTTCCGTTTCTTGGCAAAAGCAGCTTTCTTGGCCGGGGACATCTTCCCCTTCTGGCCGGGAACCGATCCGCCATTGCGGCGGGACGCATCAGGCCGCTTACCGCCTCTATGCTCCGAACGTCCTCCGTGATGCACCTCCCGGCGGAAATTTCCCTCTCCGCCGTGCTGTCCGGGGCGCCGCTTTTCCCCGGAGGGCTGCTGCTCCGGCTGCTTGCCGAAGTACTTCTCCCCCTTCTGGGGTCGAATGAGGCACTCCGGCGTATAGCCGATGAGATCGGTGCGGCCTGCCTTCTCCAGTGCCTCTATGACAAGCCCCCGCAGCTCTGGCCGCTTCCACTGGAGCAACGCCCGCTGAAGGGCCTTTTCATGGGGGTCACGGGCCACATACACCGGCGTCATATCCCGTGGATCGATGCCGGTATAGTACATACAGGTAGAGAGGGTACCGGGGGTGGGATAGAAGTCCTGCACCTGCTGAGGCTGGTGGCCGGTGCGGTGCAGAAACTCCGCCAGCCGGACGGAATCCTCCAGCGTACAGCCGGGGTGGGAGGACATGAGGTACGGCACCAGATACTGCTGCTTGCCCTCCTTCTCGTTGAGCTTCTGATACTGCCGCCAGAACCGCTCAAACACATCGAAGCGGGGCTTTCCCATATAGTCCAGCACCGAGGCCACGCAGTGCTCCGGGGCCACCTTCAGCTGTCCGCTGATGTGGTAGTCCACCAGTTCCCGGAAAAAATCCTGATTTTTGTCCTGCAAAAGATAATCGTAGCGAATACCGCTGCGGACGAACACCTTCTTCACGCCATCCACCCGCCGTAGGCGCTGCAAAAGCGCCGTATACTCCGAGTGGTCGGCGTCCAGATTCCTGCACGGCTCCGGGGCCAGACAACTGCGGCCCTTGCACATCCCCCGCCGCTTCTGCTGGGCGCAGGAGGTGTGGCGGAAGTTGGCGGAGGGGCCTCCCACATCGTGGATATAGCCCTTGAACTTCGGGTCCTGCGTCAGCAGCTCCGCCTCCCGCACCACGGACTCGATGGAGCGGGAGGTGACCATGCGCCCCTGATGAAAGGCCAGTGCGCAGAAGTTGCAGCCGCCGAAGCAGCCCCGGTTGTGGGTGATGGAGAAGCGTACCTCCTCGATGGCGGGAACCTCCTCCCGATACATGGGGTGAACCTCCCGGACATAGGGCAGGTCGTACAGGGCATCCAGTGCCTCCCGGCTCAGTGGACGGGCCGGTGGATTCACCACCAGCACCCGGCCCTGACAGGGCTGCAGCACGGCGCACCCCCGGATGGGATCGTGCTCGTCGTACTGGATCTTGGTGGCTCTGGCGTAGGCCGTCTTGTCGGCGCACACCTCCTCATAGGAGGGACAGGCCACCGGATGAAAGCCGCTGCCCTCTCCGGTGGGTGCAATGTAGGCGGTGCCGGGGATGTCGGTGATCTCACGGGGCGGCACCTTTCTGGATAGCCTCCGGGCGATCTCACGGGTGGCCGCCTCCCCCATGCCGTAAACCAGCAGATCCGCCGGGGCATCAAAGAGGATGCTGCGGCGCACCTTGTCGTCCCAGTAGTCATAGTGGGCAAAGCGCCGCAGGGACGCCTCCAGTCCCCCGATGACGATGGGGGTATCGGGAAAGGCCTCTCTGGCCCGGTTGGCATAGACGATGGTGGGCCGATCCGGCCGATACCCCATTTTCCCGCCGGGGGAGTACAGATCCCTGTCCCGCCGCCGCTTGGCCACGGTGTAGTGGGCCACCATGGAGTCCAGATTGCCTCCGCCGATGAGTACCCCGTAGCGGGGTCTGCCCATGGCCCGGAAGGCCTCGGCGTCGTGCCAGTCCGGCTGAGCCAGAATGGCCACCCGATAGCCCTCCCCCTCCAGCATCCGAGCAATGAGGGTGGTGCCGAAGCTGGGATGGTCGATGTAGGCGTCCGCCGTCACCACCAGAAAATCATAGTAATACCAGTCCCGCTGGAGCATCTCCTCCCGGCTCACTGGCAAAAATTCCGTGCCACGCATGGGTCACCTTCTCCTTTCCGCCCCTCACAGGGGGATATGGGCGTCCAGCACCCGTGGCGTGATGTTCTTCTCCATAACGTCGCCCTCCACCGGGTAAAAGCCCAGCTTTTCCCAGAAGCTTCGCTGCCGGGCATCTCCGCACCGCAGGCGCAGACGCAGCAGGCCCATGTGGCGGCAGCGCTGGATGATCTGTCCCAGGGGCTGGATGCCCTGATCCCGGCCCTGCCACTGGGGCAGCAGGCCGTACCAGCCGATCTCCCCTACGCCCTCCTCCGGGCGGGGCAGCAGCTGGTACGCACCAATCAGCTCATCGCAGAAGCGGACGGCCACGCCTTCGCCGCCGGTGGGAACGCCCAACTGCTGCCGCTCCTCCTCCGTCAGCGGGGCATACAGTTGGCCCGTCTCCTGGATCCCCTTCTGCCGCCACCACTTCTGCTTGGCCAGCGTGGAGAGCCCCGCCTGTACCAGATGGCTGTTGTCATCCCGGTACAGCACCCGGATGTCATCGCCCTCCGCCTCCAGCCGGGCCACGGAGGTGTTGTCTCCGAAGGGCGTGTCCCCGATCTCCAGCAGGCTCAGGCCCTGCAAAGTTCCCAGCACGATCCGCATGGCGGCGCCGTGGGAAAAAATGGCTACCGTCTGGCCGTCATGCTGCCGGGCCACCCGCCGCAGGGCCGGGAGGTAGCGATCCAGCACCTGCCGGGCCGTCTCGCTGCCGGGAACCTGCCAGCGATCCAGCCGGTGGTTGAAATCATGGTGGGACTGGGGGTACTTCCGCAGCAGCTCATACCAACAGTGCTCCTCCCACTCCCCCATGCAGATCTCCCGGAAGGCAGGGTCCGGATGCAGCTGCAGCCCCTTGGGCAGATAGATGGACTGGGCTGTGGTGCGGGTGCGGATCAGGTCGCTGGCGTACACGGCATCCACCGGCACATCCCGGAAGCGCTCCGCCAGCGCCCGGATCTGGCGGCACCCCCGGTCATCGGTGATGCAGCTGTTATAGTGTCCGTGGGCAATGCGATAGAGGTTGCCCTCCGCCTCGGCGTGGCGGACAAGATAAATCGTCGTCATAGCTTCTCCTTTGTGGGTATCCGGGTCACACCACCGTGACCCAATGTTTCATCTCCCGGACGGCATCGTCCATGGCCGCCGGCACGTCCTCTGCGTATTGCAGGGCATCGTCGATGACCATAGCCCCCCGGCCGAAATCGTCGAAGGCATAGCTGGCAGCTTCGCCGCCGCAGCCATCCAGCAGAAGGAAGGCATCCTTCAGCCGCCGCCGCAGCTCCCGCACATCCAGACTGTAATCCGTCTGGGCCATGATCCCAGCCCCCCGGCGGGCCATCTGCTCTCCCGCCGCCAAAAACAGGCGACGATCCCCAGCCATGAGGTTCTGCACCTCCGCCGCCCCCGGCTCTGCCGTGCGGACCAGCGCAAACAGAGCCTTGTCCTCCCCGGCCGCCGCAGTGCCATAGTAGGGCGAGATCGTCACGGCGTCGGCATTCACCTCACCGCCCAGCCACACGGCGGGATCGGCGCAGCGTGCGTCCACAATGGCGTAAAGGCCCTGACTGCGGGCCATATGGACCAGATTCGACAGCACGTCCAGCCCCATAGCCCCGCACAGGAGGTAGCGGTCGGCCCGCAGCACCACTGCCGGCAGCCGCTGGGCCGCCTGAGCCATCAGTTGGGTGCCGTGATAGCGCAGTGCCTCCGACCGGGCCATGACGCTCTCGCCGTAGAGATCGGTAAACCTCTTCACCACCGGGGTGGGAAGCCGGTTCGCCTCCGGGCCAAGGCCCAGCGCCAGCGGTGTCTTTTTTTTGCGGATATGTTCCTGCAAAGCCGTAATGGACATGAAACGCTCCTTCTCGCCGCAGAGCGGCGGCATGATCAGATATTTTATTCATTATATGCGCTGCGGCAGCTTTTGGCAAGGCATAGACGGTTATTTCCCGCCGGAATGGATATACTATGGCCGTACCGAAAAAGGAGTGATGCAGGAATGTGTAAGGTCAGTACGTTCGTCACTGGCGTATGCGTCGGCATGGTGGCCGGCGCACTGGTAGAGGTGATGGTCATTCCCCGGCCGAAGACGAGAAAAACCGCTGTAGGCAAAGCCATGCAGCGGATGGGTAACGCAGTGGATTCGGCGCTGGAGACCGTTGCCGAGAAGATGAACTGAGGGTATCGCATGGAGGAGGGCCGCAAGCGGCCCTCTTCCAAAATTTATCGGTTTTTTTGTGCTTTTCGCTTGACAAGGCGCAGATTTTTGGTATAATAGACCGTGCTGTTGCGGCAGCATTTTATATGCAGTGGTATCGAAGTGGTCATAACGAGCACGACTGGAAATCGTGTTGCCGTCAAAAGCGG
>ERZ840371.1519-NODE-1519-length-23408-cov-6.668008_pt1 | contig 23408 bp, 21 predicted proteins | sample MGYA00519937_ERZ840371 | MGnify/ENA primary metagenome ERZ840371 (study PRJEB31850, sample SAMEA3708873) | human gut metagenome | biome: human gut; feature: human-associated habitat; material: faeces | place: China | collected 2014 ... | reverse complement strand
TGATGCAGCACACCTTCGAGCAGTGCTGCTGGCAGACCTTCTCGTCGCGCGAACCCACGCAGTGCAGGAAAGCGATGCGCCTGGGACGCGATCCGTCGGCCTTGGCCACGCGCCCCTCGTTCAACATGCGCTCGATGTCGGCCGTCGTGAAAACGTTGTCGTAGATGCCGTAGCCGTACTCCTCCTTGATCGAGGCGTCGAAGAGCGTGAAGCCGCTGGCCACGACCACCGAATCGCACGGCAGCGTCCGCCCGTCGGCGAGCGTGACGCTCTCCTTCGTGAAGCCCGCGACCTCCGTGGAGGTCATCACCTCGATGCCGCTCTCGTTGACCCGGCGGCGCAACTCGGTCAGCACCTCCTGCGCCGGGGTGAACGACGGGAACAGCACGTGCCAGCCCCGAAGCTTGCCGCCCAGTTCGGCCTCTTTCTCGATGATGACCGGGCTGACGCCCTGTTCCGCCAGACGCAGGGCCGTCTGCATGCCCGCAACGCCGCCGCCTATAATGATAACTCGTTTTTTCATTATTCTCTGATGTCGTAAATCGTATCCGTCGGGCAGCAGTTGACCACCGCCGACTCGGGTTTTCCGATATATTTCCCGTTGCGGCCCAGATACTTGGCCGCGGGATCGTACTCGACGCCCATCTTGTCCAGCAGGGGTTCCACGTCGACCTGGTGCATCTGCATGCCCAGCTCCCAGGGGTCGTAGCCCAGCACCAGCCCGGCCATCTCCTCGTAGGTCAGCACCGGGATTCCGTGGCCGTTCTGGCCGTAGGTCGTGCCCTCCATCTCGGCGATGGCGTACTGCCACTTGTCGAGGAACATCGCGCAGCCCGGACAGTTGGCCACGATGAAATCGGGCTTGTAGGGCGCCATGCTCTCCAGTTTCTTGTGCGAGTTGGCGATCGAATAGCCGCGGTTGGCCTGCACGAGGTAGTTGCGGAACCCGAATCCGCAGCAATGGCGGCGTTCGGGATAGTCGACGCACTCGCCGCCCCACGACTCGACCATGCCGGCCAGCACATAGGGGAATTCCGATCCTCCGATCCCGGATTTCGGAAATATCTTGGCGTAATGGCAGCCGATGTGCTCGACGACCTTCAGCGGTTCGCCCGTCGCGGCGTTGACGAGCCGTTTTTTGGCCCGCGCGGCGATCTCTTCGCGGAAATGGAACACGACATCCGACGTGTGGGCCAGGCTCGCGGGCTTCTTGAACTCGCGCCGGGTCGCCTTCCAGAGGTTCTCGCGCGTCTTCTCCTCCGTCTCGGGGAACTCGTGCCACGTGGCCAGAATCTCCGTGTAAACGCCGAACGAGGTGATGCACGAGGTCACGAGGTTCTCATACCCCGCCTCGCCCATCAGCGCGAACTGCCGCGCCACGACGGTCATAATCGTCTCCAGCGGCACGATGTCCGAATGGTAGCCGATCCCCGTGCACGACGAGTGCTTGGGGTCGTCCGAGAGGTCCTTGCCCAGGTCGTTGCGCAGCATGTCGATAAACAGCTTCTCGCTGCCCGGGAAGAAATTCTGCCGGATGCAGCTGCGCGCGTAATAATAGTGGTCGTCGGCGATCTCCTTCTGGTAGTCCTGCCAACTCTTTCGCTTCATCGTCATCGTCAATAATGTTCGTTGCTGTTCGAAAGGAAGACATCCATCATGTACTGCTGGTCGGCGCCCTCCTCGTAGCCCATTTCGCGGGCCTTGCAGTCGGAATGCCGCTCGATGGTGTCGAACATCTCGCTGCCGCCGCTGACCTTGAATATCTCGTTGATCTCGGCGAGCGACTCCTCGTCCAGACGGCGCAGAGCCCCGGCGCCGTGGCGCATGTAGACGGGCGTGAACTGGCCGTAAATCTCCCGGTCGTTGTCGTAGATCCATTTCCAGACGGTTCCCTGCTCGGGATGCAGGTCGGGTTTCACCAGCCGCGGGACGATGCAGTAGCCCGTGCGGAGGATGTTCTCGCCGATGATGCGTTTCAGGGCCAGCTGCTGGCGGCCCTTCTCGCTCTCGACGAAGAAGCCCAGTTTCTGCGACAGCGTGCGCAGCGCCTGGATCACATAGCCCGGCGTATTGCCCCGCGGACAGCGCGGACGGCACGACATGCACTCGCCGCAGTACCAGATGGTGTCGCTCTTCAAAAGCCGCTCGATGGCCTCGTCGTCGCGCGTCTGCACGATGGAGACGATCTGACGGGGGTCGTAGTTATAGAACTCGGCCGCCGGGCAGACACCCGTGCAGACCCCGCAGTTCATGCACGAGTGAAGGCCCTCCTTCATCCGCACATCCTCCATGAGCATATCGAAATACTTCCCCATACCTAATATACAAAAAAAACCTTTGCACTGCAAAGGTAGGGAATCCGGGGCGGACGGGCGGTGGTATAAATGCGTAATTTAGCGCCGTTCGTAAAGCTCGAAGGCAAACGGCCAGGGGTAATCTTTCCCGCCGGAGAACGACTCCGACGACACCAGCCGCCATTCGCGCTCGTCCCACGCCGGGAAACGCGTGTCGCCCTCGTAGGCGCGGAAGACCCGCGTGAGGTAGAACTTCCGGGCCAGCGGCAGCGCCGCGGCGTAGATCTGCGCCCCGCCGATGACGAACACCTCCTCGTCCGCGGGAAACAGCGCGACGGCCTCTTCGAGCGAGTGAACCACCGTGCAGCCGGGGATCTCGATATTCTGGCGCGTGATGACGACGTTCGTCCGGTTGGGAAGCGGACGCCCGAGCGACTCCCAGGTTTTGCGGCCCATGACGACCGGATGGCCCGTCGTCACGGCCTTGAAATGCCGGAGGTCCTCGGAAATGTGCCACAGCAGGGCGTTCCTGTCGCCGATAACGCCGTTTTCGGCGACGGCTACGATCAAACTTATCATAATTCGAAAAGGTCTGTTACGGTTATTCCGCCCGTCAGGTGACAGGCCTGCCATCCCTCGCCGCGGGCCGCGGAGACGTTGGCGGCGTTGTCGTCGATGAAGAGCAGTTTTCCGGGCGGGGTCCCGATCTGCCGGGCGACGCTCCGGTAAATTTCCGGGTCGGGTTTGCGCAGATGCAGTTCGTCGGAGTAGAAACACCGCACGAACAGTTCGTCGAAGCTCCCGCCGAAACGCTCGCGGAACGACTCCCGGAAGCGGATGCGGTGGGGCAGGTTGGTGTTGCTCAACAGGTAGACCGGGCAACGCTTCCCCAGTTCCCGGAGCAACTCCACGCGCTGCACGTCGAACGGCATCAGCATGGCGTTCCACGCCTCCAGCAGCTGCTCGTCGAGGATGGCGGCGACGGCGGGAAACGTCCGCCGCACAGCCTCCGCGAACTCCTCCTGCGTGATAAGTCCCAGTTCGAGGTCGCGGAAACACGCCCTGTTCCCGTCGATGACCTCGGCGGCTCCCAGTCCGCGGATGTCCAGCGCCTCGAAAGCCCGGAGCGTGCGTTGCAGCTGCACGTCGAGCAGGACGCCTCCCAGATCGAAAACAAGGGCCTCGACGCTTTCGGACGAAACGGTCGGAATCAGGATATTCATCTGCTGCGGGTTTAAAACGACATCGGGGCCTTGATCGCGGGCCACGGGTCGTAGCCTTCGAGCGTGAAATCTTCGTAACGGAAGTCGAAGACCGACTTCACGGCGGGGTTCAGCCGCAGTTTCGGCAGCGGACGCGGCTCGCGCGAAAGCTGCTCGTCGACCTGCTCCAGATGGTTCAGGTAGAGGTGCGTGTCGCCCAGCGTATGGATGAACTCGCCGGGCTGCAAGCCGCACACCTGCGCCATCATGCAGGTCAGCAGGGCGTAGGAGGCGATGTTGAACGGCACGCCGAGGAACGTGTCGGCGCTGCGCTGGTACAGCTGGCACGAGAGACGCCCCCCGGCCACGTAGAACTGGAACAGCACATGGCACGGCGGCAGGGCCATCGCGTCGATCTCGGCGACGTTCCACGCCGAGACCACGATGCGCCGCGATTCGGGATTGGTGCGGATCAGCCCGGCGGCCTGCGCGATCTGGTCGACGACGCCCCCGTCGGGCCGGGGCCACGAACGCCACTGGTAGCCGTAGACATGGTTCAGGTCGCCGAAGCGGTAGCCTTCGATCGGCGACTCGACGCCCGCCGAGGCGAGGAACGTCTCCCGGCCGACGGGCAGCACCCCGTGGCGCACGCACAGTTCGTTGTAGTGGCGGTAGGCGTCGTTGTCCCAGATATGGACGCCGTTGTCCACCAGATATTTGATGTTGGTGTCGCCCCGCAGAAACCACAGCAGTTCGTGGATAACCCCCTTGAGGAACACCTTTTTGGTCGTCAGCAGCGGAAAGCCCTCCGACAGGTCGAAACGCATCTGGTGGCCGAAGACCCCCTTGGTCCCGGTTCCCGTGCGGTCGCCCCGCACGACGCCTTCCGTCTTGATCCGGCGCAACAGATCGAGGTATTGTTTCACAGAATCGTCATTTAATCGTTTTATCGCTAAACCGAGGTCTTGCCCGGCATTTTCAGCGTCAGCTCCCCCGCCGCGTCCAGCACGGCGTAGGAGGGATTTTCGGCCCAGCAGCCGAGGTTCACCACGTGCAGCCGCCCTTCGCGGCAGTCGCGCGGGAAGTGCATGTGTCCGAAAACGAAGAGATCGACCGCATGCGTCCGGGAATACTCGCGGGCATACTCGACCAGCGGCTCGGTGTGCGGCTCGGAAGACCCCGTGTAGGGTTCGGTCAGCGACGCCCCGCGGGCCGCCTCCTCGCCGTGCCCCTTGCGCGACCTGCCGCTCCACCAATGGCCGAAGCGCAGCGCCCAGTCGGGATGCACGCCCCACGAAAAGAGCCATCTCAACGTCCGCGAACGGAAAATGCGGTTCAGAAACTTGAGCATCGGCTGCCCGTCGATCTTCATGTTGTCGCCGTGGGCGATGAAGACCTTTTTGCCCGAGAGGGTCATCACCTCGGGCGAGGTGTGGATCTCCAGCCCGCACTCGCGCGCCAGATAGTCGCCGACCCACATGTCGTGGTTGCCCGTGAAGAAGACCACCCGCACGCCCCGGTCGGTCAATTCGGCCAGCTTGCCCAGCGTCCGCACGAAGCCCTTGGGGACCACACGGCGGTATTCGAACCAGAAATCGAAGATGTCCCCGACCAGAAAGATCGCCTCCGCATCCCGGGCCGCGTCGTCGAGCCACGCCACGAAGCGTCTTTCGACCGCCCGTGCCGTCGCGGCATCGCCGGCTCCCAGGTGGATGTCGGATGCGAAATAATACATGATTCTATTTTGTCAGCTCGTCCAGTTTCGCTTCGAGGCTCTTGCCGTAGATGTTCTTGGCCACGATCGTCCCCTCCTTGTCGATCAGGAAGTTGGCCGGGAGCCGCTGCACGTTGTAAAGCCCGAGGGCCACGGACGAACGCCCGCGCAGGTCGCTGACCGAGATCCACGGCAGCTGCTGCTCCTGCACGGCGGTGATCCACAGCGGTTTCGACGTATCGACGGCCACCTGGTAGACCTCGAACCCGACGGGTGCGTCGGCATATTTCCGATAGAGTTCCTTCAGATCGGCGTTCAGCGCGTTGCTCGACCCCAGTTCCGCCGACCAGAAATCCAGCAGCACGACCTTTCCGGCCAGCGACGAGAGACGGATCTTCTTGCCGTAGATGTCCGTCAGTTCGAGGTCCGGATGGCGCGCCTCGGTGATCTGCGACGTGAGGCTGATGCGGGCGTCCATGCGGGCGATCTCGGCCTGCAACGATTGCAGGTAGGGCGATTCGGGGTAGCTCTCCTGCAACGCCTCGGCAACCGTGCGGTAGTAGACCACGTCGCTGTCGCCGTTGAACAGGTACGTGTCGCCCGGAAGCCGCTGGTAGAGGGCGTAGACCGCCGCCAGCGACGCCTTGTGCTCGATGATGAACCGCAGCTGCTCGCGGCGGATGCGGTAGTATTCGGCCGTATACTCCTTGATCAGCGACTTGCGCTCCTCGTCCGTGAGTTTGCGCGCGAATTCCGTGCCCATGTTCTCCAGCTGCTGCGCCCCCGTGACGAAGGCCTGGTAGAACTGCCGCAGCAGCTCCGACTCGGAGGAACCCTCCACCGTATAGTTGCGGATGACGCTGCCCACGGAACCGAGCGTCAGCCTGTCGCCGCCGGCCAGAAGCAGCGGAATGCGCTCGCCGTCGTAGATCACATTGTATAAGGACGGGGTCTTCGCCACGCCCGTGAGTTCCATGCGGTAGCTGCCGTCGGGGGCCAGCGCCGCCGAATCCACGACCGACTGCGTCAGCGGAAGAACCTGCTCCAGATAGATATTTTTCGCGTCGCCGCCGACGAAGCGGCCTGAAATCTTCACTTTCGACGACTGGCAGCCACACATCAGGGCGGCCGTCGTGAGCGTTACGAAAAGCGTTTGCTTGTTCATTTACGATCGTTTTCGCGGTTAATGGAGAACAAAGATATAAATTTTCCGCAAATAGGCGTCCTTTATTTCGACGAATTGCGGTGCGGCCCGTTGTTTTTCGTGAAATTGCGGTAGGGCTGCTGGCTGCGGTTTTTCTGCTGCCGCTGCTGCTGGTGGGGCTGCCGGTGCTGCTGCGCCCCCTTTTGGGGACGCGCCGAAAAGGGCTGTTTATAGTCGCTTCGGAGATTGTTCAAGGCAACTTCGTCGATTTGGATCGCTCCCCCGGACATGCGCTTGATGTCTTTTACGATCACTTCGTTGTTGGGGTGCTCCTGGTTGTATTCGTAGCTCTTCGTGCGCATGTAGCGGGCCAGATTGTCCACCGTGCGCGAGACCGTCCGCGGGTTGCGCTCGTCGGCCAGGCCGCGGATCATACGCTCGACGTATTTGCCGTAGTGCTTATAGGTGATCCGCCCCTGGGAATAGGTCATCCGGCGGGGCGATGCGGTCAGCTCCTGACGCGAGGGCTGCGGGTAGGGAGAGTCCACATCGAGCTGGAAATCAGACATGATGAAAAGGTGGTCCCAGAGTTTGTGGGTGAAATCGGCCGTGTCGCGCAGCAGGGGGTTCAGATTGCCCATCACGGCAATCACGGCCCGCGCCTGCCGGTTGCGCTCGCGGCGGTCCTCGATCTCCAGCAGCGAGTCGATCATCTCCTGGATATGGCGCCCGTACTCGGGCAGGTACAACTTGCGTCGTGTGTAATTGTAATTCTTTTTCATATTGTATTTGCGGTCCGGCACATTAGTGCGATTCGTCCGCCGGAGCCTCCGGCCGGACCTTTGCGATAGACCGTTTAAAGATCGTTTTTCTCACTCTCCGCACCCCGGAGCGAGACCTCCGGGATTCGTTTTACACGGCGGAAAATCATAACTTTGGGACAAAAGTAGGTAAAATTTCGGAAAAACAAAGCTATGACAAAGGTTTTAATTCTGGACCAATCAAAAAGCGTGCGAAACATTCTGCGCGAGCGGTTGGAGTATGAAGGGTTCTCGGCCGAAGCCGTCGAGAACGAGGCTGCGGCCTCGGCATTGTGCGAGAGAATTCCGTTCGACGTGATTCTGTCCGACACGGAGTGCAAGGTTCCGGATGCAGGCATCCCGTTCATAGCCCTCTCGGCCGACACGTCGATCGACACGGCGGTCAAGGCCGTGCGCAACGGAGCGCAGGATTTCCTCACAAAACCCATCGACATGAACCGGCTGCTGCAATCGCTGCACCGCACCATCGACAATCCCGCGCCCGCGCAGGCGCCCCCGACCGCCCCGCCCGTGCGCCGCCGCCGGGCGCACTCCGCCCAGGCCGAGCGGATCATCGGCGTCTCGCCCGAGATCGAACACGTCCGCCAGCTGATCGACAAGGTGGCCCCGTGCGAGGCCCGGGTGCTGATCACGGGCGAAAACGGCACGGGAAAGGAGCTTGTGGCCCGCTGGCTGCACGCCAAGAGCGTCCGCGCGGCGGCCCCGTTCGTCGAGGTCAACTGCGCGGCCATCCCCTCCGAACTGATCGAGAGCGAACTGTTCGGCCACGAGCGCGGGGCCTTCACCTCGGCCGTCAAGCAGCGCAAGGGCAAGTTCGAGCAGGCCGACGGAGGCACGCTCTTCATGGACGAGATCGGCGACATGTCGCTCGCGGCGCAGGCCAAGGTGCTGCGCGCCCTGCAGGAGAGCCGCATCAGCCGCGTGGGAAGCGACCGGGACATCGAGGTCAACGTGCGCGTGGTGGCCGCCACGAACAAGAACCTGCGCGAGGAGATTCAGAAAGGGAATTTCCGCGAAGACCTCTACCACCGTCTGGCGGTGATCGTGGTGCGGGTTCCGCCGCTGCGCGAGCATGCCGGGGACATTCCTGCGCTGGTCGAGCATTTCATCCGCACGATCGCCTCGGAATACGGCTCCGCCCCCAAACCCATCGACGCCGACGCGCTGGCCGAGCTGCAACGGATGCCGTGGAGCGGCAACATCCGCGAACTGCGCAACGTCATCGAGCGTCTGATCATCCTCTCCGGCGACCGCATCACGGCACGCGACGTGAAGGAGTACTGTTGACCCGCGCCCGGTTAAGAACCGGGGTTTACATTGCGGCTGGCAGCTTCGGCCCGCTCTCCGTCCGGTTCTGCGCCCGGTTCTCCGCGAACACGCGAACATGGGCGAACACCCTTTGTTCGCGTGTTCGCATGTTCGCGGTTTCTTCAGGGCGAAGACCGCAGGTCGGGCGTCCCGATGGCGCAAGTACGAAAATTCTTCGTACTTTTGCCTCTCGTAAGAAGAGAATATGAAGACGAATGCTGAAAAACTGCCGTCGCCCTGGGTGTCGGCCATTCCGCTGGCGGTGCTGACGGGACTCCTCTATGTCGTGATCCGCGCCTTCGGCGGCGAGGCCATCAACGGCGGAAGCCAGATCGCCCTGCTGTCGGCCACGTCGGTCTGCGTGATGCTCTCGATCGGCATCTACCGCTGCCGCTGGGCCGTGCTCGAAGAGGCCATCATCGACAACATCCGCGCCTCGGCGTCGGCCATCGTCATCCTGCTGCTGATCGGCGCCATCGCCGGCACGTGGATGATCTCGGGCGTGGTCCCGACGATGATTTATTACGGACTGCAAATCCTCCACCCGTCGTTCTTCCTCGTGGCTTCGTGCGTGATCTGCGCCGTGGTGTCGCTGATGACCGGATCGTCGTGGACCACCATCGCCACCATCGGCGTGGCGCTCATGGGCATCGGCCAGGCGATGGGCTTTTCGGAAGGATGGGTCGCCGGAGCCATCATCTCGGGAGCCTATTTCGGCGACAAGCTCTCGCTGCTCTCCGACACCACGGTGCTGGCCTCGTCGACGGCCGGCGTCGAGGTCTTCACCCACATCCGCTACATGCTCTACACCACCGTTCCGTCGATGCTCATCGCCCTCGGGGTCTTCACCGTCGCGGGCCTGGCGCTCGACCACGGAGTTTCGACCCATGCCGAAATGTATGCCGCGACGCTCGCCGCGACGTTCCGCATCACGCCGTGGCTCCTCGTGGTGCCGCTGGCCACGGGAATGCTCATCGCACGGAAACTCCCGGCCATCGTGACGCTGTTCTCGTCCGTGGTCTTCGCCTGTGCGGCGATGCTCCTGGCGCAGCCCGAACTGGTGGCCCGGGTGGCGGGCGTCGGGGAGCTGGACTTCATGTCGGGGTTCAAGGGGGTGCTGATGACCTGCTTCGGCCCGACGGCCATCCCCACGGGCGCGCCGCAGCTCGACGAACTGGTCGCCACGCGCGGCATGGCCGGGATGCTGAACACCGTGTGGCTGATCATCTGCGCCATGTGCTTCGGCGGGGTGATGACCGGCAGCGGCATGCTGCGGTCGCTGACGTCGATCTTCCTGCGCTGGGTGCGCCGCGCCTTTTCGGCCGTGGCCTCGACCGTGGGCGCGGGCCTCTTCTTCAACCTCTGCACCGCCGACCAGTATATCTCGATCATCCTCTCGGGGCGGCTTTTCCGCGACCTCTATGCCGACCGGGGGCTGGAGCCGAGGCTGTTGAGCCGCTCGGTGGAGGATTCCGCCACGGTCTGCTCGGTCCTGATCCCGTGGAACTCGTGCGGCATGACGCAGGCCACGGTGCTCGGCGTCTCGACCTTCGTCTACGCGCCCTACTGCATCTTCAACATCGTCTCGCCGCTGATGTCGCTGCTCGTGGCGGCTGTCGGCTGGAACATAAAACGGAAAAAATGAAAACTTCGCTCGTCATCTTCGACCTCGACGGCACGCTGCTCGACACGATCGGCGATCTGGCCGTGGCGTGCAACGCCGTGCTGGGTGTGCGGGGACTGCCGCAACACACCTATGAGGAATACTGTCATTTCGTCGGCAACGGCATCCTGCGGCTCGTGGAACGCGCCCTGCCCGAGCCGCTGCGCACGCCCGAAACCGTCGCCGCGGTGCGCGCCGACTTCGTGAAATACTACACCGAACACATCGACGCCCATACGCGGCCCTACAACGGAATTCCGGAGCTGATCGCCGAGCTGGCGCGGCGCGGCGTCGTGCTGGCCGTGGCGTCGAACAAGTTCCAGGCCGGGACCGAGAAGCTCGTCGGGCTGTTCTTCCCCGGGGTGACGTTCGCCGCGGTGCTGGGCCAGCGTCCCGGCGTGCCGCTGAAACCTTCGCCGGCGGTCGTCGAGGAGATTCTCGCACGGACGGGCACGGCGCGTGAGGAGGTGTTGTATGTCGGCGATTCGGGGGTGGACATCGAGACCGCGGCGGCTGCCGGGGTGCGCTCGGCGGGTGTGACGTGGGGTTTCCGCGACCGTGCGGAGCTGATCGCCGCCGGGGCGCGGCATCTGGTCGACCGGCCCGGCGAGTTGCTGGAGCTGCTGTGACGCCCGGTTCTTGCCACTTTTAGCCGGGCCTTCGTTTCACGGCTCCGGCATCGGGCCGGGATCGTTCGCGGCCAGCGGCAACGTGCAGGAGGTGCAACCTCCGCATTCTCGCTTGTGGCGGAACAAGGATAACCGCGGTCTTCGCCCGCGGAAGGTGATGTACTTTTTGGCTGCAAAAAGTACCGATCGCAGTCTGCGACTGGTGTTGTTTGCCGCTTTTGGTCGGCTGTTAACCGCGGTCTTCGCCCGCGGGGTACTTTGTACTTTTTGACCGCAAAAAGTACCAAAAACTCCCCGGCGGATGCCTGCGCCTACTTCGTCCCGTCTAACGTTCGAAACGGGCGCCTATTCGCGGGTTTGCAAGCAAACCGGCCCCGTTTCTTGCCACTTTTAGCCGGGACTTCGTTTCACGGCTCGGCATCGGGCCGGGATCGTTCGCCGCGAAACGCGGCGTGGAGGAGGTGCAAAATGGTCCCTTTCGCAACCTAAAACCCCGGTTCTTAACCGGGCGCAGAACCGGACGCAGAGCAAGCCGAAGCCGCCAGCCCCCTGAAACCGGCATCTTACGCCGGGAGGGGGCGGTAAGCATTTCCGGCCTTATCGTACACCGGCCGTGTTTTTTCGGGGCCGGAATTTTTTTATTTCCTTTTTTCTGCCTAACTTTGGTAGAACATCCAACACGCAACGAAATGGAGACACTCCGCAAAGTGATCCGGTTTTACGTCGAGGGATTCCGCGAAATGACCGTGGGACGCACCCTGTGGGCCATCATCCTCATCAAACTCTTCATCCTGTTCGCCGTGCTGAAAGTCTTCTTCTTCCCCGACCTGCTCGCGGGCAAAAGCCCCTCGGAAAAGGCCGGCTGCGTGCTGGAAAACCTGACACCCGAAATTCCGCAACCATGAATGCACCCGTCATCATGCAGTTCCGGCCGCCGCTCGCGGCGTCAATCCCCCTCCGGGGCAGGGTCGCCGGCGCGGTGCGGGCCCGCAAACGCGGCCGAAAGCCGCAAACAAGAAGGCTCCGGCGTCCCGGAGCGACGCAGACAACCAACCAGTAACCCAATACGCTATGCTTTCCGACTACCTATCCACCGTCGACTGGTCGCGCGCACAGTTCGCCATGACAGCCATCTACCACTGGCTGTTCGTCCCGCTGACGCTCGGGCTGGGCTTCCTCATCGCCATCATGGAGACCCTTTACGTCCGCACGAAGGACCCGTTCTGGCTCCGCACGACCAAATTCTGGATGCGCCTGTTCGGCATCAACTTCGCCATCGGCGTGGCCACGGGCCTGATCCTCGAATTCGAATTCGGGACCAACTGGTCCAACTACTCCCACTTCGTGGGCGACATTTTCGGCGCGCCGCTGGCCATCGAGGGCATTCTGGCGTTCTTCCTCGAATCGACCTTCATCGCCGTGATGTTCTTCGGCTGGCGCAAGGTCAGCCGGGGTTTCCACCTCACGGCCACGTGGCTCACGGCCTTCGGCGCCAACCTCTCGGCGTGGTGGATTCTGGTCGCCAACTCGTGGATGCAATACCCCGTGGGGTGCGACTTCAACCTCGAAACCGTGCGCAACGAGATGACCTCGTTCTCGGCCGTGGCGCTGTCGCCCGTGGCGGTCAACAAGTTCTTCCACACCGTCACCTCGTCGTTCGTCCTCGCCGCGCTGTTCGTCGTGGGGGTCAGCGCGTGGTATCTGCTGCGCCGGCGCGAACAGCTGATGGCCCGCCGGAGCATCGCCATCGCCTCGGCCTTCGGGTTCGTCTTCGCGCTCGTCACGGCCTTCACGGGCGACCGTTCGGGCGCCATCGTGGCCCGCGTGCAGCCCATGAAGCTGGCGGCCATGGAGGCGCTCTACGACGGGCAGCAGGGCGCGCCGCTCACGGTCGTCGGCATCCTGCGTCCCGAGGCGCAGCGGACCGGCGGCGACGCCTTCTACTTCAGGATCGACATCCCGAAGATGCTCTCGCTGATGAGTTTCCGCTCGGCCGACGCGTTCGTTCCGGGCATCAACGACCTGGTCTACGGCAACGAGGAGTACGGCGTGATGCCGGCCTCGGAGAAGATCGAACGGGGACGCGTGGCCGTCGAGGAGCTGGGCCGCTACCGCACGGCGCGCGAGAAGGGCGACACGGCGGCCATCACCGAGATCGAGGCCAAGTTCGACCGCTCGACGCCCCAGGGCGCGGAGTTCCTGCGCGAACATTTCGCCTACTTCGGCTACGGCTACCTCTCATCGCCGGAGCAGATCGTGCCCGACGTGCCGCTGCTGTTCTACTCGTTCCGCGTGATGGTCGGCGCGGGCTGCTTCTTCATCCTGCTGCTGGGCCTCGTCTGGTGGCTCAACCGCCGCGACCGCCTCGCCTCGAAACGCTGGCTGCTGCGAACGGCCGTGTGGAGCGTCCCGTTGGCCTACCTCGCCTCGCAGGCCGGCTGGGTCGTCGCCGAGGTCGGACGCCAGCCGTGGGCCATCCAGGATCTGATGCCCGTGGGCGTCGCGGCGTCGAAAATCCCCAGCGGATCGGTCTCGGTGACCTTCTTCCTCTTTCTGGCGCTGTTCACGGCGCTGCTCGCCGCCGAGTTGAGCATTATGTTCCGGCAGATCAAAACAGGACCTAAAGACGACTGACATCCCGACTACCGCAAATTTACCGGCAGGGTGGCTTCCGCGCAAGCGGACACAAGTCCCCGCCAGGGCGGGGATTTAGGGGTGGGTCAAATCTATAAACACAGCGGTACGCCGTGAATCGCCGACGGACAAGAGCGGCAAAACAACGACAACAACGACAACTATGGATACTATCACCCTACTTCAACACTATTGGTGGCTGATCATTTCGCTTTTGGGGGCCTTGCTGGTCTTCCTGATGTTCGTGCAGGGCGGTCAGGCGCTGCTCTACACGATCGGCCGCACCGAAGAGGAGCGCAACATGCTGGTCAACTCGCTGGGCCGCAAGTGGGAGCTCACCTTCACGACGCTCGTGACGTTCGGCGGGGCGTTCTTCGCCTCGTTCCCGTTGTTCTACTCCACGTCGTTCGGCGGGGCGTTCTACGTCTGGATGGCCATTCTGCTGTGCTTCGTCATTCAGGCCGTGGCCTACGAATACCGCCGCAAACCGGGCAACGTCTTCGGCGAACGGACCTTCAACGCCTTCCTGCTCGTCAACGGCGTGTTAGGCCCGCTGCTCATCGGCACGGCCGTGGGAACCTTCTTCACGGGGGCGGAATTCACCGTCGACCGCCTCAACCTGGCCAACCAGGGCGGCGCGGCGGTGATCTCGCAGTGGGCGACGCCGTGGCACGGGCTGGAGGCCGTCGCCGAGTGGCGCAACGTGCTGCTGGGCCTGTCGGTGACGCTGCTGGCCATGACGCTGGCCTGCCAGTACTTTATGAACAACATCGACGACGAGGCGATCTTCCGCCGCGCCGCACGCCGCATGCGCACGTTCGCCATGCTGTTCGTCGCCTGCTTCGTGGCATGGCTCCTGGCCCTCGTCCTCGCCGACGGATGGGCCGTCGACGCCGCGGGCACGGTCTCGGTCGAACCCTATAAATACCTGCACAACCTCGTGGAAATGCCCTACGTGGCCGCCGCGCTGCTGATCGGCGTGGTTTCGGTGCTGTGGAGCGTCTGGCTGGGGTGGCGCGGCAGCCGCCGTGCGGTGTGGTTCGGGGGCGTCGGCACGGTGCTCACGGTGCTGTCGCTGCTGCTGCTCGCGGGGTGGAACGACACGGCCTACTACCCTTCGCTCGCGGACATGCAGTCGTCGCTGACGATCCGCAACTCCTCGTCGAGCCTCTTCACGCTCCGCACGATGGCATGGGTGTCGCTGTTCGTGCCGTTCGTGGCGGCCTACATCTGGTACGCCTGGCGTGCGATGAACCGCCGTCCGATCACCCGCGAGGAGATCCGCGGCGACGACCACCAGTATTAAGGCAAACCTTACGGTTGAGCGAGGGCGCGGACCGCTTGCGGGCTATGCCGGGGAGGGGCTGCGCGAACATGCGAACATGCGAACATAGGCGAACACCCCCTGTTCGCATGTTCGTGTGTTCGCCCGGTTAAGAACCGGGGTTTGCATTGCGACTGGCAGCTTCGGGCTGCCGGACTTGCATCACAAGCCCGCCCCGTCAGATTATTCTGAATATCTGTCAATTACAACCATACGACCACTCATGGGCGCGAATGGGTTTTTGATTATCGCGGAGCAGATTTCGACATAACGCAGTAAGCCCCGGATGGGATATACCGAAGTATTTCCCATTCGGGGCGAACAAGGCAGGGCGAAATATGCCCGTGAGAATCGGAAACTACTTGCCGAAAGGATACTGGTTCTCGTGCACGTCCTCGAACCGCATGCCCTTCTCGTAGGTCTTCATGGCGCGGCGCGACATGCCCATCGACGAGAATCCGCCGTCGTGGTAGAGGTTCTGCATCGTGACCTTGCGCGTGAGGTCCGAGAAAAGCGTCAGCACGTAGTCCGCGCAATCTTCGGCCGAAGCGTTGCCCAGCGGCGACATGTTCTCGGCGAAACCCATCAGATCGCCCAACCCCAGCACGCCGCTCCCTGCCGTGGTCGGCGTCGGCGACTGCGACACGGTGTTGATGCGCACATGCTTCTCGCGGCCGTAGATGTAACCGAAGCTGCGGGCTATGGACTCCAGCAGCGCCTTGGCGTCGGCCATGTCGTTGTAACCGTAGAGCGTGCGCTGCGCGGCGATGTACGAAAGGGCGACGATCGAACCCCAGTCGTTGATGGCGTCCTTCTTGCGGGCCACCTGAATGGCCTTGTGGAACGAAATGGCCGAGATGTCGAGCGTCTTCGAGAGGAAATCGTAATCCAGATCGTCATAGGTGCGTCCCTTGCGGACGTTGGGCGACATGCCGATCGAGTGGAGCATGAAATCGAATTTGCCCCCGAAGTGCTCCATCGTCTTGTCGATCAGGTTCTCCAGATCCCCGACGCTCGTGGCGTCGGCCGGAACGACGATCGTATTGCACTTCTCGGCCAGCTTCGAGATGGTTCCCATGCGGATTGATACGGCGGTATTGGTGAGGACGATTTCGGCACCCTCCTCCACGGCGCGTTCCGCCACTTTCCAGGCAATCGACTGCTCGTTGAGCGCTCCGAAAATCAGACCTTTCTTTCCTTTCAATAAATTGTATGACATCGTAATTCAGTTTAAAAATTCGGACAAATATAACACTTATTTTTGAATTGGCCCGCCAATCGGCCTCAAACGAACGCTCTTGCGCCCCAATGCGGCAGAGTGCGGGGCCACGCGCGGGAATTGAGAATCGCGGAATTACGTCGCATTCGCTCCGTGATCCCTGGGATTCCTTGATTGAGGAATTGACTTCGCTGCACTCCGCCCGACGGCTTCGTGCCGCTCGTCTTTCCCTGCCCTGCCGGGAGCGTCCCTGCAAGCCCAAGAAACGGCGGCCCTGCCGCATTTCGTTTTGTATTCGAGCCGGTCCCGAATATATTCAGCCCGGCCCAAATACAAAACGGGTTGCAAATTCGATTTGCAACCCGTTTCTTTTTCTTGGCGGAAAGTGAGGGATTCGAACCCCCGGAACCTTGCGGTTCAACGGTTTTCAAGACCGCCGCGATCGACCACTCCGCCAACTTTCCGGGGACAAAAGTAGCACCGTTTTTCCATTCCGCCAAATCTTTACCGCGATTTATCGTCCGCAACGGCGGTCCGAAAATCAAAATCAGACGATAATTTTCTTCTTTATCCGAAAATTGCATATCTTTGTCAGTAAGTTAGGACCGAGAGGTTAGTTTCTTCACGCACGACACCATGAACAAAGCGCAGTTTGTCGAGGCCATCGCCCTCGACGCGAACATCTCGAAGATAGACGCCCGCAAGGCCGTCGACGCCATGATCCGGGTCACGGTGCAGTCGCTCCGCGAGGGCGAACGGCTGACCCTGACGGGGCTGGGTACGTTCAGCGTGCAGCAGAAATCCGAACGCGTGGGCCGCAATCCCCGCACGGGCGCCGCCGTGAAGATCCCGCCCCGCAAGGTCATCAAGTTCCGTCCTACGGCCGAGGTGGAATAACACCCCGTCCGCAAAAACACCGTAACATGCCCGAAATTTCACTCCGCGCCGAGCAGATGCCGGCCTCCCCGATACGCAAACTCGTCCCGCTGGCCGACGCGGCCCGCGCCCGGGGAACGAAAATCTACCACCTGAACATCGGCCAGCCCGACCTCCCCTCGCCCAAGGAGGGTCTCGAATCCCTCAAACACATCGACCGCAAGGTGCTGGAATACAGTCCCAGCGACGGCTACCGCTCGCTGCGCGAAAAGCTGGTGACCTATTACGAGCAGTATCAGATCAAGCTCTCGCCCGAGGAGATCATCGTCACCACGGGCGGCTCCGAGGCCGTGCTCTTCGCCTTCATGTCGTGCCTCAACCCGGGCGACGAAATCATCGTTCCCGAACCGGCCTACGCCAACTACATGGCCTTCGCCATTTCGGCGGGCGCCGTGATCCGCCCGGTGGTGGCCTCCATCGAGAACGGATTCGCGCTGCCCCCGATCGAGGAGTTCGAGAAGCACCAGTTCGACCTGGTTGTGCTCGATCTTATGCTCCCCAAGATCCCCGGTGAGCGCGTTTGCCGCACTATCCGCGATACCTCGGATGTGCCCATTATCATGCTTACCGCCAAGGGTGAGATCGAGGACCGTATTATCGGTCTTGAGCTCGGCGCCGACGACTATCTGATCAAGCCGTTCTCGCCGCGCGAGCTCGTCGCCCGCGTTCGCGCTCTGTTCCGCCGTGCCCATCAAGCCGACGAGCCCGCCGTCGAGGTACTCGACTTCGGCGATCTGGTCATCGATATCTCGGGCCACAAGATCTTGGTCGAGGGCAAGGAAGTGGACCTGACCGCTTCCGAGTTTAAGCTGCTCACCACGCTTGCTCGTCATCCCGGTCGTGTCTACAACCGTATGGAGCTGGTTGAGAAGGTTCTCGGCTACGACTTTGAGGGCTATGAGCGCACCATCGACAGCCACGTGAAGAACCTTCGCGCCAAGCTGGGCGACGACCCCAAGAAGCCCAAGTGGCTCTACACCGTTCACGGTGTCGGCTATCGCTTCGAGGCTCCGGCCAAGAACGATAAGTCGGACGAGAAATAAAGGAAATCACATATGACACCTGCGCGCTTTGAAATCGGGCAAAAGCATAAGCAGGAGAACGAGGCGGGTTCCAAGGCTAGCTGGAACACGCCTCGTTCCGATTCACGGCCAACGATGAGCTATCCCTCGCGCATGGCCTTGGCTTTTGCCCTGACGTCGCTCATGACGGTATTGGTGCTGGTGGGCGTTGTCTCTGTTGTGTGGGGCACGGTCTTTTCGGATTACACGCGCTCCAATATCGTCGAAATCGCAAATTCCGCAGCCGAAAAGCTTGCGACGTCGTACGAGGAAAACGGCAATTGGACTGCGGGCGAGCTACGTACGGTCGCGACATCGAGTTTGGTGTCCGACGATTTGGGTATGCAGGTCGTCAACAAGAAAGGCGTTGTCGTTTATGACGACTCATGGCCTTCGGCAAGCGCGACCGCCGATGTGCGCGAGAACGAATCGCCGTCGAGCAGCTCGAGCGGGAAAAAAGCATCGCATAGTCCGGTCTCGTCGGCTCCCACCGGCTCCGATAGCGTTGCAAACGTCGAAATCATAACGTCTTCCGGCGAGCATGTCGGACAAGTAAAGCTGTGGGCCATCGGCTCCGATGCCTTGCTCACCAAGGCAGATTCTGCGTTTAGGGAGAAGACCTTTAACGCCATGGCCCTTGCTGCGGTTGTTGCAGTTTGCATTTCGGTCGTTATCGGATCACTCGTGTCGCGCATGCTCACCAAGCCGATTCACCGTATTACCAGCACGGCCAAGCAAATTCGCGATGGCGATCTGTCTGCTCGTACGGGCTTGCGCGGCGATGACGAGATCGATCAACTGGGCGAGACATTCGATGAGATGGCCACTTCGCTCGAGAAGGATATGAAACACGAGAAACGTTTGACCTCGGACGTTGCACACGAGCTTCGCACGCCGCTTATGGCCATGCTCGCAACGGTCGAGGCCATGCAGGATGGCGTATATCCTACCGACGATGAGCACTTGGAGACTGTTGCTTCCGAGACGCGTCGCCTGGCTCGTCTGGTGCAGCAGATGCTCGACCTGTCGCGCATGGAAAACAGCACGGCTCCGCTCAACCTTGAGCCGGTGGACATGGTTCCTTTCGTGCGTTCCATCGTCAATGCCCAGGAGCGCCTGTTTGTCGACCGCGATCTGCGCTTGCGCTTTGCTGACGAGACCCAAGGTCACGACGATGTCGTCGAAGCCGATCCCGACATGATCACACAATGCGTCATCAATCTCATGAGCAACGCCATGCGCTACACCCCCGAGGGCGGTTGGGTCGTGGTGTCGGTGCTCAGTGACCGCAAACACGTCAGCGTCGCCGTTTCTGATACCGGCATCGGTATTGCCAAGGATGATTTGTCGCGCATCTTCGGCCGTTTTTGGCGCGCCGATGCCAGCCGTGCCCGTGAGGCGGGCGGTCTGGGCGTGGGCCTCGCCGTGACTAAACAGATCGTCGAGCGACATCATGGCTACATTTCCGTGGAGTCGGAGCTTGGAAAGGGTACGACTTTTACGATTCATCTGCCTCGCGAGCACACGGCGGACGCGGCATCTACTACAATGGAGCACTAGCTTTTCGCTATTCGGTGAAGGAGGGGTTTCGTCCCTGCCGCTCCGAGTTTGCGAAAACGTGCGGGAAAGAACCCGCATTACTGTCGTATTTTGGTAAGGAGTGACTCACGTGACAACGATGGAGCGTCGTCTGGATTCCCGTGGCAAGGTTCGTGATATCTACGATGCCGGTGAAAACCTGCTGATGGTCGCCACCGACCGCATTTCTGCGTTCGACTTCATTCTTCCCGACGAGATTCCGTTTAAGGGAGAGGTGCTCAACCGCATCTCGGCATTCTGGTTCGATAAGTTTGCCGACATCGTTCCCAACCACCTCGTTTCCATCGACCCGGCGGATTTCCCCGAGGAGTTTGCCGAGTATCGTGACTACCTCGCAGGCCGCGCCATGCTGGTCAAGAAGGCCCAGACGATTCCTATCGAGTGCATCGTCCGCGGCTATCTGACCGGTTCGGGCAAGAAGACCTATGACGAGAACGGTACCGTCTGCGGCATTCAGCTGCCCGAGGGTCTGACCGAGGCCTCCAAGCTTCCCGAGCCGCTGTTCACGCCGTCCACGAAGGCCGAGATCGGCGACCACGACGAGAACATTTCGTTCGAGCGTTGCTGCGAGATCGTGGGCGAGGACATCGCCGCGCAGATTCGCGACCTGTCCCTCAAGATTTACAAGGCCGCTGCCGAGTATGCCGCGACTCGAGGCATCATCATCGCCGACACCAAGTTCGAGTTTGGTGTCATCGATGGTAAGGTTACGCTGATCGACGAGTGCCTCACGCCCGACTCCAGCCGTTTCTGGCCTGCCGCCAGCTACGAGGAGGGCAAGATTCAGCCCAGCTACGACAAACAATTCGTCCGCAATTGGCTCAAGGCCAACTGGGATATGACGGGGGAGACCCCGCACCTGCCCGCCGAGGTCATCGATGGCACGTCCGAGCGCTATCGCGAGGCCTTCCAAATCATCACGGACTCCCAGTTCACAAGCATGAAGGAGAACGCGTAAGTGAGTACCCGCAGCGCCACGAACAAGCGCACGCAATCCCGCGAGGTTACCGGGGTTGCGCGCAAGTCCGCCGCATCCGCTAAGCCCGCCCGTCAGGCAGCGAGCTCTGTTCACGTCGTGCCGGCATCATCCAAGGCACGCCGTAAAGAGCTCGAGAAGGGCGAAAACCTGGAAGGCCTTTCCAAGGAGGAAAAGCGCGCCCGCAAGGCCAAGCAGCGCGCCCGCGAGGATCGCATCTACACGGTGTCGAATATCCTTCTCAAGCAGGATGAGGACTACACCAAGCGCCGCCGTATTTGGTGGGCCGTGCTCGCTATCGGCATGGTGTTCATCGTGGCAATTTGGGTTTCGTTCTACTTCGTTCCCGGCGGCACGGTGTCCAGTCCTGTTCAGATGGTTGGCATCGTTGTGTCCTATGTCATCATCCTGGGTGACTTTATCTATGACTTCGCTCGTATTCGTCCCTTGCGCAACATGTACCGCGCGCAGGCCGAAGGCATGTCCGAGAATAAGCTCACAGCTCTTATCGAGCGCGCAGCTGCCGAGGAGGACAAAAAGGACTCCAAGAAGAAGTAGCGTTTGCATGCATACTTATCGCTAAGATATAAGGCGCGTCGTTTTTGCGGCGCGCCTTTTTACTGTTCTATAGATAGATGGAGTGGCACATGATTCGAGCTGCCCTGACGGTCGAAGAAGCTCTGGAGGGCATGAAGGCCCTGGAGCCCAAGATTAAAAACTATGCGCGTCTGGTTGTCCGCAAGGGCGTAAACGTCAAGCCCGGCCAGGAGGTTGTCGTTCAGTCTCCGGTCGAGTGCGCGCCTTTTGCCCGCGTGGTGGTCGCGGAGGCTTATGCCGCCGGCGCTGGCCACGTGACAGTCATTTGGGCCGATGACGCCGTGACAAGGCTTACGTACGAGCATGTCGATAAAAGCTATTTTGAGCAGACGCCCGAGTGGAAGCGCCTGCAGTTGGATTCCCTGGCCCAGGACGGTGCCTGCTTTATCTTTATCGAGGGAGCTGACCCAGCGGCTCTGAAGGGCATTGACCCCGCCAAGCCCGCCGCGGCTTCCAAGGCAAGGAATACGCAGTGCAAGGTCTTCCGCCGTGGGCTGGACTACAACATCAACCCGTGGTGCATCGCCGGCGCGCCGGTCGTTGCCTGGGCTCGCGAGGTGTTCTCGGGCGATGCGGATGAGGTTGCGATCTATAAGCTATGGAATGCGATTCTACACACCGCTCGTGCCGATGGCCAGGACCCGGAGAGCGACTGGGAGCTTCATGACGCGGCGTTCGAAAAGAACCTGCGTTTCCTGAACGACAATCGTTTTGACCGCCTGCATTACACCGCGGCAAATGGAACCGATCTGACGATTGGCATGACGAAGGGTCACGAGTGGGCCGGCGGCAAGGGCGAGACGCCCGATGGACACCCATTCTTCCCCAACATTCCCACCGAGGAAGTCTTCACCTCGCCTGATCGTATGCGCGCCGACGGTATCGTGTACTCGGCCATGCCGCTCATTCACCACGGTAACAAGGTTGATGATTTTTGGATTAAGTTCGAGGCCGGCCGCGTAGTGGACTACGATGCCCGCGTGGGCAAGGCGACGCTTGCGAGCATCATTGACACCGACGAAGGCGCCGCTCGTCTGGGCGAGGTCGCGCTCATCTCCAAGAACACGCCGATTCGCGAAAGTGGCGTTCTGTTCTACGATACGCTCTATGACGAGAACGCTAGTTGCCATCTCGCGCTAGGTGTCGGTTTCCCCGAATGTATCGAGGGTGGGTATGACATGTCCAAGGAGGAGCTCCTGGAGCATGGAGTTAACGTCTCGAGCACGCACGTCGATTTTATGATCGGTACGGACGACATCGATATTACGGGCATTACGCCTGATGGACGTGAAGTTGTGATTTTCCAGAACGGCCAATGGAGTTGGGAATAGTCCCAGACCGTGGTACAATGCCACCCGCGGGCCGTTAGCTCAGCTGGCAGAGCAGGGGACTTTTAATCCCAAGGTCGCGGGTTCGACCCCCGCACGTCCCACCAATCTTTCTAAGCCCTTACAGATGAATGTCTGTAAGGGCTTTCTCTTTGGGGATAAGAAAGGGATAAGCAACTTGTACAGAAGCGGGCCAAAGCGTAGATACGTCGCGCAGCTGTGAGGAGTCATCCAAGATGAGAATCTGTTGCAGCCAAGTTAAGAATGTGAACTTGTGAAAAATCTGATTGGCACGATGTTTGGAAATAACAAAAAAGGCTCCACCAAAATGGAGCCTTTTTTGTTCGTCAGAAGTTCCGGATCTCCGGTACGGGCATATAATCGACAAGAAACCCCTCCCACAATTGCGAGGGCCACGCCTACAGCCTGATTCCCTCTCCCGGCGAAAAGGGATAAAAACGGTTCGGAAGCGACGATTCCCTTTCCGACCGCACAACCAGCTGGAGACTCGCATGAATCTGACTGTTGAATATCAGCCCATTACCGAGCTGTTCCGCAACGCCCACACTGAGGGGCGGCATTTTCTCTATGAATTCGAAGTGTACAATCTGCTGAGCCTTTCCGGTTCGGAAACGCCGCCCAAATGCTCCTTCATCCCACGGAACGCCAAACCGATGGAAGAGGAGATCATGTCCCTGCCCGGCGAAAAGGCCGTACTGAAAATCATCTCCCCCACCATCGTCCACAAGACCGAAGTGGGCGGCGTGCGCATCGTCCCCAAAACGCCCGACAAAGTGCGTTCCGCCGTGCGGCGTATGCTCTCCGAGGTGCCGGAACGCTATGCCGAATGGATCGAGCGCTGCCCCGCCTCCGCGCCCGAAAGCTACAAGGGACTGGCGGGAACCGCGCTCCAGAACGCCATCGCCGCAGACCTCAAGGGCGTCCTGCAAGTACAGTTC
>ERZ840371.1516-NODE-1516-length-23449-cov-14.694452_pt1 | contig 23449 bp, 18 predicted proteins | sample MGYA00519937_ERZ840371 | MGnify/ENA primary metagenome ERZ840371 (study PRJEB31850, sample SAMEA3708873) | human gut metagenome | biome: human gut; feature: human-associated habitat; material: faeces | place: China | collected 2014 ... | reverse complement strand
TAATGTGCAGGCAATACACCCGACATCCCCCGCAGGGCTTCCGGAAGCAGAATCTCCGGGATAAAGCAGCCCGTCATCAATGCCTGCATAAATGCCGCAAGAAACATCAGCATAACCTGTGCCATGGCAGTATCCGTAATCCTACAGATCATAAGTGCAAATGCACTGTTACATAAAACTGCCGGAATCAGGCTGAGAAGAAGTCTGCAAAACAGTCCCGGATCTATTTCTTCTGTCCACTCCGCATCAGAATATCCGGCTGCCAAAAACACTGCGGCTGCAAGCAGGAATAACATAAGATAAATCATCAGACAGCCAGCCAGTGATGCCAGTACCTGCCTGACATGCCCAGTTCCCGCCATTGCGAGTCTTGCGGACAGATTGCCATTATTTCTTCTCATGTATCGTACCGGCATGATGGAAAAGAACAGCACAAACAGCACAAGGCCGGCACAGAGATAGTATTCTGCCACAGAGAGTTCCCCGGTTACTGCCACTTCCTCTTCTTCATACATATTCTCCCGGTTCAGTGCTGCTTTGATATACACCTCGTTCATCCGGTCGATCGTTCTATCTTTTTTATTATAGATTCCATATTCTTTATAAAAATCATAAATACAACAAAAATCATAATGAATAAGATTATTATAATCATTTGATTTAAAAGCTTCTTTGAAGAAAGCATGTTCTTGTTCAATAAAAGCAAACTTTAAATTTAAGGCTTCTTGTAACGAACCACCTTGATTCATTTCTTCAAATGATTTTAAAACTAATTTTTCAAAATACCAATTAACTAAATCATATTTATCTTGAAAATGACGATAAAATGTTTGTCTGGTTTTTCCTGCTGTTGAAACAATATCTGTCACAGTAATTTTATCTAAAGGTTGTTTTTTTATTAAGCTTTTGATTGCTTTAGCAAACAAAAATAAAGTTTCTTCGTTTTTCATAATAGACCTCTATAATAAATAATCATATTTTTCTATTTCATCAGTTTGTGCTAAAACAAGGAAAGTATCATTTAATTCTATTTCTAAATTAGGATCTACAGGAACTTCTAACTTATGTGTATGAGGATTTCGTTTACCTAAAACATTGATACTATAAAGTTTTCTTAAATCTAGTTGTGATAATGTTTTTCCTACCCATGCTTGAGGTACTTTCATTTCAACAATACAATTTTCTTCATCTAATTCAATTAAATCTTTAATATTTTTTCGAAGTAATGTTCTTGCTACTTTTTCTCCCATTTCTTTTTCAGGACGGACAACATAATCAGCACCTATTTTTTCTAAAACAACTTTAAAACGTTTGTTTTTAGCTTTAACAATAACATAAGGTACTCCCAGTTCTTTTAGATTCATTGTAGCTAAAATACTATCTTCTAATCGATCTCCAATAGCAACAATTCCTACATCCATATCATCTAATCCTAAATCTGATAAAAATTGAAAATCTGTGACATCACCAATAACTGCTTTTGTCGCAAAATCTGCCACTCTTTGTACATTTTCAGGATTTTTATCAATTGCAATGACTTCTCTACCATATTGAGAAAGTGTCTTTACAAGTGTAGAGCCAAAAATTCCAAGCCCTAATACAACAAATTGTTTTTCCATCTCATTATCCTATTAAGATATGTTCTTTTATATAGTTCACATCTTTTCCTTTCTTAGCGTTATATTTTCTTACAAAAATCAAAACCATAGTAATAGGACCAATACGTCCTATATACATCAAAATAATTATAACAATTTTTCCAACAAATGTCAGTGTTGGTGTAAGACCCGCTGTTAATCCTACTGTCGCAAAAGCAGAAAAAACTTCAAAAAGTAGATCAATAAAATCTGCCTGCTCACTTATTGATAAAATAAATAAACCTGTTAAAGCAATCGCAAAACTAATCAACATAATTGTTAATGCTCTTTTAACAATTTGATCATCAATTGTTCTTTTAAAAACATGAATATTTTCATCACCGCGCATTAATGCACGGACGTATAACAATCCAATAACAAAAGTTACCGTTTTAACACCACCAGCAGTTCCTGCAGGAGAACCACCGATAAACATAATAATAGACATAAAAAACTTCGTTGCTTGATGTAAAGAAGCCATATCTACTGTCGCAAATCCAGCTGTTCTAAGTGTTACTGATTGAAAAAAACTTGCGAGTATCTTTTGTGAAAATGGTAAAGATTTTAATGTTAGCGGATTTTGAAATTCTAATATGAAAATAACGGTCATTCCTCCAAAAATTAAAACAAATGTAGAAATCAATGCAATCTTTGTATGTAAAGATAAAGATTCTAAATACCTTTTCATTTTAAAATACTTAAAATGTTCTCTATAATGAATCAAAGATAAACGTAAATCGATCCACACAACAAAACCTAAACCACCAGCAATAATCAAACCACAAATAACTAAATTGATCCAAACATTGCCTACATAAGGAACCATTGAATTATTTCCTAAAATATCAAATCCAGCATTACAAAATGCTGAAATTGCATGAAATAAACTATAATAAATTCCTTTAAGGATTCCAAATTGTGGAATAAAAACAAAAGCAAGACAAATTGCTCCAATAAGTTCAAAACAAACTGTATATTTAATAACTCTTTTAATATAAATACCTGTTTCATTTAATGAATTTCTATTTAAAGCTTCCTGCATGACAATCTTATTAGCGTAGGTTAGTTTTCTTTTTAAAAGAACAAAGAACATCGACATCAGTGTTAAAAATCCTAACCCACCTATTTGAATCAATAAAATAATGACTATTTGTCCAAAAAGCGTATATTCACTAGCTGTTACATGAGTCACTAAGCCTGTTACACAGGTTGCTGAAGTTGCAACAAATAGATGATCTAAATAACTACTTGTTGAATGAACACTATGACTCATTGGTAAACTTAATAAAATCGATCCTATTAAAATAACCGCAAAAAAGCTAAAGCCAATTCTTCTAACTGCTGATATACCTAGTTTTTTATATTGTTTATGAAGTGTTTTTCTTTGCATATTTTCCCCTCAGTTCTATTAAAAAAAGACATGTTTCCATGCCAATTTAAAACAAATGATAATAAGCCAAGTTCTGTATTAGATAATCATTTATCTACGTTTACACGTCCTCTATCCCGTTCAATTCCGTTTTAAAGGTTCCCCTACCAAATTTGGGTTTCTGCCTTGCGGAGCTTTCCTCTTTTCAGCCATAGTTTCCTATGGAATTGTCTCTGTGGAGCCATTTATGAAGTTCTACCATAGTTGCCCTTAGGTTTTCCTTCTGTCGTTAGTTTACACTACCCTCACTTATTGATTCGTGAGGCACAAACACTACAATCATCGCAGATTGTGGCAGCCTGGACTTTCCTCTACTTCAATGAAGCAGCGATTATCTGTCATTTGTTATTTATTTTGAAATACTGCTTTTTCTAATAATGATAATCTTTTTAAGATATCTACATTGGAAGAAACATTATCTTCTAATGCTCTTAAGTTATCATCTTGTAAAGCTTTTTCTCTTTCTAATCGAGCTATCATAGCTTTTTGATCAGCAAGACGTCTTTCAAGCTGTTCTATTCTATCATAAGAATTATTCAATAGTCCAGCAAAAGCTTCATAATCTTTTACAACTTGATCCAAGAAGTGATCAACCTCATCCGCATTGTACCCTTTAAAATCAACTTTAAATTCTTTACTGACAATTTTTTTTGGACTTAATACGACTTTATATTCCATGCTTTTCAACTCCTTTACCTCATTGTACCAATTTATTTCCTTTTTTCAAGATAAAATATGATTTCTTATCAAAGAGTTGTTATCACAAAAAAAATATGTGTTATAATACCCATATATATGCAAATAAAAAGGAGTTTCTATGGTTAATTATCCAAATAAGAAAAAAAATAATCATTATACATCTATGATTGAAGGTAAACATAATACTGCTCACCGTGGAATGAACTTAGAAGAAGATATTAACTTAACAAATGAATATTATTTATCACATGATATTGCAGTTATTCATAAAAAACCTACCCCTATTCAAATTGTCAAGGTTTCTTATCCAGAAAGAAGTTCAGCAAAAATAGTAGAAGCTTATTTTAGAACCCCTTCAACAACAGATTATAATGGTATTTATAAAGGAAAATATATTGATTTTGAAGCAAAAGAAACAAAAACATTATCTTTTCCCTTTACGAACATTTCTTTACATCAAATTAATCATCTCGATAAAGTCATTCATCATGGAGGAATTGCTTTTTTAATTATCGCCTTTACAAAAGTGAATGAAGTTTATCTCTTAGATGCTTCTTTTATGGTAGAAGCATATAGAAAAAACGATCGTAAATCCCTTCGTTATGAAACAATAAAAGAAAAAGGTCATTTGATAAGGCAAGGATTTCTTCCTCGTCTTCATTATTTAGAAATTATTGATCAATATTATTGTGAGGTATTTAAATGAAAAGACAAACAAAAAAATTAAATTCAAAAAAAATCATTCAAGTAGTAACAATGCTTATTCTTTGTTTAATCTTAGTTTTTGCATGTATATTTGGTTATAGTGTATATAAGGATACAGCTACTTTTGATTCTAAAAAACTGTTATCCTCTGGAGCAAGTGTCATGTATGACAGTAATGGTGATATTATGTACACTTATGGTAGTCAAGAAAACGGTACACGAAAAAATGTGACCTATGATGACTTACCACAAGTTTTAGTAGATGCCATTGTAGCTGCTGAAGATTCTCGTTTCTTTGAACATAATGGTTTTGATTTACCACGTATTGTTAAAGCGGCATTATCTAACTTAAAAGCGGGAGATATTACAGGTGGTGGTTCTACCATTACTCAACAGTTAATCAAGAAAACATATTTCCCTGATGCTCAAAGAACTTACTCACGTAAATTTAGTGAAATTATTCTTGCTATTCAAGCAGATAAAGCTTTAAGTAAAGAAGAAATCTTAACTCTTTATTTAAATAAGATTTATTTTGGTAGAAGTACAAGCTCAATTGGGATTGCTGCTGCTACAAAATATTATTTTAATAAGGATGTAAGTGAATTAACACTTCCAGAAGCAGCCATGCTTGCAGGTAGCTTAAATTCACCTTATAACTATGATCCTTATTATTGTTTAAATAACGCTACAAAAAGACGTAATACTATTTTAAAACTCATGGTTAAACATGGTTATATTACTCAAAGTGAATATGACGAAGCAGTTAATACAAAGATTGAAAATACACTTTGTGCTTCACCTACAACCAATAATAACACACTTGCTGCTTATGTTGATATGGTAACAGCTGAAGTTAAAAAAAGAACAAAACTTGATCCTTTAAAAACCCAAATGAATATCTATACTTATTGTGATGTTGATACTCAAACACTTGCGAGTGCTTTAGGTAATGGTGAAAAATATAGTTATAGTGATGAAGATATGCGCATGGGTGGTGCCGTCCAATCAAGTCAAGATGGTCGTATCGTCGCTGTTATTGGTGGTCGTAATTATAATTTTGGAAATTATAGCTACGCAACAAGTAAGCAACAACCCGGTTCTTCTGTAAAACCGTTTTTAGATTATGGTTTAGCTTTTGAAAACTTAGATTGGTGTACTGGTAAAACATTAGAGGATACACCTTATTCTAAAGGTAAATTTACTCCTAAAAACTGGGATGGACAATTCCATGGAACTGTTACACTTACAAGTGCTCTAGAAAATTCTTGGAATATCCCGGCCATTAAAACTTATGAAGAAGTGACTAAAGAAATTGGCAAATCAGGCGTTACTTCCGCAATGGAATCAATTGGTATTGATATCACAAAGTATAAACTGAAAGCATTTGCAATCTCAGCAGCATTAGCCGGTATCGGCGGTGTGCTTTATGCTCATAATCTTGCAACTTTAACAGCACTTCCGAAGAACTTCGGTTATAACATGTCTATCATGTTCCTGGTATTCGTAGTTCTCGGTGGAATTGGAAATATGCGTGGTTCTATTATTGCGGCAGTGATTCTGAACCTTCTTCCTGAGCTTCTGCGTGGACTCAGTGATTACCGTATGCTGTTCTATGCAATCGTGCTGATCGTAATGATGCTGATCAACTGGGCACCTAAGGCAATCGAGATGAGAGAGCGTCTTTTCAGTAAATTTAAGAAAAAGGAGGCATAAGCTATGGCATTGCTGGAAGTAAATCATTTAAATATTTCATTCGGCGGTCTTCATGCAGTGGATGATTTCCATGTCTCCATCGAGAAAGGACAGCTTTATGGTCTGATCGGTCCGAATGGTGCCGGTAAGACTACTTCATTTTATATGACTACGGGACTTATCGTGCCGAATGAGGGGCATATATTCCTAAATGACTTGGATATTACCAGTTATCCTGTATATAAGCGTGCTCAGAATGGTATTGGATATTTAGCGCAGGAGGCTTCTGTCTTTCGTAAGATGAGTGTGGAGGATAATATTGCCTCTGTGTTAGAGTTAACTAATACTACTCCGGAATATCAAAAGGACAAACTGGAAAGTTTGATTGCCGAGTTCCGTTTGCAGAAAGTACGTAAGAATTTGGGAGACCAACTTTCTGGAGGTGAGCGTCGTCGTACGGAGATTGCACGTTGTCTGGCTATCGATCCTAAATTCATTATGTTGGATGAACCCTTTGCAGGAGTAGACCCTATTGCTGTAGAGGATATCCAGCACATTGTATGGAAATTGAAGGATAAAAATATCGGTATTTTAATTACCGACCATAATGCATTGGAAACGTTACGCTTGACCGACCGTGCGTATCTGTTATTTGAAGGAAAGATTCTGTTTCAGGGAACCCCTGAAGAACTAGCGGAAAATCCTGTTGTCCGTGAGAAATATCTAGGTACTAATTTTGTGCTTCGCCGTAAGGACTTTCAATTGGCGGAAAAGGACAGGCAGGAAAACAATGTATAAAACCGGAGACGTGGGATATAAAAAAAGCTCTGAATCTGTTCAGAGCTTTTTTTGATTGTATCAGATAAGTAATTAGTCTCTAGGTCTTGCTTCCTTGATTACCAATTGGCGTCCCATGAATTCCGAACCGTTCAGTTCATTCATGGCCTGGGCTGCTTCTGCATCATTTTCCATTTCAACAAACGCAAATCCTTTAGATTTACCTGTTTCGCGGTCTTTGATAACTTTTACAGAAGTAACAACTCCATAAGCCGCCATTGCTTGTTCCAAATCTCCTTCCTTAACACGGTAGTTAAGGTTTCCAACATACATGTTCATAAGTGAAAAAATAAAAATAAATAAAATAAAAAATACTCTCTGAATGGTGATTATTAATGAAGTAGGGGATTCGAACGACAGAGAGTTTACATAAGTGCTATTCGTACAAAAGTAAAACCTTGTAATAAAAATCACTAGCTATAATTAGTATCACCAGTCGGACACAAAGGAACGCATAAATTTTGAATTTGCAAGAAAAAAAACGACTTTTTTTTCTTTTTTTTGAATCAGTTTCTTGCCCGATCATTTTAAATAAATACTTTCTGCTGTCAATTAGTATTTTTTAGTCTGTGTATTTGGTAATTGAAAGATTAAACACTAATTTTGCAACCTCTTTGGTTAAAAACAGAAAGAAGTAATAATTAAATAAATAAAGTTCAGAATGAATATTTCATTGCAAAACGTTGACAAAGTGAGCGCATTGCTTACTTTGAAGCTGGAAAAGGCTGATTATCAGGCAAGAGTAGAAAAGACATTGAAGACTTATCGTCAGAAAGCTAATATTCCGGGTTTCCGTCCGGGTATGGTGCCTATGAGTTTGATTAAAAAACAGTTTGGTAAGTCTGTTCTTGTAGAAGAGGTTGACAAAATGATGCAGGAAAAGGTAAACGAATATATCCGCGATAATAAAGTGAATATGTTGGGTATGCCGTTGCCTAACGAAGAGAAGATGGCTCCTATTGATTTCGATACTCAGGAAGATTTCGAATTTGTATTTGATATTGCTTTGGCTCCTGAATTCACAGCAGAAATCTCATCAGCAGATACAATTGATTACTATACGATCGAAGTTTCAGACGAACTGATAGACCAGCAAGTTAAAATGTACACTCAGCGTGCTGCAAAATATGATAAAGTAGAGCAGTATGAAGACAAAGACATGATTAAAGGTCTGTTGGCTGAATTGGATGAAAATGGAAATACTAAAGAAGGCGGTATTCAGGTAGAAGGTGCGGTAATGATGCCGGCTTATATGAAGAATGATGAGCAAAAGGCTATATTTAACGGTGCTAAAGTAAATGATGTACTGGTATTTAACCCTGCTGTAGCATTTGATAATAATGAAGCTGAACTTTCTTCTTTATTGAAGATTAAGAAAGAGGAAGTTGCTGGTGTGAAAGGTAACTTCAGTTTCCAGATTGAAGAGATTACCCGTATGGTTCCCGCTGAGTTGAATCAGGAATTGTTCGATAATGTATTTGGCGAAGGCGCTGTAAGCAGTGAGGAAGAATTTCGCGCTAAGATCAAAGAAGGAATTGCAAAGCAGTTCGAATCAGATAGCGATTATAAATTCTTGATTGATGTTCGTGAATATTTGGTTAACAAGATTGGTAAGTTGGAATTCCCCGACGCGTTGCTGAAGCGTATCATGTTGCTGAATAATGAAGAGAAGGGTGAAGCTTTTGTCGCTGAAAACTATGACAAGAGTATTGAAGAGCTGACTTGGCATCTGATTAAAGAGCAATTGCTCAAGAATAATGATATTAAAGTGGAACAAGCTGATGTGATGAATATGGCCAAGGAAGCAACTCGTATTCAGTTTGCTCAATACGGAATGTTGAATATCCCTGAAGATGTTCTAGAGAACTATGCAAAAGAAATGTTGAAGAAGCAGGAATCTGTAGAAGGTTTGGTAAACCGTGCTGCTGAAAGCAAACTTTCTGCCGCATTGAAAGCTAAGGCTACTTTGAACCACAAAACGGTTTCTATGGAAGAATTCAACAAAATGTTTGAATAATAACTTAGTAAGTCGAAGTAAGTGATTGCTAAAACTTTCTAAAAAAAGGGTTTTTGACCATAAATTTTCGTTATAGATAAGAGTATTAGATACGTTAACCGTATTTTTTTGTACTTTTGTTTGTTTGAAAAATAGGGGTTGAAAACCCTTTTTTGTTACTAATAACTAAACCATTAGATTATGGATGATTTTAGAAAATTTGCTACCAAGCATTTGGGTATGAACAGTATGGTGCTGGATGATGTCATCAAGTCGCAAGGATATCTGAATCCTTATATTTTGGAGGAGCGTCAGTTGAATGTGACTCAGTTGGATGTGTTTTCCCGACTGATGATGGACAGAATTATTTTTCTGGGTACACAGATTGATGATTATACAGCTAATACACTCCAGGCGCAGCTTTTATATTTGGACTCAGTAGAGTCTGGTAAAGATATATCTATTTATATCAATTCTCCCGGAGGATCTGTTTACGCTGGATTAGGTATTTATGATACCATGCAGTTCATCAATAGTGATGTTGCCACGATCTGTACAGGTATGGCCGCTTCGATGGCTGCCGTGCTGTTGGTTGCGGGAACAGAAGGTAAACGTTCTGCGTTGACTCACTCACGCGTGATGATTCATCAGCCGATGGGAGGCGCGCAAGGACAGGCTTCGGATATTGAGATCACGGCCCGTGAAATCCAAAAGTTGAAGAAAGAACTGTATACCATTATTGCAGATCACTCTCATACGGATTTTGACAAAGTATGGGCGGACTCTGACCGTGACTACTGGATGACAGCTCAGGAGGCTAAGGAATATGGTATGATTGATGAGGTGCTGTCACGCAAACCGGCTACTCTATAATGTATTTATTTCCATTTGAAAAGAATAACAGTACTAAAAACAACTCAAGTTTCTGCTATCATTTAATGTAGGCTTCTTTTTTAAAGACGCATTAGGGAAACTTGAATATTTAAAGGAATAAACATTGGAAGATAATAAAACACCTAGAAACAGTAGAAGGAAATGTAGTTTCTGCGGACGTTCGGAAAATGAAGTCGGATTTCTGATAACCGGAATGAACGGTTGCATTTGTGACAGTTGCTCGGAGCAGGCATATGAAATTATGCAGGAGGCCATGCATCAAAAAAAAGGTGCACCGGGTGAGTTGAACTTGAAGGAACTTCCGAAACCAAAGGAAATTAAAGAATTTCTTGACCAATACATTATTGGTCAAGATGACGCGAAACGCTATCTTTCCGTTGCCGTGTACAATCATTACAAGCGTCTGCTCCAAAAAGTGGATAAGGATGATATCGAGATTGAAAAGTCCAATATCATTATGGTAGGTAGTACGGGGACGGGAAAAACGTTGCTGGCACGCACTATTGCCAAATTATTGCATGTGCCGTTTACCATTGTTGATGCCACCGTGCTGACAGAGGCCGGTTATGTGGGTGAAGATATTGAGAGTCTTTTAACCCGTTTGCTTCAAGTGGCAGATTATAATGTGGCGGAAGCTGAAAGAGGCATCGTATTTATTGATGAGATTGACAAGATTGCCCGTAAAGGAGATAACCCCTCCATTACTCGTGATGTAAGTGGTGAAGGTGTACAACAAGGTCTGTTGAAATTGTTGGAAGGATCTATAGTGAATGTACCGCCTCAGGGAGGACGTAAACACCCCGACCAGAAAATGATTCCGGTCAATACGAAAAACATTCTGTTTATTTGTGGTGGGGCGTTTGATGGTATTGAACGCAAAATTGCACAACGTTTGAATACGCATGTGGTAGGTTATAGTGCGGCGAAGGACGTGGTGAAGATAGACCGTGGCAACTTGATGCAATATATTGCCCCTCAGGATTTGAAATCATTCGGGCTGATTCCTGAAATCATAGGCCGTCTGCCCATTTTGACTTACCTGAATCCGTTGGATAGAACCGCTTTGCGCAATATCTTGACGGAACCGAAGAATTCCATTATCAAGCAGTATATTAAATTATTTGAAATGGATGGAGTCAAGCTGGAATTTCAGCCCGAAGTATTCGAATATATTGTAGACAAAGCTATTGAGTATAAGTTAGGAGCACGCGGATTACGTTCCATTGTGGAAACGATCATGATGGACGTTATGTTTGAAATTCCCTCTCAGAAAGCGAAAAAGTATGAAGTGACACTTGATTTTGCAAAACAGCAGATGGGAAAAGCGAATATCTCGCGGATGCAAACAGCTTAGTATCAAGATATAAAGGGAGAGAGAAAGAAAAAATGCAATTCTTCTGAAAAATATTACCCGAAATATTCGTGTAATTTGAGAACTTGTTTATAACTTTGTTAGGCAACAAAAGATGTAAAACAAGAAATCGGGAAAACCGTGAAAAACTATTGATACAATGACGGAGAATATAAATTTAACGGACGCATTAAAAAAGTATTTTGGATTTGATACTTTCAAAGGTAATCAGGAAGCGATCATCCGTAATCTGCTTGCCGGAAATGATACATTTGTTTTGATGCCTACGGGCGGTGGTAAATCGTTATGCTATCAGTTGCCATCCCTTATCATGGATGGAACAGCAATCGTTATATCTCCTTTAATTGCATTGATGAAAAACCAGGTGGATGCCATGCGTAATTTCAGTGAGGAGGACGGAGTAGCACACTTTATTAATTCGTCATTGAACAAATCGGCTATAGACCAGGTTAAATCGGATATCCTGAGCGGCAAAACCAAATTGCTCTACGTTGCTCCCGAATCTTTGACAAAGGAGGAGAATGTAGATTTCTTGAAAGGAGTGAAGATTTCATTTTATGCGGTGGATGAAGCACACTGTATTTCGGAATGGGGGCATGACTTCCGTCCGGAGTACCGTCGTATCCGTCCTATTATCAATGAAATAGGAAAGGCGCCGGTGATTGCCCTTACTGCTACTGCAACTCCGAAAGTGCGTATGGATATTCAGAAAAATTTGGGTATGCAGGATGCGCAGGAGTTCAAGTCCTCTTTCAATCGTCCGAACCTGTATTACGAAGTGCGCTCGAAGACAAATAATATTGACAGGGATATTATCAAGTTTATCAAGGCTAATCCAGGTAAATCAGGTATTATCTACTGTTTGAGCCGTAAGAAGGTGGAAGAATTGGCTGAAGTGCTTCAAGCTAACGGAATCAATGCGCGTGCTTATCATGCCGGTATGGATTCTGCTACACGCACAGCCAATCAAGACGGGTTCTTGAAAGAGGATATAGATGTGATTGTAGCTACCATCGCTTTTGGGATGGGAATTGACAAACCCGATGTGCGCTTTGTGATACATTATGATATTCCGAAAAGTCTGGAAGGTTATTATCAGGAAACGGGGAGAGCCGGTCGTGACGGAGGGGAAGGTCAGTGTATTACGTTCTATTCTAACAAGGACTTGCAGAAGCTGGAGAAGTTTATGCAGGGAAAGCCTGTGGCAGAGCAGGAAATCGGTAAACAGTTGCTGTTGGAAACAGCTGCATACGCAGAGTCTTCTATATGCCGTCGTAAATCATTGTTACATTATTTTGGGGAAGAATATACAGAGGAGAATTGTGGAAATTGTGATAATTGTTTAAATCCTAAAAAGCAAGTGGAGGCTCAGGATTCATTATGTGCTGTGATTGAAGCAATCATAGCAGTGAAAGAAAACTTTAAAGCAGATTATATAATTGATATTCTTTTGGGTAAGGAAACGTCAGAAGTACTTGCTCATAAACATGAAGAACTGGAAGTATTCGGTTCAGGCATGGGAGAAGAAGAAAAAATGTGGAATGCTGTCATCCGTCAGGCTTTGATAGCGGGTTATTTAAGTAAAGACGTAGAGAATTACGGTCTATTGAAGGTTACTCCCGAAGGACATAAATTCTTGAAAAAACCGAAATCCTTCAAGATTGTTGAAGATAATGATTTCGAGGAGGAGGAAGAAGAAACTCCGGTTCGGGGAGGTGCTTCTTGTGCAGTAGACCCTGTGCTTTACTCTATGTTGAAAGATTTGCGTAAGAAGCTGTCCAAGAAACTGGATGTGCCGCCGTATGTTATTTTCCAGGATCCTTCTTTGGAGGCGATGGCTACTATTTATCCGGTGACTTTGGAAGAATTGCAGAATATTCCGGGCGTAGGTGCTGGAAAGGCAAAACGTTATGGCCAGGAGTTCTGCGTATTGATAAAGAAGCATTGTGAGGAAAATGAAATAGAGCGTCCGGAGGATTTGCGTGTCCGTACAGTGGCCAATAAATCCAAACTGAAGGTGTCCATCATTCAGGCTATTGACCGGAAGGTGGCTTTGGACGACATTGCTGTGTCAAAGGGATTGGAGTTCGGTGAATTATTGGATGAAGTAGAGGCTATCGTTTATTCGGGGACTAAGCTGAATATTGATTACTTCCTAGAGGAAATTATGGATGAAGACCATTTGAACGATATTTATGATTACTTCAAGGAATCTACAACAGATAAAATAGATGACGCGATGGATGAGCTGGGTGATGACTATACCGAGGATGAAATCCGGTTGGTTCGTATTAAGTTTATTTCTGAAATGGCAAATTGATTTATCTTTGGTTGTTTTGATAATAATAAGAAAGCCGGGCTTGCATAACTCCAAGTCTGGCTTTTCTTGTATCAGTGTCACATTCATTATATAGACAGCTTTCTTTTTATTTTTTGTTATTAGGGATGAGATAGAGTAAGTTGTTGAGTTATCCTTGCAAAATGCAGGGGAAGATATAAAGGAAGACATGTTCTACTAAAATTCCTTTCTTCTTAACAAAAAAATATTCCATCGTTTTCCCATATTGAATAAAATGCGTATATTTGCACGCAATAAAATCTAAACGCATAAAGCCCTATGTCATTTATTGCAGATAAAATCGTAATGGACGGATTAACCTACGACGATGTATTGTTGATCCCTGCCTATTCTGAAGTTTTACCAAAAACAGTCGAACTCACGACTAAGTTCTCACGCAACATCGAGTTGAAAGTTCCCTTTGTGACTGCCGCTATGGATACGGTTACGGAAGCGAAAATGGCCATTGCCATTGCCCGTGAAGGGGGGATCGGTGTGATTCACAAAAACATGTCTATTGAAGAACAGGCACGTCAGGTAGCTATAGTGAAACGTGCGGAAAACGGTATGATTTATGATCCCGTAACTATCAAGAGAGGATCTACTGTGAGAGATGCACTTGCGTTGATGTCTGAATATAGAATCGGCGGTATCCCTGTAGTAGACGATGAAAGATATTTGGTAGGTATTGTGACGAACCGTGACCTTCGTTTTGAGAAGGATATGGACAAACGTATTGATGAGGTAATGACGAAGGAGAACATTGTGACTACCAACCAGTCCACTGACATGGAGGCTGCTTCGCAGATTCTGCAAGAACATAAGATTGAAAAATTGCCTGTGGTAGATAAGGACGGTAAACTGGTAGGTCTTATTACCTATAAAGATATTACAAAAGCAAAGGATAAACCGATGGCTTGCAAGGATGCCAAAGGCCGTTTGCGCGTAGCTGCCGGTGTAGGTGTGACTGCCGATACATTGGATCGTATGCAGGCTTTGGTGGATGCCGGTGCGGATGCTATCGTTATTGATACTGCCCACGGACATTCCATGTATGTGATTGAAAAATTGAAAGAGGCCAAGAAACGCTTCCCGAACATTGATATTGTGGTAGGTAATATCGCTACGGGCGAAGCCGCCAAGATGCTGGTGGAAGCCGGTGCGGACGGGGTGAAAGTCGGGATAGGTCCGGGCTCTATCTGTACTACCCGTGTGGTTGCCGGTGTGGGTGTTCCTCAGCTTTCTGCCGTATATGATGTTGCCAAAGCACTGAAAGGCACCGGTATACCTTTGATTGCCGACGGTGGTCTGCGTTATTCGGGAGATGTAGTGAAGGCTTTGGCTGCCGGTGGGTATAGTGTGATGATTGGTTCGCTGGTTGCCGGAACGGAAGAGTCACCGGGTGATACAATTATCTTCAACGGACGTAAATTCAAGTCTTATCGGGGTATGGGTTCTTTGGAAGCGATGGAGAATGGCTCGAAAGACCGTTATTTCCAGAGTGGAACTGCTGATGTGAAGAAACTGGTTCCGGAAGGTATTGCAGCCCGTGTTCCTTATAAAGGTACTTTGTATGAAGTAATCTATCAGTTGGTAGGCGGTCTTCGTGCAGGTATGGGATACTGTGGCGCTGCCAATATAGAGCAGTTGCACGATGCCAAATTTACCCGCATCACGAATGCAGGTGTCCTGGAAAGTCATCCGCATGATGTCGCTATAACTAGTGAGGCTCCTAACTATAGCCGTCCTCAATAAAAACTTATAAATGATGCCGCGTAGAGTTGTCGGTATTCTGTCGCTTCTCCTTGTGTTCGCGTTCAAAATGCGGGCGCAAGGAGAAGTTGTGTTATCTATTGGTGGAGAACCGGTAAAACGCACTGAATTTGAATACTATTTTCGTAAAAGCCATAAGCATACTCCGGATTCTTTTCTATCTTCTTTTATCAACTATAAATTAAAAGTACACTATGCTCATGATACGGGAATTGATACTTTATCGGCATTCCGCAGGCAGATGGCTTGGTATCGTGGTAAGCTGCTGAAAAAATATCTGGTGGATGCTGAGAAGGAAGAGCAGACAGTCCGTCAGCTATACCTGCGAAGTGAGCAACGCCTACAGACGAATGATTGGATAAGAATTGCTCATATCAGTAAATACCTGCCTCAGAATGTCGGTCGTCAAGATGAATTGAGGGTATTGCAGCAAATGGATTCTGTTTATGCAGCATTGCAGGGAGGTGCGGATTTTTCTGCGTTGGCTTGCCGGTATTCAGATGATACAACTTGTAAGAATATGGGAGGGCTGTTACCTTGGATGCCTGTGAATAAAAATATGCAAGAATGGATAGATAAACTGGCTTCTCTGGAAAAGAATAAGATTTCAGCTCCTTTTTATTCTCCTATGGGAATTCATATTATAAAATGGATAGACCGCAAGCCTGGAATTAGTTTTGAAGAGAAACGGGAACAATTATTGAATTATCTGGAGAAAAATGGTAATCGTACCTGGCAGGAACTTTCTGCCGGGCAGAGAGAAAGGCTGGCATTTCAGGTGCAGGAATTACATGATGGGTTACTTGCCGCCTGTTTATCGCAAAAATATCAGTCGGGTGATGGAACTTGGCAGGAAAGTGACTTGGAGCATTTTTTCAAACAGCATAAATCGGATTATTCTTGGGATTTGCCGCACTACCGTGGAGCAGTGATTCATTGTAAGGATAAAAAGATGGCTTCTGCCATTAAGAAACAACTGAAAAGAAAGCCGGTATCCCAATGGGAAGATGTATTGCATAGACTGATTGGAAACGCTTCTTTTCCCAAAGCTCGTATAGAAACAGGTGTCTTTCAGATAGGAACCAATAGATATATTGATAAGCTGGTTTTTAAATGTGGTGACTTTCAGCCCGATCCCGCTTTGCCTTATGTTTTTGTGATGGGAAAGAAACTGAAAAAAGGTCCGGAGAGTTATGAGGACGTAAAGGATGCGGTTATCAAAGATTATCAGGCTGTTTATCAGGATGCCTGGTTGAAAGATTTGAAGCGGAAATATAAGGTTGAAATTAACCAAGAGGTTTTAAAAACAGTTAATAATAACGGAAGTAATTAATTATTGCAGTATCTTCGTTCACTATTTTAATGTTATATGAATATCGTGAAAAACTGGGGAGTGTTACTTGTTATTGCGGGTGTTTTGTCGGGGTGCGGTCCGGAGCACGACCATAAGGGAAAAACTCCTTTAGTGGAAGTAGCCGGTGAATATCTCTATAAAGAAGACTTGCAGGCTGCACTTCCTTTTAATATTTCAAAAGATGATAGTGTCTTGTTTGCCGAACACTATATAAGGAATTGGGTGGAAGATGTGCTGCTTTTTGATAAGGCGGAAGGGAATATTCCTGATAACGCGAAGATTGCCAAACTGGTGGAGAACTATCGCAGGGCGTTGATTATGCATACGTATCAGGAGGAACTGGTTAATCAGAAATTGGCAAATGAGATAAGTGATGAGGAAATCAGCGCTTATTATGAGAAAAATAAGGAGCTGTTTCATACGGAACATCCTTTTGTGAAAGGATTGTTTATAAAAGTACCTCTCCATTCTCAGGATTTAGCGAGTGTGCGCAAGTGGTATAAGAAGAATAACCAGGATGCTATTGAGAATTTGGAAAAATACAGCTTACGTAATGCGGTAAGCTATGATTACTTTTATGACCGATGGCTGCCATTGTCCGATATTGCTGTCAAGATTCCTTTGAAAGCGCTTGATACGGATGAGAATTATTTGGACAAGAACCGGAATATAGAAGTAAAAGACACAGCGTTTTGCTATTTTCTGCATGTGGAAGAATTCTTGGGTAAGGATGAACAGAGGCCGTTGGATTTTGCAAGAAAAGAAATTAAGGAGATTTTAATAAACCTGAAGCGGGTTGATTTTATAAATAAAGTCAAAGAAGAGTTATACCAACGTGCTTCAGATAGGAACAAGATTAATTACTATTATTTGAATTCAAATGAATAAATTGATGTGTACCAAAGTTTATGCACTGGTGTTGATGCTGTTTGCTGCCGTTTCTGTATACGGGCAGGACAATGTGATAGACGAGGTTGTATGGGTAGTAGGTGACGAGGCCATTCTTAAATCGGATGTAGAGAATGAGCGTCTGAATGCCCAGTATGAAGGTCGTAAGTTTGATGGTGATCCGTATTGTATTATTCCGGAACAGCTTGCCATTCAGAAATTATTTCTTCATCAGGCTGCTATTGATAGTATTGAGGTTTCCGAACAGGAAATTATCAGTGATGTGGAAAGACGTACAAATTGGCTGATTGATCAGATTGGTTCTAAGGAAAAAGTAGAAGAATATTATAATAAGACTTCTACACAAATACGCGAAATGCTCCGCGAGAATATACGTGATGGAAAAACGGTACAGAAAATGCAGCAGCAGATTGTGGGGGATATCAAGATTACTCCAGCCGAAGTCCGTCGTTATTTCAAGGATCTTCCTCAAGACAGTATTCCTTTTATTCCTACTCAGGTAGAAGTGCAGATCATTACTATGGAACCTAAGATTCCGCAGGAAGAAATTGAGCGTGTGAAGAAGACTTTGCGTGACTATACGGAACGTGTTACTTCCGGTGAAATAGCTTTCTCTACTTTGGCGCGTCTGTATTCGGAAGATGAAGGTTCACGCCGTCGTGGTGGTGAACTCGGATTTATGGGCAGGGCTGAGTTGGTACCTGAATATGCGAATGTGGCATTCAATCTGCAAGACCCTAACAAGGTATCCAAGATTGTGGAGTCTGAATTTGGCTTCCATATTATCCAGTTGATCGAAAAACGTGGTGACCGTATCAATACCCGCCATATCTTGTTAAAACCGAAAGTGGATGAAAAAGATCTGGAAGCAGCTTTGTTACGTTTGGATTCTATTGCCAATGATATCCGTAATGAGAAATTTACTTTTGATGATGCCGCTACTTATATCTCTCACGATAAGGATACGCGTAACAACCATGGTTTGATGGCGAATCCGCAGACTGGTACGGCGCGTTTTGAAATGCAACAATTGGCACAGGTGTCACAAGAGGCTGCAAAGATGGTGGAAGGCATGAATGTGGGGGAAATTTCCAAACCTTTTACCATGATTAATGCAAAAGGAAAGGAAATTTGCGCTATCGTGAAATTGAAAACCCGCTTGAACGGGCATAAGGCAACCATTACGGAAGACTACCAACGCCTGAAAGGCATCGTGATGGAAAAACGCAGTGAAGAAAAACTTGACAAGTGGATCAAGGATAAACAAAAACATACCTATGTGCGTATTAATGAGAAGTGGCAGAAATGTGATTTCAAATATCCAGGTTGGGTAAAGAAATAATGTAGTGTATAAAGTATATGCTTGGAAAAAGAAAGAATACATACTCTTCGGGCAGGCATAGGATACTTGTGGTAAGTGTCCTGTGCCTGTTCGGCTTTTGCTTGCTGGCTCAAGTGAGACCAGCTAAAAAAGGGGAACAGAAACCGGCTAAAAGTAAGGTGTATCTGTTGCATTCGGATGTGTTGAAGAAAAGTCCGTTGAATCCAGACCCGGATGCACAGATTCTGATTGGAAACGTTGCGTTCCGTCACGACAGTGTATATATGTATTGTGACAGTGCTTGTTTCTATGAGAAAACGAATTCGCTGGAAGCTTTTGACAATGTGAAGATGGTGCAGGGGGATACCTTGTTTCTGTATGGGGACTATTTGTTTTATGACGGGAATACCCAGATTGCCCAGGTACGCTATAATGTGCGTATGGAAAACAAGAACACGACTTTGTTGACAGATAGTTTAAACTACGATCGTATTTATAATTTGGGATACTACTTTGATGGCGGGACATTGATGGACGAGGAAAATGTATTGACTTCGGAATGGGGGGAATATAGTCCGGCTACCAAAATATCTGTGTTCAATTATGATGTGAAGTTGGTCAATCCTAAGTTTACTTTGACTTCCGATACATTACGATACAGCACAGCAACCAAAATTGCTAATATCCTTGGCCCGTCTGATATTGTCAGTGATGCTAACCATATTTATTCAGAATTGGGTTTTTATAATACTCAGATAGGGCAGGCAGAATTGTTGGACCGTTCCGTGCTGACCAATGAGGGGAAGCGTTTGATAGGAGACAGTCTGTTTTATGATCGTGTAAAAGGATACGGGGAGGCGTTTGATAATGTGATCATGACAGATACAGTAAACAAGAATATGCTGACTGGTGATTATTGTTATTATAATGAATTGACCAAGTATGCTTTTGCTACTAAAAAAGCGGTAGTAGTGGATTATTCACAAGGTGACAGTTTGTTTATGCATGCCGATACATTGCAAATGTATACCTATTATTTGAATACTGATTCTATGTTCCGGGAAACGCGGGCGTATCATAAAGTGCGTATGTATCGCGCGGATGTGCAGGGGGTATGTGACTCGTTGGTCTTTTCCTCCAAGGATAGTTGCTTGACCATGTATTATGACCCTATACTGTGGAATAACAACCAGCAGTTGTTGGGAGAGAAAATCATGATTTATATGAATGACAGTACGATAGACTGGGCGCATATTCAGAACCAGGCTTTGTCTGTAGAGCAACTGGATTCTACTAGTTATAATCAGGTGACAGGAAAAGAGATGAAGGCTTGGTTTCAAGGCGGTGAGATGCGCAAAGTAGATGTGATCGGTTCGGTTCGTCTGGTATATTATCCGATGGAAAGCGACAGTACGCTGATTGGAATGAATGTTTCTGAAACCAGTCTGCTGAATATGTTTTTGGAGAACCGAAAGATGAAAAAAATGATTATGAGTCCGAAATCGAACGGTACTCTTTATCCTATGCTTCAACGTCCGCCGGAGAAGATGAAGCTGGATAACTTTGTGTGGTTTGATTATATCCGTCCGCTTGATAAAGAGGATATCTTTGAGTGGCGTGGAAAGAAAGCTGGTCAGGAGTTGAAGAAGAGCAATCGGAGTGCTGTTCCTTTGCCCAATCATAATTTATTTAATAAAAAGAAATAGCTATGGGAATGTTTAAGATGGAAAAGCCCCGCCGTTTCAACCGTCAATATATTTATGTGGATGAACGGAAGGAGAAGCTGCAGAAACTGGAGGAGAAAGCTAAACGCGATTTGGGTATGCTTCCTCCCAAAGAATTTTCTCCGGAAGATATCCGTGGAAAGTTCGTTGAAGGTACTAAGCATTTAAAACGCAGAAAAGAAAGCGGACGTAAGCCAATGACTTATGGGGCTTTGTTTGTGGCCATTTTGGTTTTGTTGTATATTTTGCATTACCTGGTGACCGGTGAGTTTACTTTTTAATTACGCAAGTTTATAAGATATATGAGCGATATTATCCGTTTGCTGCCGGATTCCGTTGCCAATCAGATAGCAGCGGGAGAGGTGATTCAGCGTCCTGCATCAGTGATTAAAGAATTGGTGGAGAATGCTATCGATGCAGGTGCGCAGCACGTTGATGTGTTGGTTGTGGATGCAGGAAAGACTTCCATTCAGGTGATTGATGATGGAAAAGGTATGTCGGAAACAGATGCACGTTTGTCTTTTGAGCGCCATGCGACTTCTAAAATTCGTGAAGCTGCTGATTTATTTGCTTTGCATACCATGGGATTTCGTGGAGAGGCTTTGGCTTCTATTGCCGCTGTGGCTCAGGTGGAGCTTCGTACTCGTATGGAAGGGGAGGAATTGGGAACGATGTTGACGATATCCGGTTCCAAGGTAGAGGGACAGGAAGCGGTTTCGTGCCCGAAAGGTAGTAGCTTCTGTGTGAAGAATTTATTCTTTAATGTACCGGCGCGTCGTAAGTTCTTGAAATCGAATCAGACGGAGCTGAGTAATATATTGACGGAGTTTGAACGGATTGTATTGGTTAATCCGGAGGTGTCTTTCACTTTGCACCATAATGGGGCGGAACTGTTCAATCTTCCTGCACTTCAGTTGCGCCAACGTATCATGGGAGTTTTCGGAAAGAAAATAAATCAGGAGTTGTTATCGCTGGATGTAGATACTACAATGGTCCGTGTTTCCGGGTTTGTAGGAAAACCTGAAACAGCCCGTAAGAAAGGAGCCCGCCAATATTTTTTTGTAAACGGGCGATATATGCGCCATCCTTATTTTCATAAGGCTATCATGGATGCATACGAGCAGTTAGTTCCCGTGGGTGAGCAAGTATCTTATTTCATTTATTTTGAGGTGAATCCTGCTAATATTGATGTGAACATACATCCTACTAAAACAGAGATAAAGTTTGAGAACGAGCAAGCCATCTGGCAGATATTGGCGGCTGCCGTGAAAGAAACTCTAGGTAAGTTCAATGCGGTACCTTCTATTGATTTTGACACGGAGGGAATGCCGGATATTCCAGCCTTTGATGCATCTCCATACACTGGTATACAGCCACCAAAGACGACTTATAATCCTGATTATAATCCTTTTAATGTTTCGGCTGCTCCTCCCTCCTCTTATTCAAAGCCTAGTAAGGACTGGGAACAACTGTATGCGGGACTGGAACGTCATGCTTCTTCTCAAAACTTTCATCCTGACGAGAATGATTATAGGGCGGAAGAGACTTCTCCTGCGGAGGAAAATCCCGGATTGTATGATCATGTGGAGGACTCTTCAGTCAGTGAGAAATCCGGCCAGCATTATCAGTTTAAAGGACGTTTTATTTTGACTTCTGTAAAGTCCGGGTTAATGATCATTGATCAGCAGCGTGCCCATATCCGTATTTTATATGACAAGTATATAGATCAGATAAGTCGTCGTCAAGGTATTTCTCAAGGAATGTTGTTTCCAGACATTGTACAGTTTCCACTTTCCGAAGTTGCTATTTTGCAGGAAATTATGGAAGACTTGTCTTTCCTAGGATTTGAACTGACTGATTTGGGAGGAGGAAGTTATGCCATAAACGGTGTTCCTGCAGGTATTGAAGGCCTTAACCCGATAGACTTGATCCAAAATATGGTGCACACTGCTATGGAAAAAGGTGGCAAAGTAAAAGAAGAGGTGCAGAGTATTTTGGCATTGACTTTGGCAAAAGCGACGGCAATTGTTCCCGGACAAGTGTTGACGAATGAAGAAATGACTGGTTTGGTGGATGGCTTATTTGCTGTGGCTACCCCTAATTATACTCCGGATGGTAAAACGGTTCTTTCTGTTATTAATGAAGATGATTTGGAAAAGCTGTTTAAATAATTTGCTAATGTGCTGATTTGCCAATGTGCTGCGCTATGTCCACATGGCAATTGACACATTGGCATATTGATGCATTGTTACGTTATAAAGAACGTGAAGATTCTTGAACTAAATAAAAACAAATTCAATACACCGTTATTCTTTGGCAGGACTTTTGTACTTTTGAAAACTCATTTGCCGTAGAAAGTTTTTTTGAGTAAGGACTTTGGGCAGACAATAAACTATTATATGAAAATAACATTACTTAGCTTGGTCCTGTGCCTGTTTTGTTCTTTGAATATGGCGGCACAAGGAAGTGACATAGGTAGTAATCCTGAGGATACCACCATTCATCAACTTTCAAAAAAAGAATTAAGACGCCAGAAGGTGGCTAAGCGCAATATACATTATAATATATTGGGAGGACCGAGTTATACTCCGGATTTTGGTGCGTTAATAGGAGGTAGTGCTCTTGTTACATTTCGTATGAATCCATCGGATACCTTGCAGAAACGTTCTGTGTTGCCGATGGCTGTTGCGGTAATGTTCGAGGGGGGCTTGAATCTGATGGTGAAACCTCAGTTGTTTTTCAAGAATGATAAATTCCGTATTTTTGGAA
>ERZ840371.1507-NODE-1507-length-23545-cov-3.182120_pt1 | contig 23545 bp, 19 predicted proteins | sample MGYA00519937_ERZ840371 | MGnify/ENA primary metagenome ERZ840371 (study PRJEB31850, sample SAMEA3708873) | human gut metagenome | biome: human gut; feature: human-associated habitat; material: faeces | place: China | collected 2014 ... | reverse complement strand
TTCTTGTTAATCCGTGTAAGGATTTCATTTTCTTTAAATCGTTTGGTCTTGTAACAACTACCTGATTATTTTCAACTTTAATGTCCATTTCTACTGGAAGACTCTCTGTGAGTGTTCCTTTAGGACCCTTTACAGTCACAACGTTGTTCTCTGCAACAGTAACTTCAACACCTGCAGGGATTTCAACTGGTAATCTACCAATTCGTGACATATTGCACCTCCTTAAATTTCAAAATTATTTAGTGCGTCACGCTCAATTTGGTCTATATCAAATGTCGGTTTGCTTGATAATTTTTCTTTGCTCTTTCCTTTGCTTTCTTTTTCGGATTTTGCTTTTTCAAATTCTTTTTGCTCTTTTTTCACATCAGCAGGAGTTTTAATGTTTTGCTTCTTCCACTTCTTTAATATGGAATTTATGTAACTCAGCTTTGGCTCCGGTATGTTTTCTTTCATAATATCTGATGCCAAAGTAATCATGGTAATATCAAAATCATTAAACCATGAAAGCACCATTTCCCTTTGCTTAACGGTTGGCTTTCTGTGCCTGATTCCCGTTATCGCAATGATTTCATTCCATATTCTGTTTCCGCGCTCGATTTCGTGCAGCTTTTCTTCTGCTTCGGAAATGGAAGCTATGCCCTCATCACTCCAATTTTTTGCCATAGCGTTGATATATGAAAAACTTATGGACATTCCTTTTTGTTTTTCGTTTTTATAATATTCAAGTATCATTAAAACTACTTCCGGTTTTAATTCGTAGTAGTTAACCATATTTATTATTATTGCCTGCTCCGCTAAACTTATTGTTCTGCCAAGTACTTTTTGTGCTTCGTTAACAAGGTTTTTGAGTTTTTCGCTGTCACGCAGTATTGACACAATATCTTTGGGTGATAAATTTGGTGCAGAAATCGTTTCTTTTACCACAACCACATTTTTTTCTGCCGGTGCAGTTGCCTGCGGTATTTTGGTGCTTTCAACAATTTCACCGTTTTTTGATATTATGCCTTCCTCAACCCAAAATTCAAGCAAATTGTCTGTATCGGCAATTGTCTGGCCGAGTGCTTTGGCAATTTCGGCAGTTTCAGCCTGACCGTTGTTTCTGAAAATGTATAGCAAAGCTTTAAGCTGATACTCACTTGCAAGCTTTAAATATTCATCGACTACCTTGATAGGTAAATTAAAAATTCCGTTTTCCCAAACTGATGAAAACGGTAACGCTTTATATTCCATAGCATATTCCTCTTTCTTATTTTATATGATAACAAAAAAATGCATTGTTGTAAACAGATAAATAGTTACATTTTTTTCAAAAAAGTCTTGACAAGTGCAAAGCTGTTGTGTATAATCAATCTTGCATTCGCGGATGTAGCTCACCCGGTAGAGCGCAACCTTGCCAAGGTTGAGGTAGCGAGTTCGAGCCTCGTCATCCGCTCCAATTTAAAAGGCTTCATATGAAGCCTTTTGTTATTCGGCACCATAGCCAAGTGGTAAGGCAGAGCTCTGCAAAAGCTTTATGCCCCAGTTCAAATCTGGGTGGTGCCTCCAATAAAACACCGAAGAGTATTGATTAACTCTTCGGTGTTTTTCTATATCTGTTATAACTTTTATTTTATCTTATGTTTTATTAAAATTTATAATCATTAAATCAAAAACGCCATTGGCTAAGCCAATGGCGTTTTATTTAAGCGTTGTAATAATTAAGCGTTTGCTTGGTGGTCTTTAGCGTCTTGCTCAGCAAGTCTTTGTGCACGCTTTTCAGCAAGTTCAACTATCATTTGTTGCTGAAGGTCACCGTGTATTGGATAGATGATGAATGAAACACCGTAAAGTCCTCTTGCAAGAGCAGGGAGGATACAGAATATTGCCCAAATACCGTTAAGCATTGTTGGGTCAGTCTGTGGAATTGCGTTACCGAGTGAATCGGTAAGAGGCACATAGTTAATCCAAGTAAGTACCATACCTGAAAGCCAACCTGTAACAGATGTGGCAAGTTTACCGAAATAACCCTGAACAGTTGTTACAAGTGCTTCGTTTCTAAGGCCGTGCTTCCATTCCATGTAGTCAAGTGCTTCTGCTGTAACGATTTGGCCGCTGACATTAAGAATTTTGTTAGGAAGACCGCAAATAGTAAGACCGAAGATAACCCAAATAAGATTAAATATGTAATGATCTTTAAAGGTTTGACCAAACGGGTGAAAACCAACAAAGAATAAAGTCATATATGCGAAGAAGCCAAATAAACCTGCAATGATTGATGTGGCTCTTGCGCCCCATTTTTTAACCATTTTTGCTGCAACCGGCACCATAATGTAGTTCGGGATACCTGTAAATAAACCGCAGATTGTTTGGTTAAGAAGTGAACCTGTATTATTAAGCCAAAAGTATGATTCCGATGAACCGCCTACTGACTTGAAAGAGTTAAAGAAGTTAGCAAGAATTACTGCTAAAAGCGGTCTGTTAGTGATAATGTTTTTAAGTGATTCAAGAACTGATGTTTCTTTAATTTCTTCACGGCTCATAAGCGGAACGCGTTCTCTCATATTAAAGAAACCGAATACTGCAAACACTGCTGCAAGAATAAGCATAAAGTATGCGAAACCTGAATATACACCTTCCATTGTGATGTTTTTATTTATTTTAGGAAGAAGTGTTACAAGTACAGGTACAAGTGACGGAAGCCAAGTACCAAAAAGTTCAAAGAATTTTGTAATGGTAATAAGATCGTTTCTTTCATCGGTGTTGGGAGTTATGTTATAAATCATAAGTCCCCAAGCGCCGAAGTAACTCATACCCAAACCGTAAATTACAATAGCGATTGCAGCCCATACAATTTTACTGGTAGCACTTATATTCGGAGCTGTAAACATCATTGCACCGCCGATAACCCATAGCGGTAACGGAATGATAAAGAATGGTCTGATTCTTCCCCAACGGGTACGCGTACGGTCAATAATCAAACCGGAAATCGTATCGTCAAGTGCATCATATATTGATGCAAAAAGGTTAATGTTTGCGTATGCGGTAGAGTTGAGCTTTAAGAACTGAATCATAAAGAACTCTTTAAATGCATCTACAAACTGTGATAAGTTTTTCTGACCGAAATTTACAAGAACATAAGCGGCAATTTCCTTAGGGGTAAGGTAACGCTTGTGCGTATAGGCAAGCTTATCAAGTTCATCCATTTCGGATTGTGTTAATTCTTCGGTAAGTGTTTCTTCTGCCAAATTATTCCCTCATTTCTTAAGGCTTTTCGCCTTTGAAAATATAACATATTTATACTAACATATTAAATTATCTAAATCAACACTTTTTTATGCGATTGGCATAATATTTTTTGAAATTGGGATATGAATATGTAATAATTAAATAAATTCTTTTGCATAACTTGTCAAATACTATTGACAATTTGTTTCTTTCAATATAAAATATCAAGAGTAAGTAACTTTGAAAGGGGTACATATTTATGGCAAGTACCTGTCCTAACTGTGGCAAAACACTACATATATGGAATGTAAAAGCTGAGTGTTCAGCTTGTGGCGTTTCTATTCCTAATCATAACTGGCAGGAAAGACTTGAAGAAGACAGTGAAAAAGCCGAAAAGCAATTTGCGGTTTTCTATAAATCTCTTAACAGAATAGCATATTCTATTTGGGGAACGAAATTAAGAATTGCAAGGCTTGTTTTAACTTTTTTACCTGCTATCGGTTTTATTCTTCCTTGGGCAAATTTGAATAGCGACGGTGAAAGCTTCAGTTTAACCATTATTTCAATATTTAATAAGAATAAATCTTTGATTGACTTTTTCAAAAGTTTTTTCGGCAATGCGAGTTTGTATATGACCAATATGAAATTTGAAGGTTACAGCGGTCCTTTAACATTTGCGGTAATCGGCTATCTTTTCTTTGTTCTTAGTGCATTGTTTATCGTATTGGCATTTTTAATGACTATTATTCTTTGTAAAAAGCCGAAGACAAAAGCTATGGTAGGCCTTGATATTGTATCAATCGCATTTTCGGTTGTGTCTGTCGTAATGTTTGTTATGTCAGGTCCGCTTGCAAGCCAGGCAGGTGCATTTAATTTTGGTGATATGCCTGTTTTTGCCGGTTCTGCTTCAATTTCTTGGGGATACTTTGTTGCTCTTGTACTTTTATTAGTTGCAACCGGTATCAATATTGCGGTTGCAAAAGCTCCTGCTAAAAGTGATGAAACACTTGAAGAAGAAAGACTTTCCCGCAAAGCTGTTAAAGATGAAAAAGAAAGACAGAAAGAAATCGAGCGAGAAAAGAATCGCGAAGCCGCTGAAAAAGCTGCTAAAGAGGAAGAAAGAAAAAGAGTCGAAGAAGCTAAGGCAAAACTTGCAGCCAAAGCTGAAAAAAGAAAAAAGAAATAATTTGAATTTTAGCAGAGTGAAGCAGAAGCTTCACTCTGTTTTTTCTTGACCTGGTAATAAGTATTTGTTATAATTAAATTATAAATTCCTATTTGAGAAAGGCTATATGTTATTATGGAAGAAAAAGAAGTACTTGTAACTGATAATGTTACCGAAAAAAAGAAAATGAATCCTAAAAAGAAAAAAATCACCATTGCAGGTGTAATTGTAGGCATTATTGCTGTTATTGCTATTTTAATCGGCGTTAATCACACAGCCATAATGTCAGATATTACATATTCATTTATGCCAAAGTCAATAACTCCTGATTTCAGCGGAACTAAAGTTGAATTCTATAAATATAAGAATAAAGATTATAACCAATTTAAGGATAAAAATAAACCACTTAAAGCCTTCGGATTTTACTATATTGATGAAAACGGTAAAAAGCAGGATTTAAGTTGGGATGGGGTTTATATTGCTCCTGACGGAACTAAATTTACACCTAATATTTGGTTTATGATTAAGGCACAGGAAAAATTAACTACTTTTAAACGCACTGCAGCAAAAGTAATCCCTATTGTTGTAATTGTAGTTATAGTTGCACTTATTTACCTTTGGTTTAGATTGTGGTGTATTCGCGAAGATAAAAGGATGGAAGCTCTTTATGGAAATAAGGAGCAAAAGAAACTTGCAAATAATAACAAAAAGAAGAAAAAGTAATTTTTAACTTAAGGGGTATTTATGAATTACGATATGCTGTTTTCGCCTATGAAAATAGGCAATGTGGAAATAAAAAACAGAATAGTAATGGCACCGATGTGTATGGGTTTTGGGCAGTATAACGGTTGTGCTACCGAAACTATGATGAATTATTATGAAGAGCGTGCAAAGGGCGGAGTGGGCCTTATTTTTACCGAAATTACACGAATTAACGATATTACCGGTGCGTCATCATTCGGTCAGCTTGGTATGAGCCATGATTATCAAATACCTGCGCTTAAAGAAATGGCTGACAGAATACATAAGCATAATTGCAAAGTCATGGTTGAACTTCACCATCCGGGAAGGCAAAATCTTGGACTTATGATAGGTACTGTGCCTATTTGCAATATCGGCAGTAAACTTTTGGGTAATATGTATACCAAAATTCTTACCGGTGCAGTTATACCACCGGGTAAAGTATTGCAGGATAAAGATATTGTTCCACGCACAGTAGCTCCAAGCAAATGCGAAAAAAGCAAAATGAGCGAAAGTGTTAACCGTGAACTTTCAAAAAGAGAGATTAAAAAGCTTATATGTCAATTTGTTGAGGGCGCCGTTAGAGTTCAAAAAGCAGGATGTGACGGCGTGGAACTTCATGCCTCACACGGTTATCTTATTCAGCAATTTTTATCACCTAATACTAATAAGCGTACTGACGAATACGGCGGTTCGTTGAAAAACAGAATGAGATTTCTGCTTGAAATAATTGACGGAATCCGTAAAAACTGCGGTAAAGATTTTCCGATTGTTGTTCGCCTTACTGTTGATGAAATGTACAGTAAAATAGGGCAGGATGGTAAGGGCTACAATTTAGAGGAAGGTTTAAAAATGGCAAAAATTCTTAATGATAAAGGAATTGATGCCATTGATGTTTCATCAGCTGCATATGATACATTTAACTACTGGCTTGAACCTACAACTTTTACTCCGGGTTGGAGAAAATATCTTGCATGCGAAGTTAAAAAAGTTGTAGATATTCCTGTTATTGCTGCAAATCTTATTCGTTCACCAAAGCAGGCTGAACTTCAGCTTAAAGAGGGCTGCCAGGACTTTATTTCACTCGGTAGGCCGCTTATTGCCGATCCTTACTGGGCGAAAAAAGTAAAAAACGGCAACGAAAATTTGGTTAAACGCTGTGTTTGCTGTTTGTACTGCTTTGAAAGTATGATGAATGGAGCATATAAATATACACACGGTAAATGCTCGGTTAATCCATTTGTTGGGAGAGAAGATGTAAAGTTAAAACATAACGGTAATGCACGCAAGGCAGTTATTATAGGTGCAGGTTGTGCAGGTTTAACTGCGGCAGAATTACTTGCAAAGCGAGGCTTTGATGTAACCGTTTTTGAAAAAGATAGTAAGCAGGGTGGCCAATTAAACCTTGCAAGTAAACCGCCGCATAAAGATAAAATGAATTGGGTGTGTGAAGATTTACTTGCTAACGCTGTTTTGGCCGGTGCAAAAGTTATTTTTAATACCCTTGCAACTAAAGATATAATTGATTCCTATTCACCACAAATAGTAATCAATGCAACAGGCGGTAATGCAGTTCACCCTAAAGCTTTCAGCGGCAACAACATTTCAACTGTTACTGAAATACTTGACGGTTCGGTTAAACTGGAAAATAAAAATGTTGCTGTTATCGGCTCGGGAATGACAGGACTTGAAACAAGTGAATTGCTTGTCTCACAAGGAAATAAAGTGACAATTATTGAAATGGCAGATGAAATTGCGCCGTCGGCGTGGTTTCAGCATGTTGATGACGCTTTGCCTGTTCTTGAAAAAGCCGGTACAAAATTTTTGACTTCTCACAAACTTCTTTCTGTGTCCCAAAGCGGAATTGAACTTGAAGATTTAAAGAGTAAAAAAACGATTTCATTAAAAGTTGATTATGTTGTATTGTCACTTGGGGTTAAACCGGATACTGTATTATTTGATACTATCAAGAATTCAAGTAACTACAAAGTGTATAATATAGGCGACAGTCTTAAAATAGGCAGAATTGCCAATGCAACAGAATCTGCATATCAGTTGGTGATGAGTATTGAATAATGTATTTTCAAGACCTTCTGCAAGGGAAATCTTAAGGAAAAAATTAGATGAAATCAGTATTAGAATTGACGATAATTTGGATATTGATTTTAGCCATGTAAGTAAAAATATAAACACAATTAAAGAATTCAATCAATTTATATTGGACCCATTTCTTTCAGGTGAAAAACTTTTTTATCGTGGGGAGCGTATCAATGACCCAAATAGGCACCTACTTCCTACAATTTATCGTGATCAAAACATTGTATTAAAAGATTCGGATTTGGGAATTAAGCATATAAATTCGCAATTCTTATTTGATTATTATGAGTCATTAGGCGATTTTGTGTATGTTTTTAATCATACTATGGGCAACGCAAGTCCAAATCATTTGTATGAAATTTGCTCTTTTGCACAGCATTATTATCATCTGTCGCCGCTTATTGATTTTACCAAGAGTTTATATCCTTCACTATCTTTTGCTTTGAAAGATAGGAAAATATTTAATGATGATATTGTTTTATATGTTCTGAAACTGCGTGATATGGAAGATTACACACAGGATATTAAGGTTGCGGATGAATGGCTTAAAGATTTAAATGTTTATGTCAGCTTTTTTGATGAAAACAGTGTCAGAAAATCCGTCAGAGAACTTATTGAAAATAAAAAGGTGAGTATTCCTACCGATTTTAAAAAGCACCTCGATACCATTTCTTCCAATCCGGTTGCAAAAGCCAAGCTTATTGATGTTCCCACAAATACCCGTATGAAATTTCAGCAGGGTGTGTTTATGCTTTTAACCGATTTTCAGCTTTATAACGATACATATTTAACAAAAGATATTCGCAACTCTTTTGAAATTAAAAAGTATATCATCAGCAAATCTTTATGTCCCGCTTTGGTCGATATGATTAAAAACGATGCTCCTTGGTACACCTTTAATAACTTAATGGATATTGAGTCTGCTTTTAAAAGTACAATTTACGCTAAATGAATTATAGTTAATAAACGCTTTCTCTATGAAGGCGTTTATTTTTTTTGATAATAAACTTTACAATTATTGTGTATTGCTATATAATAAAGTCATTATATGTTAAAGACGGTGTAAATTTGAATTTTAAAAAACTTATAAAATCTCAGTCGCCGGCAAGAATTATTGCCTTAGGCTTTGCTGCTACAATTTTTTTAGGCTCTTTTATTCTAATGCTGCCTATCAGTCTTAATGACGGTGTTGATTTAAAATATGTTGATTCGCTTTATACTGCTACAAGCGCTGTTTGCGTAACAGGTCTTGTTACCATTGACCCGGCTAATACTTTTACTCCGTTTGGTAGATGCGTTCTTGCTGCTTTAATTCAAATCGGCGGTCTTGGCGTAACATCATTCGGAACCGGAATTATAATAGCAATGGGAAAGAAGCTTAATCTAAAAAGCAGAAATATTACTAAAGAAGCTCTAAATTTAGATTCCAGAAAAGGCATAGTATCCTTTATAAAAGAAATATTTTTAACAACGCTGACTATTGAACTTTTAGGTGCTTTTTTCAGTTTTTTTACTTTTAGAAAAAAGTTCAGTTTTTTTAAAGCTGTCGGCATCAGCCTTTTTCATTCTATTGCTGCTTTTAATAATTCCGGATTTGATATTTTAGGCAATTTTCAAAGCTTGAGTGCATATAAAAATGATGTATATATAAATATTGTTACTTGTTTTTTGATATTTTTTGGCGGTATTGGCTTTTATGTTATTAAAGAGCTAAGAATGAATAAATTCAAGTGGAAACCGCTTTCAATGCATTCAAAAGTTGTATTATCAGTCAGTATGATTTTGATTATTTTCGGTACAATTATGCTTAAATTAACGGAAAATATCACTTGGCTGGGTGCATTGTTTAACAGCGTGTCTGCACGAACAGCCGGTTTTTCAACTTTTAATCTCGGTGATTTTTCAAATGCAGGGCTTATAATAATGATGGTTTTGATGTTTATAGGTGCTTCGCCGGGTTCAACCGCCGGCGGTATTAAAACAACTACCATTTTTGTCTTGTTTCAAGGTGTTAAATCATCAGCTATCAATAAAAGTGAAAAAGCTTTTAAATATGCAGTTCCTAAAAACGCTTTTAAAAAAGCTGCTGTCATTACCGTTATCGGTATAACCGTTGTTTTAACAGGTACTTTTTTAATGTCCTTGTTTGAGCCTAATCTTGAAATCAAGGATATTGTTTTTGAAATAGTTTCTGCTTACGGAACAGTCGGTGATTCAACCGGTATTACACCATCTATTTCAACAGCTTCTAAAATTCTTTCAATGCTGGTTATGTTTATCGGCAGGTTAGGCCCGATGACAATAGTAACCCTTTGGTATTTCTCGCATGGGGAAAGGGTACGCTATCCTGAGGGCAATATTTCTATTGGTTAATTTTGTAAAGGTGAAATTATGTTTAATAAATCTAAAAATGATAATATGACTTACGGTATTGTGGGTTTAGGCAGATTCGGTATGGCGTTGGCTATTGATTTGGCTGAATCCGGTTCGGAAATCATTGCACTTGACAGTAATGAAGAAAAAGTGCAAGCAATCAGAGAATATACCGAAAATGCGTTTATTGTAAAAAATCTCGAAAAGAAAACTCTTATTGAAACAGGTATTCAAAATTGCGATGTAGCGATTGTTTGCATTGGTGAACATATGGATACTTCTATTTTAACCACACTTAATCTTGTATCTATGGGTGTGCCAAAAGTCATTTCAAAAGCTATGAGCAGTGAGCATGGCGTAATTCTTAAAAAGCTTGGTGCTGAAATTGTTTTTCCTGAAAAAGATATGGCAGTTCGCCTTGCAAGCAGGCTTGAAACTGAAAGAATGCTTGATTTTGTACAACTTAGTGAGAAAATAAATGTATCTAAAATGAATGTACCTGATAAAATGATTGATAAAAGTGTTGAGGAAGTTAATTTGCGTAAGCATTTCGGACTTAACATTATAGCTATTGAAAATAATGAAAATGTAAATGATGTTATTTCACCAAAGTATGTATTTAGGCAAGATGACATTCTTTTTCTTTCAGGTAGTAAGGATGGCATACTTCAATTAAGTGTTTGGGCAAAGAAATAATGTTTCGGAGGAAATTCACTTTAAATGTTTAAACAGATTATATTGCAAATTATACTTATTGCTTTAAATGCCTTTTTTGCAGCTACTGAAATAGCTGTTATTTCCCTTAATGAAAAAAAGGTGAGGGCACTTGCAGAGGACGGAAACAAAAAAGCAGTTAAAATGCTTAAAATTATTGAAGAACCTACTAAATTTCTGTCAACAATTCAAATCGGCATAACTCTTGCAGGCTTTCTCGGTTCGGCTTTTGCTGCCGATAATTTTGCCGAGCGTTTATCTGCTGTAATTGCAAATACATTTAATTTATCTGCTGACAATACTAAAATAGTTAATACGGTAGCGGTAGTAGTAATCACGCTTATACTTTCATATTTTACTCTTATTTTCGGTGAGCTTGTTCCTAAGCGAATTGCAATGAAGCATAAGGAAAAACTTGCAAATTCGGTTTGCGGTGTTATTTCGTTTTTAACCGCTGTGCTTAAACCAATAATTTGGTTTTTAACTGTATCTACTAATGCTGTACTCAGAATTGTAGGTATTGACCCACATGAAAAGGAAGAGCCGGTATCAGAGGAAGACATTGTACTTATGCTTGATGCCGGTGTAGATGAAGGCTCGCTTGACCATGATGATATTAAATATATTAAAAATGTGTTTAAGCTTGATAAAATGACTGCCGAAGATGTTATGACGCCGCGTAAATCGGTTATAAGTATACCTATAAATGCCGATGATGATAAAATCGTAAATATTATTGAAGAAGAGGGTTATTCCCGTATTCCGGTATATGAGGATAATTCTGATGAAATCATTGGTATTTTACATTCTTGTGATTATTTATTAAAGCGTGATGAAGGCAATTTCAACTTGAAATCAATTCTTCACGAACCTGTTTTTGTTCCTGAAACAGTATGCCTTGATGTTTTATTTAAAGATATGCAGACCGACCATAATCATTTGGCAGTTGTAGTAAATGAATACGGTGAAACATCAGGCATTGTTACTATGGAGGATATTCTTGAAGAAATAGTGGGAGAGATTTGGGATGAGCGTGATGAAGAAATTGATGAATTCCAAAAAATAGGGAACAATGTATATAAGGTTCTTTGTACAGCTTCACTTGATGATTTCAGAGAGTATTTTGATCTTGATGATGAAGAAGAACTTGATGTAACAACCGTTAATGGCTGGATTACTGAAGTTACAGGTATTATTCCTGAAGCAGGTTACACATTCGATTATAAAAATCTCACTGTAACTATTGTTAAGGCTGACCAATTTATGACTCACGAAATTAGGGTTGAAGTACATCCACAAGAAGAAAATATTGAAGATTAAAAAAATGCACTCCTTATTTTTATGTAAGGAGTGTATTTTTTGTCAAAAAATCGTATAATCACTTGAAAAATGATTATTAAATTACTATAATATTTTTATCATCATAGAAAAGAGGCATAAAAATGGTATCACAAATTTTTGCCATAGTAATTTTTGTACTTATGTTTGCACTTATTATTATGGATAAAATCCCAAGGCATTGGGTAACACTCGGTTGTGGACTTGCAACTATTGTTATTGTATTTGCGATTTGCATGAAAAGTCCGAGTGCAATAATGGAAACTCTTAATGTTAAAAGTATATTTACCCTTGAATTTTGGCATATATCGGGGCAGGGTAATGAAAGCTCAAGCGGTATTAACTGGGCAACAATAATTTTCATTGCCGGTATGATGGTTATGGTTGAAGGTATGGCGAAAGCAGGATTTTTCCGCTGGCTTTGCCTTACTATTGCAAAAGCTGTAAAGTATAAAGTTATGCCTATACTTGTTACTTTTATGATTATGAGTGCGGTTCTTTCAATGTTTATTGACAGCATTACAGTAATCCTTTTCCTTGCGGCAGTAACTGTTGAACTTTCTCAGTTACTTAAATTCAGCCCTGTACCAATGGTTTTGGCAGAAATCTTTTGTGCTAATCTCGGCGGTTCGGCTACAATGTGCGGTGACCCGCCTAACATCATCATAGGTACAGCACTTGGTTACAGCTTTGCTGACTTCCTCACAAATACAGGTCTTATTGCCGGTATCGCACTTATTGCAATTATTGTGTTTTTCTTTTTTGCGTTTAAAAAGGAACTTTCGGCAAATAAGAATGAAAAAGTTGATCCTTCAACTTTTCCTAATCCAAGCGATGCAATTGAGAATAAAAAGGATTTCATTATAAGCACTGTTATTTTTATTATTGCAATTGTGCTTCTTGTATCCCACGCACAGACGGGATTGACAGTAGCGTTTATTGGTGTGGCAATAGCACTCATTACTCTTCTTACATCAATTAAGGATATAGGATTTATACTTAAAAAGGTTGATTATAAAACGCTTCTTTTCTTCATTGGTTTATTCATTGTAGTTGGCGGACTTGAACAAACAGGTGTACTTGAAATGATTGCGTCATTTATTGAAAAAGTTTGCGGCGGTAATGTATTTGCAATGGTACTCATTATTATGTTTATTTCAGCAATTGCAAGTGCTTTTGTTGATAATATTCCGTTTGCCGCAACTATGGTGCCTGTTATTAAAAGTTTGGCAGCAACTACTGCCGGTGCTGATTTGTCAGTTTTGGCGTATGCACTTTCTATCGGTACTGATATCGGCGGCAGTGCTACACCTATCGGTGCTTCGGCTAATGTTGTCGGTACATCGGTTATTTCAAAAGCAGGTCACCCGGTTGGCTGGGGAAAATATTGCAAAACTGCAATTCCGGCAACAGTAATTGTTCTTGTAATCGCTATGGTTGTAATTAAATTCAGATATTTTTAATGAGGTGTTGATTATGAAACGGCAGTTTATAATTTCTATCGAGAGAGAATACGGTTCAGGCGGCAGAGTTATCGCTGAACAACTAGCAAAAACATTGGGTATTAAGTTTTATGATAAAAATATAATTGAACAAATTGCAAACGAAAAAAGTCTTAATCTCGATGAATTAAAGAAATTTGATGAAAAAGCACGCAATATTTGGCTTTCAAGATCTGTTGACGGGCACAGCAATTCACCTGAAGATACGATTGCGCAAATGCAATTTGATTTTTTGAAAGAAAAAGCTGAATCAGGCGAATCATTTGTTGTTTTAGGTAGATGTGCAAGTTATGTTTTGAGAGATTACGATTGTTTAATTAAAGTGTTTGTAACATCTGATATGCATCATAAAATGGAAAGAATAGCCTCAATCGAACACCTTGACCCACTTAAAGTTGAGGATTTAATTATTAAGAATAATAAAAAGAGGAAAACTTACCATAATTATTATTCTAAAGAAAAGTGGGGCGATTCCCGCTATTACGATTTGATAATCAGCACTTCTAAAGTCGGAATCGACGGTGCTTTTGATGTAGTAAGCAATTATGTTAAAAAGGTTATAGATGAATAAAAAAGCCACTATTGGGACCCCTTCATAAGCAAGGTGTGTCCCAATGGTGGATTTTTAATTTTACATATGTATTTGATTTGACGGTGTAGTATTGGCTATGCCGTTTTTGTTTGCATTTTGGCTGTTGGTTTTTTATTCGAATGAGCGTAACATATTTGTAATTAAAGTTTTTTGTAAACTAATAAAATTTTCCTTTATTGCCTTTAAATACAATGACAATAAAAACAACTGCTACGAATATCAATGGAAAATAATTGGTTAAAAACATTTTCAAAGTCAAGATTTCAAAATTTTCATACAAAAGAAAGACTTTGGTACTGCTGACAAAAGTGTTTATTAAATCGTACAATAACAAAACCATTATAGTTATCGGTGCGGATTTTGAAAAAAACATTACAAGCATAGATAATCCGTAATAGAACACAGCTACACTTAAAATCTTAAAAAGAAACCCTATAAAATCATCTATGCAATAGAAATGCAAAAGTATCACTGCTAAAGCATTGATCAAAGAGCACAAAAAATACACTATCGTAGTTTCAAATCGTTTTTTGTTACTGTAAAAGAAGAATACATCTTTCGTTTTATCCGAAAAAAATATTTCCGCCACAAAAACACCTGTCCATACAGAAAACATCGGAAAAAAGAAAAAAATAATTTTTTCTATATCTATTACCATATCATTGTTATTTAACTTATATATAAAAAAATTAAACAACGGCACAATCAGGTTAATGATTACTATGGGCAGAATCCATAATCCGTGAATGGATTTCAGAAAGTATTTGTGTTTTTTAAATTCAGATTTTCTATAAAGCATATATAACCATCCTCTACTGTGGGAGCAAGCGGCAAAGCGTCAATTTTGTTTAAACAAATAACTTTTTCATATGTCTTGCCGTCAATATAAATCGTTCCCATTGAATAAAAAGGAGCATCAATATCATCAGTGCTGTTGACTGCAAAAACTTTTCCGTTTGCAACATTAGCCAATTCGTCACAAGAGTTAAATTGTGTAATAACCCCGTTTGAGAGAATCAATATTTTGTCACATAAGGATTCTATGTCGGTTATTATGTGCGTTGAAAGAACAACACACCTGTCTTTTTTTATTTCTCTGACAACATTTTTAAAATTCAATCTTTCCTCAGGGTCAAGACCTGCAGTCGGTTCATCAAGCAAAACAATGTCCGGATTTCCTATCAACGCCTGCGCAATTCCGAGTCTTCTTTTCATTCCGCCTGACAGTTTTTTTACAACAGTATCTTTTTTAGAAAAAAGATTAAGTGATTTCAACAGATTGTTGATTTCGTCATCTGTAATGCCATAATCCTTTAAATTTGCAAAAAACTGCAAAACTTCATACGCAGTAAGTTCATTAAAAATCTCAAAATTTTGCGGAAGATAGCCAATGTGAGTCAAATAATCATTTGTTTCTTTTACGCCGTCTGAATAAGTGATGCTTCCGCCGTTAAGTTTTTCTATCTTGGTTATACACCGCAACAAAGTGGTTTTGCCGCTTCCGTTTCTGCCCAACAAGCCGTATGTGCAATTTTCAAGCTGAACATTGACATTATCAGCTACAACGATAGATTTGAATCTTTTATCAATATTGTTAAGCTTCAACATACAATCACCTCAATTCGCAAAGAAATTCCGAAAAACTTCTGTCATCAGTGTTATCAATCAAATAATCATTTATTTTTTCAAGCTTTTTACCGTCATTATCATTTTTTAAAATTTCTTCTAAAACAGGAATTGCTTTTTGTAATTCTTCGGAAGAATTATCTTTTAAAAATTCAAAGTATTCGGGATAATTCATATAAGCGTTTACGGCGTCGTATAACTCCATCTTGTTTGCACTGATTTTGGAAACAAAGCCTAGTCTGTCTATGTCGTCAATCGACGCTGTTATCATATAATCGTTGAAAGTTTTTACAAATTCAATATCTTCCAAATTTATATCGGGAATAATAAATATTTTCTTGATGTTCGGATTTTTTGAAACAAAAGTTTCCAATTTTTCGTTAATGGTGTCGCTGTTATACGCATCGTTAAAATACGGATAATAAATCTGTGTTTTATTGATTGTAACGCAATTTATAAATCCACTTAACAATGTTAGGGAATCACTTTTTCCTTTGAATTCGTTATTAGTGCTGCTTTCTAAATTACATTGCACTTTCTTCAAAGAATGAACAGTAACATTAAAATCAGTTTCATACGGAAGTGATAAATTATCAAATCCGGCATATGAATGTGTGCTATACATTTCGTTAAATCCCGGAATAGGATAAAACGCAAAATTCCCCGGAAGAAATACGGATAAATAATTGCTGTAATATTTATCGCAAGAGCCATGGTAATATATTTTTATCAGTTTGGATTTTGAAGTGTTTTTTATCGTAAAATAATCCGAATCTCTTGTAAAATCCAACTCATCATTGTTACTATCGGTGATTTTACTAATTTTATATCCATGATACAAAGTGAATTTATATTCGTCTTTAACATCATCTGTTTTAATTGTTGCAACGGCGTTTAAGTCATTTCTGAAATTGAATTCCAAGTCATAACTGTCGATCTTAAAATCGGCAGGCTTTGAAACTTGCTCATTGTTCTCGTAATATCTTTTATCCGCTGATACACCCGAAGCACTCAAATTCATTTGCGCAGCAGAAAACGGGAGTATATATCCAACTAATGTTATTATACATAGGCAAAAACAAATTGAGCTTTTTAATATCTTGCTGTTTTTTGAAATTTCATTATCGGTTAAACAGTAAAAAAGCAGTGCCAAAAATATAAAAAACAATATTTGAGATAGCTTGTCCAAAGTTATTATATATCCCGAATGCATATTTGGAGTCCAACCGATTGAAGCGGGAGCTATATTGAAAAATTTAAGGGATTTTGTTATATCTGTACCCGTTGAATTATAAATGCCGACAGAAAGCGAGTCTATAAGATTTGTTTCTGATATAGCTATAATAAGCATAATAATATATGAAACAAATCTGCCCTTTATTTTCGACAGCAAAAAGCCAATAAATATTGCAGACAAAATGCACAGCAAAAAATAAATTATCAAAACAACTAAAGTATGTATCACTAAAGAGAGTGAAAACTGTTTGTTCGCAAAAATATAAATAACATTAAAAAGTAATGCCTCTGCAAACAGCAACAAATCATACAAAAAAATTGATTGCAACTGATTTTTGTATACAGACCTCATACCTTTTTTAGTGACGCATATAGGCTCATAGTACCTATTGAGTTTATAACAACATTCAAATGTGAAAAATATAAAGAATATTATTAAATAAGGCAATGTGTATAATGTATTACCTAACATATATAAAGACGGAATGTCAATATCTTTTATACAAGAAATAAATGAATATGATAAAAACGCAGTAAATGACAAAACCATAAGGCTAATCAATATCTTATAAAATTTATTTCTTTCTATTGACTTTTTTTGCAAATATAAATTAGTCATAAAATCACCACCAAAAGAATATTGTGTATAAGCTCAATACGCCAAAACTATTGTTTAGTGCTTTACTTTTTATAATCAAAACCAAGTAGGTTTTTTATTAAATTTACATCCGCGATAAGCAATTCCGGGTGCAAGCTTGTCACCGTTTCTGCATAAAAGTTCATCAACTCTTACAAAGCTGTAACCCTGTGCTTGAAGTACATCAATTGCTCTCAAAGTGGCTTTTACGGTAGTTTCTTTTGTATCGTGCAAAAGTAATATTTCACCGTCGTGAGCCTTATTTACTATGTAATTAAATACATATTCTTCATCTTGATGTTTCCAGTCAATCGAATCATTTGACCATTTTACAGCTATCATATCATTAACGGCATTTAAAGTGGTACCGAAATAATGGCCATATGGTGGCCTGTAAAATTTTACATCTGTTCCTGTAATTTCTTTAATTATTTTGTTAGTTGAATAAATTTGGCTGGCAATAGTGTTCTTACTGTTTTTCATCATATCAATATGTGAATATGTATGATTGCCGAGCAGATGACCGTCTGCAATAATATTTTTTATTGTTTCGGTGTTTTTTTGCGCTTTTTTACCGAGAACAAAGAAAGTTGCTTTTGCATTTTTTGATTTTAATCCGTCTAAAAGTGCCTGTGTGTAGTCACTCGGTCCATCATCAAAAGTTAAAGCTATCATTTTTCTGCTTGGATTTTCAACCTCAACGCCAAAACTTTTAGAGTAAGGAGTGAATATATAGCTTATAATTATAAATGCAGTCAGTGCTAGTGCAATTATAATGTAAGTTTTATTTGTGGTTTCTTTTAAATTAAACATAACATATCCCTCTTGCACTTATAGGATAGCATATTTAAATTTGCAACTCAATAATTATAGAAACTCTTTGAAATATCTTAATAATGCCTTTATAATGTCTTAAAACTCGTTATATTTAGCCATTTCGTTAAGGTCAATGCGCTTGAAATGAAGCGGATTAACTTGCGCGTCATCAGCCGGATAACCGGTTGGCATGAGTGAAATAACATCAAGATTTTCAGGAATATTTAATACTTTTTTTGCAATTTCAGGATTAAATGCCATTACCCATGTTGTTCCCAAACCGAGTTCCTGTGCCTGAAGCATCATATGAGTTAAAACAATGCTGCTGTCAACCTCGGCTGATGATAAATTGTCATATTTTCTTGTCCAAGCTTTAGCTCTGTCAACGCACATTACAAAAATAAGCGGCGCATCAAATGTATATCTGGTGCATTTTTCTTCATCAAGTGCATTGATTTTATCTTTATCGGTTAAAACCAAAATTCTTTGCGGTTGCAAGTTGCATGCAGTAGGTGCTACAAGTCCTGCTTCAAGTATTCTATCTATTTTTTCCTGTTCAACAGCCTTGCCTTTAAATTTTCTGCATGAATATCTTTCTTTAATGAGTTTTTCAAATTTCATATTTATTGCTCCTTTCGTTGTTATATTTTAACAAATAATTTATGCTTAAACAATATTATTACAAAAAATATCTTTAAATTTTAGTATCAATCTGTTAAAATAATCATATTACTTTGAAAGGACTAATTATGGATATATTACAAAAACTTACTCAAGAATTTTCCGTTAAGCTTTGGCAGGTGGAAAATGCCGTTAAACTTATTGATGACGGAAACACTATTCCGTTCATTGCAAGATACAGAAAAGAAGCAACGGGTTCACTTGACGACCAACTATTAAGAGATTTATCAGACAGGCTTACATATTTACGAAATATGGAGGAGCAAAAAGAAAAAATAATTGCTTCAATTGAAGAGCAGGAACTTATGACGGATGAAATAATGGCGTCAATTGAAAGTGCGTCTACTCTTACCGAACTTGAAGATATTTACAGACCTTTCAGACCTAAAAGAAAAACAAGAGCTTCAGTCGCTAAAGCTAAAGGTTTGCAGGGGCTTGCCGATTTTCTCTATGCACAGGATAAAAATTCAAATCAACCGCTTGTTGAAGCTGAAAAATATCTTAATGACGAAGTAGAGAGCGTTGAAGACGCATTAAACGGTGCTAAAGATATAATTGCTGAATTTGTTTCTGATGACCCGGCAGGCAGAAAGATACTGCGCTATTCAATTAAAAATCACGGAAATATCGTTGTAACAGGGGCGAAGGATGAGCTTGGCGTATATGAAATGTATAGGGAATATACCGAGCCGATTTCAAATATTGCGTCACACAGAGTTCTTGCATTCAACCGTGGTGAAAAAGAAGGTTTTTTAAAAGTAAATATTGATTATGATAAAAATACCGCCTTGACTATTCTTTATAATCTTCATATTAAGGATAGTTCGCCGACTCAAGAACTTGTTAAGGAAGCTATCGAAGATTCATATACCCGCTTGATTTTTCCGTCTGTTGAGCGTGAACTAAGAAATTCATTGTCTGAAAATGCAGATGACAAGGCTATAAAAGTTTTTGCAGAAAATACACGCCATTTGCTAATGCAACCGCCTGTAAAGGGCAAAGTTACTTTAGGGTTAGACCCGGGTTACAGAACAGGATGTAAAGTTGCGGTAGTTGATGCAACGGGTAAAGTATTGGATACAAGTGTAATATATGCCGTTCCTCCGCATAATAAAGTTGAACAGGCGAAGAAAATAATTAAAGACCTTGTTAAAAAACATAATGTCCAAATGTTTGCAATCGGCAACGGTACTGCATCACACGAAACAGAGGTTTTCGCTTGCGAAGTTATTAAAGAACTCAACTGCGGTATTACTTATATGGTTGTAAGTGAGGCTGGAGCATCGGTTTATTCGGCTTCTAAACTCGCCGCAAAGGAATTCCCTGAATATGATGTATCATTGAGAAGTGCAGTTTCAATTGCGCGCCGCCTTCAAGACCCGCTTGCCGAACTTGTTAAAATTGACCCTAAAGCAATTGGCGTAGGCCAATATCAGCACGATATGCCGCAAAACCGGCTTTCAAGCGCACTTGACGGTGTGGTTGAAGATTGTGTTAATACAGTCGGAGTAGACCTTAACACTGCATCTGCGCAGCTTTTAAACCGAGTTGCAGGCGTATCATCAAAAATCGCTGATAATATTGTAAAATATAGGCAGGAACACGGTATTTTTAAATCACGCGATGAAATTATGAATGTTTCAATGCTTGGTCCAAAAGCATTTGAGCAATGTGCAGGATTTTTGAGAGTGAGCGAAAGCAAAAATGTTCTCGATAACACAGCCGTTCACCCTGAAAGTTATGATGCAACACGCAAACTTCTTAAATTATGCTCGGTTACTGATGAAGATGTAAGGAGCGGTAATGTTTCTGCTGTTAAGCAATATGTTGAAACAGTAGGCACATCTGCACTTGCAAAACAACTCGATATCGGTGAGCCGACTCTTATTGATATTACAAAAGAAATTGCCAAACCGGGCAGAGATCCAAGGGATGAACTGCCGGCCCCGATGCTTCGCACAGATGTTATGGATATTGAAGATTTAAAAGTCGGAATGGAACTTAAAGGAACAGTTCGTAATGTAATTGATTTTGGCGCGTTTGTTGATGTTGGTGTTCACCAAGACGGACTTGTGCATATTTCTCAAATTACAGATAAATATATTAAGCACCCAAGCGATGTTTTAAAAGTGGGGGATATAGTAACAGTTTGGGTGATTTCAGTTGATGTGGATAAAAAGCGTATTGGTTTATCTATGAAAAAGCCTAAAGAATAATGAATTTAAAAATAATTAAAAGTAACAGAAAAACAATTTCACTCAGTGTTGATGATGAACTTAACGCAATAGTTAAAGCACCGTATTATGTTTCTAATTATCAAATTCAAGAATTTATAGATAGAAACAGCGGATGGCTTGAAAAGGCTGTGTCAAGAAAGAAAAAGCATATTGATAAATATAATATTAGCGAAGAAGATAAGAAACGCTTGATTTTAGAAGCAAATGATTACCTGCCTAAAAGGGTAGAATTTTATTCCGATATTATGAATGTTAAGCCAACAGGTTTAAAAATCACTTCTGCGAAAAAGCGCTTTGGCTCCTGCAATGGTAAAAATTCTATTTGCTTTTCATATTATTTAATGCTTTATCCGAAAGAAGCAATTGATTATGTAGTTGTGCATGAACTTGCACATATAAAACACCACAATCACAGTAAAGAGTTTTATAATTTTATATCAATATTTATGCCGGATTATAAGCAAAGGGAAAAACTTTTAAGAGATTAAATAATCAAAGTCAAGAGTTAATTTTAATCATTATTTGAAATTAACTCTTGACTTTGGACTTGAAATCTATTATTATATCTGTTGTACGCTGGTGTGGCGAAATAGGCAGACGCAAGGGACTTAAAATCCCTCGGTAGAAATACCGTACCGGTTCAAGTCCGGTCACCAGCACCAAAGAGCAACCATTTTGGTTGCTCTTTTTTAATACTGTTATTTCTTTAAATATTGCAGATTTTTCCTTATCTTCTATTGAAAATGCGAATTTAATATTGTATTATAAAAGTAATTAAATAAATAAGAGGTATTTTATGCAGGATTATAAATTAAATGGCAGTGAATGCTTAGGTATTGAGTTTGGCTCAACAAGAATCAAGGCTGTTTTGATTGACAGCGAATATAATGTTTTAGCTTCCGGCAGTCATGATTGGGAAAACAAACTTGAAAACGGATATTGGACTTATGGCATTGATGATATTTTGAGTAGTTTGCAAAATGCATATAAATCACTTAACGATGAATGCTTAAATAACTTTTCCTCTAAGATAACAAGCCTTTCGTCAATCGGCTTTTCCGCAATGATGCACGGTTATTTACCATTTGACAAGGATGATAATTTACTTGCCGAGTTTAGAACTTGGAGAAATACCACAACAGGCAAGGCAGCAAAGAAATTAACCGAACTTTTTAATTTTAATATTCCGCAGCGTTGGAGCATTGCTCATTTGTATCAGGCAATTTTAAACGGTGAAATACATACTGAAAAAATATCATACATAACTACTTTGGCGGGATATATTCATTATATGTTATCCGGCAATAAGGTTGTCGGCATAGGTGAAGCTTCAGGTATTTTTCCTATTGACAGTAATATTAACGATTATAATCACGAAATGCTTGATAAGTTCAGTACGCTTGATGAAGTTAAAAAATTCAAGTGGAACATTAAAGATATTTTACCTAAAATTTTAGTTGCAGGCGAGAATGCTGGAACACTTACTGAAAAAGGAGCTTCGCTTCTTGACCCGACAGGTACATTAAAACCGGGTGCTTTAATGTGTCCGCCTGAGGGCGACGCAGGAACAGGTATGGTAGCTACAAATAGTATTGCGCAAAGAACCGGTAATATTTCTGCCGGAACTTCGATTTTTTCAATGATTGTGCTTGAAAAGCAACTTTCAAAAGTTTATGAAGAAATTGATATGGTTACTACTCCTACCGGCAAACCGGTTGCTATGGTGCATTGTAATAACTGCTGTACGGATCTTGATTATTGGGTTAAGCTATTTATTGATTTTGCAAGTATTTCAGGCAGTTCTTTAACTAAAGCACAAATTTATGATATGCTTTATAACGAAGCGCTTAAGGCTGATGAAGACTGTGGCGGCCTTGTATCATCAAACTATTTTTCAGGTGAACCGGTTACCGGTTTTACACAGGGCAGGCCAATGTTTTTAAGAAGCGAAAATGCAAAATTCACTTTGGCTAATTTTATGCGAACAAATATCTATTCGGCAATCGCTACGCTTAAAATCGGTATGGAAATACTTGAAAAAGAAAATGTTGTAATTGATAAGTTAATGGGCCACGGTGGTCTGTTTAAGACAAAAGGTGTGGGACAGAAAGTGATGGCGGCAGCGGTCAATGCGCCGGTATCCGTGATGGAAACAGCAGGGGAAGGCGGTGCCTGGGGAATCGCTCTTCTGGCTGCTTACCGTAAAAATAAAACAGAAGGCGAGAGCCTTGCTTCTTATCTGGAAGAACAGGTATTTGCAAAAGAAGAAAGTGTACAGATTGCACCGGATCCGAAAGATGTGGAAGGATTTGAAGCTTTTATGGACAGATATAAAGAGGGATTGGAGATTGAGCGTGCAGCAGTAGTACATCTGCACTAGGCAGGAGGAAACTATGTTAGAAGAATTAAAAAAAGCGGTATATGAAGCCAATATGCTGCTTCCAAAATACAATCTGGTAACCTTTACCTGGGGAAATGTCAGCCAGATTGACCGGGAAACCGGATATTTTGCCATCAAACCCAGCGGTGTGGACTATGACAAACTGACACCGGATGATATGGTGATCATGGATCTCGAGGGAAATA
>ERZ840371.1492-NODE-1492-length-23659-cov-8.166963_pt1 | contig 23659 bp, 19 predicted proteins | sample MGYA00519937_ERZ840371 | MGnify/ENA primary metagenome ERZ840371 (study PRJEB31850, sample SAMEA3708873) | human gut metagenome | biome: human gut; feature: human-associated habitat; material: faeces | place: China | collected 2014 ... | reverse complement strand
GAAAGAAGAAGCACTCTTTTTATTTCAAACAGGAAAATTTAAACAGGCTCTTAGTTTTAAACCTGCATTTTTCAATGCAAGCTGGAGTTCCTGTACATGTTCCGCATTACGGGTTTCCACCTGGACACGCAACCAACAGGCCGTGACGTTGGACGTATCATCATTCCGCTCATGATACACGCTGATGATATTCGCCCCCACCGACGCGGCAATCTGACTGACCACAAACAACTGCCCCGGTTTATCGTCCAGTTCCACGCAAAAGGTGTATATCCGCCCGCTTTTGGAAAGCCCGCGGTTGATCACGCGGCTCAATATCGTCACGTCGATATTTCCGCCGCTCACTACACAAACGGTCTTGCACCCTTTTACGGGCACCTTGTTGAACATGGCGGCAGCCACGCTGACGGCTCCGGCTCCTTCCGCAATCAGTTTATGCTGTTCTATCAAAGCCAGAATCGCGGCACATATCTCATCTTCCGTCACCGTCACGACCCCGTCGAGATACTGTTTGCACGTCCGGTAAGTAAGTTCCCCCGGCTCTTTCACCGCTATCCCGTCAGCAATCGTAGACACAGCGTCCAGGCATTCTATCTTCTGGTGCTCAAGGCTCTGCAACATGCCGGGCGCCCCACAGGCCTGCACGCCATACACCTTTATTTTCGGATTCAAAGTCTTGATGGCAAAGGCGATCCCACTGGCCAACCCTCCGCCTCCTATCGGCACAATCACCGTATCCACGTCCGGCAACTGTTCAATCAGCTCCAAACCGATCGTTCCTTGTCCGGCTATCACCCTCTCGTCGTCGAAAGGATGTATGAAGGTGTACCCGAATTCATCACGCAGTTCCAAAGCCTTACGGTAGGCGTCATCGTACACGCCGGGTACCAAACAAATGTCGGCTCCCAACCGACGTGTGGCCTCCACCTTGCTGATCGGTGCCCCTTCGGGTAAGCAGATCAAAGATTTAATACCGTATTTGGCGGCCCCGAGCGCCACTCCCTGAGCATGGTTCCCAGCCGAACAGGCAATCACGCCCTTGGCCTTCTCCTCATCGCCCAACTGCGATATCTTATAACAAGCTCCCCTCAGCTTGAAAGAGCCGGTCACCTGCAAATTTTCGGGTTTCAGGTAAATCTCACTTTCCTGATTGATTTTGGGTGCATAAATCAAATCCGTCCGGCGCACCACATTGCTCAAGACATACCTGGCCCTGTAAAAATCATCCAAATTCAACATAGTCGTATTTTTATATGCAAAAGTGCAAAAAAGAATTCAAACCACCTCTTTTCCGCGCACTTTTTCTGTTTCCCCCGACAAGTATTCTTCGTGAAAAAACATAATTAATCAGAAAATCCATTTTCAACCATTGTTTTTTCTCACAAATGGTCTTTACGGCACAATTTTTTTTGTATTTTTGCGCAAGATTATTCGACTCAAATTAAAAGAACAAAATTTGTTGAATCAGCTAAAAGAAGGATAAAAATGAAATTTACAAAAATTGCAACGGTTCTTGGTTTAACGGCTGTTTGTGTACCGACTATGGCTCAATACGAAGGAACGAGAGTGTACGACCGTATTGGACATGGGCAAGACAGTATCACGACCTTAGGTAATATCGTAGCCTACAAAGACAGCTACAAAGCCCAGGATTACGTAGGGGCGTACGAGCCCTGGAAAGCCGTGTTCACGATGGCTCCGTGCGCCGAAGTGAGCACGTATGCCTATGGTGCCATGATTCTGGCCAACGTACTGGTCAAAGAGCAGGACATGACGAAGAAAAAGGCATACTTCAACGAATTGATGAACTTATATGACACGCGTCTGAAGCACATGGATGCCCTCAATTCTTTTACGAAGGCAGACAAGCGTGCCACAAAGGGTGACATCCTGGCCCGTAAGGCTTTCGACTATGCTTACTACGGTGCGGGCGTGGCCGACGGTTATTCGCTGGACAAGGCCTACACCATGTTCCGCGAGGGTATAGACCTTATTAATAAGGATGGCGCCAAAGAGGTCCCCGGTTTCGTATTGGACAAATTCTTTGAAATCTCATATCAAAGATACATGGCCGACTCTACCGCTTTCCGCGAGCAGTTCCTGAAAGATTATATGGAAAGTCGCGAGGCTTGCCAAGGCATGTTGAGCTTGGCCAACGAAGCGACAGACTCCGTAGCGGCTCAAAAGATCGTGGCACAGTACGACCCGACACTGAACCGCATCGAAACCTTGTTTGCCCAGTCCAAAGCTGCTGACCGCGAGCAACTTATTGCTATTTTCGGTCCGAAAATCGAAGAAAACAAAACGAATCTGGCTTATCTGAAATCAGCGCTGACCTTATTGGCTGCTAATGATTGCGACGATACCGACATTTATTTCAAGGCAGCAGAATACGCTTACAACATCGAACCGAGCTACGAATCGGCCATCGGTACGGCACAGAAATACTACAAAGACGGAAAAGTGGCCGAATCGGTGCAATACTTTGATAAAGCCCTTGAATTATGCCCCACCGACCAAACTAAAGCGGCCATTGCATTGAAGATTGCCAATGCCGTGTCTAAAACGGGAGACTCCGCCAAGGCATTTTCATATCTGGACAAAGCCGTACAATACAACGCAGGTATTACGGGAAAGGCTCATTTGGTGCGCGCACAGATTCTGGCCTCATCCAAAAACTTCTCAGAGGCTATCTCCTATTGTACGAAAGCTGCTCAGGAGGACGTCAGCATCTCTGGTTCTGCCAATCGTCTGAAAGAGAAGATTCAGGAAGTACAGCGCAAGAATGCAGAGTACGAAAAGGCCAATGCCGAATATAAGGCTCAGAAAGCAAAAATAGAGAAAGAAGAAAATTTCTGGAAAGCCGGAGGCAAACAATAATCTACGGAACATCATCAAAAAATACTCCGTAAGAGAGGGATATGGCAGGCAGAGGGGTCTACAAGACCTTTCTGCCTGCTTTCGTTTTCACCCCTAAAGGAAACGGGTACACCTGCCGGACATACACCTCGCAGGGGATACGGGATATAAGGATTTCAGACAAAAGAACTGCATTCTGCATAGCATTGGTTTTCAACTGATTGAAATGGACAAAAAAATCTCCTGAGAATGAAAAATCAATCTCAGCCAAACGAAAAATCATTCGGCTGAGATTGATTTTTCGTTTGGCGCAGAAAAGAAAACCCTTCTTTGGTGTAAAATAAAACGTACTCCACGATTCTATTTCCCCCTTCACCGCCTGCCGCTCACGAAAGGAAGCCGCCCGAACCACTCTCAGCTTAACTTTTTTTAAAGCCAAGACTTATTGTAATTCCCTTTCCCGTGAAAGCGTATGCCGCATTTCTGCCGGAGAAAGCTGTACCCTACGCTCCGAAAGTTAAGTTCCGAACGATAAAAAACTGATTATCTGTATTCAAGAAAAAAACTCCCGCATCAAACCGTACGGCAGATATGCCCCGTACATTTTTCCGGAATCAGGTAAAACCCCGCACCTTATCATACTAAAGATGAAAAGTAGTCCCGAAGCCCCTTGATTATATGTTATATAACATAAAAAAGGTATCTCCCATTCCCCTCCCGCCATACTATCTTTGTATGCAAAATACGACAATACGATGAAAAATCCCCTACGCGTCGATGAAATGATCAATCCTCACGTCTCTGTTGACTGTGTCGTATTAGGTTTTGACGGCGAACATCTCAAAGTGCTTCTCGTAAAGCAGACCGGCCACGAAGAAAGCGGCTACTATAATAACATGAAATTGCCGGGCAGTCTGATTTACAATGACGAAGACCTGGACGAGGCGGCACAGCGGGTTCTCTATGAACTGACAGGGCTGAATGAGCTTCACCTCATACAGTTCAGGGCGTTCGGCTCTAAAAACCGGACCAACAATCCGAAAGACATCAAATGGCTGGAACGCTTCCACCAATTAAACCAGAAAGTGGAACGCATCGTCACCATCACCTACCTGACGATGGTAAAAATCGACAAGAAACTTACCCATTTGTCCGACCGCTATGAAGCCTGTTGGACGGATATCGATGCGCTCTGCCCTTTGGCTTTCGACCACAACCAGATTATCGGCGAAGCCCTATGGTTCGTGCGGCAATACGTGCAGACGCAGCCCGCTGCCCTGTTCGACCTTCTCCCCAAGAGATTCACCGCAGCCGAACTCCGCACACTTTACGAAACGATATATGACCGGAAATTCGACGTTCGCAATTTCCACAAACGGATTGCCCAAATGAAATATGTGCTTCCTCTGGAAGAATTCCAGACCGGCGTAGCCCACCGGGCCGCGCGGTACTACAAATTCGACCGTAAGTTGTACAACAAACTGCACGGCATGGGCAAGTCGTTCAGTCCGGACGAACATAATGAAATTTATTAATTTAACATCAAACGAATCATCATGAATTTGACACAAGAAGGAGACAGACTGTACTTGTACTCCATTACCACCGTAGCCATCTTGGGCGGACTGTTGTTCGGCTACGACACGGCAGTGATTTCCGGTGCCGAGAAAGGCCTTGAAGCCTTTTTCCTCACCGCGACTGATTTTCAGTATGACAAGGTGATGCACGGCATCACCTCGTCCAGTGCATTGATAGGTTGCGTCATCGGCGGCGCCATATCCGGCTATCTGGCCTCCCGTCTGGGGCGACGCGATTCCCTCCGTCTGGCTTCCGTCATGTTTTTCCTCTCCGCATTGGGTTCCTACTATCCGGAGTTTCTTTTCTTCGAATACGGAAAGGCCAACTGGGACTTGCTGATTGCCTTCAACCTCTATCGTGTGTTGGGCGGAGTCGGCGTCGGACTGGCTTCTGCCGTCTGTCCGATGTATATCGCCGAGATTGCCCCTTCCCACATCCGCGGCACACTGGTGTCGTGCAACCAGTTTGCCATTATCTTCGGCATGCTCGTAGTCTATTTCGTCAACTATATGATTATGGGCGACCATCAGAATCCGGTCATCCTGAAAGACGCCGTAAGCGGTGTGATGTCTGTCAGCCCCGAGTCCGACATGTGGAGCGTGTACGAGGGTTGGCGTTATATGTTCGGGTCCGAAGCCTTCCCGGCCGCCTTGTTTGGCCTGTTGCTGTTCTGCGTACCCAAGACTCCGCGCTATCTGGTGATGTGCGGTGAAGACGAAAGGGCATTTGCCATTTTGGAGAAAATCAATGGCCGCAATGTAGCCGGAAGGGTACTGGAGGAAATCAAACAGACGTCCAAGGAAAAGACTGAAAAGCTATTCACATACGGTGTGGCTGTCATCGTCATCGGCATTCTTCTCTCCGTCTTCCAACAAGCCATCGGCATCAATGCCGTGCTTTACTATGCCCCACGCATATTTGAAAGTGCCGGTGCCGAAGGAGGCGGTATGATGCAGACCGTCATCATGGGTGTGGTCAACATCCTCTTCACTTTGGTAGCCATTTTCACCGTCGACCGTTTCGGACGCAAACCGTTGCTAATCATCGGTTCCATCGGTATGGCTGTCGGTGCCTTTGCCGTAGCCCTTTGCGACCAGATGGGCGTCAAAGGTATCGTTCCGGTTCTGTCCGTCATCGTGTACGCTGCATTCTTCATGATGTCATGGGGGCCGATTTGCTGGGTTCTCATTGCCGAGATCTTCCCCAACACCATCCGAGGAAAAGCCGTGGCCATCGCCGTAGCGTTCCAATGGGTGTTCAACTACTTGGTGTCGTCCACCTTCCCGGCTTTGTACGATTTCAGCCCCATGTTCGCTTACAGCCTGTATGGCATCATCTGTCTGCTTGCAGCCCTGTTCGTCTGGAGGAGCGTGCCCGAAACCAAAGGTAAGACATTGGAGGACATGACGGCACTCTGGAAGAACCGCCTGAAAAAGAAAGCATAAACCTAACGGCGGCTTCTGCCACCAAGGTTCATCCCGTAATAGAAACTCCTCCGGCCGACCACCGCAAAGCGATGTCAGCCGGAGGAGTTTTCTGTTTCAGTTTCTGCCTGGGCTGTCCTCATTCAGGAGTTCCTGAATTTCGCTACCACCCGTTCGTATGTCGGAGCCTCTATTCCCTGTTTCCGGCAGGCATCCAGCATATCGAATAATTGTCCTTGTATTTCAGACTCCCGCCCTTTCTTCAAGTCTTTCTGCAAAGAAGAAGTCGTCTGTGGGTCTAAGGCATCTATGACACGCAGGTTGGCCGCCACAGGGTCTTCCCGGAAACGGATGCCCAAGCGCTCTCCCAACGCCGTGCTCTCCTTCGTCAGGCCGATGAACACGTCCCGTTCCTCGCCTTCTCTCTGTACGGCTCCCATCGGTGCGTCAAAGAAAGCCCCCGTTCCGGCCATCGCGCTGATAAATCCCCATTTGGCAAAAGTATCCCGGTCTATGTCTTCCGAAAGAATCGCTTTCACTCCCGCGTCCGCCAACGTGCGGCGAACGGTTTCGAGTTCTTCCGGAGAAACACCGTCCCCGGGACGTGCCCCAAACACAAGTTTGCACACCTGACCGCTCTGTGTCACCTCGCCCGGAGCCTGGATATACCCTACGATGTAAATGCAACCGTCGATAACCCGTGAGCCCGGACAGGCACGGGCGATTCTGGGCCCCGAACCATACACATTCAGGATGGGCAGCACCACGGTACGCTCACCCGAAGCACGGACGATGCAATCCGCCACGGAATCGACGGAATACCCTTTCACGCAGACCAATATCAGCTCGGCCTTCCCCCGATAAGTTTCGGTCGTAGCCACACCTATCTCTCCCGGACGTTCCTCCGTCCCGTCGTAAACATAACACGGGACGACCTGCTCTCCTTTGATTCCCGAATGGAAACGCAACCCATGCGCCAACATTTTTTCCTTATGCTCCCCACGGGCCACACACGTTACTTCATTCCCGGCCAAGGCCAGCAGAGCAGCCAAAGAGCCGCCCACACCTCCGGCGCCTATCACTAAACATTTCATAATCTCAAACTTACTTTTCCGTATCTTTGATTTCCTTTAATACACGTTCTATCTCGTACGTCAAGTCTTCCGACGTCGCCAAAGGAGAGTCCGTAAAAACCGCCCGAACGACCCGCGACGCATCCACGACATAAATGCGGGGTATGGACGAATAAGCAAACAAATGGTAAACCGTACGGTCGGTCTGTGCGGAAAAAGGTATCGTAAGTCCGTTGTCCGCCCAATACTCTCCGACAGCTAATGCGTCCTGCTCCCGACTGATGGCCATAAAAACCATACGACCGTCCGCTCCGTACCTTTCGTACATTTGTTGTACGAGCGGCAATTCACGGCGACAATCCCCGCACGCCGTATTGAAGAACAATATGAACGAAGGTTGCCCTTGCAAACTTCCGCTCTCCACCGTCCGTCCGTCATTCATCACTACGGTAAATTCCGGCAACATGTCTCCCACTTCCACCGCATCCGGCTGCATGCCGGCATCTTCCTTTTCATTGACGCAAGAAGAAACCAGAGACAGAAATCCTATTATAAAATAACGTACGTACATTTTCATGTCACACTTCCTCACAAAACCTATCGGCAAATATACTATTTTCCGAAAGAAGAAAAAAGCTTTGCATGCAGATATTGAAGAAGCCCGCCCGACAATACCGGGCGGGCTTCACCTGCTCTTGATGTGTCCATTCCGTCCTATCGGACGAATTTCACACTCCTTACCGTCTTTCCGTCCGTCACGCGGACGATGTAAATGCCCGGAGCCAACGGAGCGGTGTGTATCGTATGCGTACCGGTTCCTAATCGGGTACGCATTACCGGACTACCGGCCATCGTGTAAACCGTCATACCGACCGCACTTCCGGACGTAACCGTAATCCCTGAATGTGTCACGTCCACCGTGAATGCCGCATCGCACGCCACAGCCTCGGAAATACTTGTTTCACCTCCGTTGCCAGTCACCTTTTCCAATACGAACGGAAAGTCGGAAGGCATCTTGTCAGCCTGGTCGCAAACCAACGTCTCGCCGTCGGTTTCCCAATAATAAGAACCGTAGCGCTCCGGTGTCCGCACGAAGCATTCCAATTCCTCTCCCCCTACCAACGTATATAAATAGAAGCTACTACGCGCTTTGCTGTAGACACGGTCGGTCAGCGCCCCTTCGTTGTTCAGATAAGCCGAATCATTGTGATTCTGTATTTTATATCGTTCCATGTCGTCCAGCCAAGTGTAATGCCAAATGAAAGCAGTAGAATCCCCTTCTCCTTCCAATGTCTCGAACTTCATCGTACGGCTGTTCAGGTATTTCCCCGTGGCACGGTCTTTCATACGATAGTAACCGTCGTCCAGCGTCCGTCCTTCCTGATACACCTTGACTTCAAAATCAAAATTAGCCTCGTATGTCTTTATGGAAGATGAAGTGTCTATCCAGTCCAAATGGCGGTAGATGGAAGATTGTACGTTCTCAAAAGAAATGGACTCCGTATGCTCGCCGGAACTCCAAGTGTAGACTCCGTTCCGATAACGGACGGAAGTTATCTTACCTTTCATTACCACATCATGCCCTTGTGTGACGATAGCCCGCAAACTCTCCTGCTCTTTCCCGTCCACCGCTAACGTGGGAATTACCACCGAATTCTTAATCATGAATTCCCGGCTTATCTCCACGCCGGACTCATTGGTCAGCACCACCTTGAAAGTCTGGTCGGAATTCCCTTGCCGGAATGTATAAGAACCACCGGAGCCCAACAGCTTCCCCTGACTGTCATACCATCTGGTGGAAGCCACATAGTTCCAATTGGCATAATCAGCCCCAAGGGTCACGTCCCTTCCGTTGACGGCACTGAACTCGCTCGTCTGGTTCATGCGTACCCCGTCGTACTCTATCCACGGGGTCAACGTGGCACGAATGCCCTCTCCATATACGGAAATGCAAAACATCTGCACACTCTTCCCCCCCTGCGTATTGGTGTAAAACAAACGATAAACACCCGAAGCATCGGCCGTAATGTCGCGGCTCGCCCCTTTCATGCCGTCTTCCCATTCCCAGTTTCCCGTGTCGGTTTCACCATCAGGTAATACAGCCCGCAAGGTTAACGGCGTACCCTTCTTCACTTCTTTCATCTCGGCGTATGGGCGTACAGCACCGTCTTGTACGATTTCCGGAGAAAGCACGGTGGGCTTCCTCTCCTCCGTCACCGCCTCGTCCGCATGCATCAGCGTCCCGAATCCCGTATGGTCGAAACCGCCGCTATTCGTACCGTAGGAACCTCCCCCGGCCTCTATCCCCACAATCTTGGACATCCGCGTGCAGTACTCCATTGGCATTCCCATACGGTTCTGATAATGATTGATGAACAACTGCCATATCGGCCGCCATTGTCCGCGCCCCGTACCGCTCAATCCACCCATCCACCAATTCTGAGTGTAAGGAATATCGGCGGGGTCTACTTGATTGCAGTTGTACATAGCCACATATTCCGCCGCACCGGCCACCATGGTCTGCCCCGCCTCACCCGGAATCAAAGGGTTATATAAGTTACAAAAGGCATTGTCTCCCTGATTATAGGCCGACTGAAGGGCGTATGACAACAAGCCCAACGCCGCCATGGCATGCCCCTGGTCACGGCCGCTTTCCTGCATCTGGTTTAAGTATCCGAACGGACCACGGGTATCCTCATGAAACCAAGGAATGAGCCCCCATCCGTAACCACACATACCTTGGTCTTGCTTCACAGGATGACTGTCACCCACATAAAGCGATTCATTGCCCGGCCCTTCTTTTATCCAGTACATACCGTAATTATAAATGTCCGGCAAATCGGCGAAGATGCCCAGCGACACACAGAAAAGAGCATTTCCCAATCCCCAATTACTGTGATAATGATACCAGTTACCTTCGCGCACTACGGTATCGTGCCGACGTTCCAGAAAGTCTTGTGCCGTAGTGAACCACACGTCGATCATCCACTGCTTGAAGCGTTCGAAATCCTCTTTCTCCCACTTCTCGTAATCACGCATCAACTCGGCCGCATTCAGAAATTGGTAACCGATAAAGCCGGGCACCAAGGACTGGTTCGTATTCCCACCGATTCCTTTGGTAATCGCTACGTACTGGTTCAACACATAAACAGCCCGTTCCGCCCATTGCGCCTCGCCTGTAATTTTCCAAAGCAAGGCACACTGGTAAGCCTTGGCCGCATTGCGATAGGCGTTCATGTAGTTTTCGTCACCGGCAATTCCACGTTTGATATATTCCGTCACTCCCCAAATGTCGTTCACTGCCTTGTTGGCCACCCAACTGTTCTTCAACACCTCAAAAGCCTGTAGCGTCTGGGCGTCGTGCTCTGCCAGGCGTTTCTTGATTTGGTCAAAGTCATTCTGACTGTGCAAAAGCCCCGGATGGACGAATGCCCCCTGGGCATATACCCCGCCCCCTCCGATGCTGAAAAACAAAGCCACCGTAAAAAGAGATAGTTTTTTCATAAATGATAAATATTGGTTTCCGTTCTTATTTTCAATGCTTTCTACACGGTTTACGAACGTCTGCCGGAAAATCCGCAAAAACACACATTATTTAACTATTCAGAACACCTATCAACCCATCGGAAACAGGAGGTACAAAAAAAGCCGCCCGACGGAATAAACTCTCCGACAGGCGGCTGCATACGATTCAATCCGCTATCTGCTTAATAGCGGATATCCAACTCTTTCAAAATAGACGAGATTTTCTCCATCGTGGTCAACCGTGTAGGCACCAAAGGCAGACGAAGTTGGTTCTCAATCATTCCCATGGCATGGAGCATGGCTTTTACGCCGGCCGGATTGCCATCTACAAACAACAATTTGAACAAATCCGAGAACTTGTGGTGAATGATACGGGCATGCTCGTAATCTCCGTTCAGTGCCATGCGGACCATACGGCTGAATTCGGCGGGCAAAGCATTGCCTATCACTGAAATCACACCTACCGCCCCCATCGTAATCAGCGGATAAGTGATGCCGTCATCCCCTGAAAGGACATCGAAGTCGCGAGGCTTGTTTTTTATCACATCCTCCAACTGGGTCATATTCCCACTGGCCTCCTTGACGGCCACTATATTCTCGAAATCACGGGCCAAGCGCAATGTCGTCTCCGCACTCATGTTGACTCCCGTACGCCCCGGTACGTTATACAACACGACCGGCACGGGCGAAGCCTCCGCTATGGCTTTGAAATGCTGGTACAACCCCTCCTGCGAAGGCTTGTTATAATAAGGACAAACCGACAAGATACCGTCGATGCCGCTCCAATCCCCTTCCTTCAGGTCTTTAACTACTGCTGCCGTGTTATTCCCGCCACATCCCATCAACAAAGGAACACGGCCGGCTACACGCTCCACAAGCATCTTTTTCAATATCTTCTTCTCGTCAGCCGAGAGGCAAGGTGTTTCGGCCGTCGTTCCCATAATACACAGGAAATCCACGCCATTCCGTATCTGATATTCTACCAGACGGGTCAACGCCTCATAGTCCACTTCACCATCCGATTTAAAAGGAGTTATCAAAGCAATTCCCAACCCCTTGAACTTATTTTGTGCCATAGTTTAAGTAGTTCTATCTATTTCGCGACAAAAATACAAATAAAATCCCATAATGCAAACAATCTTTCACGATTCTATCTTTTTCAAGAACTCTTCTTCCGAGAGGATAGGGATACCCAATTTACCGGCTTTCTCCAGTTTGGCCGGTCCCATGTTGGCTCCGGCCAGCACGAAAGAAGTCTTCGAAGAGATGCTGCCCACATTTTTTCCACCGTGCTGTTCTATCATGGCTTTATATTCGTCGCGCGAATGAAGCGAGAACACCCCGCTCACCACAATACTCTGCCCGGACAACTTGTCGGAATGACTGCTCAATTCTTCGTCGGAAAGCTCCATCCGGACTCCTTTTTCCCGCAAACGGCGCACCAAATCGCGGTTGGCTTCGTTTGCAAAATAGCGGATCACGCTCTCGGCTATCACCACACCGATTCCGTTGATCTGCAACATGTCCTCCAACGATGCCGAGGCCAGCGCGTCCATCGACTTGAAATGGCGTGCCAAGGCTTTAGCCGCAATTTCACCGACAAAACGTATGCCCAAGGCAAACACCACGCGTTCGAAAGGAACTTCTACGGAGTCGGCAATCGAGCGGACTATCTTTTGCGCGGATTTCTCGCGCGTGCCGTCCTCGCCGTTAATCTGCTGCACCTGTATATCGTACAGGTCGGCCACATCGCGTATCAAGCCGCGACGGTAGTAATCATCCACGGTTTCGGGCCCCAGACTGTCTATGTTCATGGCCCTGCGGCTGATGTAATGCTCTATGCGCCCCTTGATTTGCGGCGGACAAGCCGTGTCGTTGGGGCAATACCATGCGGCTTCTCCCTCGTAACGCACCAGTTCGGCCCCGCATTCCGGACAACGGGTGATGAACTCGGCCCTTGGTCCCGTTTCCGGTCCCCGCGCATCGGCATCCACACCGACGATTTTGGGAATGATTTCCCCTCCTTTTTCCACATACACCATGTCCCCGATATGCAAATCCAACTGCTCCATCACGTCGGCATTGTGCAACGTGGCACGCCGCACGACCGTACCGGCCAACTGCACCGGATCCATATTGGCCACCGGCGTCACCGTTCCGGTACGTCCGACTTGGAAGGTCACAGCATTCAGGCGCGTACGGGCACGCTCCGCCTGAAACTTGTAAGCGATGGCCCAACGGGGGCTTTTGGCGGTATAGCCCAACGCACGTTGCTGCCTCTGGGAGTTGACCTTCAGCACGATGCCGTCCGTAGCCACAGGCAGGTTCTTGCGCTCCACGTCCCAATAATCTATGAAATCATAAATGTCCTGGAGCGTAGTTACTTTCTTCATCCCCCCGGATATCTTGAATCCCCATGAGCGGGCCGCCTGCAAATTTTCATAATGCCCGTCAAAAGGAATGTGTTCTCCCAAAAGGTAATATAAGTAAGCGTCAAGCTTGCGTTGCGCCACCACCGCTGAGTTTTTGCTTTTCAGCGTCCCCGAAGCCGCGTTACGCGGATTGGCGAAAAGCGGTTCTTCGCGTTCTTCGCGTTCACGGTTCAATGCCTCGAAGCTCGTCCACGGCATCAGGATTTCCCCACGGATTTCAAACTCTTCGGGGTAACCGTTCCCGTTCAGACGAAGCGGAATACAACGAATGGTCTTGACGTTTTCCGTCACGTCGTCGCCCTGTACCCCGTCGCCCCGCGTCACGGCACGCACCAATCGCCCCTGCTCGTAGGTCAGCGAGATGGAAAGCCCGTCGTATTTCATTTCACAACAAAGCTCGAACGGCTCGCCTTCCAAACCGGAACGGACGCGTTCATAAAAGTCGGCCACCTCTTGCTTGTTGTACGTATTGGACAACGACAACATGGGATAGCGGTGGGGCACCTGAACGAACTCCTGATTCAGGTCGCTCCCCACGCGCCGCGTCGGCGAGTCCGGCTCGTCAAATTCGGGATGGGCCGCCTCGAGGTCTTGCAACTCCCGCATCATGCGGTCGAACTCTTGGTCGGAAATCTCCGGGACGTTCAACACATAATAATTATAGTTGTGGCGGTGCAATTCATTGCGAAGCCGCTCTATCTGTTCCTTTACTTCCATTTGCATTCAATGATAAACCCTGACGGGGAGACATCGCGGCTCTGTTCCCGCGAACGGCTCCCCCGTCATTCGCATAAGCAAAGATAGTCAATTCGCAGAAAACGCCCAAGGGCGCAAAGAAAAAAGAAAAGCGTACTTTTCCGGCACAATCTGTCAAAACGTCAATCCCATACCTTCGAGAATCGTCCATTCGCCCCTCGATGCGACCTCGATGCCCAATAAGCGACGCACGCGCCTCCCGGAAAAATCAAAAAGACAGCCTGAAAGCTTTTTCACAAGACGAAAGCAGACGGGAACCGCCTGTCCTCCGCTTCTTTCTTCTTCCGGTGAAACCTGCGAGGCGGAACCGCCAACATTCTGTCCGTAAATTCTTGTCGGCGAAATACAGGAAAATAGAACGAAAAAGCCGCAAAAAAGCAGTTTTGCCCCTCTCCGTGCAGCGAAAAATTCCCATTTCGGGCGGATTTTTTCCACGACATGCGGAGTACCCGGAATTTATATGAGGAAAGAAATTTTTCGTTTGGCTGCAAACGATTTTTTTCTTTCCTCAAAGTAAATGAATATATACTGCATAAACATGCGTCAAGCCCCCCTGAAATGAATATTTATGCAATCCTTCACGCCTGACGGCCTACAGTTTCCCTCTTGCGCACCCTGCCGGAACGAAGGTTTTCCTGTCATTTTGCCAAGGAATCAGCGTTTTTTATTTAATTTTGCAACAAAGCGCATCAGGCATGGACATCTGGGATAAAAAGAAACGTTCCGCCGTCATGGCCAAAATAAAAAGCAAGGACACCAAACCGGAATGGATTGTACGCCGCTATTTGTTCTCACGGGGCTACCGCTACCGTAAGAACGTGAAAGGTATGCCCGGAACGCCCGACATCGTGATGCGCAAGTACGGCATCGTCATCTTCATCCATGGCTGCTTCTGGCACGGACACGAGGCCGACGGGAACATACCCCGTTCCAACACGGAATTCTGGCAGAAGAAAATCAAGCGGAACCAAGAACGGGACGCACGCAACAAGGAAGCCCTGAAACGTATGGGCTGGAGGGTGATGACCATCTGGGAGTGCCAACTGAAGCCCGCCGTCCGCAAACGCACCCTGCTCGAAATGGAATACTTCATCAACCACACGTTCCTGGAGCGGTTCAAACCCCGGCGCAGCCCTGCGGTTTACGGGACGGAGGAACAAGAAGCCCCCGGCATGGTGGCCGAAGGCGATGCAGAATACAGCGCGCCTAAGACATCCGGCGGCCTTGAAAAGCCGGACAAGTGAACCCCGACGGCATACGCCCGATTCACGGGGACGGACTTTTCCGGGCATAAAAGTTCCGCCGCCCCCGTTTTATTTTCCCTCTACACGTGCAGGGCTTTCAAATCCGCCCGATTATACTTACCTTTGTCCACTAAAAAGAATCGTGGAAACAATGAAGATAGCAATCATTGGCGGAGGAGCGGCCGGCTTCTTTCTGGCCGTCAACCTGAAAACATTCGCGCCGCAGGTGGAGGTCACGGTACTCGAAAGGCAGGCGGATGTATTGAAAAAAGTACTGGTCTCGGGCGGCGGACGCTGCAACCTGACCAATACTTTTGAGGGTGTGACAGACCTGAAACAGGTCTATCCCCGTGGGCACAAGCTCTTGAAGGGGCTTTTCAAACAGTTCGGTCACCGGGATGCCTACCGATGGTTCGAAGCGCACGGCGTGCCGCTCGTCGCGCAAGACGACCATTGTGTGTTTCCGGCCGCACAGGATGCCCGTGCCGTAGCCGGTTGCCTGAAAAGCCTTGCTGCGGAATTGGGGGTCACGGTGAAAACCTCCCACCGCGTGGAAACCCTCACGCCTTGCGGCGGGAAGTATGAAATCACGTTTCAGGATGTGCGCCAAGGCCGTCTGCTATTCGACCGCGTGGCCATCACCACCGGCGGTTCACCGCGTGGCGAAAGCTTCGCTTATCTGGAACGGTTGGGGCATCGCATCGAAACGCCCGTCCCTTCGCTCTTTACGTTCAACATCGCCTCCCCGACACTGCGCGGGCTGATGGGCACCGTGGTAGACCCGGCATTGGTCGGCATCCCCGGTACCAAATTCAGGCATTCAGGCGCGTTGCTCGTCACCCATTGGGGCATGAGCGGCCCGGCCATCCTGAAATTGTCTTCCCATACCGCCCGTTTCATACAGGAGAAAGCTTACCGCTTCCCCATTTTCGTCAACTGGACGAACGAGTCCCACAGCGAAACCGTGACCGGCATCCTGCAAGACATGGCGCAACGCCACCCCCAAAAGAAAATCTCCGGCTTGCGCCCGTACGACTTGCCTGTGCGGTTATGGCATTACCTCATCGGTAAGTCCGGCATCGCCCCCGACCGGAAATGGAACGAGCTGGGGCACAAAGGGCTTTGCAAACTGGCCGACACGTTGTGCAACGACCGCTACGATGTGGACGGCAGGAGTACGTTCCGCGAAGAGTTCGTCACGTGCGGAGGGGTGAGCCTCGAATCGGTGCAACGGCAAACGCTGGAAAGCAAGACCTGCCCCGGACTTTACTTTGCAGGCGAGGTGCTCGATATCGACGGCGTGACCGGAGGATTTAACTTTCAGGCCGCATGGACCACGGCATACACCGTAGCGCGGGCCATCGCGGAAAACGCGGTACAAAAACAGCCCGTCCCGTAGGAGGCGTCATAACCTCGACCCTACGGAACGGGCCCATTAAGGTAAAGTCAAACCGGAACGTCCATCCCCAGCCGAAAGACGGTCCGTATATCGACCTGCTCACATGCTATTGCAAGCGGAACGTAAACGGCAAAACATAGCGCACAGCCACCGCCTTCCCGTCCTTCTGTCCCGGTGTCCATTTCGGCATTCCGTTTATCACACGGAAAGCCTCGTCGACAAACAGTCGCAACATTTCTTTGGGTGCCGGACTGCCGTCCACCGCCTGCGCATAACTTTTCTCCCCCGCTTCGATACGGCACAGGCTCCCGTCCGTGTCGATGACAAAACTACAGAACACGCGTCCCGTCACACCGTTTTTCAAACATTCGCTTGGGTATTTCATGTTATGCGCCACATAAGCCATACACTCGGCATCACCTCCCGGAAACATCGGCTTAACGTCTACCACGTCATACACATTACGAGGCAGGACCTTGGCACTTTTCAACCTCAAATAATAAGACGCTGAATCTTTCCCTTCAGTCCGGGCAAGCTCCGCCTCCTTGAACTCCACACGGTCTGGAAGGCCATTCCGGGGTGCCATCGCTTTCACCACAATACCTTCGGACATCCTTTCCGAAGAGGCAACGGCCGAATCTGCCTTCGCCACAACCGAAGAAGGCTTGGAGGCTTCCCCTCCGGAGACTTCCGCTTTGGAAGCCGCTTTTTCCATTTTTAAAGGTTCCGGCTGAACATTTTCAGCCGCGACGGCTTTCGCAGTTGCGGATAAATCCGTAACTTTGACCGCAGAGAGTTGCTCCAACCGGCCGTCTACTCCGTTTACGATCTCCGGACGGGCAAATGCCACTGTGGCAAAAGCCCCCACGGGCAGCAGGTACATGTACTTCAAAACTGCCCATTTCGTTGATTTTTTGTTACACATCATAGCAATACGTTTTTTAAGTGTGCTTTGATTCAGACCGTTGGCAAAAGATTGCAGTCGGCTGCCAACGGCCTTTTTTATTAGATATAACTGATAGTTCTTCGCGTTGACTCCATGGTTGAGTACGTACTCGTCGGCCTGATACTCATGAATGCAGCGCAAGTCCATCTCCATCATCCAAACCACTGGATTGAACCACTGTACGGCCTCCACAGCCAACATCAGCAGCGTATCGTAGGAATGGCCGTACAGCACATGGGCCTTTTCGTGCATGAGAATGGCTTCGCCGGCATCGCCCTCCAAGTCTCCTTCCCACATCACAACGCTGTGCATCCAACTGAAAGGCGGCATGGGACGGGCATGACAGTAGAGCGTAATACCGTCTGAAAAGCTCTCGCGCCACAGACAACCGCGAGATATCGCCCGACGCATACGGAAGAACTGGTACATACGGACGGACAACGACACCGCCAGACCTGCGAAATAAAGACAGACACACACCAAAGGCCAAACAGGAACATCCGCATCCGGCATGATGACGACCTCCGGCATGAAAAGCTCCGTCCGCCCAAGCCGGTCTATCAATCCGGCATACGCCCCTTCCGGTGCGGCAGACTGCCACGAATGCCACATTCCGCCAAACCACTCCTCCTGCGAAAGCGGGAAAAGGAACGAAGCCGCAAGTATGGCCAACAAGGCCATACGGTTCAAGCGATGCAGCCTTTCCTTACGTAATAATAAGGTATAAGGCAGATAAAGCAATGTCAGGCACAAAGCCGATTTGATGATATAAACCAAGAATGTTCCCATATCCTATATTTTAAACTGTTCCACCACCATGCCCTGTGGACTGCGGGCTACGCGCGCCGGGGCTCATCCCCCTGCCGTTCCACCATCTCAAGCATTTCTTTCAATTCTTCTTCCGAGATACGTTCCTCTTTGACAAAAAAACGAACCAAAGAGGACAACGAACCGCCGAACAAGTCCTCCTTCACCCCGTCCAGCACTTTCCGCGTATATTCCTGTTTCGTAATCAAAGGATAATAACACTGGGTTTTCGTTCCTTTCAGCTTCTCAAATCCTACGTATCCCTTGTTCAACAAAATCTTCATGAACGTGGCTACGGTAGTATAAGCCGGTTTCTTCTCGCCGTACCCCTCAAGCACATCCGAAATGGTGCCCTTCATCGAAGGCAGACTCCAAAGGATGTTCATGACTTGCATCTCAGCTTTTGTCAGTGTGCCCTGCTTTCCCATTATTTCTAATACTTTAGTTATTGATATGGCAAATGTATATCTAAAGGTTTAGAAAAGCAAATCTACGGAACGTTTTCTGTTCCCAAAATTTCCTTTTTAACTTCTATTTTTAGTAATCAGCCGCCACACGCCATGAAATCCGGCACAAAATCACTACTTTTGCAGTAGATTACAAGAAAACAGATTCCCATGAGAATAGACATCATTACCGTTTTGCCGGAATTGCTCGAAGGCTTTGTGCGTGAAAGCATATTAGGACGTGCCCAAAAGAAAGGCTTGGTGGAAATCCATTTGCACAACTTGCGCGACTATGCCACGAATAAGTACCGCCGGGTGGACGACTATCCTTTCGGCGGCTTTGCGGGCATGGTGATGCAGTGCGAACCGATAGACCGCTGCATCTCGGCCTTGAAGGCTGAACGGGACTACGACGAAGTGATTTTCACCACACCGGACGGCGAACAGTTCGACCAACCGATGGCCAACACGCTTTCCCTTTGTGAAAACCTCATCATCCTGTGCGGACATTATAAAGGTATAGACTACCGCATCCGTGAACACCTCATCACGAAAGAAGTCAGTATAGGAGATTACGTACTGACGGGCGGAGAACTGGCAGCCGCTGTCATGACAGATGCCATAGTACGTATCGTGCCCGGTGTCATCGGTGACGAACAAAGCGCCCTCTCCGACTCTTTCCAGGATAACCTGCTCGCCCCGCCCGTTTATTCACGTCCTGCCGAATACAAAGGTTGGAAAGTACCCGATGTCCTTCTCTCCGGCCACCAACGGAAGATAGACGAATGGCGTTTGCAGCAAGCACAGGAACGGACTGCCCGGTTGCGTCCGGATTTGCTGAAAGACAAATGATCCATCTTTTTAGCAAGAAATTACCACCACTACAGGAATATAAGCTTTTGACAAAATGATTTCCTATCGGTTATTTCAGGAACATATAGATACGTTAAAAAATATTACCCGCTAGGGTATTTTCATTTACCCGGTATATTAATCCGATTTACCCGGTAGGATAGTTACATTTTGACAATTGCCTTTTCTCAAAAAAGTTATTTTTATAGCAATGAACATCTGCAACCAAAGTACCATGATATAACGTTTCATCATCGGCTTTCAGAATATAGAGTTCCAGTGCACGCGCTACGCTATATATATAATGTCTGAACAATCCCTCCCAGGCCATCTTATCTCCCTGCCAGAAAACACGTACAAACCCTTCCAACGGATCATTTAACTCTTCTTTCGATGCAAAATGAAAAGTGCCATTTTCAATTTCTAATAATGCACTGCTTATTGAACGGTAGTGGTATAATTTCATTTTTTCCTTCTTTCGATAAATTATTCAAATAGTTATGATGAAGTCTGCTCTTCATAAACCATGGATTGACATGCAGCTTCCTATACGAAAGCTTAATACCTATCTTCTATTTTTTCTTTGTGAATATCCATTTAGGTATTATTACCGTTTCATAACCAACTCTCACTTCGAACATGTAGTAAAAAATCTATCGTACCAGATAAGGAATGTTAAAACTGTCCAGATTTTACGGCTGTTATCTGCTTTTTTATCTTTATGGTCGTTCAGGAGCTGGAGCAGTTTCTCTGTATGGAAAAATTCTTCTGCTTCTTTCGAGGTAAATAAATCTGTTACCATCTGATACCAGTCATCCTGCCGCAGCCACACACGGATTGGAATGGGAAAACCAAGTTTCTTCCGTTCATTGGTTTCCTGTGGAAGAAATTCTGAAACAGCTTTACGGAAAATATATTTGGTTGTACCTGCTGCAATCTTGGCTTCTTTCGGAAGCTTTGCTGCAAAGTTAAAAACCTCTTTATCCAGAAATGGTACCCTGACTTCCAGGGAATGTGCCATGCTCATTTTATCTGCTTTCTGCAAAATATCGCCAGGAAGCCAGTAGTTCAGATCTACAGACTGCATTTTTTCCATGTCTTGAAGTGAGCCTCTGTTTTCTGACTCAAGCTCTTCATAAAATTGACTTAAATATTCCTGCGTGGAAGGTCCTGTTACTTTATTTTTCAAAATCTGTGCTTTCTCTTTTTCACAGTAAATATATGCATTTCCGATGAAGCGTTCTTCTACTTTCATTCCTGCGCGGATAAGGAAATCCCGTCCTTTCACGTCTGGCAGCTTTGCAGCCAGTTTTCTGACAGCGCGTCTGAGCACGAACGGAATCCAGGCAACTTTCTTTAATGCTTCAGGTTCTCTGTAAATATTGTATCCACCGAAAAGTTCATCTGCGCCTTCCCCGGAAAGGACTACCTTAACATGTCCGGCAGCCTCCTTGGAAAGAAAATAAAGTGCAACTGCAGAGGCATCCCCAAGTGGTTCATCCATATGATACATCACATCTGGAAGGGCATCCCAGAATTCCTGCTTGGATATGATTTTCACATGGTGTTTCAAACCTGCTTTTTCTGCCACTTTGGCAGCTTTGTTTACTTCACTATATCGGTCTCCCTCATCAAATCCCACTGTGAATGCCTGATCTGCGCCGGAGGCAGAAGCCAGATACCCGGAGTCCACTCCCCCGGATAAAAACGCGCCGACTTCCACATCGCTTAACATGTGGTGCTTCACCGAATCCTTTAAAATCTCTGCAAGCTGGCTCCGCAGCTGATCCATATTCGTCGTACGGTTCCACTTGCCAGGTGTAAGCTTTGTTTTGAAATAAGTCTTTATTTCATAGTTTCCGTTTTTATATAAGAGCATATGTCCGGGCATAAGTTTATAGATTCCCTTAAAAAAGGTCTCTTCCAGAGGGGCATATTGAAATGACAAATACTGCTCCAGGGCCTTCTGATTTACTTTTCTTTCATAGCCTGGAAATGCAAGAATACTCTTAATTTCAGAAGCAAATACAAAGTGTCCATCTATTTCGGCATAGTACACAGGCTTAATTCCAAAGAAATCCCTTGCAAGCATCAAAGTCTGCTCTTTTTCATTCCATACTGCAAACCCAAACATTCCCCTGAGCTTATCCAGTGCCTTCTCCCCATACTGTTGAATGGTATTTACCAGAACTTCCGTGTCAGAATGGGTACAGAAAGAAATGCCGGAAGCCTCAAGTTCTGCCCGCAGTTCCTTATAATCATAGATTTCCCCATTAAAAACAATATGCAGGTTTCCGTCCGCACTTTCCATAGGCTGCTGCCCATCTTCTAAATCAATAATACTAAGTCTTCGAAAGCCCAGCGTAATCTTCTCCCTGCAAAAAGAGCCTTCACTATCCGGGCCTCTATGTTCAATGGCTTTCATCATCCTTTCAATTACTGTCTTCTGATCCTGTCTGTAACCTGTAAATCCACAAATCCCGCACATTTTTTCCTCCGTATCCATTTGATGTAGTTTAGACACTGCAACGACTTTTGTTACAGTCCAAAATTATTTTTACCGATATTTTATCATAAAAATGTCTGTTTGTTGTAAAATAAAAATGTCTTTCTTATCAAATACTTATATTTCAAAATAGCTTTTATATCTCATATAACATTTTATAAAAAAAGAAATGTTTTCCATTCCCTTATTTGCTTACGGAAAACGTTTCTTTTCATTTACTCTTCATGAAGATTTCCGTTCTCATCGATCCAGGTTCCGTCTCCGTTATTGTAAAGGACTCTGGATTCTTCATCACCTTCACCTGCTGCTACAATTTCCATTCTGTTCATCAGAGGTGTATTATTCCAAAGAACAAGCATAATATCCAGTTCTGATTCTGGAAGTCTCTGATATGTTTTTTTCACGCTCTCATTCTCCCTCTTTCTACAAATGTAGGAACGATTTTATTATATCATATCAGTCTATTTCTGTATAGCTGTTTCTATTCTCATCAGAGATTTCGCTTTTAGTTTGTTACTGTTCAAAGGTATGTATAAGTCATTGTAAAAAGTGACGAAATTATTTTCTCTATTTTGTGGATAATTATCTTCAGCAGAAAAAACTGTATTTATAGTTTTTTCTGCTGTTCTTTTTCACAAAAGTTATACACCGAATCCTATCCATTCTTTCAGACAGAGGCCTTATATCTACTCATTTCCAATCTTATAATGGAGATTTATCCACAGTCAGATTGCCCAATGGGTCATTTCCGGAAATTCGCTTTTTTCCTGCATTTCTGCTATACTTTTTTCAAGAAAGAGAGGTTGTTTTTATGGAGATTGATTTTATACAGGAACTAAAAAAACGTGATGAACTTCTTGACGGCTATCTCAGGCAGATCGAGATCCAGGAGGAATTCATCCAGAAACAGAAAGAGCTGATCGAATATCTCGAGGATCATATCTCAAAGATCACAGATATCGTCGGCAGTGTTTAGCAGGACTGTACCGGAGGAAAACGTATGCCTGATACTTATGATCATATCACTCTCATGTGTCGGCTGAAAGCTGCACAACGCAGAAACAAAGAACTGGAATCTGGTGAAAGATATATCCAGTTAGAAGAACTTCATCAGAAAGAGTACAACGTTTATGAACATAAGATTGAGAAGCTGAAAAAAGAACTTGCAGATGCGCACAAAGAAACGATCCGTGTGCGCAATTACTGGTTTCAGGTACTGGAGGATATGCTCCGGGAGTTTGAAAAGGCACAAAAAAGGTCCGCGCAGGAACTCCGAAAAATGGAGATCCGTGCACTGAATGCAGAAAAACAAAGAGATGATGCACTGGATAAAGCAGCCGTTTTCAGACATCAGTTTTATGAAGCGGCATCCAGACTGGAAGAAGAACAGGGAAAGAATCTGAAACTACGGGCACAGATCAACCGTGATTATGAAAACTCTTCTATTCCTTCTTCAAAAGCAGTACGACGTAAAAAGATCACAAACAACAGGGAAAAAACAGGCAGAAGACCAGGCGGGCAGCCCGGCCACAAAGGGCACTGCCGGAAAAGACAGGAGCCTACACAGCCAGTTATTCTTCTTCCTCCACCTGAAGAAGTGCTCGAAGACTGTGCTTTTAAAAAGACTGCCAGGACCATCGTAAAGCAGATGGTAAGTATCCGTATGGTCCTGAATGTAACGGAATATCATGCAGATGTTTATTATAACAGTCATACGGGAGAACGTGCACATGCAGCATTTCCAGACGGAGTTATCGATGATGTGAATTATGATGGCAGCATACGGGCATTTCTGTTCCTTCTGAACAATGA
>ERZ840371.1487-NODE-1487-length-23697-cov-11.011801_pt1 | contig 23697 bp, 23 predicted proteins | sample MGYA00519937_ERZ840371 | MGnify/ENA primary metagenome ERZ840371 (study PRJEB31850, sample SAMEA3708873) | human gut metagenome | biome: human gut; feature: human-associated habitat; material: faeces | place: China | collected 2014 ... | reverse complement strand
GGGCGCCATGCTCTATGTGGTGGTGGAGGAGCTGATTCCCGAAATGTCACAGGGGAAGCACTCCAACCTCGGCACGGTTTTCTTTGCCGTGGGCTTCAGCGTCATGATGACGCTGGATGTGGCGCTGGGATAGGCGCGGAGGTGCCGTTGCTTTTGCGACAGCGACGACATCAGCTACGCCGGTCTGCATCCGAAGCTCATTTGGCATCGAATGAAAACGCCGGGACGTGGTGACGACCGCTGAGATTTTCGCATGAAGACCGTTAGAAAAGAAAGGAGTCCCAAGAATGAAGCCTGACTACAAAAACTGGATCCCCAAGGGAATGCTGTTTTCGCTCATCGCGGGAACGATGCTGTCGCTTGCGCTGCTGCTCGTTTTCGGCGTATTCGGCATCGGTGTGAGCGGAAAGCTGCGCATCGTGCTAAGCGTGGTATTCGGCATCGCCTTTGTCGTCTGTGCAAAGTACACCGTGTGGTGCGTGTATGCCTATCGGAGCTTTTCCTATGACGGCGAACGCAAGCTCTCAAAGCAGCTCATTGACGGCACGGCGGAGCAGATCACACTACCGGAGGGCGGCGTGGGACTGGATATCGGCTGCGGCAGCGGTGCGCTGACCATTGCCTGCGCAAAGCGCAATCCGCAGGGGAAAATGGTCGGCATTGACCGCTGGGGCAAGGAATATGCCTCCTTCAGTCTGCCGCTGTGCGAAAAAAACGCCGCTGCGGCGGGCGTGAAAAACGCTTCGTTCCGGCGCGGAAACGCCGTGAAGCTGGATTTCCCCGACGAGAGCTTCGACGCAGTGACCAGCAACTATGTCTATCACAATATTACAGGGGCAGACAAGCAGGCACTTCTGCTGGAAACACTGCGGGTTCTGAAAAAGGGTGGAACATATGCCATCCATGACCTGATGTCGCCCGGTAGATACGGCGATATGCAGGCATTTGTCCAAAAGCTCAGGGATATGGGCTATGAGCGCGTGGAGCTGATCGACACGACCGACGGCAGCTTCATGACACCAAAGGAGGCCAAACGCCTGATGCTTCGCGGCTCGACATTGCTGCTGGGAAGAAAGTAAGGCGGCGATGACGTCAGCAATTCTGGTCTGCATCCGAGGCTTACTTGGTAGAGAACCATGGCATTGGGGCGCGGCGGCAGGCGGTGATCTTTGAAGAGCCGCCTACGGGCGGCTTCTCAAGGGCTATATGGTTAGAGTATGCTAACCGGCAAACATTCAAAGGAGACGAGAGCGGAGAGTTTCCGCACGAGGTGGGGCTGTTTCTCAGCTACCCGCCGGAGGATGTGAAGGGCTTCATCGACCACCGCGCGAACAATTTCAAGTGCACGGGGCCCTGGAAGGTCTACGGCGACGAGGGAAAGGCGCGCTCACTGTTCGCAAAATACAAAAAATGTACGGAGATCTACTGCGCACTCTGGCAAAGCGGCTCGAAGCTGGAGCAGCTTGCCGTCGCGGTTTGATCATATAAACTCATCAAAAGAAAGGAATTGACAAACATGAAAACTGCTGTTATTTACTGGAGCGGTACGGGCAATACGGAGGCGATGGCGCATGCCGTTGCCGAGGGCATGACCGCCGCGGGCGTGGAGGCTGTGCTTCTCACGCCCGCCGAGGTACAGCCCGGCGATCTGAACACCTACGACGCCATCGCTTTCGGCTGCCCCGCCATGGGCAGCGAGGTGCTGGAGGAAATGGAGTTCCAGCCCATGTTCGATGCCTGCAAGCACAGCCTCGGCGGCAAGCGCGCGGCGCTGTTCGGCTCCTACGGCTGGGGCGACGGCGAGTGGATGCGCACCTGGGAGAGTGACTGCGACAGCGCAGGGGTGAACCTCGTTTGCGAGAGCGTGATCTGCACGGAGACGCCCGACGACGCGGCGCTTGAAGCCTGCCGCGCCTTGGGTAAGGCGTTGGTGGAATGAAAAGTGATGCCCGCCGCTGACGGTAACTTTAGCGGCAGATTGCGTGGTTTGCGTTTGCCAAACAGCCTATCCGAAAAGGCAGGGACACCTCTTGCGGTGTTCCCGCCTTGCGCTGTATAGCGATGCTTTGAAAAAGAATATGCTCAAGCACCCAAGACAGGTGAACAGAGAGTCTCTATGTTGAGTAGCTGTAAAACCGAATAAGAAAACGTGTTTGAATCGATTGAATATTTCGCTGAAAGTACTGAGGCCTTCCCTCTCGGCACACGGATGACATTGGGCAAACAGAGAATTCGCAGAAAAAGCAGGAATGCCTGGTGTTCTTCATTGAAATCCCTGCGCGCTTATGGTAAAACATTTTTTATAGGTACTGTGCCGTCGGATTTGAGGTAAACTGCGTACAGGCAGGCTGCCTTTTCTTTCATCCACTGGTTAGAGTAGGCTAACCAGTGTGCAGAACTAGAAAGGTGGAATAGGCCAATTTGCATAAAAGTGTCTAATCATGTGTCGGAGGAGGGAGCCTGGTATGCAAGAAGCACAATATGATTTTCTTCATGGGCAAACGGATCGCAGCGACTTTTTCTCCCCCCGCAATGCAGCAGCTTTGTGGTATTATGAAAGACAATCAGGTTGCTTTGCCAAGCGATATTGGAGAAGGATATTTCCGCTATATTTCACCGTGCCCCAATATCGAGATGTACATCTGCGATGTAATGTTTTACAGGGACACAGTATTGCGGAGCAAGTGTATAAGGATTCTTTTTCCGTCGTTTTCTCTCTTTCCGACGCATTGGAGTGGAAGTCTTCGGGCAGAAACCAAAAAACGTTGTTGGAAAAGGGAGATTGCTGCGTATACGGCAGCGGTCTGTTTGATGCGGAAAATATCTATGAGGCAGGGCGGAGATATATAGGCGTCGGGCTGAACCTGCATCCCTGTCGGTTTCGGTCTGTGATGGATGGCTTGCAGAAGAAAAAGGCTTGCACCGCCTTTAACGGGGGTAAAACTCCACCAAAACATAGAATCACCGCTACCATAGAAGCCACAATACGCCAGATATTGCAGTGTAACTATAATGGCTGTGCAAAGTCATTGTATCAAGAAGGAAAGATACTGGAACTTGTTGCAGCCTTTGCGAACGAGATGATGGATCAGAATTCTGTCGCTGTGAAGGGGTCATTGAGCTGGGCGGATAGCGAGGCGCTACTTCGGGTCAGGCGACAGATAGATGAGGGATTTCTGGAACCCGTGACCATCGCGGAGCTCTCCAAACAGCACTTTATGTGTAAATCCAAACTCCGTGAGATATTTCGAAAGCACTATGGAATCACCATATATCAATATATGTTAAATCGCCGCATGGAGCACGCCTGCGAACTGTTGTCTGCGCCCGACGCTCGGGTGAAAGACATAGCAGGGTTGGTGGGGTACAGCAACATCAGCCATTTCAGCGACGCCTTCCGAAAAAAGTTTGGATGCACTCCGAGCGAATATAAGAGGAGCTTACCATTCTGAAACATAAAAGCAAAGACACAGGTGTATTCTTTTGTGGTTACTATGTGCTAAACTATCCTTATCCATTTGGATAACCTCCTTTGTAACGGCAAACCATACCGTAAACAGCAGAGGAAAGCTACCAAAAAACCGAACTGTTATCAAAAAGTTATCATTTGAAGGGGATGCCCTATCTTTGTCTATGGCGGCACAATTTTTGCGCTGCCGGAGGCGTTCTTCTTTGGTTCTGCCAGCGCAACTGAGCGCACCCGAGATTTCTGTGGATTATTCCCCCTGCATATTGCCAAATATGCCGCAAACAGGTGTATTTACAGCACAAATCTAAGCATTCCTTTTTGCACCGCACCCCTTTGACCACATATTTGCCCACAGACAGCGAAAAGCCGCCCCGCCGGGGAATTGATATGCTCCCTCCATGTTTGGCAGTTTGTTTTTTCACTGTCTCTCATGGAGGGAGCATATCAGCATTCAAACAAGTGCCGAAACCAACACTTATTTCCGCGCTAAAGAAGAAACTGCGCAGGGAATACAATCTTAGGTCTGTCAATTTGCGTTGCTCTAAGGCTTGCAAGCCGAACAGTAACAGCAATGCCCTTAGCATCCTATCTCTCGACGATGTGGCGTTGGACTATGACGGAGCGATCAAAACCTATACCGGCAGCGGTACCGACCTTGTCATTGGTATGGAAGGAGCGGCTTTATATGCGAGCAGTCCTAACGCTCTTGAAGTGCTGCTTGGTGAGGCCCTTGCTAAAACGTGGGCGAATCGATATAATAAAAACACCGATATTGTGCTTTAGGCGGTAGAACGGAATATAAATGACCAATATGATCCGGAGATCGGAAAGCTATTGGATAAGGGGTATTTGGAATGTGACTGCCGGATGACTTAATGGCTTCCATTCAAACCATACAAACATCATGAGAAACTGTTGACAGTGGAAAGCAAGACCTCCAATGGTATCTCTATTGGCGTGATTTGAACGCACTGTTAGCTCCTATGAGGTGGAACGGGGACAACCAATGTCCCTGTCCTTGAAAATAATGGCGAAGAATTTGTGATTCAACACGAAATTCAACACAAGAGCAGGAAAGATAAAGTGGACAGAAAAATACATTTTTTTGACTGTGCTTTTTCGAATGGGCGAAAAAAACTTTTTTCTATCAATGCGTTTGTGTAAAATGTAGAAATTATAAAAATATAGAAAAAGTTGCAAAAATGCGTGGCATGGAAAAGATAATTATGAGCAATTTTCCCGCGCGTTCAACACAAATTCAACACAAAAGCGACTTTGTGCAATTTGCCATATATAAGAAAAAACCTCGAAACCATGTGGTTTCAAGGTTTTTCTTGGTGGAGAATAGCGGGATCGAACCGCTGACCTCTTGACTGCCAGTCAAGCGCTCTCCCAGCTGAGCTAATCCCCCAGGTCAGTTCGTTTTGAACTTGTTTCGTTCGCTCGGAACAATAGATAGTATATCAGGGCACCCCCTCTTTGTCAACACTTTTTTTATTTTTTTCAAAAAACTTTTTTCGCCCACTCAGAGGGGGAAAATCGGAGCCTGAAGGGATGGCAATCGGGGGAGCGGCTCATAGGAGCTTCCGGCAGGTGAGAGAGGGTGCTGTATTTACACAGTTCGCTATCTTATGGAAAGGATAACGAATGATAGAAAGAACCGTTGCGAAAACAGACAGCCTATTATATAATAAGTTCAAGAAATAAAAGGTTGACCTTTTGAAGGGGGGACCCGACATGGCTGTTTTTACGGTAAACGGCAAAACGGTAACCGCTGAGAAAAATCAAAAGCTGCTGCGGTTTCTGCGGGACGAGCTGCGCCTGACCTCGGTGAAGGACGGATGCAGCGAGGGCGCCTGCGGCACCTGCACGGTGCTGATCGACGGCAAGCCCACCAAGGCCTGTGTTCCGCAGACGGATAAGCTGGAGGGAAAAAACATCCTGACGGTGGAGGGCTTGTCCGACTGGGAGAAGAAGGTCTATACATGGGCCTTCGGCGAGGCGGGGGCCGTTCAGTGCGGCTTCTGCATCCCTGGCATGGTGATCTCCGCCAAGGCGCTGCTGGACACGAACCCGGATCCCAGCCGGGAGGAGGCGGCCTTTGCCATCCGCAACAACATCTGCCGCTGCACCGGCTATGTGAAGATCATCGACGGGATCCTACTGGCGGCAAAATGCTTCCGGGAGGACAAGCTGCCGGAGGCACCGGTGGACTGGAAGGTAGGCAGCCGGGTCCACCGGGTAGACGTGGAGGAAAAGGTCACCGGCACCGGCCAGTACCCTGATGACGTATATCTGGACGGGATGCTCTACGGCAGCGCCGTCCGCAGCCAGTACCCCCGTGCACGGGTGCTGGCCATCCATACGGAGGAGGCCAAGGCCCTGCCCGGCGTGGTCTGCGTCCTGACGGCGGCGGACATCCCCGGCATCAACAAGGTGGGCCATCTGAAAAAGGACTGGGACACCATGATCGCCGTGGGCGATATCACCCATTATCTGGGCGATGCCATTTGCCTGGTGGCGGCGAAAACACCGGAGGCTCTGGCTCAGGCCAAGGCGCTGGTGAAAGTGGACTACGAGGAGCTGCCTGCCGTCCATAACCCGCAGGAGGCCATCCTGCCGGACGCGCCGCTGGTGCACCGGGAGGGCAATCTGCTGGCCCATAAGCACATCCAGCGGGGAAACCCGGCGGAGGCACTGGCCAAATCCAAGTATCTCATCACCCGGCGGTTCTCGACCCCCTGGACGGAACACGCCTTTCTGGAACCGGAGTGTGCCGTGGCCTGTCCCGATGGGGACGGCGTTCTGGTGCTCTCCACGGATCAGGGTGCATACGATACCCAGCACGAGATCATGGGAATGCTGGGCCTGCCTGCGGAGCAGGTGAAGGTCCGCAACTGTCTGGTGGGCGGCGGCTTCGGCGGCAAGGAGGACGTAACGGTCCAGCACCACGCCGCGCTGATCGCCTATCTCACAAAGCGCCCGGTAAAGGTGAAGCTCACCCGGGCGGAAAGTTTGCTGATCCATCCCAAGCGTCACCCCATGGAGATGGAATTCTCTCTGGGCTGCGATGAAAACGGCATCATTCAGGGCGTGGCGGCGGAGTGCATCGCCGACACCGGAGCCTACGCTTCTCTGGGCGGGCCGGTGCTGGAACGGGCCTGCACCCACGGCGCGGGACCCTATCAGTACGAGGCCTACGAGATCGACGGCTGGGCCTACTATACGAACAATCCCCCGGCGGGAGCCTTCCGGGGCTTTGGCGTGACCCAGACCTGCTTCTGCATTGAAACGCTGTTGAACGAAATGGCGGACAAGGTGGGTATTTCCCCTTGGGAGATCCGCTACCGCAATGCCATCCGACCCGGCGGCGTCCTGCCCAACGGTCAGATCGTGGACGGCTCCACGGGACTGGTGGAAACGCTGGAGGCGGTGAAGCCCTATTATGACGAGGCTGTGAAGAACGGTGACCCCGTGGGTCTGGCCTGCGCCATGAAGAACGCGGGTGTGGGCGTGGGCATCCCCGACACCGGCCGGACACGGCTGACAGTACGGGATGGAAAGCTCCACATTTTCGCTGGCGCCTCCTGTATCGGTCAGGGCTTGGGCACGGTGCTGACCCAGACCGTCTGCGGCGAGACCGGCATCCCAAGGGAAAACGTGGTCTACGAGCGTTCCAACACCTGGATCGCGCCGGATTCAGGCACTACCTCCGGCTCCCGCCAGACGCTGTTCACCGGCGAGGCCTGCATCCGGGCCTGTCAGGACTTGAAAAAGGCCTTAGAGGAACATAGCTTGGCAGACCTTGAGGGACAGGAGTTCTACGGCGAATATCTGGGTAAGACCGACCCACTGGGCGCAGATGTGCCCAACCCGGTGAGCCACATCGCCTACGGCTATGCCACCCAGCTCTGCGTGCTGGATAAGGACACCGGACGCATCAAACAGATGGTAGCGGCCCACGATGTCGGCAAGGCCGTGAACCCCCTCTCCGTGGAGGGACAGATCGAGGGCGGCGTGGTGATGAGCATGGGCTACGCCCTGACGGAGCGGTATCCCATTGACGAAAATTGCCGTCCCACGGCGAAATTCGGCACCCTGGGTTTGTTCCGGGCCAACCAGATCCCGGAGATCACCCCCATCATCGTGGAAAAGCAGGGGCTGAAGGTGGGCGGCGGCGCCATCGGCATCGGGGAGATCACCTCCATTCCCACGGCGCCCGCCATTGCGGAGGCCTACCGCCGGTATGACGGCGAACTGCGGACCTCCCTGCCCCTGAAAAACACCCCTTACGCAAAAAAATGACAGCGGCATAACCGCTGTCAGGTAGATTTATATTTCGGATGCTTTGGTTTGCCGGACCTGTTCCAGGGCGGCGGGGGTATCCACATCCGCCAGTTCCAGAGCGTCAGTTTCCAGCAGGATGAGGGCATCCTCATGCCTGCGGATGACGGCGCTGCCGCCCCGGTCTCCGGTCAGTTCCAGAAGCTCCGGATAAAACCGGGCGGGGAAAATGCAGGGATTGCCCCGGACGCCGCCGTGGGCCATGGCGGCGATCTTTCCAGGATTCTGGGCCCAAAGGGCGGCCAGGGCTTCGGCACTGTCCCGCTTCAGCCAGGGCTGGTCGGCCACCAGAAAGAGCACGCCGTCGCAGTCCAGCAGCTGTTCCAGCCCCAGGTGGACGCTGCGGCTCAGCCCCAGACCGGGCTGGTTGTTGGAAACGGCGGTGAAGCCGTATTCCCCGGCCAGAGCCAGGATCTCCGGATACTGGCTTACCACTACGGTCACAAGGCCGCTGGGAACGGCTTCCAGCGCCCGGCGGATCAGGGATTCCCCGTCGACCTCCGCTTTCAGCTTGTTGGAGCCGAACCGGCGGGCATTACCCGCCGCCAGCACGACACATCCGATTTTCATAGCGATCACCTCATAGGAAATTTCCAGATCTCTCTCAGTATACCCAATTCAGACCCTGTCAGTCAATATGAGCGATAGAAGGAGGGATGCTCCATGAGCATAACAGTAGGAAAAAGCGTGGCCCGTGTGGATGCCTTTGACAAGGTGACCGGCCGCACAAAATACTACGAGGACCGGATGCCTGCCGGTGCTCTGTACATCCGGATCAAGCACGCGGAGATCGCCCACGGCTTCGTGAAGTCCGTGGATACAGCGGCGGCGGAGACCATCGACGGCGTGGTGAAGGTGCTGACCTGTTTTGACGTACCGGATATTCCCTTTCCCACGGCGGGCCACCCCTGGTCCATGGACCCCGGTCATCAGGATGTGGCGGACCGCCACTTGCTGAACCGCCATGTCCGCTACTACGGCGACGATGTGGCTGTGGTCATCGCGGAGAACGAGGTGGCGGCCATGCAGGGCGTCCGGGCGCTGAAGGTGGAGTACGAGGAACTGCCCTTCGTGCTGGATGTTCAGAAGGCCATGGAGCCGGACGCCCCGCAGATCCACGAGAATTATCCCGGAAATATCCTCAAGCACACGGACATCCGCAAGGGCGACTATGCCGCCGCCATTCAGGAGCCGGGGCTGGTTAAAGTGGAGGGCTGGTATGAGACCCCCACGGTCCAGCACTGCCACATTGAGAACCACGGCTGCTACGCTTACGAGGAAAACGGCCGGGTGGTGGTGGTCAGCTCCACTCAGATCCCCCATATCATCCGCCGGATCGTGGGGCAGGCCTTGGGCCGCCCGTGGGCGGATATTGAGATCATCAAGCCCTATATCGGCGGCGGCTTCGGCAATAAGCAGGATGCCCTGTATGAGCCCCTTTGCGCCTGGTGCTCCACGCAGGTCAACGGCCGCTGCGTCCGGATCGACTGCTCCCGGGAGGAGACCTTCGTTTCCAACCGCGTCCGTCATGCTATCCGGTTCCATATCGTCTCCTGGCTCCGGAAGGACGGCCAGCTGGCCGCCCGGAAGGTGGAGTGCTTCTCCAATCAGGGAGCCTACGCCTCCCACGGCCACTCCATCTGCGCCAAGGCTTTGGGTTCCTTCGCCCAGATCTACCCCTGCGACCACATGGAATGTGACGGCTGGACCGTGTTTACCAACCGGCCCGCAGCGGGCGCCATGCGGGGCTACGGCATGCCCCAGGCCAGCTTTGCTGACGAGGCCAACATCGACGAATGTGCCGCCGCCGTGGGCATGGACCCGCTGGAATACCGCATGAAGTTCATCATGCCCAAGGATTATCACGACGCCTTCTCCGGCAATACCAACTATTTCGACTCTTTCCGGGCCTGTCTGGAAAAGGGCCGTGACGCCATGGACTATGACCGCCGCAAGGCGGAATTCGCCAAGGATACCGGCTCTGTCCGCCGGGGCATCGGCGCGGCGTCCTTCTGGTACAACACCGGCGTGTATCCCATCTCTCTGGAGACGGCCTCCAACCGGATGCAGCTGAATCTGGACGGCACCGTTACCATGCAGTGCGGCGAAACGGAGATCGGTCAGGGCGCGGACACCGCCTACGCCCAGATGACCGCAAAGGCTGTGGGCCTCAAGAGCTACAAGGACGTTCATGTGGTGTCCTGTCAGGATACAGACATCACCCCCACCGGCTTAGGCGCTTACGCCAGCCGCCAGACCTACATGGAGGGCTTCGCCATCGACCAGACCGGGCGGCTCCTGCGGCAGAAAATACTGGCCTATGCCGCCGAGATGCTGGGCTGTTCTGCGGAGGAACTGGACATCGTGGAGGGCAATGTAGTCCGCAAGGACAGCGGCGCGGTGGAGATGGATCTGTCCCATCTGGCCATGACCGCCCAGTATAACCCGGTCCACTCCGAGCATATCACGGCGGAGAGCACCGCCACCATCCGCTCCAACGCCTATTCCTTCGGCTGCACCTTCGCGGAGGTGGAGGTAGACATTCCCATGTGCAAGGTAACGCTGAAACGCATCATCAATGTCCATGACTGCGGCAGCCTCATCAACCCCGCCTTGGCGGAGGCACAGGTCCATGGCGGTATGTCCATGGGCATCGGCTACGGCCTTTCCGAACAGCTGCTGTTCGACGAAAAGACCGGCAAGCCCCTGAACAACAACCTGCTGGACTACAAGCTGTCCACCGTGATGGACCATCCGGATCTGGAGGCCCTGTTTGTGGAGAACGCGGAGCCGACCTCTCCCTTTGGAACGAAGGCTCTGGGCGAGCCCCCGGCCTGTTCCCCGGCGCCGGCCATCCGCAGCGCTATTTACAACGCCACCGGCGTTTCCATCGACACCACGCCCATCACCCCCCATGTGCTGTACCGCGCATTCAAGGAGGCCGGGCTGATCCATGACGAGAAGGAGGGTGACTGACCATGTATGATATGAAAGCCCTGTATCAGGCCGCCAGTGTGGAGGAGGCTGTGGCGCTCCGGCTGGAGCACCCGGAGGCCCAGATCATCGCCGGCGGCAGCGACGTACTGGTGCAGATGCGGGAGGGCAAGCGGGCCGGCGCGGAGCTGATCTCCATTTACGGCGTCGACGCCCTCCGGGGCGTTTCCATGGAGCCGGACGGCACGCTGCGGATCGGCTCTCTCACCAGCTTTTCCCATATTACCAGAGATCCCCTCATTCAGAAGTACATCAACGTGCTGGGCGAGGCTGTGGATCAGGTGGGCGGCCCCCAGATCCGCAACATCGGCACCATCGGCGGCAACACCTGCAACGGCGTTACCTCCGCCGATTCCGCCTCCACTCTCCACGCGTGGGACGCCGTCATTGAGCTGACGGGCAAAAACGGTGTCCGCCGCCTGCCCATCCATGATTTCTACATCAAGGCGGGCAAGGTGGACATCCGGGCGGAGGACGGCGAGATCCAGACCGCCGTGCTGATCCCCAAGGAAAGCTATGAAAACTGCTTCGGCCACTATATCAAGTACGCCATGCGCAACGCCATGGACATTGCCACTCTGGGTACGTCCGTGAACGTGCGGCTGTCGGCAGATAAAAAGACGGTGGAGCGGGCCAGAGTGGCCTTCGGCGTGGCGGGACCGGTGCCCCTGCGGGCAGCCACGGCGGAAGCGATGGCAAAGGGCCAGCCCGTGAGTCTGGAACTGGCGGAGCGGTTTGCTCAGGCGGTGACGGCGGACATCAACCCCCGGGATTCTTGGCGGGCCGCTAAGGATTTCCGGCTGCACATCGCAGTGGAGAGCACCAAGCGGGCATTTATCGAATCGGTGAAGCTGGCGGGAGGTGAGCTGTAATGGCACAGTATCAGTTGGTCCATTTTAATCTGAATGGCAAGGATGTGGAACGGATGGTGGACGTCCGGGCCAGCCTGACTGATATGCTTCGGAACGACTACCACATGACCAGCGTGAAAAAGGGCTGCGAGGTGGGGGAGTGCGGAGCCTGCAACGTCATCATTGACGGCGAGTGCTTCAACTCCTGCATCTATCTGGCTGTCTGGGCAGAGGGCAAGCGCATCCGTACCCTGGAAAGCCTGATGGGGCCCAACGGTGAGCTGAGCGACATTCAGCAGGCGTTTATCGAGGAGACTGCCGTCCAGTGCGGCTTCTGCACCCCCGGCTTTATCATGACGGCGGTGGAGATTTTGGAGAGCGGCAAGCTCTACACGGACGCGGAACTGCGCAAGCTCCTCTCCGGGCACCTGTGCCGCTGCACTGGCTATGAGAACATCCTCCGGGCGGTGAAAAAGACCATGTACCGCCGTCTGGGGCTGCCCATGCCTACGGAACCGGAGGCGTGATAAAGCGCTGATAGAATCATCAAAGGTCCGCCCATACGGGCGGACTTTTTCACGCAGATTTTCGTTTGACGTGCCCCAGGATTTGTGTTAAAATATTATCGTAGATTACATCCGTGTCCTTTGACAGAGATGCGAGTCCTCAAACGCAAAGAACAAGGAGGAACGTTTATGAAAACGATCATTACCATCGGACGGCAATTCGGCAGCGGCGGCAAGGAGGTCGGTATCCGGGTCGCGAAAGAGTTGGGTATTCCCTTCTATGATAAGGAGCTGCTGCAGGAGGCTGCGAAGAAGAGTGGCCTGTGCCAGAAGATCTTTGAAAATTTTGACGAGCGGCCCAAGAGCCTGCTATACGCCATCGCCATGGATGCTTACCCTCTTGGCTTTTCCGGCGCTACCGGTGAATCTCTGGAGCAGCAGGTGCATCTGGCGATTTTCAAGACCATCCGCCACATCGCGGAGGAAGGCCCCTGCGTTATCATCGGCCGCAGCGCCGATTATGCCCTGGCAGAGAATCCCAATCTGCTGAGCCTGTTTATCAGTGCCCCGCTGAAGGACCGGATCGCCCGCGTGGCCAAGCGCCAGAAGGTGACGCCGGAGGAGGCCAAGAGCCTGATCCAGAAAACCGACAAGCGCCGGGCATCCTACTGCGAATACTACGCCTCCAAGAAGTGGGGCGCGGTGGACGCATACGATTTCTGCCTGAACAGCAGCGCACTGGGTCTTGGCGGCACGGTGGAGCTGATCCAGGCCATGGTTGCTCACAAGGAACATCCCATCCCCAGCCCCACGGAGATCGACCCCACCCAGACCGAGGCATAAGCACTTTTCAGAACGGCCCCAAAGGGGCCGTTCAGCGTGTCGAAAAAGTCTTTTCTCCCCGCATGGAGCAGGAATACACCGTCGGCCCAGCCGGTTTCCGTGCGCTTTGTGCCCGAAAATCGAGGGCCTTCCTCGAAACAGGCTCGTTTTATCCGCCACCGGCGGCACTTCGCCTGTTTCCCCTCCTTGGGGTTCCCGCGCACACCCTTCACCCGCAAGGGGTATGCAGCATCCGTAAAGCGGCAAAGCCGCTAACGGCTGCCCTACCTTACCGTCGCGGAGAATTTACTACTTTATCGACAGTCTCAACGGCCCCAAAGGGGCCGTTCTTTTTTGCGCGTTTGCGGCGAAACGGTTCGACAAGTACACCGGTCTGCATGGTTTCCCGCCGCATGTCCATCTATCAGAAAAACGGCACATCTCGATTCCGCAGGGGCTTGACAATCCATGGAAAAGTATTATAATATCAAATTGTTCAAAATTGTACTATTTGAAAGGAGACGGTCCCATGCTGCCTGCCGTGCGGTTTTATACCTATTCCAAGCGCTTTGAGGAGGCGTACACCGCGGCCATGCGCCCCTTGACGGAGGAACTGGATATGGCCCAGCCCGCCGTAGACATTCTCCTGTTTTTGGCCAACAATCCCGGCATGGATACCGCCCGGGACATCTGCACCTACCGCCATCTGAAGCCCGCCATTGTCTCTTTCCACGTGGAAAAGCTGGCAGGGGAAGGGTATCTGGAGCGCCAGCCGGTGCCGGGAGACCGGCGGAAATGCCGTCTGGTGTGTACGGAAAAGGCCGGGCCGGTGATCCGGCGGGGCCGCGCTGTACAGGAGACCTTTTCGCGGCAGCTGACGGAGGGACTGACCGAGGAAGAACTGGAGACCTGCTTCCGCTGCTTCGCGGTATTCGGAGAAAATATGGACCGGCTGAGCGGCAGCCGGAAAGCGACAAAAGGAGATGCAAAATGAATCAGGATAAAACCTTTTTAGGCACGGAGCCCATCGGCAAGCTTCTGCGGCAACTGGCCATCCCTACGGTCATCGCCCAGCTTGTAAATATGCTCTACAACATCGTGGACCGTATCTACATCGGTCACATTCCCGGTGACGGCGATCTGGCCCTCACCGGCGTAGGCGTATGCCTGCCGCTGATTTTAATTGTCTCCGCCTTCGCGGCACTGGTGGCCTCCGGCGGTGCGCCCCGTGCCTCCATCTACATGGGCAAGCAGGACCACGACACCGCTGAGAAAATTCTGGGCGGCTGCTTCGCCCTGCAATTAGCGGTCTCTGCTGTACTGACGGCGGTGCTGCTGCTTTGGAGCCGGGATCTGCTGTTGGCCTTCGGCGCCAGCGAGAACACCATCGGCTACGCCGCCAGCTATATGCAGATCTACGCTGTGGGTACCGTGTTCGTGCAGCTGACCCTGGGCCTGAACGCCTTTATCACCGCACAGGGCTTTGCCAAGATCGGAATGCGGACGGTGCTCATCGGCGCGGTGGCCAACATCGTTCTGGACCCTATTTTTATTTACGGACTGCACATGGGGGTCCGGGGCGCGGCGCTGGCCACCATTCTCTCCCAAGGTCTGTCCTGTATCTGGGTGCTGCGGTTCCTCACCGGCCCCAAAACCCTGCTGCGGCTGAAAAAGGAAAACGTCCGTTTCCGCCCTGCCCTGATTTTGCCCTGCGTAGCACTGGGGACGGCCACCTTCATCATGCAGGCCAGCGAGAGCGTCATCTCCGTGTGCTTTAATTCCTCGCTGCTGAAATACGGCGACGACATCGCCGTTGGCGCCATGACCATCCTCTCCAGCGTCATGCAGTTTGCCATGCTGCCCTTGCAGGGCATCGCCCAGGGCGCCCAGCCCATCACCAGCTATAATTACGGCGCACGGAATACCCAGCGGGTGCGGCAGACCTTCCGGCTGCTGCTGAAGGTGTGTCTGTGCTATTCCGTGGCGCTGTGGGCGGTGATCCAACTGTGCCCCGGCGCGTTTGCCCGGATTTTCACCCCGAACGCGGCGCTGGTAGCCTTTACGGTGCCTGCCCTGCGGATCTATTGCGGGGCGCTGTTCCTCTTTGGTATCCAGATCGCCTGTCAGATGACCTTCGTTTCCATTGGCGCCGCCGGCTGCTCCATCATTGTGGCAGTGCTGCGGAAGTTCGTCCTGCTGCTGCCCTTGATCTATCTGATGCCCCGGCTGCTGGCGGATCAGACCATGGCGGTTTACACCGCCGAGCCGGTGGCGGACGCCATCGCCGTGACCTGCACCGCCATCCTGTTTGCCGTCCAATTCCGCAAAGCCTTGCGGAAGCTGGACACGGAAGATTAAAAACACCGCCCCGGTTTGTGATATGCTCCCTCCATGAGCAATTGATTTGTCAAGTGGTTTTGTGTGAAAAATATTGTTTTTATATATCCCCCTGCGCTGAAATAAAAACGCTCAATCACCATCATAAGTGATTGAGCGTTTTGCGCGCAAACTTAATGACATTGTCTTGACGGGATGCGGTTCAAAAACCGGGGCGGTGCTTTTTATAGTTCAATTACGGCTTCGATTGGGGGAAGATTTCCTGAAAGCGGGCTTGGCTGTAAGCAAAAATATCCGCTTCAAAGCGGCGATAATCCGCTAAAAGCTGCTCTGCCTCCGGCGTCAGGGACGCGCCGCCGCCGTGACGGCCGCCGATGGTGGAGTCCAGCAGCCGGAAGCCAAAGCCCTCCTCCGCCTCATGTATGATGCGCCATGCCTTGGAATAGGCCATCTCCATGGAGGCGGCAGCGGCCCGCAGGGACCGGTGCTCCCGGACCCGCTCCAGCAGCTCCGCCACGCCGGGACCGAAAAAGCGCTGTCCATTTTGCAGAAAGCGGGGTGTCAGCTTCAATTCCATGGTATACCTCCCGTCGGCTTGATAAAATCATTGTATCATATTCCGCCGGAATTGCAAACGGGAAAAGAACGTGGTATGATTGGACTGTCAAAAATCAGGCCATAGAGCCGGTAAGGAGAACACTATGCTGCTGAAAAACGAGAACGCCAGTATTCGACTGGATTTTGTAAGCTACGAATTTCCGGAAACTGAATACGGAATGGATGAATACGATAAGAACTGGCTGCAACTGCGCTGCACCTGGGTGGATGAGGACGGATATACCCATAAGGACTCCAACGCCTGCCTGCTGGCTCAGGAGCTGGCGGGGATGAACGCCGGATTGAAGGTGCTGGCCGCCGGGATCAAGGACCGCTATGACAGCGACTTTATTTCGTCGGATCTCAGCCTGTTTGCCTGGGCGGAGGGAGAGCTGTTCCGGGTGTATATCTCCTTTTATCTGCCCAACACAATGGATGGGGACGATACGGCGGAGCTGAACTGCACCCTTACCGGACCAGAATTGAAAGCACTCATTGAGGATCTGGATCAGGCCTGCGCCCGGTTCCCGGAGCGGAAATAATCGCTCTGAACCGCAATTCCTGACAGCGAACGGTAAAATATCCATACAGGATCAACAGAACGAAGGAGGACACCGTTATGAAAAATCTGACAGTCATTTTCCTGTGCCTGTTCCTTGCGTCCGTTGCCATCGGCTGCGGGAAAAAGAATGGGATCAAGACGACCTACGATGGAAATATAAACACCTATTACGAACTGGAGGACGGTACCTGGTCCTGCGATGACCGGTCCTATGAATACCGCCTTGAATGCAGAGGGCGGCTGCCAAACGCGGAATGCGATTCCGTGTTTGTGTACCTCAGCAACCTGCCGGACATCTCCTTTGAACAGGCTGCGAAGGCATCGGGGCTTAGCAGCGACACAGCGGATTATTTTGCCGCCGAGGACGCCGTTTTAGTGGAGCTGCGGACGGAATAAGTCTGTGCTCTTTGGAGTCCAAACAGAAAAAGCTGCGGAAACCGACCGGGTAATGTTCATAGGGACACAAGTTGACACCATGTCTTGCAAGGGGGCGGACAGCGCTTACTGTCCGCTTTCTTGCGTTTTTTCTCTGCTTTTTTATTATGCGGGAAGCTGGAATACCTCACTCAGGGGCGGCGCAATGTGCGGCTGCGCCTCGCCCTGCTCCATCGCGCTGTCCACCGTGCCGATGTCGCGGTACACGATGCGGATGCTCTGGTGGGAGCTGCGGGAGTATTTCTCCGTCCGCTCGCCTACCTCGATCCGCTGGATGAACAGCCGCAGCAGCTCCGGCGTCAGCTCGTCGATGGCGGTGTACTGCTTCGCCTTCTCAACGAATGTGTTCACGTTGGCGGAGGCAGCTTTCAGCTTTTCCAGCCGGGCCTCCTTTTCGGGGATCTGTTCCTCCAACGCTTTCTGCTCGCCGGTGTAATCGCCCGCCAGCATCCGGTACTGCTCATCGGTCACCCGCCCCAGCACATTGTCCTCATAGAGCCGCTTGAACAGCTTGGACAGATCCTCTCTGCGCCGCCGCATGGTATCCAGATCTTTTTGGATCGTGTTCATCTCACGCCGCAGCTCCAGCGTATTCTTGCTGCCGATGTAGGCGGCGAACTGCTTTTCCTTCATTCGCGCGAAGTGCGTCACCCGGCGTAAGTCCTCCAGCACAACGGCTTTCAGTTCAAACTCCCGGATGTGATGCGGCGTGCAAACGGTCTTGCCCTTTTTGCCGTAGGTGTAGCACTTGAAGTTGTACTCCGTCCGCTTCATCGTGCTGGCTCTGTGCAGCACCAGCGGCTTGCCGCAATCCGCACAGAACACCAGTCCGGAGAAGATGTTCGGCTCGTCCATGTGCTTGGGGACACGCTTTTTGTGCTGACGCACCTCCTGCACGATGTCCCACTGCTCCTGTGTGACAAGGGCTTCGTGGGTGTTCTTCACCACGAACCGCTCACTTTCAGGGCGCTCCACACGCTGCTTGTTTTTGTAGGAGATCGTAGTGGTGCGAAGCCCAACCGAGTGTCCGAGGTAGACCTCATTGTTCAGAATGCTGGTGACGCTGTTGGAAGACCACAGGCAGGGTCTGGTGGTGTCCAGTCCTCGATGGCTTTTCCCGGTCTTGCGGTAGTAGGCGTTGGACGGGTTCACCACCTGCTCCTTGGTGAGGATGGTGGCGATCCGCTTGGGGCCGTTTCCAGCGGCGCAGAGGGAGAAGATGCGCTTCACCACAGGTGCGGTGTCCTCGTCCGGAACCAGCGTGTTGGCGTCACCATCACTTTTCCGATAGCCGTAGGGCGGTCTGCCGCCCAGCCGCTCTCCCTGCTCCGCTTTCATTTTCATGACCGCGCGGACCTTGCGGCTGGTATCCTTGGCGTGAAGCTCGTTGGCCCAGTTGCGGATGGGGTTGAAGTCATTGCTGCTCTCCACCGTGGAATCCACGCCATCGTTGACAGCGATGAAGCGGACATTCTTCTGGGGAAAATATATCTCCATGTAGTAGCCCACCTGAAGGTATTCTCGCCCCAAGCGGGAGGCGTCCTTTACGATGAGGTTCGCCACCTGTCCTGCTTCGATCATCTCCACGATCTTTTTCCATGAAGGCCGCTCGAAGTTCGTACCAGAGTAGCCGTCATCCGCAAGGAAGATGGTGTTCTCGAAGCCCTTTTCTTTTGCGTATTTCTCCAGCAGGGTACGCTGATGCTGAATGCTGTTGGACTCTCCGGCCCGTTCGTCCTCCTGACTGAGCCGCCCGTAGAGTACGGTGTATTGCTGATTTTCTTGACCTGCCATAGTTACCTCCTTTTCGTTGGGGCAGGCCGGTACGGTAACAGGAAGTATACCGCACCGGCCTCCGCAAGTCTACTGAAACTTTACTGCTCATGATGCTCCCGCCCTAACTTCGTGTCGATAAGCTGCAGGAGCTTGTCCGTGGGTGTTGCCGATGCGCCGCCGGGGAATACGGAGGTCACAAGGAAGCACTTCCCACCGACCAGCATCGCCCGTTGACGGGTGAGGTCATCGCCCTCCCATTTGGCTGTGCTGTCACGGAACAACGTTTCCACGCCGCCGTCCTCGGAGCGGCGCAGGATGACCTGCTCCGGCCGGTAGGCGCCGAGGATGCCCGTGTCACGATAAATTTCCCAATCCTGTTTCATTACAATCCTCCCATCGTTTGCTCATGCTGTTGCTTTTTCTGTTCTTCCCGCATGGCCTGTTCATCCAATTTTTCCTTCACCGCCAGAGCCGCGCCTGCGGCGAAGCCGAGCACAGCACCGAAGCTTTCGGCGGCGATCTTCGCCTCCATGCGCCGCCGCTTTTCCTCGGCGTCCTCATCCTCATCCATCAATGTCCCCACAGCGGTCAGCCCGGCCACGGCGGGGATCAGAGGAACAGGCCGCGGATCGCCGCCGCGCCATACCACCCGGCCATCGCCGCTGCGCCGATTACCAAAAGCAGCATGATCCACTTGAGGGCCACCAGCAGGTTGAAGTCCGGGAGCCAGTCGATCCACTTGGAGGAATACTTTTCGCTCAGATTCCCAACCCGTTCCAGCAGTCTGTTCATCTCTGTCAGCGATCTCTGCATCTCCGTGAGCGACTTCTGCACCGGCGTCAGGTCGATGTACGGCTTCAGTTCTGGCAGTGCTTTCCGAATTTCCTCCAGTTCCCAGTTTATTCCGTCTGCCTGCTCCGTCAGCTTGTCCATCGCCTGCGGCAGGTCGCACTGGATCACAATGGGCTGCATTATCTGCGGCGGTGTATTTGCCAATGCGCTGTTCGGCTGATTCATCCGCTTCAATTCCTCCATCGATTTTCGCTGCTCGATGGAATTTTCTCTGGACGAGCTTTGCCCGTATTCTGAATTCATGCTCCATGACCTCCTTGCAGTACTTTTCTTCATGTAATTTGCTGTCGCGGCATCTCATGCCGTCCGGGGTTGTGTAGGTGATGTACTTGCGGCCGCTCTCCCAGCGGACGGCGTAGCCCTCGGACGCCATCAGGGAAACAAAGGCGTCCTTGTCGGCGGCGTATTTCATGCACTCGTCGATGGTGCTCATGAGCCGCAGCTTCCAGCTTTGGCCTTTCAGAGCCGTGTGATATTCCGCGCCGCTCATGCCGCGGGCTTTCTGTGTGGTCGGCTCAAAGACTGGCAGGCCCATCTCCAGACAGATCGCGTCATTGCGCCGCATCAGTTCCTGGATCTGTTCCTTCGCCATGTGCAGCTTTTTCCCAGTCTCGAAATTGACGGAGTTGATGACGCAGTGGGAGTGGATGTGCTCCCGGTCTACATGGGTGCAGACCAGCACCTCGCAGCCCTCGAAGTATTCCGCCAGCCGCCGCGCGGCTTCGTGAGCCTGCCGGGGATCGACCGCCGCGCCTTTCGGAAAGCTCTGCACCATGTGGTAGAACATCACGCCGCCGTCCTTGTGGTAGAGCAGCTTCGTGTTCAGGAAATCGTCGTAGACGCTCTGCGGCTGGCAGTTGATGCCGCTGACGAGCGGCTCACCATCCCATGCGGTTTTCTTTTCCTGCATGACGTAGAGCATCACGCCGCGCATGGCGGCGCGGGACTGTGTGCCCCGCTTGTAGTTCACAAAATGTACGATGGCCATACAGCTCACCGACCTTCCATGACAGCCCGCAGAGCGGCGCTGACCTCGGACAGTTCTTGCGCGGCCTTGTCGAGACCGATGACCTGCACCTTGCCCATGTTGGCGAGGACGGTGAGCCGGTTGATGTTGCTGCCGATGCCCTTGAGCTGGCGGAGCAGTTCCTTCTGTTCGTCGATGACGATGATCCGCTTGCCGAGACAGCAGGCGGTGACATAATCGCTCATGGACATGTGGGCTTTCGCCGCCAGCGCTTTGATTTTCTCGCGGTCGGCGGACGCCATGCGCGTGCTGAATTTGATATCTTTTTTCATAATCAATGACCTTTCTGAAATGATTTCTCTCGTCCCCTCGGAGAGCTGGGGGCTTCAAGTGGGTGTGGGCTTCTGCCCGAAAATGGGGTGTGGGGCCATGCCCCGCCCAGTGCATTTGGCAGGGCAGCGGCTTCGCCGCAGACCAGACAAATGCGATGCTGGCCACCTCCAACGGAGGTGATAAAATCTCCCGTAACAGAAACTCTCTGCGCCTATCGGGAATAACGGTTTACGCAGAAATTTTCCATCTGCGGCAGAGAAATGAAATGTTTCTTCATCCGGCTTTCAAGGGATTATTTCCCCTGCACACAGCGCTTTTTCGGCGTTCCTGCATGGGGGTGGTATCACTACCCTCGGCGTACGCTTCATGCTGTTGAAACGCTGGACGCCTGCAGGTCACGACGGCGTATTCGCCGTTTTTATGCTGCCCCGGAATTCGCCCTGTGTGGGCAGAATATCCCCGCGGCGGGTACAACGCCACCCATCCCCTAACCGCGCACACAGCGGCTCACAGGGCGAAACACGGGGCATTCTCACCGCCTGAGACATCGGCAGGGTCGATAGGGTCAACGGTTCGGGTATCCTGTGTATCGTCACTTTCGGCACGGCGCAGTTCAATGAGCCGCTTGCCGTTGCTGCGGCGCACCACGGCGGAAATGCCGATTTTGCTTAGTGCGGCAACGCTTTGCAGGATCAGACGAGACACCTTCTTGGGCGTGATGCCCTCCGTGCCAACAGGGTCGATTCTTTCTGACAACTCCGTGGGAGTGCCGATAAATTCCGCGCGATCACGCATCAGCTCAGAGAGAAGAATGGCGATCTGGCCGCCCAGAAGTTCCGGCTGCGTCCGGCTGTCCGACACCAGCTCCCACACATTTTCCGCGTTGCGCTCCAGCGTCAGCTCACGATATTCAATGTCACGCCCGATGCAGAAGAACTTTGCGGTGCTCTCACTCGTTCTTCCTTCTGAGAAGAAGATCACTTTTTTGCCGCATCGCCTCTCCACGCAAAGCCAACGGCTTTGCGCGTCTCTCCGTTCAGAACCCAGCAAAGCGGTTCTGAACGGAAAAGGAGGAGCGACGGAATGAGTGAGTTTTCGGCGCAGGCGGAAACGAAGGATATGAAGTCCGCGACGACGCAGCGTAGGTGTTGTCATAACCGGCACCGCGGATCATTTGCAGCGTGTCGATGATGACCAGCACCGTGTCGGGATGCTCTGAGAGGAACGCGCAGAGCTGTTCCTCCAGACCCTTACCCAGAATGTCGCTCTGGGTAGTGAAGTGGACGTTGGCGGGGGCGTCCTCCGTGATCTCAAACAGGCGGTTCTGGATGCGGAGGGTGGAGTCCTCCAAGCAGAGGTAGAGCGTGGTGCCCTGCTTCACACCCATGCCCCAGACGGCTTCGCCCTTCGCCACCGTGACGGCCAGCCACAGCGCCAGCCACGATTTGCCGATCTTCGGCGCGCCTGCCAGCAGGTGCAGCCCTTGCGGGAGCAGATCGTCGACCACGAAGGAGACCGGTTCGTAGGCGGTGCTTTGCAGCGTGTCCGCGTCAATGGTTTGCAGTCGGTTGATTTGAGACATAAAAAAACCTCCGGATAAAAAGATAAGGGCAGAGACCTCGCTGCAGTCGAGGCTCTAACCCTTTCACTTGATTATTCTGTATTTTTTGATAGAATGAGAATATCACCGGACAGCCGCAAAACAGATATGGGACAGGAGGGCGGGCTTTTGAAGATCGGAACGGATCAGTATAACACGTTTGACACCATGACCATGGACTGCTGGAATGACCGTTTGTACTACGAGGGAAAGGAGTTTCCAGCAGGATATTTTGCGGCGGAGATTTTGAACTTTGCCGGAGAGATCCACGATCCTCTTCTGGAGCGTATCACTGTGCTGACGGCGCTTGTGGACGATTTGAGCACAGCCGAAAAGAGCAAGCGCCATGATGTTGCAGCACAACTGAAACCGCTGCTGCATGACACGGTTTCCTGGCTGTATACTTGCCCGCCGTTTTGCTATTGCGAAAGCCAAGGTGCGTATGAGGATCTTGAACATGCTTTGAGCGAGGAGCGGCTCGATCGGGACTATGAGGAAGGGGAGGCGCATCTTCCGTACTTGGCGCTTTCCTTTTGCGAGCCGATCCTGAGAATCTTGGTGGCGATCTATAATTTTTGCCTGCTCATCCGCGCATTCGAAAAGAAATATCTGCGTCGAGCGAAGCGGCGTAATGCAGACGCCTTCGCAAAGGCGGCGCATGAGTGCTTTGACGAGGATGACAGCTTTCTGATCCTGTTGGAGCAAATGCCGTTTGGCGGGGTAGAGGAATTTTTCTCTTATCCGAGAGTTATCACAGGATTCAAATATTTTCAGGATGAGAACGATGAGGAAAAATGGAAAACCGCACAGCGCGTGATTTGCAGGCGCGCCATTGACTTCTATGTATTCGACCTGGTGAACGGATTGCACCACGGCCACGCGCCCAGCCAGTGCCAAGGCTGCGGGAGATACTTTCTGACCACCAACGGCCACATCCCAAAATACTGCGACGGCGTCGCACCGCAGGACAATCGCTATACCTGTCGGCAGTACGGCGCGATGAAGCACCAGAAGGAGCAGAACAAGCAGCACCCGGTCTACCGCCTGTTCAATACCCGAACCGACACCATCCGCAAGCATCACTGGCGGGGAAAGATCTCCGACGAACTAAGACAGGAGGCGCTTTGTCTGGCGGGGAACTACCGGGACAAGGCGCTGATGAACAATGACTACGCCGCTGACGGATATGCGCGGGATATGGAATTGGAACACATTTACGCGGAGGCGGAAAAACGGCTGAAATGAGGAAGGG
>ERZ840371.1484-NODE-1484-length-23750-cov-6.007090_pt1 | contig 23750 bp, 30 predicted proteins | sample MGYA00519937_ERZ840371 | MGnify/ENA primary metagenome ERZ840371 (study PRJEB31850, sample SAMEA3708873) | human gut metagenome | biome: human gut; feature: human-associated habitat; material: faeces | place: China | collected 2014 ... | reverse complement strand
ATTTCAAAAATGTACGAATGGAACCAATATGGCGGCACAGCAATGCCGTGAAAGCAGGTACTTTCACGGCATAATCTGCTGCTATATTGGTTTTGCGTTTTTCTCCCTCTGCAAATTCCAGACAGGCAACCCTTCCCGGCGCTGTGCCCTGCAAGGCAGCCTTTGGGCCGGCCTTGCAGCATGTTGTCACGCTTTCTTGGCACGCTCCCCGGATGACCCGGATCATGGCGCTGCTTCACCAAAAGCGGTACGGCAGAGGACGCTATTCAGTTGTCGCGAGAGGAAGTATATCTCCTCTCAATTACAATGGATAGCGTCGAAGTATGGGAATGGGACGAGGAAAATAAAAAATATTTTTGTAGTGAGCAAATGGGGCAGTGATTTCAGAGAATCTTTATTATTGAACGAATTGAGCGATTTTGTTTTAAATGGAATATGTGGTTGATTTGCTTCACTAAGTGAAGCTGAAATAAGTATTCAGTGTGGGGCAGAATTGCAATCAATGATGAAGATGTGAATCTGTACTACATTGCAGAAGCTGCGATATCACGGATATCAGAAATGTGCTATGAAGTGCTTTTTGACAAATCATTTCCTGTTACGATTGAAACGTAGGGGGATATATGCTACACTAAAATAATACTCAAATACTTGCATTTATGTTATCGCTGGGAAGGAAATGGCTTATGCATATTGACCAGTTGACCTTGAAAAACTTCCGGAACTTTGAGAGTGTATATATTCCGCTGAATTCTAAAATGAATATTGTGATTGGCAATAACGGAAGCGGCAAAAGTTCTCTGCTCATGGGTGCATTAACTGCTGCTAGCGCCTTCTTTCTTGGAATTGACTACGCTTCTCCACGTAGCATCAAAACGGATGATGTTCGGCATGTAGCACATGAAGTTAAAAAAGTATATCAACAGGTGGCAGTCTATCCGGTCGAAGTTTCCTGTGAGGGCGTCGTTAATGGGGTTACCTGCAAGTGGTCGCGCTCTTTGAGTGGTCCTAAGTCTAATACGACTTATGGTGGAGCATTCGATTTGCGAAATATTGCATCTTCCTTGCAAAAAAGCACATCAAGCGAATATTCAGAGGATGTACTTCCGCTTATTGCTTATTATGGCACTGGTCGATTGTGGGCACAAAAGCAAGCAAAGAAAAAGGGTAAACAAAAGCTGAGGTCTCGTTTTGAAGGCTATCGAGATTGCATTGCTGAGCAGGCAACAGACAAACAGCTTCTGGAATGGTTCAGTGAGACCACACTTCTCGTTAGCCAAGAAGGGCCTATCCCGCAGATGACTGCGGTTCAGCAAGCATTGGAACGGTGCTTTGCGGATTTGATTGATCATGATGAAACACAGAGGGTAAAGGTTGAATATCGCCAGCGCTATAGGACGGTTGTTGTCGAATACACGAATCGTTCTGGTGAACACGAACTTCATCCCATGTACGAGATGAGTGATGGCTATCGCTCAGTTCTAAGCATGGTGGCAGATATTGCGCACAGAATGGCGGTTTTAAATCCACAACTTGACGATGCAATCCTTGAAACGCCGGGTATTATAATAATCGATGAAGTGGAATTGCACTTGCATCCAGGGTGGCGAAAGCGAATTTTGAAGGATTTGACGTCAGTTTTCCCGAATATTCAATTTATTATATCAACGTACTCTCCTGAAGTCATCACATCGTACAAAGAAGCTAATTTGATCTTACTAAAGCATGAAGGCAGTGCCACGCAGATTGAGTCAGCGTATGGGAAAGATGTAAATACTGTTTTTCGGAGTATTCTGCTAGTAAGGGATCGTCCGACAGAAATCGAAGAATAGATTATCAGATGAATGATAAGGCGAAGCTGGAGTATGATCTGTTGCAGGATATTCTAAATCTATGTAGTGTTTATTATTAAAGGCGGAAGGCTATGAGTGAACGAATTACAGTAGCTAACTTAGATAAGTCATCAAAGGGAACAAAGGTATTGAGAAAAAGATGAATATTGTTGAGTATTTCGGCCCGAAGCTGGCAGAAGTAGAAAACTTAGAGAAAAAGAAAGCATTCGAAGAAAACATAACAATATCGCCGTAAAGCAAGAAGATACTAAAGCTTAAACAAAAATCTTGATTAAAATTGAACGATGAGGTATACTAAGCTTGGAGGTGTTTCAGATGAAGCTACTGCGTGTCAAGGCGAGTCACTTTAAGAATTGCCAGGATGATACGGTTATTGATTTGGTCGCTAAGTCGAAGAAGACGACTGAAGACAAGGAGTATGAGCTTCAGAAAATTACTGAAGGCTTGTATGTGTATAGCATTGGAGCGTTTGTCGGAAAAAATGCTTCCGGTAAAACAACTGCTCTGGAACTGCTGGACTGTTGCTATGATATTCTTGGCAAGTTTAGCTTAGAGAATAAGCACTATTCCTATGAGGGTATCAAGCTGGAAATCATCTTTTTTCATGAGGGATATATTTACAAATATACGACAGAATTGAAAGCTGATCCGACTTTGGCAAATCGGGCAACATTTTCTAATCAGCATATTTACAAGAAAAAGTATTATAAAACTAAACTAAGTTCATTGTATACAGAGGATTTTGTTGAGCAAAAAGATCTGGGAGAGTTACCGGAAGATACGGCAAGCACTTTTTTTGTCTTAAAGAAAAAACAGGTATCAGCGATTTTCTTCGGTAGCGACGGTATGGGAGCAGACACATACCAAATGGCATTCCGATTGCTCAAAACGTATCATATACCAGATGAAATGCTTTCTGCGATTATCTGTATTTTCGATAGTAATATTCAAAGTATTCAGATGCTTGACGAGCATAACTATCGTGTCACTATCTGCAATCAGGAAAAGTTTCTATCGGACAAAGAACTCCTATATATGTTGTCCAGCGGAACGACAAAAGGCATTATCCTTTACACATTGGTTGTAGCTTCTCTCCAACAGGGTTTCGACTTGCTTATCGATGAGGCAGAGGCGCATTTTCATAAGACACTTGTCGAAAATATGTTGAGTCTGTATATGGATAAAAAAGTGAACAGGCACGGGGCAACACTGCTGTTTTCGACACATTATTGTGAAGTTTTGGATTTGTTCAACCGACAGGATAATATCTGGGTGTGCCAGTCAAGCGATAAGATCGCTATTAAGAACATGTATGAGTCTTTTGAGGTGAGATCCGGTTTGCTTAAAAGCAAGCGTTTTTATAATAACGCTTTCCAAACGGCAGTAAACTATGATGAACTCATGAATCTGAAAAGGAAGTTGATGAAATGAAGCTGTTGATCATGTGCGAGGGACCTAACGAGCTCAAAATCATCAACATCCTGCTGGAAAATCAAAAGCTGAAATTTTCATCAGACGATTTGCTGGGATTGGTCCCGTATCATGCGCGTCAAATAAAGTCCTCTGCAGCAGTTAAGGCAGCATTGAACTTGTATCCAGATGAGGTACATGTACTGCGTATTGGCGATGGCCAAAATGAGAAACTGGAGATACCATCTGCATACAAAGATAAAATAACGCTGGTTGAAAAGTATTGTACAAAGCCCGAGTTGGAAATGCTGCTCATTATATCTGAAAATTTAGCAGCAGAGTACGAGAAAGTGAAATCCAAAACAAAGCCGAAGACTTTTGCAAAAGCGAATATTCGATGTGGAAGAAGAAGATACGATAATAGTACAGCCTTCTATGAAGAGTACTTTGGACCGGATTGCGAAAAGTTGGTTAATGCTATAAAAGCTTATAGGCACCACAATGGTTCCCACACGAAAGATGAACACTACTTAGCGGAGCTTTTAAAGTGAACATTCCTGTAATCTGTAAAAATTGCAAATTGAAATAGAAAGAACCTCTCAGTAAGCTAAGGCTATATCTTAGCAGATGATAATAGCCACAGCGAACAAGAGGTTTCAAAAGAATTATTATACTCAAATCACATGCAGAGTCGATAGATTCTGAGCTGTTATCACCTTCGGGATTCCGTGAAGACTTGCTTGAAGCGGGACTTGTAGGAGTAGATATCACAATTGAAGAATTCTCACTGGCAGACTCCTGGGAAAATATATATCCCAAATTGTCTATTCAGGACAGAATTGCGCTGGCCATAGCAAAGCAGCGGAATATTGTACTTTTGCCTGGAGATATGGCACTTCGGAAAGCTGCCACAAAAGAGGGCGTATCAATCATGGGAACATTAGGCGTTCTGGGCCGACTCTATTCTGTACGAAAAAGTACGGAATGAAAAAATCGCTCCGGATTTTTCTTTGGATTCAAGATGCTCAAAAGCAGAGCTTTATGATGCAAACGCAACTTGGCTTAAATGCTTGCAATCTCCAAGCATCTGGATGTTCTATGCTCCAATTATTATTATCGGGGTGATAATTGTATCGTTGAAATTTGCGGGGGTTATATAATATGGCAAAGAGACAAGTCTTTTTTAGTTTTCATTATGCTAACCCAACACTGACTGCCAAGCGGGAATACTACGGCATTGGCGAAGTGATGATTGCCTTTGGAATCAAGTTTTCGATTGACAGCGGATGCCGTGGCGATGTCCTGTTTGAAGCCAAGACACCGGAACTTGCCAGACACTATGAGAAAGATTTCCACGCCCGCCAGGTGGCGACGCTGAACAGCGGCGGCCCGCAGCGCTATATGCTGGCCGATGAAAACGCATGGAATCTCTTTGAAAAATTTCTTGCAGAGGAGGAACCGTAATGGAAAAGATGCTGGATGAACGCTATAAAATCGATGAACTGGCCGATGCGGCAGGTGGATATTTTGCGATGCCGTCGGCGGACGAGCTTGCCTACACCGAACTTCTGTTTGACGTCTGCGACCAATTTGGAATCCATTACTATTCTGCCGATAAGAAAGCGCGCGCATTTGTTGAAGAAGTGACACGCGTGACGTGGGCAAAGCAACAAGAAGAAAAGACCGGGGTACAACAGAGTATCCGCCCTGCATTTACCGCGTAAAAGAGAATATGTATATGCCAGCCGGAAGGAATTTACTTCCGGCTGGTTTCTTTTTAGAGGCGTACTATAATGGAATATTGCTACTATTTTATCGCGTGCAATAGTATCTTTCCATGCACAGGAAGTCAAGTGAGTTGACTGAAAAGTAAAGTCCTTACCTTGCCGAAAGGCGGGGAAATTATGCAGGAGGACTTTTACTATGAATATTGACTATGAAGCAATCGGGCGAAGGATTCGTACTCGATGAATCCAAAAGGCAATGACACGGGAACAGCTGGCGGCACTTATCGAGCGGGAACCGGCTTACCTCAGCCGCATAGAGCACGGCAACCAAAAGCCAAGTCTGGATACATTGCTGCGGAAATATTCTGCAGCAATGTCGGATGTGAACATGGTAGCAGTACAGAACATGATACCTTCGGCAAAAAGGTTATTGACGAGAAGAAACAAGGCGGCTATAATACAAACCAACAACAAATTTTGCAGGAGGCGGCTTATGAACATTGACTGGAATGCAAAAGGGTACCAGAAAGACTTTGCCTTTGTGCCGAAATACGGCGAGGCGATGCTGGATCTGATCGATGCAGCGCCGGGGGCGTTGGCGGTGGACTTGGGCTGCGGCAACGGCGGGCTGACCGGTAAGCTGATCGAACGCGGCTATCGGGTCGTCGGTGTGGATGCTTCCGCGCCTATGCTGGCGCTTGCCAAAGAGCGCTACCCCGATACAACATTTTTACAGGCGGATGCCTGTACGTTCCAACTGCCGGAGCAGGCAGATGTCATCTTCAGCAACGCGGTACTGCACTGGATCGATGCGGCAAAACAGAACGAGCTGATCGCCAACATTGCGTCTCAGCTCAAGCCCGGCGGGCAGCTGGTCTGTGAGTTCGGCGGCAAGGGTTGTGCCGAGACTGTCCATGCGGCGCTGGAAAAAATCTTTGCGGCCCATGGGCTGACCTACCGCCGCACCTTCTATTTCCCCACGGTGGGGGAGTACGCGCCTATGCTAGAACGCCATGGCTTGCAGGTGCGTGTGGCGTTGCTGTTCGACCGCCCCACGCCCCAACAGACGGAGGACGGTCTGGCGGACTGGATACGCATGTTTGATAAAGCGCCGTTTGCAGGCGTGTCCGAAGAACTGCAGGAGACCATCATCCGTGAGGCTGTGGAGACACTGCGCCCGGTGCTGTATCACGATGGCTGCTGGTATGTGGACTATGTGCGCATCCGCATCAAGGCAGTCAAGGAGGAAAAGTAAATGGCTTTTAGTATCCCTTGGCTGGAGACGGTCAGCAAGAAAGAGCGCCAGCGGCGCGAGGAAAAGGCCCAGAAGCTGATGTTCCCCTTTGGGGACGAGCAGCGCACGGCAGAACTGGCCGTGCTGCGGGCACTTATCCAGACGAAGGCGCGGGACGCGGATCTATTGTACCAGCTGTTCCAAGCGAAGGACTGTCTGCGGCCTATGCAGGACGAAATGCCCGAAGAGCAGCAGGAGCGGCTGGCCGCATGGCTGACAAGCCAGCTGGCCCGCAGCTTTAAACCGGCAGAACGCGCAGTGTTTGCGGCACTGGCGGAACTTGAACGGCCCATGCAGTCGATGGCAGATATGCCTGATGCCGACGCTGTGGCCCGGCAGGCCGAGCAGACAGCGCAAGAATTGCACGCTTACCTAAAATAATACGAAAAGGCAGCGGCCCCGGATTTCGTCAGAAATCCGGGGCCGCTGCCTTTTTTGGAAGATGAGACTTGGAGCAAGTCGGGAATGGCGGAAATCAGAACTCGTAGTCAAAGACGGTCTTGTCGTAGGAGACTTCGTTCATGAAGGCGCGGACCTTCTGGTGCTCAGGGTGATCGATGTAGGTGTTCAGATCCTCCAGGGAATCGAAAACAGAGTCGATGCAGACGTGAAAGACATCGCCCTCGTTGACATTGAAGCCAACCGTGGCGGATTTGATTTGCGGGATGATGGTCTGCAGGTACTCGGTCTTTTTGCGGAACGCCTCCACCGTGGCGCGACGGTCGGAATCTGTACCATCTTTATTGATTTTCCAGAATACAATGTGCTTGATCATAAGAAAAAACTCCTTTTCTTTTTTGGAGCAATTTGTAGTACATCAGTGTGACGATTACTTGATACACTTTAATTTGTAGAACAAATCTATCTTCGAAAAGAGTATAGCTATATTAGGGTGTAAAGTCAACCACTCCGGCGGAGATTCGGCAAAATGTACAATTACACTGAAATGTTTTGCTACAAAACGCAGAATGCAATGAAAGTGCACAAAAACCCGTTGACAAAAATGAAGCAGATTGGTATAGTAAACTTGTAGAACAACTTCGGCAAACAAAAAGCTGTGCTACAAATTTACCGTTTGACGTAGAAGGGAGGCTGCACTACAATAAGAAGAAAACCCTTGGAGGTCTAAAATATGGCAGCAGCACTTGTAGAACAAACTTACGATGCGCTCATGCAGATGATTATGGACGGTAACTACAAGCCGGGTGACCGGCTCCCGTCGGAGATGATCCTTTGCAACAACTTGCAGGTCAGCCGCAACACACTGCGCGCGGCGCTGAACAAGCTGAATGTACTGGGGTTTACCGAGACTCGGCAAGGCGGCGGTACCTACATGCGGGCGGTGGACAGTTCGGTATACCTGAATTTCTTTGTCCCGGCAACGCTTACCTCCAGTATGGACTTGCTGGAGATCATGCAGTTCCGCAAAGGCATCGAGGTCGAGGCCGCACGTCTGGCAGCAGAGAATGCAACGGAGGAAGATATTGTCCTGCTGCGGGAACTGTTTGAACAGTGCACAGAGGGCAGAAAGAATATGCGCACCTTTGCCAGCCGCAACACAGACTTCCACTTCGAGATCGCCAAAACATCCCACAATGTACTGTATATCAAGATGATGGAGATTGTCTCCCGGATGATCCTGCCGGTCATGCAGGACTTCCTGGACGCACAGGGGGCTGACATTGACAGCACCTTCTATCATGGCATGGTATTACAGTGTGTGATCAACCACAAACCCGAAGAGGCCGCTTTCTTCATGAACCGCCACATGACCCTGATCATCGAACGTGTAGAAAAGTACGTACAGAAGAAAAAGCTGGAGAAAAACGGAGAAACTTAACCAAAGAGAAAGGAAGAAAAGCACTATGAAAAAGTTGATTAGCCTTGCACTGGCCGGCGGTATGGTTCTGAGCCTGGCCGCCTGCGGTTCCTCTGCTTCCACTGCTGCCTCTACGGTAACCGAGAGCACCTCCACTGCGGAGAGCACCGCCGAGAGCACTGCCTCCGAGGGCAAGCAGCTGAAGATCGCTTTCTTTATGTATGAGAACTCCAACACCTTTACCACCTACATCCGTAAAGGTCTTGAGAACTATGGCGCAGAGAACAACGTCGTTGTTGATTCCTTCGACGGCAAGAGCGACCAGTCCACCCAGACCGACGCCATCACCACCACGCTGGCCAAGGGCGGCTATGATCTGATCGTCGTCAACCCCGTTGACTCCGGTGCAGGCGAGACGATCAACAATCTCTGTCGCCAGTATGATATCCCCGTCATCTACGCGGACCGCGCACCCGACCTGGTCGGCGGCATCCTAGACGACTACGAGCAGGCTTACTACGTTGGCCTGGACTGGTCTGACCCCGGTGCTGTGCAGGCCCAGATGGTCTACGACGCTTGGACCGCTGATTCCTCCAAGCTGGATAAGAACGGCGACGGCGTGCTGCAGTACGTGCTGCTGCAGGGCAACGTTGCACAGCAGAACGCTATCTACCGCACCGCGGCCATCAACGAGTTATTTGAGGGCTGGGCTGCTGACGGCACTATGAAGACCGAGCAGCTGGACATCCAGGACGGCAACTGGAGCTCTGACAAGGGCAAGGACGTCATGGACGCCTGGAACGTTAAGTTCGGTGATGAGATCGAAGCTGTCCTGTGCAACAACGATACCATGGCTATGGGCGCTATTGAGTCCCTGAAGACCGCCGGTGCGTTTGACGCCGGCAACGGTCCTATTGTGTACGGCATCAACGGTATCCCCGATGTTTGGGAAATGATCGAGGACGGCTACATGGCTGGCACCGTTCTGACCTCTCCCTATCGCGAGGCTAAGATCATCATTGACATGGCGAAGAACATTACCGACGGCAAGGATGCACTGGACGGCACCGACTACAAGTGGGGCGAGTTCGGCAAGGATGTCCGCGTTGATGACGTTGCTATCACTAAGGAGACCCTGAAGATCGCGCAGGACGACTACGCAGCCTGCATGTGATCCTGACGGCACAACCGTCTGACTGAAATTTCATAGAGCGCAAAGTGGAGCGGCACACGCTGGGCTGCTTTGCGCTCTTTTTGTACCCAAAAAACGGGGCACCCCCCAAAATTCGGAATGAAAAAGACCCAAAAGGGAGCAGAAAAATGAGTACGACACAACAGGAACAGACCAGAGCAGCGGCTCCGCAGGAATACCTGTTGGAAATGCGCGGCATTACCAAAGCATTTGCCGGTGTGCAGGCGCTCAAAGGGGTGGATTTCTATGTACGCCCCGGCACAGTCCATGCACTGATGGGCGAGAACGGTGCCGGTAAGTCTACTCTGATGAAATGCTTGTTCGGCATTTACCACAAGGATGAGGGTACCATCAAGCTGCGCGGGCAGGAGGTCAATTTCCAGTCTCCGCACGAGGCACTGCTTAACGGCATCTCGATGGTCCACCAGGAATTGGAACAGGTCCCGGAGCGCAGCGTGATGGAAAATGTCTGGCTGGGGCGCTTTCCCAAAAAGTTTGGCCTGATCGACACCGCTAAGATGGTAAAAGACACCGAGGCTGTGCTGGCAACCCTGGGCGGCGAGGTCAAGATCGACCCCCGCGCCCGGCTTTCCAGCCTGACGGTCTCCAAGCGCCAGATGGTGGACATCGCGAAGGCAGTCTCCTACAACTGCGATATCATCGCGCTGGACGAGCCGACTTCCTCTTTGAATGAGAAAGAAGTCGATATCCTGATGGAGATCATTGACGGGCTGCGCAGGCAGGGGAAAGGCATCATCTACATTTCCCATAAGATGGAGGAAATCTTCCGCATTGCGGATGATATCACCGTCATGCGCGACGGTGCGCTCATCAAGACGATGCGCGCCGCAGAAACGAATGTGGATGAAGTCATCCGCCTGATGGTCGGCCGTGAACTGACCGACCGTTTCCCGCCGAAGCAGGGAACCATCGGCAAAGAAATTCTGGTCGTGAAGGACTTGAATGACCTGGGCCACCACATCCATGATATTTCCTTCGACCTGCATGAAGGCGAGGTCCTGGGCATTGCGGGCCTGCTGGGCGCGGGCCGTACCGAGCTGCTGGAAACGCTGTTCGGCGCACGCACCCGCGAGAGCGGCACCGTGACGCTGAAAGGCAAGGAGATCCGCAACAAAAGCACGGCGGAAGCCATCAAGAACGGCTTTGCCCTGTGTACCGAGGAACGCCGCTTCAACGGTATTTTCCCTGATTTGGGTCTGGACTTCAATACGGCGATCGCAGGGATCGGCAACTACACGAACAAGGTCGGCTGGCTGTCCACCAAGAAAATGACCGAGGACACCCAGAAGATGATCGACGCCATGCACACCAAGACGCCGAGCACCAAGACAAAGATCCGCCACTTGTCCGGCGGCAACCAGCAGAAGGTCATTCTGGGCCGCTGGCTGCTGCTGAACCCGGATATCTTCCTGCTGGATGACCCGACCCGTGGTATCGACGTCGGTGCCAAGTACGAAATTTATCAGCTCATCTTTGACCTTGCCAAGCAGAACAAGGGCGTTATCATCTGCTCCTCCGAAATGCCGGAGCTGCTGGGCATCTGTGACCGCGTACTGGTATTGAGCAGCGGCCATCTGACCGGAGAGTATGATCTGGTCCATGACCGTGAACACGCCACCCAGGAAAATATCATGGTGGATGCCACCAAGTTCGTCTGATTTTAGGGGGGAAACTTCAATGCTGAAATCCAAAAAAATTGTGGATTGGCTCTACGACTATTCGCTGTATTTTATCATTGGCGCACTGCTGCTGGTCATTATTGCAATCGAGCCTTCCTTTGTCCGCGTTTCTAACTTTACCACTATCCTGACCCAGTCCGCGACCAAGGTCATCTACGCCTGCGGCATTGCCGGTATCATTGTGCTGGGCGGCACGGACCTGGCTCTTGGTCGTGAAGTCGGCCTGGCCGCCGTTGTGGCTGCTTCGCTTTTACAGGCAGTCGATTACTCCCAGCGCGTTTTCAGCGCTGACCAGGTTCCCGCACTGCCGCTGATCGTGCCTCTGCTGCTGGTCATGGTGCTACTGGGCATCATCTGCGCGGCCCATGGCTTCATCGTTGCCCACTGGGGCGTTGCACCCTTCGTTGCATCCCTGGGCGTGCAGCTCATCAGCTACGGCCTGTGTTTGCAGTACTTCAACACGGTCTGCAACTCCAACCCTCTGTCCGGCTTTACCAAGACCTACTCCAAGTTCTGCCAGGGCACCATCCGCATTGGCAATATCAGCCTGAGCTACCTGATGTTCTACGCTATCGCCGTTGTGGCGGTCATGTGGGTCATCTGGAACCGCACTACGCTGGGTAAGAATATGTTCGCCATCGGCGGCAATCGCGAGGCTGCCAAGGTCTGCGGTGTCAATGTCAAGCGCACCATCATCATCGTCTACATCATCGCCGGTCTGCTCTACGCTTTCGGCGGTGTGTTGGAAGCAGGCCGTACCGGTTCTGCCAACTCCACCATGGGTGCTGACTACGCCATGGACGCCATCGCGGCCTGCGTTGTGGGTGGTGTCTCCATGAAGGGCGGCACCGGTACCCTGCCCGGCGTTGTCATCGGTGTTATCATCTTCCAAATCATCAGCTACGGTCTGATCTACATTGGCGTCAGCCCTGACCTGCAGTACGTTGTCAAGGGTCTCATCATCATTGTGGCTGTCGTGCTGGATAACCAGAAATCCCTGCGCAAAGCAGCGTAAACCAATCATTTCTCTGCCTATTATATAAAGGAGTGTTAAACAATGGAAAACTTCAGCATCCCTGAGACTATGAAAGCTATGACTCTGGTCGCCTATGACAAGCTGCAGCTTGCCACCGTCCCCGTGCCGAAGCCCGGCCCCGGCGAGGTGCTGTGCCGCATCAAGAGCGTTGCCATCTGCGGCTCTGACCCCAAGATGATCCACGGCGACTACGCCTGGACAAACTGGCCGCCGTACTACCCCTTCATCATGGGCCACGAGTGGGCCGGTCAGATCGTTGCCCTGGGCGAGGGCGTCAACGACTTCAAGGTCGGCGACCACGTTGCCGGTGAAGCCCACGTTGGCTGCGGCAAGTGCGACAACTGCAAGAAGGGCCACTACACTGTCTGCCTGAACTACGGCAAGGACGGCCACGACGGTGGGCTGGATATGGGCCACCGCCACTACGGCTTCTACTGGCAGGGCGCCAACGCAGAGTACAACGTCTACAAGACTAGCGCACTGCACATCATCCCCGATAACGTCAGCTACGATGTTGCCGCTATGACCGACTGCGCCGGTGTTGCGTTCCACGGCGTTGAGATGGCAGGCGTCACCCCCGGCGGCACCTGCGTTGTCATCGGCCCCGGCCCCATTGGTCTGTGCGCCATGCAGGAGTGCAAGGCACTGGGCGCTGCCCGCGTTATCGTCGTTGGCCGCGGCGCCAAGCTGGAAAAGGCCCGTGAACTGGGCGCGGATGTCTGCATCGACTTCGAGAAAGAGGATCCCGTCCAGCGTGTTCTGGAGCTGACCAACGGCATCGGTGCGGATGAAGTCATGGAGTGCTCCGGCGCTGCCGACTCCCCGATGAAGGCCTGCAAGATGGCCCGCAAGACCGGCAAGGTCGCACTGATTGCCACCTACCATGCAGGTGACGTTATGATTCCCGCCAACACCGTCAACTTCAACGAGCTGACGATTGTCGGCTCCAAGGCGAACCCCAACGTCTCTGAGCAGGTGCTGCACTTCTTCTCCACCGGCGCGATCCAGGGCGACAAGCTCGTCACCCACACCTTCCCGCTGGAAGACTACGAGAAGGCAGTTGACATTTTTGAGCACAAGAAGGACGGCTCCATCAAGGTCGTTATCAATCCGTAACAGCTGTTGACAAGAACGGCCCCGGCCAGGAAACCATTCCGGTGCCGGGGCTGTTTCTTTAGAATGCGTGAAGGAGGTTCCGCAATGAAAGAAACCATGCGCGCGGCGGTGCTGCGCGGTTATCACGAACCCCTGCAAATTGAGGAAAAGCCTATCCCTGTGCCCGGCCCCGGCGAGGTGCTTGTCAAAGTGCGTGCCAGCGGTCTGTGCGTGTCGGATATCCACATTCAGGACGGTAAGATCGGCACGGTACACCTGCCCTACACCCCCGGCCATGAAATGGCAGGCGTCATTGTGGCCGTGGGGAAGGGGGTAGACCCCGCCCGCATCGGCGAGCATATCTCCGCTGCCATTGATATCGTCTGCGGCGAGTGCGAGTTCTGCCGCATCGGGCGCACAAACCTGTGCCGCAGCCTGGTCCGTATCGGCTTTGAGCGGGACGGCTCCCACGAGGAATACTGCGTCATCCCGGCAAAAAACGCCTTTACAGTGGACCCCACAATCCCGTTTGAGGAGATTACCGGCATCCCGGATGCAGTGGGCTGTATGTACAACGGTCTGAAAAACCAGGCAAAACTGGGCATCGGCCAGACGCTGCTGATTCTGGGCGTCGGCGGTTTGGGCATGAACGCTATCCAGATCGCCAAGCTGATGGGCGCAACGGTTTACGCCACCAGCCGCAAGGCAGACAAGCTGGAAGTGGCAAAACAGATGGGCGCGGACGCAGTCATAGATACTTCCTGCGAGGATCTGCGCACCCGCGTGGCTGAACTGACGAACGGGCGCGGTGTGGATGTGGTACTGGACAACATCGGCCTGGAATGGTCCATCAATGAGGGCGTCTACATGGTGCGGCCCGGCGGCAAAGTGCTGGTCTGTGGCTATATCAGCGAGGATTTCAAGGTCAACTATCAGGAAGTTATGAAATTTGAAAAGGAGATTCTGGGGATGCGCGGCATGACCCGGCAGGATATGGCCGAGGTCGTGGAGTTGGTGAACCAGCGTAAGATCGTTCCCTACGTCTACAAGACAGTCCCATTTGAACAGATCAATGAAGCATTGGGACTGCTGCGCGACGGCAAAACAAAAGGCCGCGTCGTGCTGCTGTTCCCCGAAGATTGAACACAACGAGAGGAGAAAGTTAAAATGAGAGATATCGTAATGGTCGTTGGCAGCGGCATGATGGGCAGCGGCATCGGTGCTATGAGCGCCCTGGCCGGCAACAAGACTGTGCTGGTGGATACCAGCGCCGAACGCGCCGAGAATGGCCGCAAGAAGGCCATTGAGTGCATCCGCCTGCGCGAGGAGAACGAGTTGAATACCCACGAGGAGGCCGAGAAGGCTATTGAGCTGCTCTCCACCAGCGACGATAGTATCAAGACAGCGGAGAACGCCCGCCTGGTCATTGAGGCCATCATTGAGAATGTCGAGGCCAAGCAGAACCTATTTGCCCAGCTGGATGCCGTGCTGCCCGTGGAAGTGCCCATCTGCTCCAACACGAGCGGTCTGCGCATCACCGATATCAGCGCCAAGTGCGTCCACCCGGAGCGCACCGTCACCACCCACTTCTGGCTGCCCGCCCACCTGGTTCCGCTGGTGGAAGTCGTCATGGGCGACAAGACAGACGAGGCCGTCGCCGTGGCAGTCCGCGACGAACTGCGCAAGTGGAAGAAAGCCCCGGTGCTTGTCAAGCGCGACCTGCCCGGCCAGCTGGCAAACCGTGTATTCCAGGCCATCATCCGTGAGTCTATCGATATCGTTGCCTCCGGCCTTGCCAGCGCCGAGGATGTGGACACCGCCATCAGCTGCGGCATGGCAATGCGTTTCCCGGTCTGGGGCCCGCTGAAGCATCTGGACGCCATCGGTCTGAACCTGGGTCTCTCCGTGCAGGAGACCGTGCTGCCCAGCATCTGCGCCGACAAGGCCGCCAGCCCCTACATCAAGGAACTGGTGGAGAAGGGCGACCTGGGTGCCAAGACCGGCAAGGGCTTCTATGATTGGTCGACCCGCAGCATTGAGGACGACATGAAGAAGCGCGACGCCTTTATCATCGAGGCTGTCAAGGCCGTTGAGCGTGTGGAAAAGAAGTAAAAGGGTGGCAGCTATGAAACAGTTTTTCTGCCTTGGCACCTACACCGAGCCAATTCTGTTCGGCACTGGTGAGGTTTTCCAGGGAAAGGGCAAGGGTGTTTCGATTTGGAGCTTTGAGGATGGCAAGATCGAGACGCTGACGACGCTGCCCGTGCGCAACCCGTCGTTTGTGGCAATCGACGAGGAACAGCGCAAAATTTACGCAGTCAACGAAATGAAGGAGTACGGCGGTGCGTTCGGCGGTGGCCTGACCCAGATTGGCTACGAGCCGGATGGTACGATGCAGATCGAAGCAGATTTCAATACCGCCGGTACCGACCCCTGTCATGTGGAGATTGCCCCCAACGGTGCGTTCGTGTCGGTGGCAAACTTTGCCAGCGGTGCGGTCACAATTTTCCCACGCGACACACAGGGCAACCTGCGGGCCGATAAAACGGTCTTTCAGCATGAGGGCAACAGCGTACACCCCACCCGCCAGAAGGGCCCCCACGCCCACAGCAGCATTTTTGCGCCGGACTGCCCGCTGATGTTCGTGCCAGACTTGGGCATGGATAAGGTTGTGGCCTACCGCTACGAGGGTGCAGAAGTACATACTGATGAGGTGGCGACGATCACGGTCGAACGCGGATGCGGCCCGCGCTACGGTGAGTTTGCCCCGAACGGCAAGGACTTCTACCTTATCAACGAGATTGGTTCCCGCGTAATGCACTATCGTTACAATGCGGGCAAAATGACTCTGTGTGAGGAGACCTCCACACTGCCCTATGGCTTCACGGGGGAGAACATCTGCTCCGACCTGCATATCACGGCGGACGGCAAGTTCCTGTATGCTTCCAATCGCGGCCATGACAGCATCACGGCCTACCACATTCTGGAGGACGGCAGCCTTGCCTGGATCGAGTGCCGGTCCAGCGGTGGCAAAACGCCCCGCAACTTTGCGCTGGATCGCACAGGCAGCTACCTGTTGGCTGAGAACCAGGACAGCGACAACATCACGGTGTTTGCCATCGGCGATGATGGCCGCCTGACAAAACAAGAGAGCTATGCGTTCGGATCGCCGGTCTGTATCCGTTTCTTCAAAAAGACCGCGTTTTGAGCGAAAGTGAGGAGCACTATGTTTACCATCGTAAAACGGAGAGAATTAAACCCCACCGTAACCGAACTTTGCATCCATGCGCCGCTCATTGCCAAGAAGGCAAAGGCCGGCCAGTTTATCATTGTTCGCGCAAAGGAGGACTCCGAGCGCATCCCCCTGACCATCGCCGGATTTGACCGCGAAGCCGGCACTGTTTCCATCATTTTCCAGGTCGTCGGCGCAGGTACCATGCAGCTCAACTCCCTCAAAGAGGGCGAAGCCGTGCATGACTTTGTGGGACCCTTGGGCAAGGCCACCGAGATCGAGGGTCTGAAAAACGTCTGCGTCGTCGGCGGCGGCGTGGGCTGCGCCATTGCGCTGCCCATTGCCCAGGCACTGCACGAGCAGGGCACCAAGGTCACCGGCATCGTCGGTTTCCGCAACAAGGATCTGGTCATTCTCGAGGACGAGTTCCGCGCCTGCTGCGATGAGTTTATCATCATGACCGACGACGGCTCCTACGGCGAGAAGGGCGTTGTCACCGCGCCGCTGGAGCAGCGCATTGTGGACGGCGCAAACTTTGACGAGGTCATTACCATAGGACCCCTGATCATGATGAAATTTGTCGTCAAGACGACGAAGCCCCACAACGTCAAGACTGTTGTGTCGATGAACCCCATCATGGTCGACGGCACCGGTATGTGCGGTGGCTGCCGCCTGACCGTGGGCGGGCAGACGAAGTTTGCCTGCGTGGACGGTCCCGATTTTGACGGCTTTGAGGTCGATTTTGACGAGGCTATGCACCGCGGCACGATGTACAAGCCCTTTGAGGCCCACGCCCGCGAGGCCGAGTGCAATTTGCTGAAGCAGGAGGTGCAGTAATTATGCCGAACATGGACCCGAAAAAGTGCCCCATGCCCAGCCAGGAGCCGAACGTCCGCAACAAAAACTTTAAAGAGGTCGCCCTTGGCTACACCGAGGAGATGGCCGTGAACGAGGCCAAGCGCTGCCTGCAGTGCAAGAATCACCCCTGCCGCAGCGGCTGCCCCGTTGAAATTGATATTCCAGGCTTCATCAAGCACGTCGCCGAGGGCGACTTTGAGGCCGCCTACAACGTGATTGCCCAGTCCAGCGCGCTGCCCGCCGTCTGCGGCCGTGTCTGCCCGCAGGAGCACCAGTGCGAAGGCAAGTGCGTCCGCGGCATCAAGGGCGAGGCCGTCGGCATTGGCCGCTTGGAGCGCTTTGTCGCCGATTGGTACCGCAACAACGTACATACCAAGCCCACCGCCCCCGCGCCCAATGGCCACAAGGTCGCTGTTATCGGCGCAGGCCCGTCCGGCCTGACCGTCGCGGGCGATCTGGCCAAGCTCGGCTACAAGGTCACCGTCTACGAAGCCCTGCACGTTGCGGGCGGCGTGTTGATGTACGGCATCCCCGAGTTCCGTCTGCCCAAGGACATCGTCCAGCACGAGGTCGAGGGCCTGAAGGAGCTGGGCGTTGACATCGAGACGAACATGGTCATCGGTAAAGTCCTGACCATCGACGAGCTGATGAACGACTACGGCTTTGAGGCCGTCTATGTCGCGTCCGGTGCCGGTCTGCCCCGCTTTATGGGCATCCCCGGCGAGAGCCTGAACGGCGTCTACTCCGCCAACGAGTACCTGACCCGCGTCAATTTGATGAAGGCGTACAAGGAGGATTCCCGCACGCCCATCATGAAGAGCAAGTCTGTCGCCGTTGTCGGCGGCGGCAACGTCGCCATGGACGCTGCCCGCTGCGCCAAGCGTCTGGGTGCCGAGAATGTGTATATCGTCTACCGCCGCGGCATGGCCGAGCTGCCTGCCCGTAAGGAGGAGGTCGAGCACGCCGAGGAGGAGGGCATCGTCTTTAAGACGCTGACGAACCCGACGGAAGTGCTGGGCGACGAGAACGGCTGGGTCAAGGGTATGACCTGCGTCGAAATGGAACTGGGTGAGCCGGACGCGTCCGGACGCCGCCGCCCCATCGTCAAGGAGGGCAGCGAGTTCGTTCTGAACGTTGATACGATGATCATGGCATTGGGTACCAGCCCGAACCCGCTGATCCGCTCCACCACGCCGGGTCTGGACGCCGACAAGTACGGCTGCCTGATCACGAACGGTCCCGACGGCCTGACGAGCCGCCCGATGGTCTACGCCGGTGGCGACGCTGTCACCGGTGCTGCCACGGTCATTCTGGCCATGGGTGCCGGTAAAGAGGCTGCCCGCGCGATTGACGCGGCCATCAAGGCGAAGGAACAGTAACAGTAAAAACTTCCCCTGCACTTTCCAACAAGCAGCAGGGGAAGTTTTTTCATGGAGAAAAGAAATGGAACAAAAACATATGTCGGGAAAAGCGGCCCTGAAAATCGTGGTCGGCTCCATTCTGGCGGCCTATGGCCTTACATTGGCGGTATATGCAGGTTTTGGTGGCGCAACGCTGGCTATCTTTTGGCAGGGTGTGGCAAACCTGACAGGGCTTACGATTGGCGGCGCGTCGCTTGCGGTAGCGGTGGTCATGCTCGCGTTTGTGTTCTTCTATGACCGCCGTCAAATCCATATCGGTACAGTGATTTATCAGCTGTTTTACAGTGGCTTTGTAGAAATTTTTAGCCGATTACACGTATACAGCCAGAGCCGAATCCTCAACTTTATCATTATGTGTGCGGGAATTGTTGTGTTTTCATTTGGTACGGGGCTCTATTCGTCTGCAAATCTGGGGCGTGGCTCCTACGAAGCCATGACATTTGCGCTGGCAGAGAAGAACGGCTGGCCGGTGAAATACGTCCGCATGGTGCTGGATGTGCTTATGGTTGTGCTTGGTGTGCTTTGCGGCGGACGTTTTGGTGTGTGTACGATTGCCACAATTATAATAGCAGGGCCTATCATCCAGTGGACGGTGCAAAAGTTTTGAAAGGTAAAATATTTGTGTCATACCCAGTCTCTTTCCCATAAAATGATGTAGTAATGGTGTAGTACACGGCACGCTGCAAAAACCAGCCAATAAAATCCCACGCACCCCCATGCACCTTTGTGCAGAATACCCACAGATTCCTTGCAAAGTGAAACAAAATAGTGTATTTCGTTTCAAATAAAAAATGTGGTTGATTTGCTTCGCTATCAAAGATATAATTACGGTAGAGTGTGATTTAAAGACAGATATTAAGATCCAATATGATGTTCGCTTTGATGCGATTGTGCCGACAGCAGTGCATGATGCGGCTTCGCAATATGTGATTCGTCTTATTATCAATGTGGAAGCACAGACTGCGCTCAATCCGGGATATCCGCTGACGAAACGTGCAATCTATTATTGCAGTAGAATGATTTCTACCCAGCACGGGTCGATATTCAAAAAGTCGGAGTACGGAAAAATCCGAAAAGTGTATTCTATATGGGTATGCACAAAGCCGTCTGACAAATTTCAAAATACGCTCACACGGTATTCAATTCGTCCAGAACAGTTGATTGGAAATGCAACTGAGAAATCAGAAAACTATGATCTAATGAGCGTGGTAACGATTTGTCTGGGAAAACCTGATTCTGAAAACTATACAGGCACTCTAAAAATTTTGGATGTGCTGCTTTCTTCGTCAAGAGCAGCTACGGAGAAAAAGAAAATTCTCGAAGAAGAGTTTGGCGTTGCAATGAGCGAAGAACTGGAAAGAGAGGTGCTTATTATGTGCAATCTTAGTCAAGGTGTTAAGGCCGAGGGAAGAGAAGAAGGCCGGAGAGAGGGCATTAGTATTGGGGAGATAGGAATGCTTGTGCAGCTCGTCCGAGAGGGAGATTTGAAGCCAGAGCGCGCTGCAGAAAAAGCCAATATGACAGTCGAACAGTTTAAGAAGATAATGGAAAATACCCCGTTGCAGGCTGTATAAAACGTAGAGATAAAAAGCCCCACAAAACTCAATTTGGTTCAAAAGTGATTGAGTTCTTGTGGGGCTTATATATAACTGGATAAAAATAATATCGAGGAGCATGGAATGAATAACAGTCAGGAAATTATTTTGGCTCAAATAAGCGCAATATATGATAAACCACCATTTGTGAAAGTGAAAACGGGTCAAATGGAAATGATTTTGAAGTGTGTTGGATTAGGAAAATACTATGATGAGTATGCAAAATATCTTGAACCATACTGGTATAATCGGGGATTTCAAAATGATATTGAGTCATATAGAATTTTTGTTGGTTTGAATTCGATATTTGAGGATTTGTTAAATGCGCATAAAGGTGAAGAAATTATTTCGTTGCTAACGGAGTTGGGTAATCACATTCAAGGAAATATTTTGTGTGATGGTGGAGATTTTGTCAATGATTTTAACAGGCTGTGCCAGTTATATAATTTGATGGGCTTGCAGATAGTTTCGACAGAAATTGATGAATATTCTTCTAAGTTTGAGGTTAAGCCATATTTGAACGAAGGAAATCATATTATTCAATCTTTTGGAATGGAGCAGTGGTTAAAAAACAAATATCAGGATGTATATGCTTCCTATGAGAGTGCATTAAATTCATTTGAACGTGGTGACATGGGAGCTGCAATTGAATCATGTAGAACAGCATTGACAGGGATATTTTCTAAATATAAAGGAGTGCCTTTTCAAAATGCAAGATGGATGCTTGGAATGGCAACAATAACTGGGGATTTTACAGGAACACAGCCTGCAGATGCTTCCGAGATGACTCCAATAAAAAATGCGATTGAGGCAATGGGAAAAAGAGACATAGCAGATTTTTTTGATGAAAATTTAGAGGGGTCTTATAAAAAAACAAAGGCTATCTACAGTATATATTCTATGTTGTCAGATTACGGAACACATCGATTAGAGGGAACGGTAGAAGTGGCCAGGAACGAAGACGCACTAATGATGATTAGAATGACCACAGACATTCTTGTTTGGATTTACCAAAAGCATGGCATGAATGAATAACTTTATTGCAGCGTGTTAAAGTGGTTATGAATACACTGCTGGATATTCCAAAGGGCGCGGAGGTGATTGATGTGTGCAAAGCTGTTGAGGAAATGATGAACGAAAGCGAAGAACGAGGCGAACTCAGGATGCGCATGCAGTTTGTTCGAGATGGAGATTTGAAGCTGGAACGTGCTGCTGAAAAAGCAAAAATGACTGTCGAACAGTTTGAAAAGGTAATGGAGAATACTCCTTTGCAGGCGGTATAAGATAAACAGAATATAGAAAACAGATAAGCCCTACAAGGTTCAAATTGGTTCAAAACCGATTGAAAGTCTTGTGGGGCTTATTTTTTGCGTTTTTTCAAATTTATTTGTGAAAAAAGTTGTCCAAGACTTGACATCGGGCGGCGTTGATTGCATCAACGGCAACTGGCAATGCCTTTCTGGATGCAGGCGGTCACGATGGGGACGCAGACCAGCAGGGCGACGTACAGCAGGCTTCTCGTAAACTCATTCATATTCGGTTACTCCTTTCATTCAGTGAACCTGATTCTTCAGGCTGTTCATCCGCTTATCACCTTCGATGGCGGCGGCGGTAAAGCTGTTGTTCTTCCACCACGCAGCGACGCTGGTGGCAATGGTCAGGCCGGTGGTCACGAACTGCTCGACCTCCGAGCTTTCGATGGGCAGCAGGGGCTTCCCGGCGGTACTCGAAACCTGATTTGCCAGAGCAAACGCCAGAGCGGCCGTACGGGCCAGCGTAGCGATGGACACTTTGCTATTCGTCATAGGTCTTATCTCCTCTCACAGGTACTTATCAGCGCCAGACAGCGCTTTCCACGATGCAGGGCCGCAGATGCCGTCCGTAGTCAGCCTGTGCTGCTTCTGCGCATACACCAGCGCCTTCTCGGTTTCTGCTCCGAAGATGCCGTCGGCCTTCAGCTTCAGGAGCTTCTGGAGCATGATCGTCGCACTGCGGTTCGCGTCCCCGGTGCAGCCCCGGCGGATGGTGGGAAGCACGAACTTGTTGTAGGTCGTGCTGGGGTACTTTCCAGGCGTGGTGCAGAGCCACGTCGCTTTCGTGCCACGGGTGTCGGCGTGGACAAAGGCTCCACGGCTGTGCCAGTAGATGCCGATGCCGCCGAACCCCACGGCTTGAGCAAGGATGCCCAGTGCCACAGGGTTGATACTCCGATTCTCCGTCCTCCAGTCCGCTGCCATGCCGTAGCGGTGCTTGGAGTTCGGGCTTCCGCCCACGGCCTTGCTGGCGTTGTGCGTGATGCAGCGGTAGCCAGACGTGATCCTCAGCGGGCGGTTCACCTTGTCCCGGATGAGCTGGAGCTTTTCGGCCAGCTCCGTGTCCACCGACTGCTGTCCGCAGCCGCAGGGACACTCGAACTCGGACTTGGTAAAGTTCTTGGTGAGCGCGGTCTTATCCCCGCGCAGGAACGTAATGATGCTCAACTTACACACCTCCTAAAAGCCGATTTGGGTGAACACATAGCCGAGAAAAGCACCGATGATGGCCGTCACCACATAGCCGACGGCATTACGCCACAACTCTCCATCGCGGCTCTCCAGAGTTTCCAGCCGTTTCCCCTGCTTCTCCTGCTCCTTGACCATGCTCTCCATGCTCAGGGCCAGTTTTTCGACCGATGTGGACAATGTGCCCATCTTGCTCACGCTTTCTTCCAGCAAAGCAATTCGCCTGTCCTGTCGGGAATTTTCTTCTTTGAGCCTTTGCTTGAACTCTTCATGCTCGGCCCGCGTGATAGGCTGGTCCATCTGAACCTCCTTTCAATCGTCCTACAAAAATGAGGGGAGCCGGTTTCCCGACTCCCCCGCGATCATTCGACTTCGAGGTCCTTCAGGATTTCCTCGACTTGCTTCCGAATCAATGCCGGAACCTGATCGAGAGTCTTCTTGCCATTCACAATGAGGGTTGCATAGATGACTGCCATGATGCCTTTCTCCTTTCTCAGTAATATTTTTAAGGCAAATTCCCGCAGGCGGCTCATGCGTTGCCGTCCGCCGCGAGAATGGCCTTGACTTCTTCCCGCAGGTTCTCAGGCACCTGCTCGATGGTTTTCCGCCACCGGTGGATGAGGTTTGCATAGACTTCTGCCATGATTATGCCTCCTTATCTGCGGCGGATGTGACCGCGATGAGCTGTTCGTACACGTCGCACAGCGCCATCTGGGTATTAACGAGGTTGGTTTCCAGAGAAGAAACTTTGGTTTTCAGGGCTTCATTCTCCTCCTGCAATTCCGCCATCGTTTTCTTCTTCTGCAACTTGGCTACAGAATCGACTCTTACTCTTTTCAAACCCATTACTGGAAACCTCCCTGAATCGAAGCGATATAACCGCTCTCGCCGCTTGCGCCGCGCTCTGCGGTAACGCGGAAATTGAATGCAAAGCCGTTGGTCGCAGTCTGGTTCGTGAACAAATGGTTCCGGCCATTCCGGGCCTCGGTGGTGGCGTCCTCCCATACCGGCGAACTG
>ERZ840371.1464-NODE-1464-length-23977-cov-2.605342_pt1 | contig 23977 bp, 20 predicted proteins | sample MGYA00519937_ERZ840371 | MGnify/ENA primary metagenome ERZ840371 (study PRJEB31850, sample SAMEA3708873) | human gut metagenome | biome: human gut; feature: human-associated habitat; material: faeces | place: China | collected 2014 ... | reverse complement strand
CGGGGGTATTTGAAAAGCAAGCGTTTCCCACGCTTGAGAAATGTAGTATATATCGGAAAGGAGAAATACAGGGGTATGTACAATACGCCCGAGATGTTGCTCCTCGGACAAAATATCAAGGATGAGACGTTAGAGGCTGCCAAAGCGAGAGTAAATTGCCACGACGTTGTCAATATGCAATATACTTCCGGTACGACCGGCTTCCCGAAAGGGGTCATGTTGACTCACTACAACATCGCCAACAACGGTTTCTTGACGGGTGAGCATATGAAATTCACCGCCGACGATAAGCTTTGTTGCTGCGTACCTCTCTTTCATTGCTTTGGTGTGGTATTAGCTTCCATGAACGTATTGACGCATGGATGTACGCAAGTGATGGTCGAGAAATTCGATCCGCTATTGGTATTAGCTTCTATACATAAAGAGCGTTGCACGGCCGTGTACGGCGTGCCTACCATGTTCATTGCCGAGCTGAACCACCCGATGTTCGAGATGTTCGACCTCACGTCGTTACGTACCGGTATTATGGCAGGTTCTCTTTGCCCGGTTGAACTCATGAAAACCGTGGACGAGAAGATGCATATGCGTGTAACCAGCGTGTATGGATTGACAGAGACCTCACCGGGTATGACCCACTCCCGTATCGAAGATCCGGCCGAGGTGCGTTATAATACCGTAGGCCATGAGTTCGAATTTACCGAGGTACGGGTTATCGATCCGGAGACTGGCGAGGAATGCCCCGTCGGTGTACAGGGCGAGATGTGTAACCGCGGTTATAATAACATGAAAGGTTACTATAAAAACGAAGCCGCCACCAATGAGGCGATCGACAAGGATGGCTTCCTGCATTCCGGCGACTTAGGCGTGAAAGACGAGAACGGCAACTATCGGATCACCGGCCGTATCAAGGACATGATTATCCGCGGGGGCGAGAATATCTATCCCCGTGAGCTGGAGGAGTTCCTCTATCATTTCCCCGGCGTGAAAGACGTGCAAGTAGCTGCTGTTCCTTCCAAGAAATATGGAGAGGAAGTGGGTGCCTTTATCATCCTTCACGATGGTGTGACGGCTACGGAGGAAGAGGTGAAAGACTTCTGCCGCGGAAAGATCGCCCGGCATAAGATCCCGAAATACATCTTCTTCGTCGATACCTTCCCGATGACCGGAAGCGGAAAGATACAGAAGTTCAAGTTGAAAGACCTCGGGCTGAAACTATTGCAAGAGCAAGGTATCACGCCGGCCTAACGATTTAGTGGACAGTTAACAGTTACTTTAAAATCCTCATAATGGGCGGCACGATCTTCCCGTGTCGCCCATTTTCCTAAAGAACGATGGACGGGATCAACACACTGCGTTACTCGGATTTATTTTTAGCGATGTATTTCGATGGCGGAAAGAGCTGCCTGCACCGGAATCATTCGCATGTGTTGGTGTATGTATACTCCGGAGAGATGGTAATCGACGAGAAAGGCCAAATCACCCGGTTACATAAAGGAGAATGCGCTTTCATCCGCAAGGACTTCAGCGTACAGATGACGAAACAAGCATGGAATGGCGAGCAGTTCAAGGCGATCTTCTTGATGTTCACCATGAAGTTCCTACGCGACTTTTACAGCAAATTAGATCGAAATACTCTCCCTAAAGACGCCAAGCGAGATCAGGTAAGCCTTTACAAGCTACCGTCCAACCGTCCCGATATCGTAAGCTTGTTTGAGTCGATGACCCCTTATTTCAATTCCAAGATCCAACCGACAGACGAATTGCTTCAACTAAAAATGGTCGAGGGCGTCTATGTGTTGCTCAATACCGACAAGAATCTATATGCCTCTATCTTCGATTTTACCGATCCATGGAAGATAGACATACTGGAATTTATGGAGCGGAATTATATGAACGATATTTCCATGGAAGAAATCGCCAACTATACGGGACGCAGTCTCTCCACATTTAAACGTGATTTCAAGAAATGTAGCGCTCTCTCGCCCCGGGAATGGCTCATCCGACGCCGCCTTGAAGCCGCACATGGGCTGATACGTAAGGGGGGGCGTAAGGTCTCGGAGATTTGTTTCGAGGTAGGCTTCAAGAACCTTTCCCATTTCTCGAAAATCTATAAGATAGCGTATGGCGTACCGCCAACCGAGGATATATAATATTTATAATGGCCCACACAACAAAGCTATTTGAACCACATAACAAAGCCTCTATACCACTCCCTCCTTATCTTCGCGACATAAATAATAACAAAATGTAAATCAAATGATCATGACAAAGACAATGGAAGAGAAAGTAGCTTTAGTAACCGGTTCAGCGATGGGTATCGGACTCGCTTGCGCTGAAGCCTTCGCCAAGGCTGGATACATAACCGTATTGGCAGACATCCGTGAGCCGGGAGAACAAGTAGAGAAATTAGTAGCCGAGGGACAGAAGGCCGTAGCATATCGGTGCGACGTATCAAACACGCAAGCCGTAAAAGAGATGATCGACTGGACCGTAGCTACCTACGGAAGACTGGATGCGGCTCTTAACAACGCAGGCATACAAACACCGCAACGCCCAATGGCGGAAATCACCGACGATGAATTCGACCGTACCGTGGCTGTGGATTTGAAAGGTGTCTGGAACTGCATGCGTTATGAGATCCTGCAAATGCTGAAACAAGGCGGCGGCGCCATCGTCAACACCTCATCGCAAGGTGGAGTCACGGGATTTCCGGGGCAAGCGGCCTACATAGCCTGTAAGCATGCCGTTATCGGACTGACACGTACCGCCGCTATCGACTATGCGGCAAAGAATATCCGCATCAATGCCGTATGTCCGGGCGTTATCCGTACGCCGATGGCGGAAGACTTAATGCGGCGTGACCCTTCCTTGGAGAAGGAGCTGGTGCGCGACATTCCCGCAGGGCGGCTCGGCAAACCGGAAGAGATCGCCAACGCCGTACTTTGGCTATGCAGCCCGCAAGCGAGCTTCGTAGATGGCCACGCGCTATTGGTAGATGGAGCCTTCAGTATTCATTAAATCGCAAAACTACAGAGAGTCCAATACTGCAACGGCATTGCAGTGTTACTGCAATGCAGGTTGCAGTAATGCTGCATGGCTGTTGCAGAACTACTGCAAGGCAGGTTGCAGTAACAAACCCACCTACCCCTCGGCAAGCCTCTGCCCTAGATGGAAATTCATAGATAAAGAACACCTACTATCAACGCTTTTTCGTACCTTTGCGTCTCAACCATTTATAGTATTAATTTATGTCACAATTATTTCCAACTAATCTGCCTTATAAAGTGGCAGATATGAGTTTGGCTGAATTCGGTCGCAAAGAGATCGAGATCGCCGAACACGAAATGCCGGGATTAATGGCGCTACGCCAGAAATACGCCGATCAGAAACCCTTGAAAGGCGCACGTATCACCGGCTCACTGCATATGACTATTCAGACGGCGGTGTTAATCGAAACATTAGTTGCGTTGGGAGCGGACGTTCGCTGGGCTAGCTGTAACATCTTCTCCACACAAGATCATGCCGCTGCCGCTATCGCAGCGGACGGCGTACCGGTATTCGCTTGGAAAGGCGAGACGCTGGAGGAGTATTGGTGGTGTACGGACATGGCGCTTCGTTTCCCGGAAGGTAAAGGCCCTCACATGATTGTTGACGATGGCGGCGACGCTTCCTTGCTGATTCACATGGGCTATTGTGCGGAGAACGATGCGGAGACTATCAACCGCAAAGGCGGAAATCATGAGAAACAGGTAATCCTGGATACATTAAATCGTATCCTTCAAGAAGATAACAGCCGTTGGCACCGTACGGTAGCCGAGATGAAAGGGGTATCGGAAGAGACGACCACCGGCGTTCACCGTCTGTATCAGATGATGGAGAAAGGTGAGTTGCTGGTTCCGGCTATCAATGTTAATGACTCCGTGACGAAATCCAAGTTCGATAACCTATACGGTTGCCGTGAGTCTTTGGCGGACGGCATCAAGCGGGCTACGGACGTAATGATCGCCGGCAAGGTGGTAGTCGTTGCCGGATATGGTGACGTAGGTAAAGGCTGCTCTCACTCCATGCGCTCTTACGGGGCCCGTGTACTCGTGACCGAGATCGATCCGATCTGCGCCCTGCAAGCCGCTATGGAAGGTTTCGAGGTTACGACCATGGAAGAGGCCGTGAAAGAGGGTAACATCTTCGTTACAACCACCGGAAACTGCGATATCATCACGATCGAGCATATGACACAGATGAAAGATCAATCGATCGTATGTAATATCGGTCACTTCGACAACGAGATCCAAGTGGACAAGCTTGTCAACTATCCGAATATCAAGCACACGAATATCAAACCTCAAGTGGACAAATATACGTTCCCGAACGGAAATTCCATCTTCTTATTGGCAGAGGGACGCTTGGTAAACTTAGGTTGCGCTACGGGACACCCATCATTCGTAATGAGCAACTCATTTACGAACCAAGTTCTTGCCCAGATGGATTTATGGCAAATGGCCTATGAGGTAGGCGTATATCGTTTGCCGAAACGTTTGGATGAGGAAGTTGCCCGCCTACACTTGGAACGTATCGGCGTGAAATTATCTACATTATCACAAAAGCAAGCTGATTATATCGGCGTACCGGTAGAAGGACCGTACAAGGCTGATCATTACAGATACTAATTAATTGAAAATTGAAAGTTGAGAATTGAAAATGAAGGGAGGACAGCTCCTGTAGTTCTCGATTCTTAATTTTCAATTTTCAATTCTTAATTTTCAATTACCATGCGTTTCGCTATTCTCTCCCCCATTTATCCCTATCGTGGCGGTATCGCCCAATTCAGCGGGATGCTCTATACGGAATTAGTAAAAGAAGGTCATGAAGTAAAGGCTTTCAACTTCAAACGCCTTTATCCGGATATCTTATTTCCCGGCAAGACTCAATACGTAGAAGCGGGAGACCGTGCGATCGAAATCGAGAGCGTGCGAGTATTAGATAGCGTCAACCCGGTTAGTTATTTCAGTACCGTAAACGCCATTCGTTCCTATGCGCCGGACGTACTGATTATCTCTTACTGGATGTCCTTTTTCGTTCCCGGATACGCCCACGTAGCGAACCGGATGAAGAAGCATTGCAAGGTAATCACCCTTATCCACAACGCAATTCCCCATGAGCCGCGTTTCTTCGACAAGCCTTTAGCTTCGTTACTTTTCAAGCAATGCCATGGCTTTATCGTGATGAGCGATAACGTGCGGTATGATTTGCGGAAACTTTACCCGGGCGCTAAATATATCCAGAACCCACACCCGCTTTACAATCATTTCGGGAGTAAGATCAACAAGAACGAGGCGTGCCGGAAATTAGGAATCCATCCGTCCAAAAAGAATCTTCTATTCTTTGGACTGATACGGGATTATAAAGGATTAGACCTGCTGATAGAAGCGATGGGACAGCTTAACGAGGATTACCATCTCATTATAGCCGGTGAATGTTACGGAAGTTTTGAGAAGTATCAGACCTTGATCGATGCATCTCCGGCAAAAAAACGTATATTCGTCCACTGTGAATATATCAGCGACGAGGAAATCCCCATTTATTTCTCAGCGGCGGATGCCTTGGTACTCCCCTATCGCTCCGCCACTCAAAGCGGTGTCGTATCCGTAGCCTACAATTACGATTTACCTATGTTAAGTACTCCCGTAGGCGATTTCAAGAACAGCATCGAAAAGCCGGGTACAGGCATCGTAGTGCCTGAGATATCCGCAACGGCCCTCGCCCAAGGTATCGAGGAACTTTTCACCCCCTCACAGCAAGCCACCATCCCCGCGAACATATCCAAAGAAAAAGCAGCCCTCTCGTGGGAAACCCTAACGAGAAAACTGCTCGATTTTATCAATAGCGGTTTCATCTAGTTGTAGAGACGGGGCGTGCCCCGTCTCTACAACCAACCGGAATTTATATCTCTTTTTGCTTTCTAGCTTTCCAAACCGAATATCCTACCGCACCAATCAATAACAACAAGATAATCAACGAACTGAAAGAGGTAATATAAGCCGCCGTAATATAACCTTGCGGTCTAAACTCAAATACGATCTGATGCTCGCCCGCAGGAACTAACATAGCCCTTAATATCCAATCCGCCCGGAAATGCGAAGCGGGCTTACCATCAATAGTTGCCTCCCATCCCGGTTGATAATAGATCTCAGAGAATACCGCTAATTGCTCAGAATTCGTCTTCGTCGTATAAACTAACTTATTAGGGCGATAACTATCCAATGTTATCGTAGCGGTAGAGTCCAATTGAGGCGTGAAACCTTTCACCTCATTGGCGAAACGTTTATCGACAACCGCCGTCGTTAACGGATTAATCGTATTCAACGCCGCTATTTCCGCATCCGCATTCTCCACGACCTCCACTTTATCCACAAACCAAGCGTTGCCGAAAGCAAACGGATTCCTCAAAGGCGGTTGCTCCGGATTATAGATAATATAACGTGTATTGAGCATATTCAAGGACGGGCAAGCAGCGAACGCCCCCATCAAATCCTCTGCGGTCTGCGCTTTCTGGAAAGCCCCGATAACCGAGTTAAGCTCTCCTTGCAGACGGTGGTCGATCAATTCTTGGTACCGTCTCAGCTTCGCAGCGTAATAACCACCGACGGAATGGTGATAGTACGAGGTCGTTGTCTCCAAGAAAGGATTATTCAAATTCAAGACACGATAAGAAAGGTCCTTATCCTTCATGATTTCTTGATCGGCTACCGTCTCTTTATATACCTCTGTAGGTTTCTGACGGATAAAGTTACTATCGTTCAAATACCGTTTATCCACCGTCCATAAGTCAACCAACATCAAGACCGCAACACCGATCCCTACGAATGTCGCCACCTTTTTCCGATCTTTCGAAGTATAGAACCAGAACAACAAAGCCGCCCCTAATAAGATAAAGACCAAAGAGCGCAACGCATCCGCCGAAGCCAAGGAAGCACGATCCATTAACAAGGCGTTGTAATACCAATCCGGCAACTGATATTGAGCGTCGAAAGAAGAACGGAAATCCAACAGCATACTCGGCATCAACCAAAGGATTAAAGAAAGCCCCCCCGTGATAGCCAAAGCAACGATCAATCCTCTCTTCAACAAGGCATCGCTCACGGTCTCCGATAGCACCTCTTTCAATCCCCATATAGCGATAATAGGAAATACCATACCCGGAATAACCAATGCCATCTCTACGGTACGGAACTTATTATACATCGGCAAGTAATGGAACATAAAGTCATTGAAGCTATCAAAATTACGTCCCAATGCCAGCAATATCAAAAAGACAGAACCTCCGAATAACCACCATTTCATCGGATTCCGGATCACGAACATTCCCAGAACAAACAAGAAGCAGACCAATGCCCCGAAATAAACCGGCCCGGAAGTAAATGTCTTCTCTCCCCAATAGGTAGGAGCCTGTACCTCTTTTCCGACTTGAGCGCCTTTCGCCCTTAATTCCTTATATAACTCAGAATCCGGGCCTAGCATTCCACCCGAACTTCCACCATAGGCATTCGGAACCAACAAGGTCAACAACTCCCCTTTTCCATAGCTCCAAGCGAACGCATAATCCTTGTCCAAGCCGGAAGAGATCTTCTCGCCCGAAGGGGTCGTTGTCGTTAATTCCGTAGCCCCACGGATAGAGTTCTGTCCCAAATCCCATTGAGCATACATATTCTGGGCATTCGGCAACACCGCCAATATCACGCATCCAGCCATAATAGCGGTTACCGTACCCAGTTCTTTATAAGCTTTTTCCTTCAGTTTATTGAACAAATATCCCAAATAAACGAAGAAGCAAAGTAATAATAAATAATAAGTGATTTGCAGGTGCGTATTCGCGATAGAGAAAGCGACACCCAACAAGAACACGACCGCCCCCCATAAATACTTACGCTTGAACAACAGGGCCATACCCGCCAACGTTAATGGCATATAAGCGATTACATACGCTTTCGTGACATGGCCGGCCTCTATAATGATCAGATTATAAGACGCTAAAGCGAAAGCGATAGCACCAGCGATCGCCAACCACCAATTTACGCCCATGACACACATCAAGATATAGAAACAAACGAATCCGGTAAACACCATCCCCGCATCCATATACCCCAGCGCTTTTAAAGGCTTCTCCACTAAAAGATATCCGGGAAATCGTGGAGCCGGATTTCCATATCCCGACACATAAGGCATTCCGCCAAACATGGCATCGGACCATGCGCTGAATTCTCCCGGTTGGGCCGTCTTCTCATATTCATCCATCTGGCTATTCCCCATACCGATAGCCTTTTCCGTATCCCCTTGCCGGACTACCTTACCCTCAAATACGGCCGGAGAAAAATAAATCACTGTCAATACCAAGAATACGGCTATCGCTGCGATATGTTTTCCCCATTTACTCATTATACTCCGCATAAAACTTATCTATAATTTATTGTTTATACTCTACCTTTAAACCATTTGGCAAAATAGAATCTCACGGCGAACCAACCATGCAACAGAATCGTCGACACCTTGCCATAATACTTACACATGACCTCATATCGCTCCTTTAAGGAAGCTTTCCGGTTCACACTACTTAACCCTTCCTCCAAAAAATTAGACAGGATCAAACGTGTATTATGTATTCTTTTCGATCGTCTCAGACATTGGATACACCAATCATAATCCGCCGTCAAACGGTATTCCGTATTATATAACGGAGCGATCTCCCGTTTTGATATAAACGACTGGTGACAAACCAACATTCCCATCCGGAAACTTTTCCAAGTCAGTTTCTCCGGTGCTTTCAATCTGCGCATCCCTAATGATCTACCCTCCGCGTCAACGATCCGGGTTTCTCCGTAAATCACGTCTGGCAAAGATACTTTCTTTTTCAAAGACGCCACAATTCTTTGCACGGTATCTGCGGTATAAAGTGTATCACCCGCATTCAAGAACCACACATAGTCCCCCGTAGCCAGCTTCAATCCCTTATTCATAGCATCATACAAGCCTTTATCAGGCTCGCTTATCCAAGAAGCGATACCGGACTCATATTGCTTGATGATCTCTACGGTCTTATCCTTCGACGCTCCGTCAATCAATATATACTCGATATTCGGATACGACTGGCTAAGTACGCTCAATATCGTACGTTCCAACCATCGCTCCGCATTATAGGTGATCGTTATGATCGAAAATGTAGGTTGCTGATTCATTGTTGTTTCTTTTTATATGCTTGATTAGGATGATTTGGAGTAGTAGGATATAAACGTTCTAAAAGCCCATCTTTCAATAATTGAGATACTATCTTATTCTTCAGATATTTTGAAGTACGTCGGGTTTTTACCGCGATCTCCTCGATTGTTAAATACCTACTTGAGCAAATTTCTACAATATAAGACTTTAATTCTGAGCTTTTAATTTCTTGCATATTTCTGCCAAGGTGTCCATCTTTCTTGTCCGAGGTGTCCATCTTTTCATTAAGGTGTCCATCTTTCTTGTCCGAGGTGTCCATCTTTTCATTAAGGTGTCCATCCAAGTTCTCAAATAAACTTCCTTGTTTAAGTCCTATTCCCTTATTCAAATGATAAGAAGTCCAACGTCCCTTATTCTCTGGATTTAAATATCCTTGCGAACATAAATCTTTTAACATAATAGATATCTCCGAGGAATGTTTATTAAGTAAACCCTGTAATCGAAGATTTGAGACAACCCCTTCTATCTCAGCGGTAGACAATATAACCAAAGCATCCCCATACATATTACGAACATCCTTCCCAAATATATATTCTAAGTGCTCCAAACTATCCTTAGGCAACAATACTTCCATTTTTAAATCTAGACAAACACGATCCGGTCTATTGGTCATAGATATAAACGGTTTTCTCCAATGCGCACTAGCCCAAGCCGACATTATCCGAAGACTACCCGACCCTGCTTTTTCACCATAACCTAATAAAGAGAACATGGTTTGTATCGTAGTATTCCTCGGGACACTACATCCTCCTTTATAATACTGTTCCAAAGGAACTAACATATAACCCGGATTCACGAACAGGAATCGATCCGGATATTTCTTTATAACAATTCCTCCCTGCCCCCTATAATCCGCATGAATAATACTGTTTGCAAAAGCCTCACGCAAAGCTTCATGGATAGCACCTTCATCACGTCTCCTCCCATTCTCCAATAAAAATGGTTTGGGCAAAGAAAAACTTAATTTAGGCCATACCCTATGAAAAAATTGAAAAAGATTAGCCTCCCATGTACCATCTGGATATATACGGTCTATCCAGCGACTCCCTTGATTGGATATCTCTTGGTAATCGACATGATAGTCCGGGAAAAATTCTTGTATTGATTGTGTTTTTCCGAACATCAATAATCCTGCGGCAGTTAAACCATAAGTTCCTGTCGCTCGATTTACTTTCCAAGCTCCCAACCTCTGCAAAAAAGGAAGATTATCAAGTGTCAAAAAGGGATGCATGGGTTTAACACTTCGAAGAATATTTCGATATTGATCTAATGTTGGCAAATCCAAGTCCTCTATCGTCGAATGTTCCAACACAAGAGAATCGGGTTTATCAGGCAAGGAATCTGCCAACATTCGCTTTACTTCCTCTGGCATGCACCTATAGTCTCCAGTATGATCTCGCCTATAAGTTCCTTTTAACATATCCGTTCCTATATAAACCGGACGATAACGAAAACTTGCGGGAGGCACCCTTATGATTAATACATTAATATCATCTTTCACCTTTTCTATACGAACATCCTTAGCCGTCAAAAGGTTAATGCTCACTTTTTCTTTATTGTTTATCTGATTCCAAAAATCATCAAGCCACTTACGCACAACATCCTCTTCTAAACCATCCAAATAACAATAATTATCTTTTTCGGAAACGCCAAGAATAATTGTACCTCCCTCGGAATTAGCAAACGCAGAATAAGACTCCCAAAGAGACCGAGGAAGCCCCCCCTTCGCACTTTTGAACTCCAGATCATACGATTCGTTCAAAACGCCTTTTTCTTCCAATATCTCTAAAACATTTGATAAATACTCTTTCATCTCATAGCATTCCTTCCTATACTATATAGTAACTTCCATTTTTCACAAAAGTAACTATATTCTTGATATAGATGAAATATCCAAAGAATTCATTCTAAGGCGAAGTTAAACTCCGATACAAATCAATATACCTCCCCGCTACAACCGATTCTTGATAACAATCATGGACCTTTCGAATGCAAGCCTCACTTAATTGTAAAGATTCCCGACTATCTATTATCCACTTAATTCCCTCCGCTAGATCTTCAGTATCCTTATATTTAGCTACATACCCATTCTTCAAATGATCTATCATCTCCGGAATCCCTCCTGTCTCAAATCCCACACAAGGCGTACCGCATGCCATCGACTCCATAATCGTATTGGGTAAGTTATCCTCCAACGAAGGAATAACGAACATATCGGCACAGGCATAAACGGAAATCATAGAGTCTTGATCCGATATATATCCCAGCGTATTCACCTTAAAAGGAAACTGGCTAATCAATTCTTCCGAGCTATTTCCCATCAACACGATTTCTATGCGATCTTGGTATTTCTCTTTTAGTTTTTCGCAAGCCTCGATCAAAAAAATCGCTCCTTTCCGAGTATCTGAAAGCTTAGCGGCGGCAAAAAGAAGAAGGAACTTATCTTCCGGCAGGCCGAATCGTTTACGGGCCACCTGCTTTTCCATACGCTTAAAGGCTGTCACGTCAATCGGGTTAGGAATCGAGGTAAAACAGGCTGTTCTCAACCAATTGCCTTTTTGGGCCTCTTCCATTATCCATCGGCTGCAACCGACAAACGTAATCTTAGATAACCCAATTTTCCCTTTCTCCTTAAAAACAGAAGCCGCTAAATCAAAAAACGGATTTCGTTTCAGCATCGGGCACTGATAACAATTCGATATATACTTCTCACATCCTCCCGGATAATGACAAATAGCCGTAGCTGGCCACAAATCATGCATAGTCCACACAATAGGTTTTCCGGTATTTACTAATTTCTTAATATCAGAAAGACACAAAAATCCTTGATTCACCCAATGCAGATGAATCACATCCGCCTGTTGCACTAATGGGTGCTTCGATAAATCCGTGCCTGTATTGGCTATGGAAACTTGAAAAAGGTTCTTCTTGCTAAAGAAGTTACAGATAAAGATTATCAGTCGTTCCCAAATGAAGCGAAAAGAATTAAGCCTATGTGAAATCCATGAATTATTTACAGAGAAAACTTTTACATGGTCTGTTTTCCGATCACGTACTAACATAGAAACCTCTACACCAGATTTACCCAATGCTTTCGCTAGTCGGTTCGCAGCGACTGCCGCTCCACCGGTTAATTCAGAAGTATTTAATATCAATATATTCATGGCTTCTCTATTATTTTCCAATAACCATTTTTCTTAGCTCCAATGCGTTCAATCCAACCATGCTCTTTCAATTTTTTTATAAGCTTCCGGATATACTGCTCTGTCAAATCCAAACGATTTGCTAAATCTATTTGACGGATAGTAGGCTCCTCTCGCAAGATCTGATATACCTCCCGTTCCATATCCGACAATTCATTTATCCGCTCAAAACCAAGCACTGATAAAAGGAATTGTTCAGGTTAGGCCGATTATTATATAATTTATCCATGACATCCTAAGTTATTATTAGAAGTATTGATTATCCGATGAAGCTCTACGTCTTTATCAGAATAGAGGTCATACAGCTTACATATATTCTTTTCACATTGCTCTTGCGTAAAAGCGTTATTCCAAATACGCATCCCCCCCGCACTCAAAGAAGAAAACCCCGTCTTATACCAACCCACTTGGCAACCATTCAACCATGTACGTAAACACAGCTCTACATCATCGAATTGGAATGGAGCAAAATCAAAATCAATATGTTTTAATTTCTCTAAGAAAAGAGAACGATTAAGCCACATCGGAGCTCTATTAACATGAGGGACAAAGCAAAAATCAATATCCTTCGTAGGAAGATCATAATCCAATATATCAAATCTGCCTTTTTGTTTATCTATAGCAAAATCAAGGCAATCTCGTCCTCCCAAAATGGCCAACTCAGGATATTTCTCAAAATAAAAGACTGCGTCATCTACCCACGACAAATCCTTAAAATCATCATCCTGTAATAACGCCACAAACCGCCCATTTACCATGCGAATTGTTTTGTCATACATCACATTCTCATACAAATCATTTGCTCTTAGTAGAAACTCATTACCCCTATTTAAAAAACGCATCAAGGAGATATGGTGATTGTAATCCGAACCATCATCTATTACAACAATCTCGGCTCTCGGGTAATTTCTCAATTTATTAACAACATGTTTTACCTGTACACTTTTATTATGAGATTGTATGATAAAACTCACTGTAGGATCATTAATGTATCCTTTCGCTTTCCAGTCTCCATACGTTTTCTGCTTTTTTTTCAAAAAACGCTTTACTAACGCCCAATACAACCTTTCCCAAATTAAACGAATATCCATTTTGTATCAATTAATTGACAAATATAAACACTTTAACAAACAATCCATCCTCTCCGCATATCGAATTTGCATCTTATTACCTTTCAATGCTATCTCTTCAAGTCCAACAGCACCCATCAGTGCTTTTTTAAGCTTATGGTATAAACCGGACTCATTAGAAGGATCAAATACTAAACCATTTTGGGGTTCATCTATTAAACAAGCCGATCCTGCGATAGATGAACACAAAGTATAGCAACCAGACAGTAGCGCCTCATTCACAACCGTACCAAAAGGTTCATATAAACTAGGTAAAACAAAGATTTGTGCTAAATTATAATAAGCCAATAGGTCTAAACCTTCTTGTTTTCCCATAAACCGTATTAAACCCGCAGATATATAGTCTTGTACCTGAGACTCCAAATCTTCTCGTAAATCTCCATCACCTACAATCAACAATCTAGCATCTGGAAAATCAGCGTTAACTTGACGAAACGCCTTTAATAAAAGAGATACGTTTTTTATCTCAACCAAACGCCCCACATATAAAATATTTTTTTTCCCTATTAAACTATACCTATCAGCTATAGAAACAGAAATTGATAAAGCTTTTAGCAATCGTTCTCTAAAAAAGTTGTCTGACTGAATGATCGGGAAATAAACATATTTCGACTTAAATCTCAAATTGCTTTCATACCAGGTCAACACATTATTATCGGCTAGTACCACGATCGAAAGGATATGTAACATAACGTAACGGGTAAGCTTTTTAACAAAATGCGTTCCTTGAGCCATCGATACGTTATCATCGCATATAGATACCACTGTTAGATTCCAGTTAAACAACAACTTATAAAAACATACTAAAAGTCCTAACAAATTATACTCTGAAACAAAAACAACATCAGCCTTATTCTTCCACAAAATAGTCAGTACCTCAAGCCTCAGATTCTTAATACCCATAAAACCTGAAGAAAGAAAATGAGGTGCGAAACACAATCGTTTTCTAAGTTTTTCCTGATCAAAAGCCTGTTCCAAAGCATTATCAAACTCAAAATAAAAGCTTGCATCAAACTCTTTAGCTAACGAATTAAAAAAATCAACTCGATAAGGAGCTATCGCCGGATGTAGTATAATCGCCCGTTTTTTCATATGACTCTATCTGATATCCTTTTGCAAAGCCGTACGTAAAGCCTCCAAATAGCCTCTGCCAAAATTCAAATCCGGCTCCACATAATTTCCTTCAGCCCATTCATTCCAAGACTTCAGAATCACGATCCGATGATCATCATCCTTGTTTAAGATCAAATGAACTGTTTGCTCTACATGTTTCTGGAAAAGTTGAGGAGTCGAATCTTTTAAAATAGCACCATAACGTCCTGTCCTAGGAGAATGATCCCAATTGGGAATTATTGTAGGATAAGCATTCTCTCTCTCATCCTCTTTACCAGAAAAATATTTCATCGCATCTTTGTACTGACACCAAAAGCCATGTTTAAAAACCTCCCTATTTACCTTATTAAGAACTTTCTGTACAAAAGATATTCCTATTCTCTGGTACTCAAACAATCTCACGACATTAACTGCGTCATATCCCATTGACAGAAAGTTATCTATATCATTTGGTTGATACGTATGAGCGACAAAATGAATACCCGTTAAACCATTCCGGGCAGCCAAACGTTGCCAACAGTCTATAAACTCCCTTGAATCCGGAATTTCCGCTGGAGCGAAAATTAAGAAAAAAGGTTTTCCGTCAACAGTCACATATCTCTTATCCTCAAACGCTGGCAGTACGTCATAGAAATGACGCTCATAATCAGAAAGTCCACCATAAGTTTGATCGATTAATGACTCTTTCGTCTTAACTCCATTATAGATACCTCTCCAAGAGTGATTGGCCCAAGCTAGACAAAAGGGGAAATCTGGCTTACCCGATTCTAAGACTTCATTAAAAGGCCTTTCCAACAAACGCCTTCCATTCCCAAACCAATAATGCCAATAACAGAATGCTTCCACCCCATACTCTCTTGCCATATCTGCCTGAGCCTGGCGTGTTTCCGGAACTCGCAAATCATAATATCCCAAGTCTGCCGGAACCCGTGGTTGGTAATGCCCCCTGAACAAAGGCTTAGCTTTACCTACGTTCGTCCATTCCGTAAAACCTTTTCCATACCACTTATCATTTTCGGGTATTGGATGAAATTGTGGCAAATAAAATGCCAAGACTCTTATTTTATTTCTATTCATTATCGTCAATAAATAATAGACTAATCCAAATTACGAATTAAAGAAAAATCATTATACCAATGATAAAATTTCAAGTTTGATTGAATATAACTCCGCAGCCAAAGAAGAATAAGAACTTGCTAAAGAACCATAGATCTTTGAGGTATGAGCCAGAGTGTACAATTCAACTAAAGCGTCGACAATACCACTTTCGTTATCTCGCCTAAGTTTCAATCCACGCACCCACACGGGGTGCGACCTTCGTATATCGAGGCACAGACCGTCCACAGTTCTCCACTCCGGCATTAAATGGGCCGGATAACAATAAAGTACCAGATAATGGGACATTCTCCCATAATTACGTAGGCCATACCTTAAAATATGGTAATTCCTCTTTCAAAATAGAGAAAAACGTAGCAAACGGCTTCATTCACCACATTCAAGAAGGTGATTTTGAAGGAAATGTACTGGGAATGGAAAATCGCTGCCCAAACTATAGGGCCTATGATGGAGACTACAACGATATGCTTTGTCTAATCGAAAGTAATCCCGTTGCCATCGAGCCGGCAGAGCCGGTAACCCCTCCCGTCATAGAATCGCAAACGAACAAGAAAGGATTCCTCTTGTTCGAAGATAATTATCCAAACCAAGGCGATTTCGATTTCAATGACGCTGTCATATATTATAGCATCACAGCATATACCGATAAGAGTACCGCAGATGTTTATGCCCAGTTACTGGCTAAAGGCTGTACATTCCACAACCAATTTGGATTTAAGGACGCCAATGGACTAACTCCCTTTTTCTCCGATGTCAATGGATATGTCAATGTGAGAAAATTCGACAAGGAACCGGAAAGTGGGATTACAAAGACATTAACATATAGTGCGACTCAGCTGATCATGCCTTACATTGATAACGGGAAGGGACCGGTAAGTAAAAACGTCAAGAATACGGATCTATACCCATATGTATTGGATATTCCTTATTCGGAAAATCAACCTTTCCGTTGGTGTATAGAGAATAAAAGCATCGACGAAGCTTATAATTTTGACCAAGATTACCGAAAGGCACATGGAGATTGGTATGAGACTCCTAAAGATGAATCGTTAGTGATACAATTTACCACTCCGGATGAAGAGAAGAAAGATCCGGAAAATAAAGAATGAAGGATACACACTCATTGAAGGATCTCTAAAATCCTAACATCATATAAAAAACGGCGGGCTTTTTAAAGGCCCGCCGTTTTTTGTATCTATTAATAGAAGAATATATTATCTACCTTGGCGCTTACGCTCTGTCTCATCCAAGATGATCTTACGCATACGCATATTATTCGGGGTGATCTCTACGTACTCATCGCCCTTGATGTACTCAAGCGCATCCTCTAGGCTGAATACGATAGGAGGAGCCAAGGAAACTTTGTCGTCCGAACCAGAGGCACGCATATTCGTCAACTTCTTGGATTTGGTAACATTTACCACCAAGTCATTGTCCTTGGTATGCTCACCAACCACCTGTCCAGCGTAAACCTCCTCGCCCGGGGCGATGAAGAAACGTCCGCGGGATTGCAAGTTATTCAGGGCATAAGCGAAAGCCTGACCTGTCTCCATAGCGATAATCGAACCATTCATACGTCGTTCGATATCACCCTTCCACGGTTGATATTCCAAGAAACGGTGTGCCATGATAGCCTCACCGGCAGAGGCGGTCAATACGGCGTTGTTCAAACCGATAATACCACGGGAAGGAATCGTGAATTCTAAGTGCATACGACCATTCTTGCTTTCCATCATGGTCATCTCGCCCTTACGCTTCGTTACCATATCGATAATACGGCTAGAGCATTCCTCCGGAAGATTCACCGTCAATTGCTCTACCGGCTCACATTTCTCACCATCGATCTCCTTGATGATAACCTGAGGCTGACCTACCTGCAACTCGTATCCCTCACGACGCATCGTCTCGATCAATACAGACAAGTGAAGCACGCCACGGCCATATACCAACCAAGAATCAGCGGAATCAGTAGGAACTACGCGTAAAGCCAAGTTCTTATCCAATTCTTTCTGCAAACGGTCAAAAATATGACGGGAAGTAACAAACTTACCATCCTTACCAAAGAACGGAGAATTGTTGATCGTGAAAAGCATAGACATCGTAGGCTCGTCGATAGCGATCGTTGGCAATGGCTCCGGCTCGTTCACGTCGGCGATAGTCTCACCGATCTCGAAACCATCGATACCGATAATAGCGCAAATATCCCCGGACTGCACGGAATCAACTTTCGTACGTCCCAAGCCCTCGAATACATCCACTTCCTTGATCCTCGATTTCACCATACTACCATCACGCTTACAAAGCATGACATCTTGGCCCTCTTTCAACTCGCCACGGTGTACACGTCCTACGGCGATACGACCTACATACTTAGAATAATCCAAAGAAGTAATCAACATCTGCGGAGTACCCTCCAACATCTTTGGTTCGGGGATATACTTGATGATCGCATCAAGCACAGCCGCGATATCCTCTTTCGGCTCCTTCCAATCCTCGGACATCCAGCCCTGCTTGGCGGAACCATAAATAGTAGGGAAGTCAAGCTGCTCCTCGGTAGCATCCAGACTAAACATCAAGTCGAATACCATTTCCTGCACTTCCGACGGGCGGCAATTCGGCTTATCCACCTTATTAATTACCACGATCGGCTTCAAACCCAGTTGAATCGCTTTTTGCAAAACAAAACGAGTCTGCGGCATAGGCCCCTCAAAGGCGTCTACCAATAGCAAACAACCATCCGCCATATTCAAGACACGCTCCACCTCGCCACCAAAGTCGGCGTGGCCCGGAGTGTCAATAATATTGATCTTATATCCCTTATAATTGATAGACACGTTCTTGGCAAGAATCGTGATACCTCGTTCCCGTTCCAGATCATTGTTATCCATGAACTGATCCGGTTCTGCCTGTCCTTCACGGAAAAGCTTACCGGCTAATAACATCTTATCCACGAGCGTCGTTTTGCCGTGGTCTACGTGCGCGATAATCGCAATGTTTCTGATCTTTTGCATTGAAGACTAATTTATTGGCTGCAAAAATACGATATTTTTACGATATATATATGACATTCATGCTTCAAAACACAAAAAAGATAGCAGAATCTATTGCAAATCAAAAAGGAATGCCTACCTTTGCGACCGCTTAGATAACATAGTATTAATTTATTAAAGTAAAAAGAATCATGTATTTAGATTCAGCAAAGAAACAAGAATTATTTGAAAAGTATGGCAAATCAGCTACTAACACAGGTTCTGCTGAGAGCCAAATCGCATTGTTCACATTCCGTATCTCTCACTTGACAGAGCACTTGAAAGTGAATCACAAAGATTACGCTACGGAAAGATCATTGAAGATGTTGGTAGGTAAACGTCGTCGTTTATTGGACTATCTGATCAAGACTGACATCGAGAGATACCGCGCTATCATCAAAGAACTTGGTATCAGAAAGTAAGAAAAAGCTTACTCGAAAATATTAAAAAGGGCAATCCCAAATGGGTATTGCCCTTTTTATTTGTCTTAATCCTAGATATAATAAAATATTAATGTAAATTTGCGCCGTTTAGTATCAAATTATCAAACATTACAGGACTATAAATAACAAATCATACACATGGGAAACAACAAAATTATAGGCGCGAAAATTAAAAATATCCGGGAATCGAAACAACTCTCTATCGAGGAGGTAGCCGAACGCTCCGGGTTAGGTATCGAACAGATCGAACGTATCGAGGGTAACTTGGATTTTCCATCTTTGGCCCCTCTTATCAAAATAGCACGGGTATTAGGGGTACGTTTGGGTACATTCTTGGATGACCAAGCGGAGCTAGGCCCGGTCGTATGCCGCAAAAAGGACAGCGAGGCCGATGGTATCGGGTTCACGAACAACGCGACACAAGGGCACAAGCATATGGATTACCACTCGCTCTCGCAAGATAAGTCCGGCCGCCATATGGAACCCTTCTTGATCGAGATCGCTCCCTCCGAGGAAGGCGAGGATTTCATCCTGTCCACGCATGAGGGAGAAGAGTTTATCTACGTATTGAGTGGCGTCGTAGAGATCAATTACGGAAAGAACACCTATATCCTAGAGGAAGGCGATAGCATCTATTATGATTCCATCGTGGCGCATCATGTACATGCGGCAGCCGACAACAAGGCCCGAATCCTAGGAGTTGTCTATACACCTTATTAAATCCAGCGTTTTATGGAATTACATAACAGAACCCTTGGCCAATGGCTGGAACATTGGGCCGAGACTACACCGGACAAGGAATATATCGTTTATTCGGACCGTGACTTACGTTTCACTTGGAGCGAATTCAACAAGCGTGTGGACGACATGGCGAAAGGCATGCTGGCGATCGGTATCACTCATGGCACACATGTCGGCGTATGGGCGACAAACGTACCGGATTGGCTGACTTTCTTATATGCCGGAGCCAAGATCGGTGCCGTACTGGTCACGATCAACACCAACTATAAACAAAGCGAACTGGAATATCTGGTTGAGAACGCCGATATCCATACGATGTGTATCACAGACGGCGTGTTTGTCATGGGCAATACGGTTGTTGACGCAATCCACATGACCGTAAAGCCGGATTTCGAGTTCCGCGATGAGCAGCTCAAAACGCTGGACTTCGAGAACAACCGCATTGTCCTCGTTACCGCGCACCGCCGCGAGAACTACGGCGAGCCGATGGAGAACATCTGCCGCGCCATTGCCGAGCTGAGCGAAGCATATCCGGATGTACACTTCGTTTATCCGGTGCACCTCAGCCCGTATGTCCGCGAGACTGCGGAGAAATTCCTCGGCGGCAATAACCGCATTCACCTCATCCATCCGCTGGCCGTGGACGAGATGCACAACCTGATGGCACGCTGCTATCTCATCATGACCGACTCCGGCGGACTGCAGGAGGAGGCGCCCAGCCTCGGCAAGCCGGTTCTGGTGCTGCGCCGCGAGACCGAACGTCCGGAGGCCATCGAGGCCGGTACGGTCAAGCTGGCAGGCGTGGAGCAGGCCAATATCGTTAAGCTCGCGCGTGAGCTGTTTGACGATAAGGACGCTTACGCAAAAATGGCGCACGCTGTCAATCCGTACGGCGACGGAAAGACCTCGCAGCGTATTGTGCAGGCGATCGAGCAGTATTTTGGTCTGCGCGAGGACGGTCCGGCTCCGTTTAACCCGTGAAACCCGTAAAAAAAGAGAAGCACACACCGAAACACTATCTGCCGGACACTACGCCGAAGATTGCGGCTGCGGGCGCTACCGTGCTCGTGCTGTTGGTGGTGCTCAGCTTTGTGCTGTCCTCCGGCTGGATGCACGGCAGCAGCACCGGCATTATCCTGCCCGGCAGTGAGGACGATTCGCCAACGGTTGGTGCAGGCAGTGCGCTGCTCACCGGGCAGAGCGTGGATGATATTACCATTGATGTCAATAACGCCAAGACCGTCATTGCGACGCTCGCACGTCCGGCGGCATACAGCAGCAGGATCGAGAACACGATCTACTATGATGGCGGCTCGGCGACTCTGTACTGCCATCGCTATGCGCGGGATAATGTTATGCGCACGGATACACTCGGCAGTGACAATCAGGTGCAGTCTACGCTGATTCGCGTTCCGGACAGCAAGGTGTATGCGTGGAATGCAGGGGACAGCATTGCATATCAGGGCAAAGCCGGCGATTTTACCGATGACGCAGCTGCTATGCTGCCGACATACGAGGATGTTCTGGCTGACGAAGTACAGCTGACTGCTGCCGGTCGGCAGGACATTAACGGTGAACCGTGTATTGCCGTTACATTTGAGCAGGATGGCTATCGCTGTGTATATGGCATTTCAACGGTCAGCGGTCTGCTGGCGCAGGCGTCGTTCTATGACGGCGATACGCTGACGCGCAAAGTCACCGTCAGCGAAATCAGCACGGAAACGCCGGACAGCGAATTGTTTACGCTGCCGGACGGCGAAAGCGTTATATAGAAAAAGTGGAGAGTGGAGATTGCAGAGTGGAGAGACAGCGAAACCGTTTCGTTATCTTCACTCTTAACTCTCCACTCTCCACTCTGATAGAAGGAGATTACACATAAATGTCTGAATATATTAAGATTTCACCGGAGATTCGTGCGCTCGGCCGTGAGGCTGAACGCGAGATCCGTCCGTATTTCGAGCGCCTCGAGGAGATCTGTGACCGCAACACCGAGAAGGTGCTGGCGGCATTTGCGAAGAACCGTGTATCCGACAATCTGTTTGCCGGTACGACAGGTTACGGCTACGATGACTACGGCCGTGACACGCTCGACAAGATCTACGCCGATATTTTCGGCACCGAGGCAGCACTCGTGCGTATCGGCTTTGTAAACGGCACACACGCGCTGTCCTGCGCGATGTTTTCCGCCGTCAAGACCGGCGACACCGTGCTGTCCGTCACCGGCCCGGCGTATGACACGCTGCAGAACACCATCACCGGCGATTACTGCGGCAGCATGAAGAGCTACGGCATCGGCTACAGGCAGGTTGACCTCAAGAACGGCGAGCCTGACCTGCCTGCCATCAAGGCAGCGGCGGCAGATGAAAATATCAAGCTGGTATTCATTCAGCGCAGCCGCGGCTACGGCGTCCGCAAGACGCTTTCCGTCGAGGAAATCGGCGAAATCTGCAAGACCGTGCGTGAGGTCAATACGACTGCGGCCATCATGGTCGATAACTGCTACGGCGAATTCACCGAGGAGATCGAGCCGACACAGGTCGGTGCGGACATCATCGCAGGCTCGCTCATCAAGAACCCGGGCGGCGGTCTGGCCCCGACCGGCGGCTATATTGCAGGCCGCGCCGATCTGGTCGAGAACGCCTCCTACAAGCTGACCGCACCCGGCAACGGCGGCGAATGCGGCTGTACGATGGGTCAGAACCGCCTGCTGTATCAGGGCCTGTTCATGGCGCCGCATGTCACCATGCAGGCCATCAAGACCGCGATGTTCTGCGCAAAGGTCATGGAAAAGCTCGGTTACGAGGTAAGCCCGAAGGCAGAGGAGCCGCGTTACGACATCATCCAGACCATCGCGTTCGGTGCACCTGACCCGCTGCGCCGTTTCTGCGAGGGCATTCAGGCCGGTGCGCCTGTCGATTCCTATGTAACGCCGGAGCCGTGGGCAATGCCGGGTTATGATGATCAGGTTATCATGGCTGCAGGCGCGTTCGTGCAGGGCGCGTCCATTGAGCTTTCCGCCGATGCACCGATGCGTGAGCCGTATGTCTGCTATATGCAGGGCGGCCTGACATATGAATCCGGCAAGCTGGGCATTTTGCTTGCTGCAGATAAGATTACCAAGGCAAAGGCACAGTAATGGTGAATGAAAAATAAAGGATGATGGTATCCTGCATTTTTCAATTCTTCATTTTTCGTGCGAAATCGGTTGACAAAGCGCGGATATGAGCGTTATAATAAGTCTGTATTTATTAAGTTATAGGCAATGACGGAAATCCTGTTTTCCGAAAAGCATTTGGCAGAGAGCGTGCGCCACGGCTGCAAGCACACGCAATGCGGAGAAAACAGTACCGATTCCCGAGCCGCACAGCGGAAAACCGCAGTATGCTGTGCCGTGTCGTTCGCGTTAAGAACTCCGAGCGGCAGTCCTGCAAGGGCTGCAAGCAGGGTGGAACCGTGGGCAAGCGCTCACCCCTGAGAGATACAGGGGTGAGCGCTTTTTTGTTACTCTGCAGTAATGAAAAATTGAAAATGGAGAGTTGAGAATTGTGGTTACGCGCAAAGCGCGTCATAAAATTCCGTCCCGTGGACGGATACCTTCATTTCCCATTCTCCATTATCAATTACTCCACTCGTTATGATTTTACAAGAAAGGTCTGAATAAAAGTGTCCGAAGAAAACAAGTACACGTTTGAGAACAAGGAATACCGCGACACCTACCGTCACACGGTATCGCATATTCTCGCACAGGCAGTAAAACGCCTGTATCCGGAGGTCAAGCTGGCCATCGGCCCCTCCATCGACAACGGCTTCTACTACGATTTTGATGCGCCGTTCTCCTTCACGCAGGAGCACCTCGATGCTCTCGAGGCAGAGATGCGCAAGATCTGCAAGGAGAAGGAAAAGCTCGAGCGCTTCGAGCTGCCGCGCGCAGA
>ERZ840371.1450-NODE-1450-length-24159-cov-9.812064_pt1 | contig 24159 bp, 18 predicted proteins | sample MGYA00519937_ERZ840371 | MGnify/ENA primary metagenome ERZ840371 (study PRJEB31850, sample SAMEA3708873) | human gut metagenome | biome: human gut; feature: human-associated habitat; material: faeces | place: China | collected 2014 ... | reverse complement strand
GAAGGTCAACGTTTTCGAGACCAAGAGCGAGAATCTGATCAAATACTGCGTGTAACAAAATAGGACAGGAGAATAACTGATATGCTGACAACCGTTTTATTCGATATGGGCGGAACATTGGAGGACATTTGGCACAATGAGGGGACCAAACGAGAGGCGCTACAATGCGTGTGGGATACGTTGCGGGCCCATGGGCTAGAGCCGGAAGTAGACTTCGGTCAATTTCAGGAATTAATTCTGGAAGGCATCCGGGAATACAAAACCTGGTGCGATCTGGAATTCCGGGAAAAAAAGCCGGAGGAAATCTGGCCGGAATATTATTTGAAAGCATTTAACTTCAATCGCAAGGCATTGACCGACATCTGCGAGGAGCTGGCGAACATGTGGGAATGCACCTATTTTCATCGGGAACTCCGGCCCGGTGTGCGGGAGATGCTGGCGGGGCTGAAGGCACGGGGTTACCGCATCGGCGTAATCTCCAACAATGCATCTCTTTACAACGTCTTCAATGTTCTGGAGGAATACGGCATCCGGGAGTACATGGAAGATGTAGAGGTCTCCAGTATAACAGGATATCGAAAGCCGCACCCTGAGATTTTCCGTATTTCCATGAAGCAGATGCAGGAAAAACCGGAGAACTGCGTTTATGTAGGTGATACACTTTCACGCGATGTCATTGGCTCCAAAGAATTCGGATTTGGAAAGGCAGTGTATATCCAATCGTTTCTCTCGGCCCAGAAGGATGTGGGAGTTGTCTCTTCCATCCAACCGGATGTCACAATTCAAAATATGGACGAACTGATTCCCTGGCTGGATAGCGTGAATTCGGAAATGAATTCAAAATCATAATACGGCAATACGAGAAAGGAGAAGTACCGTGAAAAATTATGATACCTTTATTATCGGCCAACTCTGTATCGACGAGGTCGTGGGCTTTGATGGCACCAGTGAATGGTCCATTGGTGGAGCTGTCGTGTATTCTTCCTATTCCGCACTGGCCGGCGGAAACCGTGTGGGCATCCTCATCAAGTCCAGTGCGAAAGATAAAATGATGCCCTACATTCTACCTGTCCACAACGACGATATCTATTGGAGGGAGTCTGCTAGCGGCACCTCCTCTATCCGTAATGTGTTTCTGGACGAAAAGCGTGAGCGGCGCACCACCACAGCCTTGGCTCAAGGCTCGCAGATTACTGCTGCAGAGATTCCGGACGACGTGCAGGCAAAGGTTTTCCACCTTGCCGGGCTAATGAACGGTGATTACGAAAACGCCATAATCCCCATGCTGGCCAAGCGGGGCAAGGTCGCGCTGGATATGCAATGCTACCTGCGGACGCCGGACCGTGTGAGCGGAGAAATGGTATATGGTGACTGGCCCTACAAGAAGGAGTTCTTCCCGTATATCACATACCTGAAAACTGATGCCGCTGAGGCCGAGATTCTGACTGGCACATCCGACCGGAGGGAAGCTGCACGGCTGATGGTGGAATGGGGCGTAAAGGAAGCCCTCATCACACACAATACCGAGGTATTGGTCTATGACGGCAAGGACTATTACACTTGTCCGCTGAAACCCAGAGGGCTGGATGGCCGCACCGGTAGAGGCGATACCACATTCTCCGCCTATATTACCGAGCGAGAACGGGCATCTATCCCCCAGGCTCTGGAGTATGCGTCTGCACTGGTTTCCTTGAAGATGGAGACGCCGGGGCCGTTCAAGGGCAAGCGGGAGGATGTCGAAACATTTATCCACCAATATTACCGTTAAACGCATATTTTCATTACGAACTTGCTTGATATTCTCCCACACTATCGCTTTTGGCAACAAGGAAAGGACGTACACTGACTTTTTTGGAGAGGCTCGGTTCTTCTGTTAAAAGGTTCTTGAGTGACAAATTTAGAAAGGGCGCGTTGCAAAATAGGCTCACAAAGGACGCGGGGGCAAAAGATCAGAGAAAGACCTTTTGCCCCCGCGTTTGTTTGTACGAGCTGCTATTCTGTGGAAATTGCAAGGCGTTTGGACGCAACAAAACTGACCCTGACTCCAAGATCAGCGTCCAATGTGGATGATCCAGCTGTTTTTGGGGTCAATCCCAAATTTTGTGTAAACGCTAAATTGTGGTGCAAAATAGAGCAAAAATATTTTAAGGCGGGAGCGGCGCAAGCTGCTGCCGCCTTTTCTACAAAAATAACAGCGCTTCGAGGGGATGTCAAGGGCGGAGGCGTCAGCCTCCGTTCATCTCGACTCTTGACATTCCGGTTGCAGCCGGTCAGTCCGGCATGCGGTCGGCAAAGAACACCGCCAACTGTGCGTGAATTACGCTCCAGTCTCGCCGCCGATGTCCACGGTGGGGGTCATATGGTTGGCGTACTGCATACCCAGCATCTCCTGCTTGCCGCCGGCACCGGAGTCGCCGGTAGCAGGCTCAAATACGCCGATCTTTACGACTTTTTCACCGGAAGCGGCGTCAGAACTGCTCCGGCTGTCGCTGCTGGCATCGCTGGAGCTGTCAGCGCCGCAGGCCGCCAGACTCATGGACATAGCCAGCGCCAGCATGATGGAAACAAACTTCTTCATTCAATTCATCCTCCTTGCGAGATCCGGACCGCTCAAAGCGTCCGTCTCTTGTAGATGGATGTATTTTATGCAGATACAATACCGCCCGCAAGAGAAAATCCGCACAAAATTTTTCCTGCGGTTTTCGCAGGCTTTTCACCGAATGACCATATAGTGTAATCAAATATGTTTGATACACGGACAAATTGACTGATTTCAGAAAATGCAGCTTTTTTCACTGTCCGTCAGAAACGGACAGTGCCTCTGGTAATTTTGACTAAAAAATTTGAGTTTCTTGGACGAAACGTAAAAGCAAGGGGCGAACAGCGCTTTATATGCGGCGTTTCCGACCTGTTTTGCGTATACCGTTGTAGCCAGTGACATATTAAGGCAAACAGGCGAGGAGGCGTTTTTGTTATGTATTACGCAAGTGGCAACTATGAGGCTTTTGCACGGCCACGCAAGCCGGAGGGGGTGGAGGAATAATCCGCCCATCTCATTGGGATCGGTCTGGCGGCCCTGACGGCGGCCTGCTATCTGGTGCAGGATGATCAGATGGAGGGCAGCCGTGTTCACATCCTATAGAAAGACACGATCCTCGGCGGCGCATGCAATGGCTATGCGTACCCCTGCCTTGGCTATGTGATGCGTGTGGTGGTCGGGAGATGGACAACCTTTTTTAAGTAACGTGGAATCTGTTCCATTCGATCCCGTCCATTGAGACTGAGGGTGTAGCGTATTGGACGAGTATTACTGGCTGAACAAGCGGGACCCGTCACAGATAACATTGGCACGGTGAGAGAAACTCTATTTTGCGATGATGGATCTGGCGAAGCGGCAAGGCTGGTATCGGACATGACTACCTCACAATAGAAACACTGAAAAAGGCGTACTACCCGCGGTCATGGTCCGCCTTTCTAATCGCTTTCTGCTTTGGGAACATGTAAAACCGCCCCGGTCCGCACTTGCTGGCGGACCGGGGCGTGATGGGGCAAATAGAAGCCTTAGTTCTCGCTGTAGTTGGGGGTGATGACCACGTCACCGGACTTGATCTGGTCCACCACCGCGTTGACCTTCTCGGCCACATCGGCGGGCACCTTATCACTGAAGGGAGCCATGCTGACAACGCCGTCATGCAGGCCGGGGAAGGACTGGCCGCCGTAGTTGCCGGCCTTGATGAGGTCGATCTGGGAGGAGATCATGCGGGGGATGTCCACCATCATGGAGGTCAGGCACAGGCCGTCGGACACCAGGCCGGACTGGTCGCTAGTGTAGCCCAGGCAGTAAACGCCCTTCTCGCTGCAGGCTTCCAGAACGCCCAGGCCGGTGTGGTCGCAGGTCTGGAGGATCACATCCACGCCGTCTTCCATCATGGCGATGGCGGTCTCCTTGCCCAGGGCGGAGTCGTCAAAGGTGCCGGTGATGACGGTCTTGACCTCGATGTCGGAAGAAACGCTGGCAACGCCGTCGATGAAAGCGTTCTTATCGGACTGCTGGGTGGTGTTGTTGCCGCCGCCCACATAGCCGACCTTGCCGCTCTGGGTCATCAGCGCGGCCACAACGCCGCAGACGTAAGCGCCCTCGCACTCACGGTAGTCCGCGAACATGATGTTGGCGGGCAGCTCGTCCTCGGGCACATCCTCGGGGGCGTTGCCGGTGATGAAGAAGTTCACGTTGGGATAGTCCTCCGCCACGCGGCAGCAAGCGTCGCCGTACTGGGCGCCGTGGCCGATCACGAAGTCATAGCCCTCCTCGCAGTAGCTGCGGAACACGGCCTCCATGTCGTTGGAGCCCACGTTTTCGGTATAGGCGGTCTCGTAGCCCATTTCCCCGATCTGCTGAAGGCCCTCATAGGCGGTCTGGTTCCAGGACTCATCGGTAATGGAACCGGGCAGCAAGACGGCGATCTTGGAAACGGTGCTGCGGTCGGTGACAGTCTCCCCGGCGGCGTCGGAACCGTCGTCCCCGCTGGGAGCAGCGGAATCGTTGGAGCTGCCGCAGGCGGTCAGCAGGCTCAGGGACATGGCCAGAGCCAGGGTCAGGGTCAAAATTCTTTTCATGTTGTACCTCCAAATCAGTATGGGAAATTGCCGTTTAACGGCTTTCTTTATCAAAGGGAACGCCAAGTTCCCGGGGCGCGCGGATATTGTGGCCGCCGATGGCCAGGGCCAGGATGGTGACCAGGTACGGCAGAGCCACGAATACCTGGTACGGCAGGGCGGAGCCCTGTACCTGCAAGCGGATCTGCAAGGCCTGGATGGAGCCGAAGCCGAAGGAGGTGGCCAGGGCCACCAGGGGGTTCCAGCGGGAGAGGATGACGATGGCCAGGCAGATGAAGCCGCGGCCCGCGGAGATGGACTCCGTAAAGGTGCCCACGGAGCCAAGGGTCAGGGACGCTCCGGCGATGCCAGCCAGGAAGCCGCAGAACATATAGGCCGCCAGGCGGAAGCGGTAGACCTGGATGCCGGAGGCCTGGGCCGCCTTGGGATTCTCCCCCACGGCGGTGAGCTGCAAGCCCAGCTTGGTCTTTCGCAGGACCCAGAAGACCACCGCCGCCAGGACCACGGAGAGATAGGTCAGGATATTCTGATTGAAGAAAATCTCACCGAGGACGGGGACGCGGGACAGGCCCGGAATGGCGATGGGCTGGAACGTCTCAATGGTGATGTTGGCATTGGAGGTGCCGAAGATCATGCGGTTGAGGAAGTTGGTAAAGCCCACGGCCAGAATGTTGAACATGATGCCGATGATGGACTGGTCCTGGCGGAGCCACACGGACCACACTGCCACGATCAGACTGCTGAGCATCCCGGCGGCGGCCCCGGCCAGAACGCCGATCCAGAGGCTGCCGGTACGCAGCGCCACCAGGTAGGAGAAGAATGCGCCGAAAAGCATCTCGCCTTCCAGGGAAATGCCCATGACGCCAGCCCGCTCGGACACGGCGTCACCCACGGAGCCGTAGATCAGGGGGATGCTCTGCCGCACGCCGGAGGCGAACAGCGCCGTCAGGAAAGAGGCGGACAAGATCGTATCCATTTCAGCCCACCTTCTTTCGTTTGCTCTGGGCGGCGCTGACAGCCATGCCCAGCAGGATAAACAGCACGATCAGCGCCTCCAGCACGCTAGTGAAAGACACGGGGATGCCGGTCTTGACCTGCATGGTCACGGAACCGGCGGAGATCAGCGCCATGAACAGCGCCGCGATCACGATACCCACCGGATGCAGGCTGCCCAGCATGGCCACCACGATGCCGCTGAAGCCGAAGTCACCGGCCACGCCCTCCATCAACCGGCGGGTGTTGCCGCTGATCTGGACAGCGCCCGCCAGGCCGCAGAACGCGCCGCTGATGAGCATAGCCAGGAAGTAGTACCGGTTCTTGTTCATGCCGCTGTACGCGGCAGCCCGCTGGCTGCCGCCCAGGGCCCGGAGATGATAGCCGAAACGTGTCCGGCGGATCACCACGGCGTAGACCACCGTCAGTGCCAGGGCGATGACCACGCCCAGGTTGATGCGGGAGCCCTGGTAGAGCTTGGGCAGGGCGGCGGCGATCTTGGCGGACTGGGGCTCCGCGCCGCTGCGGAGGGGATAGAACACCATGTAGCTGATGAACTGCTCGGCGGTGTAGTTCAGCATCAGCGTGACCACGATCTCGCTGGCGTGGAACTTCACCCGGAAGAATCCGGCAACGGCGGACCAGGCGGCGCCCAGCACGATGCCCAGCAGAATACCGATGGGCAGGGACCACATCCCCAGCCTGTCGCCGATGGGCGGGACGCCCATCAACGTCATGCCCAATGCGCCCATCAGCATCTGGCCCTCGCCGCCCAGGTTGCTGAGCTTGGCGTGGAACGTAAAGGAAACGCCCAGGCCCACCAGAAGCAGCGGCGTGAAGTACATAGCCACCTCGCCGATGGAGGTAAGGGAGGTCAGGGGCCGGATGAGCATATAGTAGTAGGCTTCCAGCGGGTCAGCGTTCACCGCCAGGATCAGCAGGGAGCCAACCAGCATGGCCCCGGCCACGCTCAAAAGCAAAATCAGGGCTTTTCTGGCCCAGCCCAGCTGCTGGTAATGGGCCAGGTTTTCCCGGAGGTTCGTATTGAGTCCTTTTTTCATACGCTGCCTCCCATCATCAGCAGGATCACGTCCTGTGGAACCGCGTGCTCCGGCTGCACCTCGCCGATCACAGCCCCCCGGTAGAGGACCACGATCCGGTCGGACACGGCGAACAGCTCCTCCAGATCGCCGGAGAACAGCACCACGCCGGTACCCTGCTCCTTGGCCCGGATGATCTGCTGCCGGACGGACCAGGCGGCCTTGACATCCAGTCCCCGGGTGGGGTAGGAGCAGATAAGGACCTGGGGCGTGTTTTCCAGTTCCCGGGCCAGGATGAACTTCTGCAGGTTGCCGCCGGACAGGTTGGCGCTGCGCTCCTGGCAGCCGGAGGTGCGGACGTCAAAGGCCTCCATGGCCGCCGTGGTCTGGGTCTGGACGGCTTTCAGGTCCGTCAGGCCGTGTTTTTTCGGATAGTGGGGGTTCCGGAGGAGCCAGTTTTCATACAGGGGAAAATCAGGCACCGTGCCCACCGCGTTGCGGTCGGCAGGCACATAGCCCCCCCCCGCCTGGATAAAGGCGGCGGGCCGGTTCATCTCCTGCCCATTGATGGAGATTTTGCCGGACGCGGCGGGGCGCACCCCCGCCAACACCTCGGCCAGCTCGTTCTGGCCGTTGCCCTCCACCCCGGCGACGCCCACGATCTCGCCCCGGCGGACGGTGAGGTCCACGCCGTTGAGGGTCTGGACGCCCCGGTCGTCCCGGGCCTCCAGCGCCGCGCAGGTCATGACGGCCTCCGCCATGGGCGGCTTTTTCACATAGGAGGTCAGGTCCGGCAGATCGTCGCCGGACATCATCCGCACAATCTGGTCCTTGTTGGCCCCGGCGGTCTCCGTCTCCCCGGTCACCCGACCGTGGGATAGGACGCTGATGCGGCCGCTGATCTGGAGCACCTCGTCCAGCTTGTGGCTGATAAAGATGACGCCCTTTCCCTGCTGAGTCATGTGGCGGATGATGGCGAACAGTGCCTCGCACTCCTGGGGCAGCAGCACGGCGGTGGGTTCGTCCAAAATCAGGATGTCCGCCCCCGTATACAGCATCTTCAAGATCTCGATCTTCTGCTGCATGCTGATGCTCAGTTGCTCCACCGGGCAGTCCAGGTCCAGCTCGATGCCGTACCGGGCTTTCAGTTCCTCCAAAGAGGCGCGGATCTTCTGCCGGTTCAGAATGGAAAAGGGACTGTCGTTGCTGATCAGGCCCACGTTTTCCACGGCGTTCAGGCGGTCCACCAGCATGAAGTGCTGGTGGACCATGCCGATGCCATGGGCCAGGGCTTCCTTGGGCGAAGTGATGCGGACCTCCTGGCCGTTGACCAGGATCTGGCCCGCGTCCGGGCGGTAGATGCCGTAAATAACGTTCATCAGCGTGGATTTGCCCGCGCCGTTTTCACCCAGCAGCGCCAGGACCTCACCCTTGTGCAGCGTCAGGTCAATAGAATCGTTTGCCTTGATGCCGTTGAATATCTTGGTGATCCCCCGCAGTTCCAGCAGGGGCGCCTGCGTTTCCCCGCTCATTTGCAGTGGACTTCGCACCACAGCTCCTGCACAGGGGGGATTTGCTCCCGCATGCCGGGAGCCAGACGGCTCCAGATGATGCCCTTGCTGGGCCGGGGGAACTCGTGGCGGGTTTCGATGATGCGGGTGGGGGTCACGATGTAGTCGATGGCGGTGTCGTATTCCTCCACGGTCACGGGCACGTCCGCCACCTGGCAGTCATGGCCCGCACCGATGATGACGGTGCTGTTGTCCGCGATGCCCTTGCTGGAGAGCATGGCCCACTCCAGGTCGAAGTAGCCGTGACCCTTGCCGAAGCGGATGCCACTGGGGGTGATGGCGGAAGCACCGGTGACCATCATGTCGATGTGGCCTACGGATTCTTTCAGCTGAGCCAGGGTCTGATGCTTCCAGTAGCGGGACACACCATCCAGCAGGGAGGCGACCTCCTCCTTCCCCTCGGGGATCTGGCCGGGACGGATCAGGAAGAAGCCCCGGGTGATGCCGTAGTTGGTCATGACCACAGTCTTCTTATCCCGGAAAGCCTGCTCCCGCAGTGTCTCCAGGTTGTTGTCCGGGGTAATGAAGATGACCTTCGCGTTCTTGTACATGTCTGTGGCGGTTAGCAGGGCCGTGCCCTTTTCGCTACCCTCGTAGTCGCAGATGAACTCGGAAAACTGCCAGCTGAACTTGGAGTCAGGTCTTGCTACCTTCAGCAACTCTTCCCAGATCCGAACTCGCTCGGTCTTGGCATCGACTTTCATTTCCATATTGGATACCCCTTTTCTATATTTTTATAGTAATTTAAACCAGTTAGCGCACGGCTTGTCCCATGTGCTGCAGAGGCGAAGCAAGGTGTTACCTCTAAAAAACTTGGGATAGTATAGCATATCTTTTTCAGAATGTCATGTCCGAATACGACAAAATCCATCTCGATCTGACAGCCTCGCACCGATGAATTAAACAATGGCGGCACATCAAGCCTACTCCCCAGAATCCTTCAGCAATTGGTAGGCCTTTTGATGACGGATGCCTCACCGGCCGCAAAAAGAGTCTCGGAAGTGTCTGCTTCGGGAGCTTTTTTCGCATAAGCGTCAAATCTAATCGCATGTAAAACCTAAGACTGGCGGTTTACAGATACTTTGAAATGCTGGTCGGGCACAATGTATTGGACTTCAAAATTATCCAAAGAGACATAAAACAGATGAAACGGACATTGATGCCTTGGGATGAATGGTTTCGGCGCATGTTCCGAATGTACATCTGGAAGCAGTGGAAGGAACCCAAAACGAAGGTGGTTAATCTGAGAAAACTGGGCATCCCGGCCGATAAGACTTACCAGTGGGGCAATTCCAGACTTGGCTTTTGGCGTATGGCCGGGAGCCCGGTGATTCAGCGTTCCATTACAAACGAAAGACTCGCAGCAACGGGATACTTTAGTATCCTCAACTACTACGAGTCCCTACACTTATGCGGTTGAACCACCGTGTGTACCGACCGGTACACACGGTGGTGTTATCCTGAATTCCGGGTAATCATAAAGTCGGGATAAGTGTTGTGAGAGGTCGGCTCTCTATTCGGAGAATCTCCTACTCGATTTATGCCATTTATCTTAATTTCTGGAGCGAGAATCGAATTGCATTGCTGACGTCCTCGGTCCACTCGATCAGCACATTGACACCGTTCCGCGTGACCTCCGCGAATTCTTCCAGGTGGTCAAGGCGGCTGTCAATAGAATCTAATCGCTTGTCAATGGATTGAAAATGCTTATCGATGGACTGAAATTGTTTGTCGATTGCATCAGATTTTTTGCCGATCGCATCTAACAGTTTCTCATTCGTCATCGTCGCATCACCTCACGGGTTCATTATACGGGGAAGCTTCCGGTAGTCAAGGCACGGTTTCGGCTCCTTGTCACAATGCGAAATGACGCTTTGGGAGAGGAGCGTGGGGAAGATGCCCTCGTATCTTCCGCCTGCGAAGCAGGCCTTCCAATCACGGCTGCGGCTGGTGGACGATGCCCGCGAACAGGGGCAGGCCGTCAGTCCCGGTGATGGCGAACACGAAGGGACGGTTCAAAACGTAGTCAACTTCCTCCTCCGGCGGGGCGGCTGCGCCGCACGTCATCATGACGGTATAGGCCGCGGCGGTGACGCCTTCCTCGTCAATGGCCACCCGGGCGGCGTGTTTGGCCTGGGAGAGATAGGCCGCCGTATCGTCGGTCATGGGGGAAAAGTCCGAGACCGCCGGATCAAAGACATCTGTGATGCCCAGAGATTTCAGGCTGTCGGCCAGATCCAGATCCGACGCGATATCGAACTTCGGCAAAGCGAGGTTGACGATAAGGTATTTGCTCTCCGCGCTCTCGCCGCCGCTGATAAGGAAGTCCATCGTCGGCTCATCAGCCAGCAGTTCCTCCGGTGCAACGCCCTCGTCCGGCAGCAGGAGCCACATGGCGCCGCTACCCTCCAACCGCTTGGAAACCGCGGAGAAGCGGTCGCTCCAGTAATAGGTGTTCGTCCCGCGCTGGCGCATGAAGTCACAGGTCACGTCGCCGCTGTCGGCATGGAAGGTATCCGGCGCGGTGTTGGCTTCGGAGAACTCGCCGTCCCACTTGGCCCGGAAATAGATGGTGGACGCCAGCGCGAGGATCGTTTCCTTGTCCATCGTCAGGCCGGAGGACTGCTCCTTCAGAAGCCCGCCGGTCTGCTGGTCGATCCAGTCCTGAAGCGCCTTGTCAAAGGCGGCGGCGCCCATTTCACCACGGAAGGACGAGGCGTAATCATACTTTGCCAGCGCGTCCATGGTTTCCTGTTTGAAGCTGATTTTGTCGCTGAGCCACAGGGAGTTGGCCATAATACTGGTCACCGCGCCGTCGTCGCAGTAGTTGGCGTTCCAGACAGCGGCGGCCTCGGCGCGGAGGGCGTCCACATCGCCGCTGCCCAGCAGGGTGAGGATCTGCTCCCGGCTTTCGCCGTCCGTCACCTCCGCCAGCATGGCGAGGGCCATGTAGAGATTGATGGGGGAGCAGACCTTGTTCTCTCCGCTGCCGCCGGTGAGAAGCTGTGGGATGACGGCGCGGAGGTAGCCGCCCAGCACGTCCGTATAGCCCTCCGGCTGATCCGTCTGCTTTCTGCGGTCTGCCTGCCATGCGTCATAAACCTGATTGAAACCGTCACTGTCAAAGTCTCCGTTGGGTCTGCTGAACTTGGCCTCGTCCGGGTACTGCGCCATTTGGGGATACTGTGGGGCGGCCAGCTGGTATTTGCTGACGGTTTTGGCCTCGGGCTGCGCGCAGGCGGTCAGGGAAATCAGGCTGACCGCGGCAAGGAGAAGAGCGAAGATCCGTTTCATAAGAAGTACCTCCATCTGAAAAAATGAAAACGACCGTCTACATTGATATAGACGGTCATTTTTCAAAAAAGTTTCACAAAATGTCAATTTTCGTACCGGGTCCAGTCCGGGTTCGCATTGAGGCTGGTCCAGGTCTCGTAGCTGCCGGCCTTGTGCCTGTGATCGTGGGAGTTGGTAGCCTCCTGAATGGCCAGATAGAACCAGTCGCCGGGCCTGCAATCCGGCCAGACGTTCATGCCGGGCAGCAGATCGCTGGGGTCCTCCGGGACCCGGTTCAGCATCCGGTTGATCATGGTCACGGCCTGGGCGCGGGTGATATAGGCGTCAGGGCGGAAGGTGCCGTCCTGGAAGCCGCTGATCCAGCCTAACTCTGCCGCCCGCTCGATATACGCCTTGGCCCAATGACCCTTGATGTCGGAGAAGGTGCGGCTGCCGTTGCTCTTGCCGGTGTCGAACCGAGCGCAGATGGCGGCAAACTGGGCCCGGGTGATGGGATCTCCGGGACCGAAGGCTGCGGCGTCATAGCCTCGGACGATGTCCAGTCCCGTCATGGTGGAGATGGCGGTGTTGGCCCAGTGACCGCCCGGTACGTCGGTGTAGGTGTTGCTGGTGAGGAGGTTGGCATCACGGACGGAGTCCTTCAGCAGGCGGAAGAAGATGGTGGCCACGCCTGCCCGCGTCATGCTGTCATTGGGACGGACTGTACCGTCTGGCCCACCGACGATATAGGCATAGTGATTATCGGTGAACAGCGCAGGCACTGCGGCCTCGGCATTGTAGACAGTGATCCTGCTGTTTTTACTTGTATTGGTCGGGTGCTTGCCCCCGTCCAATCGATAGCCCTCAGGCGGTACGGTCTCGACCCAGTAGTAATCGCCGCTTTGGGAGACCTCTGCCTGTGTCCAGCCGTACCGGTTGGTCTCATAAACGCCGAGCCTTGTATCGGATCGGGCCCCGACACGCCACAGCTCAAATTTCGCGCCGCTCAGCGGCGTACCGTTCCCGGCATCAAGCTTGGTGAGCCGTAGCGTGTAGCCGGTGTCGCCGCCATCACCGGAGCTGTTCCTTGTCCATTGTGCATAGAGGACCACATTGTCGGTCATTGTGATCCGGTCGCCAGCCTTATAGGGAGCGCCGCTTCCGTCCGGCTCGGTGTTCCAGCCGGTGTAGGTGTAGCCGTCACGTGTATAGCCGTTTGCCTTTACTGTGGCTGTTTCACCGGGAGTGTAGGCCGTGGCGTCGGCGGTCATGCCGGAGTCAGCGCCGTTTCCGCGGTAGGTCACGGTGAAGGTCTGGGCGGTCATCTTGGTCCGGCAGATGTCGGAGGGGATCACGACAGAGGTGACGGTACTGCCGCTGGATACTTTGCCGCTGATATGGGCGGCGGTGTTCAGAGATTCACCGGCGGCGAAAGCTGCTGCATCCAGAAGACCGGCGCATTGCAACACCATCTTGACGGAGGATTTTCCCGCAATCGCGGCTTTCCAACCGGGCAAGGGGGTGCAGGTGACGGTGACCGTATGGCCGGAGACACTGGCCGTGCCGTCGAGGATGCCGTCACCGTCGAAGGTGTAAAGGCAGTTTCCGCTGTCACCGGTTTTGGCTGCGAGACGGCTGTCCAATTCCAAAACAAAGGACATGGCCGGGATACCGGCCGATGCCGTTTGCAGCATATTGAGCAGGCTGTCCGACATGGTGTAGGTCACGGTATAGGGGACCTCGTAGGGCGCGGCATCAGAGGTCTTCGCAATTTCTGTAGGGCCTGAGATGACGACGCTGCCGAAGTTGGCGGTGGGCTGCGCCAAAGCGACCGCACAGCCGTTTCCGGACACATCGGGAAGAGTGAACTTGACCTCGCCTGTGTTGCCGGTTTTCTGTGCCGCAAAAACCTTCTGCGCTGCGCCGGTGCTCACAGCGCCGGTTTCATCCACCGGCAGAGTAAGCACATAAACAGGCAGATCATCGTTTGCCACCAGCCCACCCACCGTCAGTTCGGCCGCACCGTTCCGCTGCGCCCAGAAGGTGGCGAGAGGTGACTTCCAGCCCTTATCCGTCGAAGCAGTGGTTAGAGTGGTTACGCTGGTCAGGCTGGCGTTGCCCAGCTTGATGTTCAGGCTGTCCTCCGCGGGGGTGACGGTCTTGGCATCCTGTGCCATGGCCACAAGGCCGCTCTCCAAATCAAAACGGTCGGAGATGTAAACATGGCCTTTGCTTGGCGAGGCAGATACATTTGCTGCAAGCGTGACGCTTTGCACCTTGCCTGCCTTCAGCTCCACGGTCGGCGTTTTGTACTCAACATAAATTCCGGCCTCTTTGCCTGTTTTGGAGGTATTGCCCGTCACCTCGCCGCCGTTCATTATGAACTTGGCGCTGTCTTTGTGCACTTGTACCGCGCCGCATGGACCGCTGTTTCCGCTGATCGTGCCGCCATTCATGGTGAAAGAGCAGTTACCCTGCTGCAGTTCGACGGCCGCGCCGTATTTGCTGCCATTGTTGGTGTTGTTGCAGATCTCACCGCCCGGCTCCAGCGTCGCATGGGAAGCAGCGCCGTTGGTGACAATATAAAGTGCCGCGCAGTTGCCGGTGGAGGTGTTGTCATTGATCTTGCCGTAAACCTTGAAATGTGCACCCGCGCGCAGATAGACGACCGCAGTTGTACAGGCATTGTTGCAGATGATTCCTTCCTTTTTCAGCACAGCCGCAGCGCTGTCATTTAGGCTAAGTGCGATGCTATTTTTCACACCGGTGATCTCACCGCTCAGTTGAGCGTCAGAATTGAACGAACAATAGATCCCCGTTGTGTTGGCTACATCTTTAATGATCGAACCCGGATCAGTTGTGAGCTTATTTCCACTTCCGGTCACAAAGACCGCGCTGCCGCCGCCGGAGATCTCTTCGATCACAGCGGTAGAGGTCAGGACCGCGCTGGCATTCTCACCGCGCAGGTGAATGGCCGTGCCGCTTGTTCCATCTTTCTTTGTCGCCTGCCACATATTGGCATTGCCGGTGATATTGCTGATCGTGCCGCCGACGGTCACTTCGCCGCCGTCGACGTAGACCGCGCGGCCGTTTACATTTTTAATTTCCGCGCCATTTTCCATCTCAAAATCGGAACCCTGCAGCCAGACCGCACCGGCGGGGCCGACGGAGCCTGCATCGCCTTTGCTTCGTGTGATCGACGGAGCATCCTCAATCACGCTGCCGGACTCCATCACCAGCTTGGCCGCGCCTGTGGCGCGCACCGCCGACATACCGCCGAAGTTCCGCAGCACCGCGCCCTTACCCAGTGTGATCGTGCTGGGAACGGTGGCGTTGGAGGCGATGATGGCGTCCTGCACATAATCGGTATTATGACTGGTATCAGCGGTGCCCGTGCCGTCATCGCTGACAGTCTGAGCAAACACCGTGCCACTTGCCTTGCCGGCATCGTCAAAAATGATGTTCGTCAGGGTCAGACCGGCGCCCTCGCCGCCAGTGGTCTGCACCTCGACCATGGCGGGGTTGTACCAGCTGCGGGCGTTGTCCTGCTGCTGAGCAAAGTTATCGCCGCGTGTAATGGTGTAAGTCGCATCACCAAGGCTGGTGATCGTCAGTGACTTGTTGTAAAAACGTGCGCAGCTTGTCATGGTCAAGTCGCTCATGACATAGATCGTAGCGCCGTCCACCGCCTCTCCGACCGCCTTAGCCAGCGTGGCGAAGGGCTTGTCCTCTGAACCGTTACCGTTCGTATCGTCACCTGCGCTGCTGACATAGACTGCCGGAGTTGTCGATTCACCTTCGGCGGCAAGGGCCGTGGCGGGCAGAAGCCCGAACACCAACACAAGTGCCAGGAGGATCGCTGATACGCGCTTTTTCATAAAAATCGCTCCCCTTCAAAAGTTTTCCGCAAAGGACTCCGGGCTGTCTGGGTAACCTGCAGCTTTGCGGAATGGCTTCCTGCTGTTGTGTATCTTAGGCTATTAGATATGCATTGTAAGGGGATTCCCGTCGATTCAAATAAACTATTTGCAAAAATGAGCCGTAAGACCTGTGCAACGGTAATCAGGATGAGCGATCAGATTCCTCCTTGTGTTTTTTCTGATTTTGTTTTATCGGAGGGGCGTATGGCAACCGGTTATGCCAACACCGCCGCCCTCATTTCCTTCTCCGTCCAGCAGAATGCAGATGGGATGCTGAATCTGCTTTTAACGGACAAGGCGGCCCTCAATGCACCCATGTCAGCCTTCGTCATCAGCGATCAGAGCATGGTCAGCGCCTTCTGGGACTACCTTGCGGGAATGATCCGGTGAGGAGCCGCATCCCTTGCAAGCAAGGACCATGCAGGGTATCGAATCATCATGTCCACTTTTGAAAAAGAATTTTGGCAAAAATTATTGTCAGTGTCCACTTTTGAAAAAACAACTTCCGCAAAAATATTCCTCATGTCTACTTTTCTTGACTGCTACAAAAGTTGATATTTGTCGATAAAAGTCCCTTGAAAAAGTTTGCGGTTCATGAAAAAACTCCCTTGAAAAAGTTTCTGTTCTCGGCTATACTAGAATAGAACAGAATACGGGAGGCGAAACTGTCGTGCTGAAAAGAAAAATTGAGCAGAAACTGATTGACTGGAAAAACACAGAAAATCGCAAGCCATTGATTATCAAGGGCTGCCGGCAGTGCGGAAAGACATTTTCTGTCCTTGACTTTGCAAAGAAAAACTATAGAAATGTTGTGTACCTGAATTTTTTTGAAAATCCAGACTATGCCTCTGTATTTGCCGGGTCCCTGGAAGTGGACACAATTGTGATGATGCTGTCCGCCCTGCTGGGCAGCGAGGCAGTGTTTGAAAGTGGAAGTACAGTCTTGATCCTGGACGAGATTCAGGAGTGCCCGGAGGCCCGGACCGCCCTGAAATTTTTCCGAATTGATGGACGCTATGATGTGATAGGCACCGGCTCTCTGCTGGGCGTGAAGGGATATGGAAAAGAACCGAAATCTGTTCCAGTCGGATCGGAAACGGTGATTGATATGTACCCTCTGGATTTTGAAGAATTTCTGTGGGCTAATGGGATTGCTGACCCTGTAATTGATATGTTAAAAAAGTGCTTGCAGAAAGAGACTCCTGTCCCGGAGGCACTGCACAACCGTATGAAACAGTTGCTCCTGCAATATGTGGTTGTCGGAGGTATGCCGGATGCCGTACAGACTTTTGTAGGTACGAAGCAAATGGACGAGGTACTGCAAATCCAGCGCGATATTGTCCGCTCCTATGAGGACGATATGGTGAAGTACGCCGAGAAGAAGGACAAATCACGAATCAAGGAGTGCTTTCAGTCTATCCCGAAACAGCTCAGTAAAGAAAATAAGAAATTTCAATACTCCGTTGTCAAAAAAGGTTCAACCGCATCAAAATATGCTGGGAGCCTTCAGTGGATCGAGGATGCCGGTATCATTGTCCGCTGCTATAATCTGAGTATTACGGAACTGCCTTTGGATGGGAACGCCGAAGAAGATATATTCAAGGTGTATATGCGGGACTGCGGCCTTTTTGTCAGTATGCTGGAGGATGGCACACAGTACGACATCCTGCAAGGAAATCTTTACGGCTATAAAGGCGCGATTTTTGAAAATCTGATTGCGGATGTTTTCGGTAAGATGGGACGAAAACTTTACTATTTCCACAAAGACAGCGGTTTGGAAGTGGACTTTGTGATCCGTTATAAAGGACAATGCACATTGGTGGAGGTCAAAGCGTCCACAGGGAATGCGAAAAGCACCAGAACAATCCTGCGCCATCCTGAAAAGTATCATGTCAGCCAGGCAATCAAGCTGGGGGACTACAATGTAGGACGCACAGAACAGCTCCTTACACTTCCATTGTATATGGCGTTCCTGCTGAAAGAACTGTGAGCGGATAGCTCAGACTTAAATATGTCCAATGCGAAAGGCAGTCCATTGAGGGCTGCTTTTTTGCTGTCCTGCGTCATCAAACAAATCAGATAACCGGCCGCCTGGTTCGAGAAAGGAGTTTGGATGAACACAATAACAACGAGCTATAAGCATAACGGGGTGCCGGAGTCTATCCCCAGAGGGTTCTATGGCGTGAGGTATGCGTGACAGACGCCCAAATCCCGATATATCCGAAATTCGGTGCTGGAACAGATCGTGGCGGAGGCCGTCAGCGACCTTGCCGATTTTGTACGGTGCTATGAGCCGATTTTTCTGTATCTGTTGGTGAAGAACAACACCGCTGCACGACAGGCCGAGGTACAAAGACTGAAGCAGACCACCACCAGCGAGCAGCGCGTTCAAGCCACTGACAAGGCTATCGAGGGACTGTTTGAGGCGAATATCTCCGGCAAAATCACCGACGAGTGGTTTACAAAAATGACCGCCAACTACGAAACCGAGCAGAAGGAACTGCTGGAACTCATAGCTGACGGCAAGAAGGAACTGCTGGACGCGGAGCAGACCAAGGTGGATTTAAGGCTGCTGATGTAAGCGCTGCGGGATTATACGGACATCCGGCAGCTCACGCCGGAAATCGTCAACGCGCTGATCCGCCGCATCGAAGTCCACAGCAAGGACAAGGGAACCAAGAAGGTCAAGGTGGACATTTATTTCACCGCCGTGGGATTGTTCACCATTCCGACAGAAACGGAACTGCGGGCGGCAATGGATGGAATCCGCCAGAGCCCACGGAAGTTTACGACTTCCGCGTGAAGTGACCCAAGATTTTCACGTAAAACAAGACACGGTGCGGCCTCCCTCGGAGACCGCACCGTATCCTACATGAAAATTTCGCTATCCGCCCGTCGTTTAAGTGCTGGAGCATCTTTTTTTAGTATTTACAGGCTGATGGCGCCGTCGGCGGTCTGAGCGTCCGTCAGCAGGGGGGCATACTCCTCCAGCAGGCGCTCCACCTGCTCTTTGCAGCGGCCGATGTACAGGGACGGCTCCATCACGGCGTCCAACTCCGCACGGGTCATGCCAAAGGCCGGGTCTGCGGCCAGACGGTCCAGCAGATCGCAAGATTCGCCCTCCTTCATCCGTGCGGTGGCGGCCATGGAGTGCTGGCGGATCTTCTCATGCAGCTCCTGACGGTCGCCGCCCCGCTTCACCGCCTCCATCATGATGTTTTCCGTGGCCAGGAAGGGCAGATATTCCCGGATGGCCCGATCCACGATCTTCTCGTTGACGTGCAGCCCGTTGGTCACGTTCTGGCACAGCCGCAACACCGCATCGGCGCAGAGGAAGCCCTCCGGCAGGGAAATGCGGCGGTTGGCGGAGTCGTCCAGCGTCCGTTCCAGCCACTGAACGGAGGCGGTCATGGGGGCGTTGGCGGCGTCGGCCATCAGATAGCGGCTGAGGGAGCAGATCCGCTCGGAACGCATGGGGTTCCGCTTGTAGGCCATGGCGCTGGAGCCGATCTGATTCTTCTCGAAAGGCTCCTCCACCTGACGGTCATGCTGCAGGAGCCGGAGGTCATTGGCCATGCGGTAGGCGCTCTGGGCGATGGAGGACAGTACGTTCAGAATCCGGCTGTCGGTTTTCCGGGGATAGGTCTGGCCGCAGACGGAGAAGCAGCGCTCAAAGCCGAAGGCAGCGGCGATCCGGCGGTTCATCTCGTCGATTTTCGCCCCGTCGCCCTCAAAGAGATCCATGAAGCTGGCCTCAGTGCCGGTGGTGCCCCGGCAGCCCAAGAAGCGCAGGGTGGCCAGCACGTGATCCAGTTCTTCCAGATCGGAGCGGAAATCCTGCATCCACAATGCCGCCCGCTTGCCCACCGTCACCGGCTGGGCGGGCTGATAGTGGGTGTAGCCCAGAGTGGGCGTGGCGGCGTACTGCCGGGCAAAGGCCGCCAGATTCACCAGAACGGATAAGATCTGCCCCCGCAGATACCGCAGACCGTCCCGATAGAGGATCAGGTCGGCGTTGTCCGTCACATAGCAGCTGGTAGCGCCCAGATGGATGATCCCCGCCGCGGAGGGGGCCGCCAGACCGTAGGCGTAGACATGGGCCATTACGTCATGGCGGACTTCCTTTTCCCGCTGCTCTGCAGCAGCGTAGTCGATGTCGGTGACGTGGGCTTCCAGCTCCGCCACCTGCTCTGCGGTGATGGGCAGACCCAGCTCGTGCTCCGCCCGGGCCAGCTCCACCCACAGCCGCCGCCAGGTCTGGAACCGCATATCCGGAGAGAACAGGTGCAGCATATAGGGGGAGGCGTAGCGGGAGGACAGGGGGGATTCGTAAATATCCTTGCTCATAAAGGCTCCTTCCAGCGTTTTTCCAATAGTTTACAGGAAGCGGGACGTTCTGTCCAGATTTGATGGGTCAGCGGATGATGAGGCTGTCCCGCTCCGCGCCCACGGACACATAGCCGATGTGACAGCCGATGGCCCGCTCCACATACTCCACGTAGTTCCGGGCGTTTTCCGGCAGCTCGTCCCAGCTGCGGACCTTGGAGATGTCGCACTTCCAGCCGTCCACGTACTCGATGACGGGCTTGGCGTCCTGAAGGCAGACGGGGAAGGGGAATTCGTCGGTCTGCTGGCCGTCCAGCTCATAATGGGCGCAGACGGGGATCTTGTCCATATAGCTGAGAATATCCAGCTTGGTGAGGGCGATATTGGTGGCGCCCTGGACCTCCACGCCGTAACGGGTGGCTACCAGGTCGATGGGACCCACCCGGCGGGGCCGTCCGGTCTTGGCGCCGTATTCCGCGCCGGCATCCCGGAGCTTCTGGCCTTCTTCCCCGAACATCTCACACACAAAGGGGCCCTCGCCCACGCAGGAGGAATAGGCCTTCACCACGCCGACCACTTCGTCCAGCTTGGCGGTGGGCAGACCGGAGCCCACAGGCGCATAGGCCGCCACAGAGTTGGAGGAGGTGGTATAGGGATAAATGCCGTAGTCCAGGTCCCGGAGGGCGCCCAGCTGGGCCTCAAAGAGGATGGATTTGCCCGCTTTCTGGGCGTCCCGCAGGAACGCGGTGGTGTTTGTGATGTAAGGCTTAACTGCTTCACAGTACTTGTCCACCAAGGCCAACAGCTCGTCCAGCGTGTAGCCCTTGGCGCCGTAGACCTTCTGGAGGGTCAGATTCTTCCATTCCAGCAGATCTGCCAGATGCTCCTTCAAATGCTGGGGGTGGAGCAGCTCTCCGGCCATCACCGTCTTTTTCTGGTACTTGTCGGAATAGAAGGGGGCGATGCCCTGCTTGGTGGAGCCGTACTTCTTGTCGGCCAGCCGAGCTTCCTCCAGACCGTCCAGCTCCCGGTGCCAGGGCAGCAGGAGGGAGGCCCGGTCGCTGATCTTCAGATTCTCCGGGGTGATGGACACCCCGGCGGCCCGGAGGGTGTTCATCTCCGCCAGCAGGTTTTCGCAGTCCAGCGCCACGCCGTTGCCCAGAATGTTCACCACACCCTCCCGGAAAATGCCGGAGGGCAGCAGGTGGAGGGCGAAGGTGCCCCTGTCATTCACCACGGTATGTCCGGCGTTGCCGCCGCCCTGATACCGCACCACCACGTCAAAGTGGTTGGTGAGATAATCCACCATGCGGCCCTTGCCTTCGTCGCCCCAGTTGATCCCTACGATTGCGCAGTTTGCCATTTGAATTGCCTCCCAAATTACGTGCGGAAGCTCCGCACGGCATACGATTGCTTTTTTTGACCGGGTTATTATAGAATGGTTTTTTTTACAAGAAAAGAATGAAAATCAAATATTTACTATAAGAAGCACTGATGCACCCGGATAAAAAACAGTTGCGGGGTAGGACGTTTTTCTGTGAAAAACAAACCGACCCACCGCATTTCAGAACGCCGGAAAAAACGTCCCGGACCTTTTTAAAAGGTCCGGGACGGCAGGGAAAGATTAAAATTTATACTCTACGAACAATTCCCGGACGGCGTTGGGGTCGGCGGGAGGGGCATTGGGCGCTTCGGCAGGCTGGGCCGGGGTTTCGTGAGGGCCGTCCCGCCAGGCTAAGAACTTGGGGGCCACCTGAGGGAACAGGGCCAGAGACAGCACGTCCTCCTCGGACTTGGCGATGTCCTTGAACTGCTCCTTGTAGGTCTCCAACTCCGGGGCGATGTTGTCCGCCGGACGGCAGGTGATGACTTCCTCCGGGTCGATGCCTGCCAGCGCCCGGACCTCCGGGTTCACCTCGCCGGGCAGCGCGCCGTACTCGCCCCGCAGCAGTCCCTTGGACTCCTTGGGGAAGGTCTTGTACTTGCCCACGATGACGTTCATCACCGCCTGAGTGCCTACGATCTGGCTGGTGGGAGTCACCAGCGGGGGATAGCCGAAGTCCTTGCGGACGCGGGGGATCTCCGCCAGCACGTCGTAATACTTGTCCTCCTTCCCAGCCTGCTTGAGCTGGGAGATCAGGTTGGACAGCATGCCGCCGGGAACTTGATAGAGCAGGGTGTTGGTGTCCACCCGCAGGACCTTGGGGTCCAGAATGCCCTCGTTTTGCAGACGGGCCGCCACCTTGCGGAAGTGGGCAGCCGCCTCGCTGAGCTTGGACTGATCCAGCCCGGTGTCCCGGACGGTGCCCTTCAGCGTGGCCACCAGAGACTCCGTGGCGGGCTGGGAGGTGCCGTTGGCAAGGGGGGAGAGGGCGGTGTCCACAATGTCCACCCCTGCCATGGCCGCCATGAGGTTCACCATGTCACCAGTGCCGGTGGTGTTGTGGGTGTGGAGATGGATGGGGATGGAGACCGTCTCCTTCAGCCGCTTGATGAGGGAGTAGGCGTCCATGGGCAGCAGGAGGTTGGCCATGTCCTTGACGCAGATGGCGCTGGCACCCATGTTCTCCAGCGTCTTGGCCAGCTTCACGAAGTAGTCCTCGTTGTGGATGGGGGAGACGGTGTAGCTCATGGTGGCCTCCACCTCGCCGCCGTACTTCCGGGTGGACTTGATGGCCTGTTCCAGGTTCCGCACATCGTTCAGCGCGTCGAAAATGCGGATGATGTCGATGCCGTTTTCAATGGACTTGCGGCAGAAGGCGTCCACCACATCGTCGGCATAGTGCTTGTAGCCCAGAATATTCTGGCCACGGAACAGCATTTGCAGCTTCGTGTGCTTCACGTGCTGGCGGATGGTCCGCAGCCGCTCCCACGGGTCTTCATTCAGGAAGCGCATACAGGCGTCGAAGGTGGCGCCGCCCCAGCACTCCAGAGAGTAGTAGCCGATGGAATCCAGCATTTCCAGCGCGGGGAGCATATCCTCCGTGGTCATGCGGGTAGCCGCCTGAGACTGGTGAGCGTCCCGGAGGATGGTATCCGTAATGAGCAGGGGCTTGTTCGATAAAAATTCCATTGTTGCGGCAAGGGTACACCGTCCAATGTGAAGCATTGGGCGGTGAGGAATTGCCGTTCCCTCCTTTCGTGTATTAAAATCAAGCAATTAAATAACTCGTGGATTTTTCTACGGGTTTTAATTTCTTGAAAGAAATACCGTCCTTTATCATTTTCCCGTTTATCGTTTTAATGGTAAAGATTCCGGTAGTTCTTCTTCCCCAAATGAAGCAGTCCTGTTCGTTAAATTGGACTTTGTCAAAAAGACGATATCCAAAAACGTACTTTCCTGCTTGATTGGACTTACGGATGCCTCCCTTGAGAATGGCCGCTTTGTGTAGCTGGCGGTTGTGATGTCTCACCGGACGAATCGTGTAAATCTTATCGATTTGTAAGATTCTCAGGAGGTAGCCCGCATTGAAGCCATGCTTCCCCTGTGCGATTGCCAGAGCATCATTGGTGTGGCTTTTGGGCAGAACCAACAGCTTTTCTCTGGTTGCCTTTGTGATGTAGCCTCTGGTCTCAATGACGGGGATAGGTAACTCGGAGTAAAGCCTCTGCATTAAAGTTTTCCGCATGATGCCCATGAATGTGGCATCTCTGGTGGACTTTCGCTTACGCTTCATGAGGTCTTTCTCTGTAATCAACTCCTTGTGGAATTTCTCGTGACAGCTGTCACAAAGGGTGATGAGATTGCCGGGAGCATCTCCGCCGGTTTTTCGGCTCTCCAGATGGTGGACATGAAGCCGGACTTCTTTTTCCTTTGTTGCGTGAGCTCCACAGCATTGGCAAATGTAGTTGTCTTTCCAAAGCACGTATTGACGTACATTGTAGTGACCGTACATCTCACCTTGCTGGTAATCCTCACCTTGAAGGACGGGTTTGCCTTCTTCGATGGCCTTCAGCAGCTGCAGGTCGAATTCGGCGGTCTCTACAACCACTTTACTCACGGGCAAGATATGGCAAACCCTCTTGATGGCGGTGATGTGTTCTTGGATTTTGACCTCCACCGAAGGCGCCAACCATCCTTTGTTCTTACCGCGAACTCGGTTGTCGAAGCGCGGCTTGCGATACCGGGTCTTGCGGTTTCTCCGGACTCTGCGGAACTCTCGACGGGTGGATAGTAAATCCACCACGTCATTTCGAGGTTTTACTTCTGCGGAGAGCAGCTCCTCTTTTGTAGTGGATGCCGACATTCCAATGGTCTTACTTCCGGCATCCACACCCAGAATAACTTCTTGGGTATAGCCGCTGCTTCCGTAGACCAGCTGGATGGTAAAGGGCGTCCTCTTCTTCACTTTGGCTTTCCCGGTATCCAGCAGATGACGGGCTTTTGCCGGGGAGCAGGGCATCAGCGGACGCCCGTGC
>ERZ840371.1444-NODE-1444-length-24227-cov-4.995118_pt1 | contig 24227 bp, 17 predicted proteins | sample MGYA00519937_ERZ840371 | MGnify/ENA primary metagenome ERZ840371 (study PRJEB31850, sample SAMEA3708873) | human gut metagenome | biome: human gut; feature: human-associated habitat; material: faeces | place: China | collected 2014 ... | reverse complement strand
TAGACGATTTCGAGTGGGTATACTGATCTCCCGATAACAAACCCGAAGGCCCCGCAACCTTCACCCCGACCTCCCTGCGCCTGCAGGGAGGTTTCTTGTTAATTTCCACCGCCTTGTAATATTGCCGCAATCGATTCCGGTTCCACAAGGCAAATATGCCTTTTCGTGATGAAACACTGCCCGTTCGTTGAATTTATTTTCAAAAGAACCAATTCCCGTCTATTTTTGTCATAAAACTTTAAACTATTGCATACCATGGGAATTGTATCAACCACGAAAGGGGGGGGGAAATACTCCGCCCCGATGATCGAGACGATTGAGGTCGCCGCGGAAAAAGGATTTGCCACGTCCGGAGACGTCCCTTCCTCCGACGGAATCAGCCCCCTGAGCTGCTACGACGATTTTTATTTGGGCGAAAACGAATAAAAAACCGGCAGACATGAAAAAACAAGTCTCTCTTTTAACGCTGACCGCAGCGCTTCTCCTCGGCGCATGCAGCACCTACGAGGAAGTTCCCGCAACATCCGGCGACGGCGCAACTGCCGTCGGCTTTCTCGCCGATATCGCTCCCCGCGAACAAAGCCGCGCCGACATCAACGTCGATTTCGGCACCGGTCTTACCGGTACATGGAACGGCGAAGACAACCTCGGCGTTCTCGCCAACGACTTCACGAAGCTCCTGCAATTTACGTACGCCCCAGACAGCAAGGCTTTTACGGGCTCGCTCTCCGGCACCGCAGGCACTTGGGCGTACCGCGCCTTCTACCCTCACAACGGAAATGCCACCGTTTCCGGCACGACCGTAACGGTTCCTTTCAGCGCCCTGCGCACCCAGAACGGAAACAAATACAACAGCGAATTCGACATCATGGCCGCCGACGCCATTACCCACAACGACGCCGAGCCGGGCAAAACACCGGAAGGGAATGCCGTAAAGTTCAATCTTCACCGCATCACCTCGATCCTCGCGCTCAAACTGCAAGGCGGCGCTGCGTCGGAGAAAATAGCCTCCGTCATGCTGACGTCGGAAAAACCGATCGCCTCCGAGCAGCTGACCTTCACCGTTCCCTCGGACCCGAACGCCGCATACGATCCTTCGGCGATCAACCCGACGCTGGTCGCCGAAGGCACCTCCGCAACAGGCTCTTCCATCTCGATCGACTCGGAGCACATCACCGTCACCTACGCCGACGGCACGGCTCCTTCGGCCGATTACAGCGAGACCTTTTTCAACGTGCTCCCTGATGACAGCTACGGCGCTCTGACCTTCTCGGCCTGCACCGACAAAGGCAACGCAGCAAGCTTCACGATCACCCGACCGACGCCCGTCGTCGCCAACTGGGTCTACACGGTGGATCAGACCGCATCATTCACCAAAGCCGCAGCTCCGACCGTCGAGTGGCTCGGCCACGAAGACCTTACGACCCCCGTCGAACTGGCCGAAAGCGGCAACAGCGCCGACATCCGGGTCAGCGCACCGGGCGGCATCAAGTCGATGCAGGTGGATATCACCTCATCGGTACTGACAACTCCTATGGAGGGAAGCGAACAAAATTTGCTGGAGGCGGTAGGCCTCGCCCCTTCGATGGAACTGACCAATCCCGCCAATAATGACATGGCAGCCGCTTTAGCAGGACTCGGATTTCCGACCCCTGCCCAACTGCAAAACCAGCAGTATGTATTTTTTCAGATCGGCGGCCTGATCGATCTGCTTGCATCGATCAGCCCCACAGACCAGACAACAACAGCTGATTTCAAATTTACAGTAACCGACAATGCAGGCACTCCTACCGAAATTACGCTGAAATTCACCAAAACCAGTGCAACTGCTCCGACCATTGTTTACAATGAAGATGCAGACCTTTGGGCCAATACAGCATCGTTTACACTTTCAAATATTCCGGCCGATGCGACATCCGTTTCCGTACAATACAGAATCAAAGGTCAGACCACATGGAACGACGCTAATGTTACAGCCAATGAAGACGGGTCTCGCACGGCCCTGATCAGCCCGACATGGACCGCCGGCGCCAACGAAGCGGGACTGACGATCCATACCGTCGATCCCAAGACCGGCATCTTCGCCCGCAAGAGCTACGAATACCGACTGCTCGCCGACGGCGCAACGGTCGCTTCGGGCGAATTCACGCCCAAAAACAACAACGGCGACGTCATTCCCAATGCAGGCATGGAGAGCTGGAGTACGAAATCGATGAAAAAGATGTTCTCAGGCTCTGCCAACGTACCCTATCCGAATGCCGTCAAATACGAAGACGCAACTGGGACCGACAAATTCTGGGACAGCGGCAACAACGCCTATATGACCAGTTCGGGAACCGACAAATTATGCACTCAGGCCACCTATTCCGGCATGGTCGGCAACTACTGCGCGCAACTCGCCGCCAAGTATGCAGCCATCGCATTCGCTGCGGGCAACCTCTACACCGGAGATTTCGTGATGGACGGCACGGTCGGTTACGCACAATTCGGACAGCCGTACACCTATTCCGCACGTCCCGCCGCCCTCAAACTGAAATACGCCGCCGAGATAGGCGAAATCAACCGGGTCAAGAACGATCCGCCCGTAAGCACCGGCATCGACAAAGGACGCATCTTCGTCTGTATCGTCGAATGGAGCGACCGCCATGCAGTGCAATCGGGCACTTCGGTAGACAAGACGACGTTCTGGGACCCCGAAACCGTATCGAGCCTGAACGAAGGCAAAATCATCGGCTACGGTTCCGCCTACATCACGGAGTCTCACACCGGCAGCATGAAGGATCTGGAGCTTCCGATCGTCTATTACGAAAAGACGGACACGCCTCCGACGGGCAACTACACGCTGGTCATTTCGACCGCGACCAGCTATCTGGGCGACTACCTGACCGGATGCGACGCGAACAAACTCTGGGTAGACGATTTCGAGTGGGTATACTGATCTCCCGATAACAAACCCGAAGGCCCCGCGGCCTTCACCCCCGACCTCCCTGCGCCTGCAGGGAGTTTTTTTTATTCAGGTCCCGCCCGCACCGCGAAAGAAGGGCGCGCAAGCCATTTCCCGGTAGCGGAAAGACACCCGAAGAGAGGAGAATCCGGCCCGACGGCATGCAGCGTGTCGGGTGTTCGTGATGAAAAATGCGCCGTTCGTTGAATTTATTTTACAAATCCGCGGCGCATGCCTATTTTTGCACATTGTCAATAAAAGGCATGCATCCATGCGAACAAAAAACCAAACATCCCGACCCAAACAGACGCTTCGGGACGTTTCGTATAAAGGCGCCCCGGCAGGTACAGTCAAAGCGGCAGATGCGGCTGCCGAACCGGCAGCGCCGTCCGCAAACGGCACGACCGACAACACTCACCATTGAACGACCGGAATACCATGAAAAGACAACTCATATACTTAATGGCATCGGCGGCCCTGCTGGCGGCCGGATGCTCCACGGAAAACAAGACTGAAGGCACGGAATACGGCACGCTGAAGGTCAGCTGCACCGCCGACGGTTCGATCGACGCCGCATCGGACGACACTTCCCGGATGCCGGCCGCGCCCTCCGTCCCCCAAGCCGGCGATTTCACGCTTACGGTCACCGGAGAATCGGGGACGCAAAAATGGGATACGCTCGCGGAATTCGAGCAAAGCGAAACCGTCTTCCGGATGGGCGCCTACACCGTCTCCGTCGCCCACGGCGACCCCGATGCGGAGGGAATCGACAAGCCCTATTATGCCGCGGAGAAGAGCGTCGAGGTGCTGCCCCGCCGCGCTGCAACGGTGGAGATGACCGCTACGATCGCCAACTCGCAGACGGTGGTCCGCGCCACGGAACAGTTCCTCAACTATTTCCACGACGCGCAGTTTACCGTAACGACGGCATCGGGCAACCAGTTCGACTTCACGCCCGGCAGCACGCCCGCCGACGAGCCGGTATTCGTCAAAAGCGCCACGACGCTCAAGGTAACCGGCACGGCACGCCGCCAGAGCCAGACCGGAACCGACGAGGGGCCTAAGGTCACCTTCTCCGAGCAAACGCTCGAAGCCACCTCGCCGCGCACCTGCCATATTTTCACTTTCGACGCCAAGGATGCGGGCAGCGTCACGCTGACCGTCACGCTCAGCGACGACTACACCGAAACCCGGCCGATCGACTGCGAAGTCAACGAGGGGGCCATAGACGATACCAAATAAGGAATAAAAACAGCAAAAGATATGAAGACATTTACCAGACTTTTTACAATGTTGGCGGTTGCAGCGTTCGTTGCGGCAGGCTGTGTGAACGAAGAACCTCCCTACAAGGAGGAACCCAAGCCGACACCGGGCGACGCGACGGGCTTCCTGTCAGTAAGCGGCCTTTCGATGCGGGTGGTCTATGACGAGACGGACGTTCGTCCCGACGACACTTCGGACCAAACGCAAAGCCCGCAGGCCGTATCCGGCACCCGCGCCGAACAACCCGACGTGGACGGTTTTATCGTAGAAATTCTCGACGCCGACAACGCGCAGGTATTCAAAAAAACCTATGCCGAACTCAAACAGCAGCTCGCCGAGCCGATGGAACTTCCGGTGGGCGCCTACCGCATGGAGGTGCGCTCGGAGGAGAACACTCCGGACGTAGCGTGGGAGCACCCGGTCTACGGCGCGACGAGCAGCTTCACGATTTCAAAGGCGCAGACGACCCAGCTCGAAGAGGTGGTCTGCACATTGCAGAATATCAAGGTCACGGTGGATTATTCGTCCGAACTGGCCGGCATGCTGGCCGACACCAGCAAGGCGACCATATCGCTGGGCCAGACCAGTCAGGAGTTTCTCAAAACCGAAACGCGCGCGGCCTACTTCAAATCGCTGGACATCGAGAATACGCTGGATTTCAACTTCGACGGCGTTTTCGCCGACACCGACATCCCCGCGCAGTTCAGCAAGCAGATCACAGGAGTCAAGGCCGGCCAGTGGCGTAAGATTTCGGTCGTAATCAACTATGCCGACAAAGGAACGCTTCTGTTTCAGGTAACGGTGGACAACAACATCATTCAGGACAACTCTTTCGTCGTAGACGGCACCGACAACCTGCTGGAAGAGCTTCTCGAAGACCCCAACGCACCGGCTCTCGCATGGCCCGCACATGACATGTCCAAGCCTTTTACGCTGACGGACGCCATGTTCGACGACAACGGCAACTGCATCGAACCGTTCGTCTTCGACCTCGCATCGCCCAACGGCATCGAATCGCTGCGCGTCAATATCGCTTCGACCAGCAGTCGGTTCATGGCTTCGATGGCGGCGATCCAGCTTCCCGAAACGTTCGACCTCTGCGCGCTCGACGCATCGTCGCCGGCAGGCATCATACTCAAAGGATTCGGCTACCCGGTAGGCGGCGAACTCAAGGGACAGCAGGCCAAGAGCTTCAACATCGCAGGGCAGATCAAAGCGCTCTACGAATTCGACGGCACGCACACCTTCTCGTTCGACATGACCGACGCCAAAGGCGTCTCGACCGCCGCCGCGCTGACGCTCGTCGTGGACAAAAGCGCAGGTCAGACGGGTCCTGCAATCGTCTGGAGGGGCTACGATATCGACAAGCAGTACGAAGTGCAGAAAGACATGGTCATCGACATCGACGTGACTGCGGCCGCAGGCATCAAGTCGTTCTGGGTTACGATCGACTCCGAGGCACTGAAAGATCTGCTTCCGGTCATCAACATGCCGGAGAAATTCGACATCTGCGACATTCCGGCCGATCTGGCCGCGATTCTCCACGACGAATTCGGATTCCCGATCAACGAGCAGGTGAAGAACCAGACCGCCGTAATGTTCTCGATCACCAAATTCGTCGAGATACTGCTGGAGATTCCGGGCGAGCATAACTTCGTCCTCGACGTGACGGACAACAACAACGTATTGACGCACAAGACCGTCAAACTCATCGTTAAAGCCGCCGAATAATGAAAAGACACATCACATATATCGCCATGCTGCTCACGGCACTCACCGGCGCGTCATGCTCGCAGGACGAAACTCCTGCCGGCGACGGGCGCACGGGCGTGATGGCGATGACGATTTCGACCTCGCGGGCGGAAGACAACGGCGAATACGATCCGCTGCAATACCAGAAAGTGTATATCTATAACAGCGAGGGCGGGCTGCTCCGCAAATACGCCGCGAAAGACGACATTCCCGAACGGCTGGAGCTGCTCTCCGGCACTTACCGCGTAGCGGTCGAGGCGGGCGAACAGGTCCCCGCGGATTTCTCGAAACGCTTCTACAAAGGCGAGGAGACATTCACCGTCAAACCCGGCGAAACGACCCATGCGGAGGTAGTTTGCAAGATCGCGAACACCGTCGTCGAAGTCAAATTCGACGCTTCGATCGTCGAGAATCTCGATCCGGGCTACTTCGTATGGATAGCCGGTACGGACAAATTCGACGAGGCGGAAGCCGAGTCGGGTGCGGTTCCTGCGCTCAAATTCACGGACGAAGGCACGGGCTATTACACCCTGCCCGCAGGTACGACTTCGCTGGCATGGATGTTCCGCGGCACGCATACGTCGGGCAAGCAGGTCGAGATGGAAAACACGCTGACCGAGGTCAAGGCCGGCGGCAAATACGTCTTCACCTTCCGCTACTCCCCCGACCTGCCGGGTTATATCGACGCCCTGCTGATCCGCGTCGATACCGAGACGGAAGACAAGGACGACAAGATTATTTTCAGTCCCGATCCGGCCCTTCTCACCGAGGGATTCGACAACGACGAGGTGCAGAAATACACGTCCGGCGAGAAGAAATACCGGATCATGGCTTTCGCAGAGCTGAAAAAATTCACGGTCTCGGTCGGCGACGACAGCTACGACTTGCTCACCGGCACGCACGAAGGCATTTCATTCACGCCTACCGATAAATACAACACCGAACTGACGTTGTCCGACGCCTTCTTCGCAGGACTAGCGGGCGGCGACCACGCCGTGACGATCCATGTGGAAGACGCCAACGGCGGCAGCAACGAGATTTCGACGACCTACCGTCTGCAGGGACTGGTTCCGGTTACGGAAAAAAGCTACGACCTCTGGGCCAATACCGTAACGCTGCAGGTCGTGGATTTCACCCGGTCGGCAAACGTAACGTTCGGTTTGTGCGGCAGCGACGGCCAATGGAAATACCAGACCGGCACGTCGCAGGGCGACGTTTTCATCTCGGCGACGTTCGCACCGCAGTGGCAGGAATCGACCAATGCCAACGGCCATACGGTCTACACGCGAGAGACTGGCACCGGAGTCGTCGCAACACACGGTTACGACTATAAAGTCACCATCGACGGAACCGAAAAAAGCGGTTCGTTCACGGCCGGAGCGGCGCAAACGATTCCCAATGCCGACATGTCGGGGTGGAGCATGACCAGCGGTTTCGCATTCCCCAATGCGGAGGGAGGGTCGTTCTGGAGCAGCGGCAACAACACCATGACAAAAACGCTCTGCACCTCCACCGACGTAAAATTCGGCAAGGCGGCACCGGCAGCCAAACTCACCAGCACCAATATGCTCGTTCTGGCCGCCGGCAACCTTTTCACGGGAACATTCGCTTACAAAAGCTTCACCGGCACCGTGCAGTTCGGCCAGCCTTATGACTTCACGGTGCGCCCCTCGGCGTTAAAGGTTAAATACCACGCCAAGGTCGGCACGGTAGATAAAGTACGCACCTCCGGCGATATTTGTCCCTACATCAAGAAAGGCGATCCGGACATGGCGCGGATTTTCGTTGCCATCGTCGATTGGAACGCCCCGCATCAGGTAGTATCAGCCATGACCACTACCAAGGGCACTTGGGACCCGGAGAAAGGCATCGACAACGTATCGGAAGGTAAAATTCTGGGATACGGTTCGCTCTGGATCACGCAGTCGACGGAGGGCGACGATATGCAGGACGCCGAATTGGACATCGTATGGTACGACCATGAGACGCGTCCCAGCGGGGGGGGGTACTCACTCGTGATCTCATGTGCCTGCAACGCCTACGGCGATTACTTTACGGGCTGTTCGACGAATGTCATGTACGTCGACGATTTTGAATGGGTATATTAACGACTAAACGCACGACAATGCGCAAAATAACCATCAGCACGCTCCTGACCCTGCTGTATCTCGCAGGTACGGCTCAGGCGCTGCGTGCGCAGCAGACAACGGAGGACGCGTCCCTCCCGGCCGACAGCGTCGGACAGGAACGCGCGCTCACAATCAATGAAATGCGCCAGCAGCGCGGTCTGACCGACACGCACAACCTCTTCGTCCCGCGCGGACAGTGGATATTCGGAGGTACGGCTTCCTACTCGACCCATTCGAACGAGACCTACCGGTTTCTGGTCGTCGAAGGCATCGAATCGAAGGGTTACACCTTCAAGGTCAGCCCGATGATCGCCTACGCATTACGCGACAACATGGCCATCGGAGGACGCTTCATCTACTCGCGCTCGCTGCTCAAGCTCGACAAGGCCGACCTCAACCTCGGCGGCGAGGATTCGGACCTCAACTTCGAGGTGAACGACTACTATTCGCTGCGCCACAGCTACTCGGTGGCGGTAATCTGGCGGCAGTACATTCCGCTGGGACGCAACAAACGCTTCGCGCTCTTCAACGAAATGCAGCTGTCCGGAGGCGGCACGCAGGCGCGCTTCGCCAAGGATTCCCCGGTGAAAGGCACCTACGAAACAGGCTACACCTTCTCGCTCGGCGTTTCGCCCGGCATCGTGGCCTTCGCGACGAACAACATGGCCGTCGAAGTAAACGTCGGCGTAATGGGTATCACCTATACGCACACCAAGCAGGTACACAATCAGGTTACGGTCGGCAAGCGCGACGCCAGCATGATGAACTTCAAGGTCAACATCTTCTCGATCGGACTCGGTATGGCATTCTATCTCTAAAATCGGCAAGCACATGAAACGAATCATACTTTCCATCTTCTCGGTATTCATTACGCTCGGCGCCGCTGCGGAGACAGAACAAGCCCGCCCCGCAGTGCAGCAGGCCGAAACCGCTGCCGCCGCGGAAACGCCTTCGGTCACGGCCGAATCCGCCGCAGCCCCTGCGGAACGGACAGCAGCGCCCGCCGCGGAACAGACATCCGGAAATCAGCTGACCGCAGACGCATTTGCGACGCCCGCACCGTCGCCCATCGCCGCCGACAGGCAGAAACGACCCAAGGAACAGCGCTTCCTGCCGACGCGCAAACGCATCGACCGCGAAATCAACAAACTCAAATTCGCCTACAAAGGCGAAGTGATGATGGGGCTGACGGCGTCGTACGGCACCCTGTCAAGCGACGATACGGACATCATGCTCATCCTCGACAACATCAACGCGGACGGCACGGTAGCTACGGTGAAGCCTTTCATCGGCTATTTCTACCGCGACAACAACTGCATCGGCGTGCGTTTCGGCTACCGCCACATGGGCGGCACGCTCGACAACACCTATTTCGACGCCGGAGAGGGCAACGACCTTTCGGGGCAGCTCCCCTATATCGACCTTTCGAGCGACAACTACTCGTTCGGCATCTTCCACCGTTCGTACGCCGGACTCGATCCCAAGGGGCGTTTCGGACTCTTCGCCGAATTCGAACTGGCCCTCTCTACGGGTACCTCGAATTTCCTGTACGACCCCGACCGCAAGGAGGGCGGCAGCCCCAATCGCACCTACAGTGACAATACGCAGGTAAAACTTTCGTTTAATCCGGGAGCGGCCGTCTACATCTTCCCCAACGTCTGTGCGACGCTTTCGTTCGGGCTGGGTGGCATACAGTACAATTCCGTCACCCAAAAGGATGCCGACGGCAACAAGGTCGGTTCGCGCAAGGCTTCGAACATGCGCTTCCGGCTCAACATCGCAGCCATCAATTTCGGCATGACGATCCATTTGTGGGACAAGAAAAAGCAGTAAGACATGAAATATTTCCGCATACTCTTCTCGGCAGCAGCGCTTCTTTTAGCCGCTTCGTGCATCGACAACGACGTGCCTTATCCCGTCGTCGAACTCAGGATCGCGGGCGTCGAAGGCAGCGGCTTCACCGTGTCGGGCATCAGCATCGCCAACCGCACCGTGACGCTTACGCTGGATGAGAAAACCGACATACGCAAAGTCGGCATCGACAAGGTTACGTTCGACGCCGCGACCTCCAATCCGATGATGACCGACACGGAGTCTTTCATCGGCCAGATCAAAACGTCGCGGCCCCTCAGCGGGGAATTCGACCTGCGTTCGCCGCTGTACGTCACCCTCTCGCTCTATCAGGATTACGAATGGACGATCGTGGCAGAACAGCCGATCGAACGCGCCTTTACGGTCGCAGGACAGATCGGCGCGACGGTAATAGACGCCCAGAAACGTACGGCGACAGCCTATGTGCCCAAGGGAACGAACCTCGGCGACATTACGGTCACCCGGCTCAAACTGGGTCCTGCCGACATCACGACCTACTCTCCCACGGCGGAAGAACTCTCGGCTTCGGGCTTCGAAACGATGCGTTTCGTCGATGCGACCTATCACGGAGCGACCGAACGCTGGACGCTCCATGTCGAGCACACCGACCTGAAAATCGCCTTCCGGGAGACGGACCTCTGGAACAACACGGGTGTCATAACCGCCATGGCAACGGAAGAGGAGTATCCCGACGCCGTGATCCAATACCGTGTGAAAGGCACCGACGAGTGGCAGGCGACGCAAAAGGGCGAGCGGGACGAAACCGGACTCTTCACGGCCGCCGTCGCCCCCGAATGGACGAACTCGACCAACGCCGCCGGGCTACCCGTCAAACGTCTGGTGCGGACCAAGGGCGTCTATGCGGGGCAGACCTACGAGTTACGGCTGCTCGTCAACGGAGAAGCGACCGAAACGTCCGAATACACCGTCCCCGCGGGCGACGTCATACCCGACGGCAACATGGAAAATCCGGGGCTTTCGTGCTTCACACTAGAGAATCAGAATGCGGAATTCTGGGCCAGCGGCAACAACGGCTTCGCTAAGGAACTCTGCACATCGGCCGCTTTCGACGGAATGGGCGGCAGCCGCTGCGCCCTGCTGAAAGCCTCGGCTCCCCCGGTCGTAGGACTGGCTGCGGGCAACCTGATGTCCGGCATATTCTACAAAGACAATCTGTGGACCGGCGTCGTGGAATTCGGACAGCCCTACACATGGACGGCACGCCCCTCCGGCATGAAAGTAAAATACCATGCGACGGTCGGCATCGTCAATCAGGCAAAGCACAGCGGAGCGCCGATCGGCGAGGGCGATCAGGACAAGGCCCGGATTTTCGTGGCAATCGTAGACTGGAATGCCCGCCATCGGGTAGCTTCGGGAACGGGCGCCCCGACCGGCACTTGGGACCCGACGGAAACCACGGCAACGGACGAGGGCAAGATCATCGCCTGCGGTTCGCTGTTCATCGACCGTTCGACCGCCGGCGACCGGATGACCGAAATCACGCTGCCGCTCGATTTCTACGACACGCAGGCCCGTCCCACGGGCAAATACAGCATCGTCATCTCCTGCTCGACCAGCGCCTACGGCGACTTCATGGTCGGCTGCACGACGAACACGATGTACGTCGACGACTTCGAATGGGTTTATTAAGCCGGGAGCGTTAAAACCGGAAAACACAACGAAAAAGGATGGGACGCGTCGGCGTCCCATCCTTTTTCATTACGGGCACTCAGGTCCCAGTTCCGCGCCGCTGCCTCCCCCACCGCAGTCTCCAATCCCTCACCGCAGTCTCAATCGCTCGCTGCTGTTCCCACTCCTTCGCCGCCCCTCTCAGAACAAAAAACAAAAGCGGCAGAACCGATGGTTCTGCCGCTTCGTTATCGCACTCTGGCTTACGTTCCGCCGGGCGGAAATCACCTCACGGCGACCCGGCAATATTTGTCATAACGGCCTATCACGTCGTTCACGTAAGCCAGCGTCTGCCGGCTGCCGGTGAAACGGCCGCACTTGACCACTTCGTTCTCGTAGTATTCGGGCTGCGCCTTGAGCTGCAGGTACCGGGCTACCACCTCCCACGAATTGGGATCTTCCCCGTTGACACGCGCCAAACGCCGTGCATCGTTCACATGGCCTATACCGCTGTTGTAGCAGGCCAGTATGATGCTCATCCGGTCCTTGTCCGAAGTTCCCGCAGGAAAACGGAGCGTACTCTTTATTTTCGACATCAGCTTGTTGGCCAGCCATATGTTGGTCTCTGGATTGGCTATATCGCCTGCCGGAACGTCGAACTGACGCGCTACCGAAGGCATGATCTGCATCAGTCCCTTGGCTCCGCTGCGCGAGGTGATATCGGGCGTAAAACGCGACTCGTGATACGCGATGGCACTCATCAGGCGCCAGTCGTGGCCCTCTTTTTCGCTGATGTTGCGAATGATGTTGTCGTAGGCCGAAATCACGTAATCGCCGTCGCTGAGCAGCGAATTGCCGAAATCGGCCTCTTCGTTCAGCATGTCGTCCGTCACGGGTGTGCTGAACTTGGCGTTAAAGCCGTAAAATGTCGTAAGAATTGTTAAGAACGCAAACGTTAAAACTGTCTTTTTTAACATAAAAGGTTGTTTTGCGGGCAGTTCACACCGCGCAGAACAATACGCTAATCATAGAAACCCCATGAGATACCGATTTTGAACATGCCCGGATTCAGCGGATAGTTAGCCGCCGAGAAATATTCTCCGTTACCGAACAGTCCCTTGTTCACATGCTGATATTTCAGGAATATCCGCATTCTCTTCCACTTACCCATGACGAAAGCGTCCATGTAGGGATAATTCCCCACCTCGACCTCGCGCTGGTTGTAAAACGCCGACAGTGCGGGATTGTAACCGGGCGCATAATAACGCGTATTATAGCGTCCGTCCAAACCGATCTGCAGGCGCAGTACGTTGCGCACGACCCAGAATTCGTAATAATACGAAAGGAAGGCGCTCAAAAGCGGAACGGGTGCAACTTCTTGATTCGTACTCCACTGCAACAATACCCTGTTGTCCAAATGAAGTCCGCCTAAGCGGAAATCTTTGCGAGCGTACACACTCGTGAGGCTTACGTTTCCACCCTGCTGGGTAATCTGGCTGTCTGCGTCGTAATAGATCTTGTCGCTGACGACGCCCTGCCATGCTCCCGCTTCAAACGCGAAATCGGGAATCGAAAACTTCACCTCGAACCGAGTTTCATTCTCCTTGCCTAAAGGAGTGGACCATATATAATGGTTCGAGAAGAGATTCTCCTGCCAGTAGTTCGGCGAGCGGCGGTCCATCGTGAACCGGCCTTCGAGAATCAGGGGGTGTCCGCGGAGATACCCCGTCAGCGCCAGATGGGCGCCCAAGGTGAGGTCTCCGCCTCTGTATCCCGACGGGTAGAACTTGAGGTTCGCATCCCAATCGACATATTTCTTTATCTTGCCTCCGACGGAGCCGTATGCGAAATAGCTGGTCTTGTTGACCTTCGTATACTTTCCCGTCAGGAAATCACGCATCTCGAACTGCGAGTAGGTATGCATGTCGATGCCTATGCCGGCATCAATCGTGCCTACCACGCCGTTGCGGTCCCAAGGCTGCGCCTGAACGAAGAAGCGGTTCGAGACAACGCGCTCGTAAATCGAGTCGCGCGTATCGCGGGGATTGATGAACCAGTCCTTGTAGTAAATCCCCTCCGTAGGCTTGAATTCGCCCGTCTCCGGGTCCCGCTCTCCCCGCTCGTTCGTATAGCCGGCCTTTATATCCGTATAGACCTTGCTCCACGAGCTGTACTCGAACGAATGGCCTATGAATACCGCCGAAAGGTCGGCCAGCGAAAAATCGCTGTCCGTCACCCGCTGCAGCGGAAGCGCATACGACTGGGTGACGAAGAAGGCATTGTTGCGGTAGGTATTCTGCGCCTCGGCGTCGGCCAGCTTCATCGGCACGCCCGACGGCATCTGGAACGTCGTATCGGCAATGGCCCACGTGCCGACCACGCCGCCGTTTTCCTGCTGCTCGATGTGGTTGTTGTAATAGGCCGCATGCACCGAATAGCGTTTGCCCGTATGGTTGAACGCCACCGCGAGGTTGTGGTTCTTGGTGCGGGACCAGATATACTGTCCGCGCGTTCCCCGCGCCTTGTAATCGACGTTGAACCCCGTCGTCGGCGAGACGTTCTGCGCGTGCATGATGTTGAAGTTCTCCTCGCGGAAACGCTTCTGTCCCGATTCGAGATAGGTCATGCGGATGATCGGCTTCTTCGTGTTGTAGAAAGGCACGTTCTCCATGTCGTACGTGTACGCATAGTAGGGACTAGCGAAACCGAAGTCGAAGTTCTGGGGCCGCCGGAAATAGTTCATCGGCAGCGAAGCCTGTCCGAGAGCGCCCTGCGCGATGTCGCCCACCTCTTCGCGGTAGAACGGATAGTCGATGCGCCAGTCGGTCAGCGTCGTGTCCAGCGGTCCGATCTCAACGCGGTTGTAGTCGCGCCTGACGTTCCAGCGGAAGTTGTTCAGCGAGCGGACCGAATCGCTGAAAAAATAGGATTCGAGCGGCTTGCGGATCTTGCGCTCCTTCTTGGTCGTATCCTGCGGCTGCTGTTCGCCCTCCTCGCCCTCTTCCGCAGGCTGTTCGAAGGGATTGTTGCCGTACAGGCTGCCGGTCTGTCCGCGCTGCTGCGCACGCATCAGCGTCTTGGCGTCGAAACCCTGCGAACGGACGATGCCGGGTACTGTCAGAAACAGACCGAGCAAAGCTGTCAGCAATATTCTTTTCGTCAATCTCGACATAGAACGGGAATCCGCGGCAAAGGTAATTTAAAAAATTTAAATATGCAATTATTCCTCCGGGCAAGCCGCTGAATCACGGCTCTTTAGCGTCACGATCCACTTTACCGCCGAAACGACGATGTAGAGCAGAATAATGACAGGGACGGCCCGAACACCCAAAGCGACCAACAGGACAACGGACAGCGCAATAAAGAGATAGCGGATCTCGTTGCCTTTAAAAGAAAAACTCCGGAACTTGAAAGCGAACATTCTCACCGGCGATATGAGCAGCCACGACATGACCGGCATCAGCAGGAGCACCCAGACGCCCAGACTGAAGCCCGTCTTGGCGTTCATCCAGCCCAGTGCAGCGAAGAACAACGCATTGGCCGGAGTGGGCAGGCCGCAGAATTCGGTGTGCTGCGTTTCGTCGATATTGAACTTGGCCAGCCGCAGCGCCGAAAAGGCCGCCACCACGAAGCAGAGCACGCTGCCGCCGTAGCGCATCCACGGTTCGGCATCAGCCGCAAGCGCGTCGTTCCACAGCACGAAAAGCACCGAAGCCGGAACGAATCCGAACGAAACCATGTCGGAGAGCGAATCCAGCTGGACGCCGATGGCCGAGGGACACTTCAGCAGCCGGGCGGCGAAGCCGTCGCAATAGTCGAAGACCCCCGCGGCGACGGTGAGCCAGAAAGCCAGCTCCAGATCGTGGTAAACCAACGCCGAAACCGCCGCAAACGAGCCGCAGAGCAGGCTTGAGAGGGTCAGCAGATTGGGTATGGTGAACAGTTTTATTTTCATCGGGAACCTAAAAATATTTATTCCAGCAATAGGCGGCAAAGTTACAAAATATTTTTATCTTTGTCTCACTTAATTCCATATTATAACTTATGGCAAGCAACAAATATTGTGTCATCATGGCCGGCGGCATCGGTTCGCGCTTCTGGCCCAAAAGCCGGCAGTCGATGCCCAAGCAGTTTCTCGACATACTGGGAACAGGCAAATCGTTTATCCGCCACACTTACGAACGCTTTGCAAAAATCGTCCCCGCCGAGAACTTTCTCGTGGTGACCAACCATAAATACAAGGACCTCGTACTCGAACACATCCCCGAAATCGGCGAACGGCAGGTGCTCTGCGAACCGATCGGCCGCAATACGGCCCCCTGCATCGCCTATGCGGCCTACACGCTGCTGAAGCAGAATCCCGACGCGGAGATGATCGTCACCCCGGCCGACCACCTGATCCTCAACGAAGAGGACTTCCGCCAGATCATCGGCGAGTGTCTCGAATTCGCCGACCGACACGACGCCCTGCTGACCGTCGGCATCAAACCGACACGTCCCGATACGGGTTACGGCTACATTCAGGTCTCGGACACCAACGTCATCAGCAAGGTCAAGTGCTTCACCGAGAAACCGAACCTCGAACTGGCGCAGACCTTCCTGCAGACGGGCGAATTCTTCTGGAATTCGGGCATCTTCATCTGGAAGGTTCAGACCATCGTCGAAGCCTTCCGGAAATACCTGCCCGAACACCACGCCATGTTCAGCGGCGTGATGAAGGCGCTGGGCACCGACGCCGAGAAAACCACCGTCGAAATCGTCTTTTCGGAGTGCCGCGCCATTTCGATCGACTACGGCATCATGGAGAAGGCCGACAACGTATACGTCCGCTGCGGTGATTTCGGCTGGAGCGACGTGGGCACGTGGGGCTCGGTCTACCAGCATTCGCGCAAGGACCGCTACGCCAACGCCGTACCTGAGCAGGGGTGCTACCTTTACGACACGCGCAGCAGCATCGTTTCGCTGCCCAAGGACAAGGTGGCTGTCATCAGCGGCCTGAAGGAGTATATCGTCGTGGATACCGACGACGTGCTGATGATCTGCCCCCGCTCCGAGGAGCAGAACATCAAGAAATTCATCGACGAAGTCAAATTCCACAACGGAGACAAACACATCTGACGCATCCGGGCCGGCAGCCCGCATATACGGCATCCATATGTCCGAACTGTACGATATTTTCCGGCGGCACCCCCGCATCTCGACCGACACGCGCCGCATCGAGCCGGGGTCCGTCTTCTTCGCCCTGCACGGGGCGACCTTCGACGGCAACCGCTTCGCCGCCGACGCACTCTCCAAAGGCGCCGCATACGCCGTCGTGGACGATCCTGCGGCCGTCATCGGCGACCGCACGGTACTTGTCGGCGATACGCTCGAAGCCCTTCAGGAGCTGGCGCGCGAACACCGCCGCGAACTGGCGATTCCGATTCTGGCCATTTCGGGCAGCAACGGCAAGACCACGACCAAGGAGCTGGTGAGCCGCGTGCTGGCCGAAAAATACGCGGTCTACGCCACGCAGGGCAATCTCAACAACCATATCGGCGTACCCCTTACGCTGCTGGCGATGACGCGCGACACGGAGTTGGGCGTGGTGGAGATGGGGGCGAGCGCCTGCGGCGAAATCGCCCTGCTCTGTGCGATCGCCGAGCCCAATTTCGGCCTGATTACCAACGTCGGGCGGGCGCACCTCGAAGGATTCGGGGGTGTCGAAGGTGTGCGGCGCGGCAAGGGCGAGCTGTACGACTATCTGGCTGCCAACGGCGGCCGTGCCTTCGTGCGGCGCGACGACGGGACGCTGGTGAAAATGGCCGCTGAACGGGGAAATCTGGCGGTGGAACTCTACGATCCGGCGATCGCCGACGGCGTCGGGCACCGGCTCGAAGGGGCGTTCAACCGCCTGAACGTAGCGGCGGCGATGGCCGTAGGCCGTTATTTCGGCGTGGACGAGGAGCGTATCCGCGACGCCGTGGCCGCATACCGGCCCGACAACAACCGCTCGCAGCGGCGGTCGACGGCCCGCAATACGCTCGTCGTCGATTGTTACAACGCCAATCCGTCGAGTATGCAGGCGTCGCTGGCCAATTTCCTCGGCGAGGAGTCGGTCGGCGGCAAGGTCGCCGTGTTGGGCGATATGCTCGAATTGGGGGCGTGGAGTGCGGCGGAACATCGTGCGGCGGTCGAACAGGCGCTTGCGGGCGACGTGGAGCAGTTGTGGCTGGTGGGGACGGAGTTCTCCGCCGCGTGGCGTGCGATGGGGTGCGGCGACGAACGGGTGCGTCTGTTCGCCACGTGCGACGAAGCGGCCGCCGCGTTGCAGGCGTCGCCGTTTGCGGGCAAGTTCGTGCTGCTGAAAGGGTCGCACGGGATCGGACTGGAACGATTGATCGAGTGGTTGTGATCGGTCAGTGCTTTGGCTGATGCTTGTCCTGTGTCCGGCAGGAGAAAGCGCGGATAGTATGCGGATGCCCGACGGTCGTCGGGTGTCCGCGTTTCATCATGCCGTTCCTTTCGGATCGGCCGAATTCGGCGGGCGGAAGATCGATTTTTCGAAAAAATTCCTAACTTTGTCAATCAGACGCGAATTCAAACTTAAAAAACGAGAATGGAACAGGAAAAACAATTGACCTCGTTGCCGGAGAACGCCTACCGCGAGCTGGCGCCGGGCGAGGAGTACACGCCGATGCTGCCGGCGTCGGCCGCTCCCGCCGAAGTGACGCCCTATTCGGTCGGGATGGGCATCGTCATGGCCATCGTCTTTTCGGCTGCGGCGGCCTATCTGGGGCTCAAAATCGGACAGGTGTTCGAGGCGGCGATCCCGATCGCCATTATCGCCGTGGGCATGGGCAGCGTGCTCGGCAAGCGCAACATGCTGGGCCAGAACGTCATCATCCAGTCGATCGGCGCCTCGTCGGGCGTGATCGTCGCCGGGGCGATCTTCACGCTGCCGGCGCTCTACATCCTGGGGCTGGACGCGGCGTTTTACCAGATCTTCCTTTCGTCGTTGTTCGGCGGTCTGCTGGGCATCGTGCTGTTGATCCCGTTCCGCAGCTATTTCGTCAAGGAGATGCACGGCAAGTATCCCTTCCCCGAAGCGACGGCCACCACCGAGGTGCTCGTGTCGGGCGAGAAGGGCGGCGCGCAGGCCAAGCTGCTCGCCGTGGCCGGTGCCGTGGGCGGACTGTACGATTTCGTGGTGTCGACTTTCGGGGCATGGACGGAATCGGTTTCGACGCGCATCTGCGATTTCGGCGCGATGTGCGCCGACAAGTTCAAGGTGGTCTTCGGTCTCAATACCGGCGCGGCGGTGTTGGGCTTGGGCTACATCATCGGCCTGAAATACGCCACGATCATCACCGCGGGTTCGTGCCTGGTGTGGTTTCTCGTCGTGCCGTTGGTGGGATCGGTGATCCCCGATGCGGCGAGCGTGTCGCCCGAACAACTGTTCAAGGACTTCGGCCGGCCGATCGGCATCGGCGGCATCGCGATGGCCGGACTCGTCGGCATCGTGCGGCAGGCGGGGATCATCCGTCAGGCGTTGGGGCTGGCCGTGAAGGAGCTGGGCGGTAAGAAGACCGCCGAGCAGACGACCGTGCGTACGCAGCGCGACCTGACGATGCGGCTGATCCTCTACCGACCCATTGGGCAACACCTTCCGATAAGGTTTCATGGACATATCAAGATCCACGACATTTTGGTTAAAAGAACTATCAGCGATATATCCTAAATAATCCCGATTAAAACCATAATACCCGTTCCAGCGAAGTAAGGTTGTAATACGCTCCCGCTCCTTGTCCAATATATCCCGGTCAAATAAAGTTCCTTCCTTAACTAATTGGTTATACTCTTCCTGTGAGGACCGGAACGCAGAAGCTAAGGGAGAGCGGCGAGGCGCTTTCAGATGTGCCAAACTATCAATTTTCGGATCGGGGAACTTCATCGTGTAATTGCGTATCCTATACGGATCGTTCGCCTTTATATGGTAAGTTACAACCGCTTTCTTATGGCGTGCCGTATCAATCGTCGTTGATACATCCGCATGGACATACCCTTTATTAATGTAAAAACGCTCTAGTTCCATGGCGGACTGTTCCACCAACATCGTATCCAGCACCACGGGAGGCTCACCAATCCTACGTAACTGTTTATTGATCCATTTCTTCTCATTCTTACCAGACCAATCATAGACAAACAACTGCCACTTCATCAGACCAAACACCTTGAAGTTTGGTTGCTGCCTAAGATAAGATTTTAAATCCGCAGACTTATAGTCCCTGTTATCCGACACGATCTCCACCTTATCCAGCAAATATTCCCCATCCGGCACAAACTTGGTCGTACTACAAGAGGTTAGTAGTAGTACGATACAGATAAAATAGCATATACGTAGAGATCGATTCATCATTCCAAGCTTTTTACGATCGCGAATGTACTGGAATTTAAAGAATTTACCGTACTTTTGTTTTGTAAAAAGAACTAAGATGCTAAGCAAGACCAAAGTCAAATACATCCGTTCTCTGGAATTAAAGAAATTCCGGAATGAAAATAATGTTTTTGTAGCCGAAGGAAATAAATTGGTAGCCGATATGTTACCGGCCTTTGAATGTGAGTTATTAATAGCCAAGCCATCTTGGATGGCTACACAAGGCGATATTCCGGCCAAGGAGTTATTGGTAGCGGAAGAAGATGATATTCGTAAAGCCAGCTTCCTGAAAAATCCCCAAGATGTACTCGCGATCTTTAAACGCCCCAATTGGGATATAACGGAAATAACGCCGGAAAAGGAGCTTGTTCTCGCATTAGACGGAATCCAAGATCCGGGCAACTTAGGTACGATCATCCGGTTAGCGGACTGGTTCGGTATTTCCCATATCGTATGCAGCAAAGATACCGCCGATGTTTTCAGTCCAAAAACCGTACAAGCCACTATGGGTGCGCTCGCCCACGTAAAAATACATTACACCGATCTGGAAACGTTCTTACAGGCCCAATCAGCCCAAGCCATACCTTTATACGGCACCTTCCTTGGCGGAGAAAACTTATATGAGAAAACCTTATCCGGAAACGGTATCTTGATAATGGGTAATGAAGGAAATGGAATACGTCCCGCCATAGAGGCTTTTGTAAACGAAAAATTATATATCCCGAACTATCCGGAAGGAAGAGACACCTCAGAGTCTCTCAATGTGGCCATCGCTACAGCCGTGGTCTGTGCCGAGTTTCGCAGACGCCAAGGGAATCCCGCTTAAACGATATATATGGACTGAACAACCCGGCGTAATCTTTTCGGTTAACGCCGGCCAAGATCCCATCACCTGCTTAAAACCAATCGCCGGTTCCGAGGAAAGAACCGGCACCAGCACTCCATCATAAAAAGCGGTTCCAGCTATCTCCTCATTCAACGGGTAAACACCATGAAACGCACCATTATCATCCAGTTCGATATAATGCATACGATAAACCTGCTTACACCAAACGTAATGAGCGGCAATTCTTCTCATAAGTATAATAAACAAATAGAGAGATTACTTAATAGAATCCTTAGGTAATTCGGCAAGCTCCTTACCATAGTTATATTTCATCAAGCTTAAGCTATCTATATACACCTTATAATAAGTCGTATCCATATTATCCATACGGATATATCCAAACACACGCTTTACTTTCTTAGTTGGTATAGTCTTCAAGATCGTCTCGTGATATCCATCTTTCGTGATCTTACTATTCACCGTCAAGGTCGTATCACCTTGGTCTGCGCTTAAACGTACCTCCGGCTTATAAGCCATTTTGTTATTCAATCCCCAGACACGCATGCCCAGCACGAAACTACTGCCCGAGGAATAATTCGTTTCCGGACGTATATCGAAAGTCACCCCATTAAATACAGAGGTAGGAGACAAGACCAGATAAGAACGGCGAGGCCAAATATCCACAGAATCCCGGTTCGATACCGGCGCAGCGTCCGCCTGCACATCCCCTAAGTTATTGATCCGTTTATTAAGATCGGCCAAGACCCGGTTGTAGACCTCCATATAAATATCCAAGTTACGGCCGTACCACACCAACGAGCTATCATACACCGCCTGTGTAATATCATGCTTACGGAATACAGACTCATACAAGGCAAGCTTCATGGTATCGGATTTATAAGTATTATAATCCACATTTACCATGGCCTCAGCCAGCAACATATCCGTCAAGACACCCTGCATCTTTTTCTCCGACAGAATACCATCCGGAACCTTACTACATGCCGCCAGCAACGTCGTGGCTAATAAAGCCATACCATATATCCGTAATTTTCTCCGCATTTATTTCTCTTCTTTCGAAAGGCTAGCCGACAAAGTATGCCGATAAAATATTAACAAAAGGAAAACTCCCACGCAAATCGCCGAGTCCGCCAAATTAAAGATCGGACGGAAGAAAACGAACTCCTGTCCACCCCAGATCGGAACCCAATCCGGGAATACGGTCTCTATCAATGGGAAATAGAACATATCCACCACCTTACCATGCAGCCAAGAGGCATAACCACCTCCCTCCGGCATAAAAGTAGCGAGTTGCCCGAAACTATGGTCGAAGATCACGCCATAGAATATCGAGTCGATTATATTACCCACCGCCCCCGCAAAAACCAAAGATATACAGGCAATAAAACCGAATTTATAATTTTCTTTAACCAGCTTATACAAATAATATCCGATAAACAATACAGCCACGATACGGAATACGGAAAGGAATAATTTCCCAATCACCTCTATACCGAATGCCATACCCGGATTCTCAGTAAAATAGAGATAAAACCACGGAGTTATCTCTATACTCTCATGCAACTGCATGTGGGTCTTAATCCATATTTTCAGCACTTGGTCAAGAAGAAGGAGCAGTATTATGATTAACACTGCTCCCCAACCTTTAGAATATCTCATTTACTTTGCACCTCCTTGTTTTGCTTCGATACTTAAAGTCGCATGAGGCACAGCACGTAGCCTTTCTTTCGGGATCAATTTACCAGTCTCCCGGCAAATACCGTAGGTCTTATTCTCGATACGGATCAAAGCGGCCTGTAAATTCTGGATGAATTTCATCTGGCGTTGCGCCAAACGGCCCGCCTCTTCCTTCGATAACGTAGAAGCGCCTTCCTCCAGCACCTTGAATGTAGGAGACGTATCAGCCACGTCGTTACCGTCGGAATTCGTAACCCCTGATCGCAAAAGCTCGTAATCCCTCTTCGCGATTTCCAGTTTCTCTAATATAATAGCGCGGAACTCCTCGAGCTCAGCGTCTGAATATCTTGTCTTCTCTGCCATGGTTCTAAAAAAATTTAGGTTCAACAATCGTTCAAATATCAATCAAAAAGAAGAATTAAGAATGAATATAAAATCATATTATTTCTTCTTTGCATGCAAAGATAATATAATTATCGATTTTCCTATATTTCATTCCTAATTCTTCCGCAAGAAATGCTATTCTATTTTTAAGCTTTCTCGATCTTTACGGACAATTTAAAGTCCTCGAAATCGAGTTCCGTAGCGTCGCTGATCGCATTATCCATGATTTCGATAGATTCCGCCAATACTTGGTTAGCGATATAATCCTTATAATCATAGATCGCCTCATCCATCTCCTCGCAAGAAAGAATGGATACATGGATCTTATCCGTTATATCGAAACCGCTGCTCTTACGCAAGTTCTGGATACGATTCACCAACTCACGGGCCAGCCCCTCCTTACGCAAATCCTCGGTTACGGTAATATCCAAAGCGACTGTCAAGCGACCTTCATTAGCGACCAACCAACCCGGGATATCCTCAGAGATGATCTCTACATCTGTACGCTCCAAAACGGCCTCCTGTCCATCTACCATCAAGGTAAACGTTCCGGCTTTCTCGAAAGCGTTGATATCTTCTTGGCTCATCGATTGAATCGTGGCGGCCAACGCCTTCATGATCTTTCCGTAGCGCGGGCCCAACTTCTTAAAGTCCGGTTTGATCTTCTTCACCAAGATACCTGCCGTATTATCCACGAACTTCAGCTCCTTCACGTTCACCTCGTTCAAGATCAGGTTCTTCACAGCCTCGATACTCTCTTGTTGATGAGCGTCTACAACCGGAATCATTACCGTATGCAACGGCTGGCGAACCTTGATATTCACCTTGCGGCGAAGAGCCAATACCATAGAAGAAACATCTTGAGCCATTTGCATACGCTCTTCCAAATTCTTGTCGATCTTAGACTCGTCGTAAACCGGGAAATCGGACAAGTGTACGGACTCAACGTTCTCACGTCCCGTAACAGCGACCAAGTCCAAGAATAACTGATCGGCATAGAACGGAGCGATCGGAGCCATCAACTTAGCCACTGTCTCCAAGCAAGTATATAAAGTCTGGTAAGCGGACAACTTATCCTCCGTCATACCACCACCCCAGAAACGGCGGCGGTTCAAACGCACATACCAGTTACTCAAGTTATCATTTACGAAATCAGAGATAGCACGTCCGGCACGAGTCGGCTCGTAAGCCTCCAAGTAGCCATCCACATCCTTCACCAAGCTGTTCAACAGAGAAAGGATCCAACGGTCAATCTCCGGACGCTTGCTCCATTCCACATCCGGATCGGAGTAGTCGAAGCCATCCACGTTCGCG
>ERZ840371.1438-NODE-1438-length-24277-cov-3.228098_pt1 | contig 24277 bp, 23 predicted proteins | sample MGYA00519937_ERZ840371 | MGnify/ENA primary metagenome ERZ840371 (study PRJEB31850, sample SAMEA3708873) | human gut metagenome | biome: human gut; feature: human-associated habitat; material: faeces | place: China | collected 2014 ... | reverse complement strand
AGCAAAGTTTTCCCCACGCCTTATAAAACTAATAACTATTGAAGAAAACAAAACTACTAATATTTCACACACAATCTCTATAACAAAAAACAATATAAACAATGCAATTATCTGTATTATTTTTGCAATTCTTTTCAATTTTTCTCCCATTATTTTCCTACATTTCTTATTATTTATCAAAGCATTGGTCACATTGATACAAATATATCAATATGACCAATGCTCACGCTTTATGTGTTTAATCCTTCAGACCAATCATAACGCTTCCAATAATTGCACACAAATTGCATCTGATTCCTCTTCCCCAAAAAAGCATATTGTCTTATCCTCCTTACGCAAGTAATCCAACTTCGACTGATACAATGCCTAAATTTAATGAAAAACATCCTGCTGCAAAAACTGACGCACTTCTCTTAAATAACATTTTCTTGTTCCTCCTTTGCTTTTTCTAACCACATCCCAAATTTATCAAAATTTTTGTAATATGATTGACAATATCTGTCGCAGTTACCTAACTTTTTAACGGTTAGATACTCTCTTGCCCTACAGCCACCTCCGCAAAAATATTTATAGGTGCAATCAACACATTTTTCAACTGTTTCTACAGATACATCAGAAAAATCTTTCAAAGCCTTAGAATCCATTATATTATCTAATTCCTCTGTGAGAAGATTTCCCATACATAAATCAGAATAATGTAGCATATGACAAGGATAAACTTTTCCTGTTGCATCAACACTAATCATCCTTCTACCTGCACCACAATTTTTCCTGAAAACAATCCAATCACCTTCCGACACATTATCCTCTATCATTATTCCATACTTTTGTGCATCGTCACTCATTTGCTGAAATTCATCAGCATTCAAAATATATTTAGCTATATCTTCATCTGCCGTATTGCACGTCAAAATGCTAAAGGTAATCGGAACTTCTTCACTTTTTGCCATTTTATAAAAATTTTCTGTATACATATAATTTAACTTATGAATAGTCGCAACAAGAACCACATTAACATTATATTTTTTTAAAAGTTTAACCTTTTCCAGAGCAATTCTAGTCGCATTCCTATTTCTTACAAAATCCTTATCCTTCTCATATCCATCTATTGCAAGATTAACACTATCTACAATATTGGGAAGTTTTGAAGCAATTTCCTCGTTTATCATTGTACCGTTACTTCCGATAATAACCTTTTTTATCTTCTTTTTTGCATAACTAAGAATTTCCAAAATATCTTCTCTTATAAAAGGCTCTCCACCTGAAACAGCCAAAACTTCAACTCCAACTCCACTTAGCTTATCTATTATCACTTTAATATCTGTTGTAGTTAAATCTTTTGCACAATTTCTCAAAGAATTTTCTGAGTAACATCCAATACAATTATAATTACACTTATTTGTTACATGCAAATATGCTGCCCTAATTCCGCAAGCTGATTTCATTCTCTCTGAATTTAACTCATCAAATATCTCGCACTCTATACCTGCATCAATAACGTTCTTAACATCATCAGACACTTTATCCATATCAATTTCAAAAAAATCCAACCTTGCTTTTTCAACAATATCTTCACCATCTGTATTTAAAGCTATAAAACTGCCATTTTCTATATTGCCTACAATCATAATTCCATGTACTTTCATAACTCTTGCTGAGTCATTTAATCGTATACTTTTCTTCATAAATTTATCCATACCTCACAATTTATTCATGCCTTTATCTGTATTGTACAACAATTGCTAAAAATAAAAATGACTTTTGACTTGAATAATAATAAAAATAATTCAAGTCAAAAGTCATGGTAAATAAATACATTTAGAAAGATACTATTATAAAAAAATTTAGGAGAATTATTTATGAGAAAAAAAGTTTTTGCATTGTTACTTCTATGTTATTTTTTTTCTTCAATAAAGCTGTCTTATGACGATAGCGAAATTGTTTATTCATCTAATAATAAATATGAAATTAACCTTCTGGAAGATTCTCTTCCTGATACATACGCTTATTAGTCCTATCATGAATAGATTTTATGATTTCTGCATTCTTTCCGCATAGAAATAACTCTGCAACTGCCTGTGCCTGTGTCAATTTTATATCTATCTCTCCACTATATTTTTTTATATCCATATCTATCATGGCACAGGCAGTTGTTGTCAAAACAGATTCCAGCATTTTTGCATTTCCCCAGGATATCTTATTTTTTATATCATTATTACACAACATCACTGCCTTGCTCCTTGCTTCAATTCTTTCTGAGCCAAAATCAAAGTCTGCAAAAGTTTTAATATAATTATTAAACAATATACTATAAGTTCTTCGATGAAATCTTATATCAACCCTGCTGTTATAATATTTATCTAATATATTTTTCCAAATATACAGTGCTTTTTCCTTTTCATCCATCTTTTTAAGCGATATTGCTATAATATTAAGCATAATCAACTCATCATAAAATGGCACTCTGTAGCTTTTATTTTCATTAAATTTATATGTTAATTCAAGCCTGTCAAAGGTTTCCTGTATAATGCATTTTGGACTTTTAATGTTATTTACACTATAAATTATATTTTCGATTTGTTCCACATGTCTTTTATTATCAGGCAGGCTCATATTAAGCTTGGATTTTAACATTTCCAACTTTCTCTTAGCTAAATCAAAGTCATTTTTTCCTATTGCAGTATTCAACTCACAGTTCAGCTCCAGCACCTCAAAAGACTCCAGTGTGACATACCCATTATATCTCGTCTTATTTATTTTGAGCTTGTCCATCAGTCCGTCGAAATTATTTTTACCCGGCGAGCTTTTTCCTGTCTCCACACGCGACAGTGTCTCAGGTGAGCTGTACACGCCATCAATCAGCTTCTCCTGCGTTATATTCTGTGATATTCTCTCTGAGCGTATAATCTCATAATCCAGATAGAACTCCCTCTGAAATGCATCAAAAAACAGACTGTCCCTGCACATATCGGGTGCATACTCCTCATACAAACCTGTAAGTATATCCTGATATCTTCTCCAGTACTCTGCCTTCTTTTCTGCCCCAATACTTCCATATCTTCTTACAAGCACCTCAATAACAGGAAGCATGAAATATGTGACAGATGCCTCCCTCAGAACCTGCACCGCCTCCTCACAGAGCACAATAACCCTGAGATTATCTGCCTGCTCCGAAAATACATTGTCGAAAAGCCACACACATTTTGGAAGCAGCTTACACAGCTCCTCAGCATCGGCAAAATGAGCTTTTATATAATCAAGGCTCTGCAAAATAATACTTTGGGCTTTTTCTCTGCTTCCTGTCATATTCAAAAGCTTTCCGTAAGCCAACAGATTTTCCATCTCGCAGGTAGATATAAGATACTCCGACAAGGGTGTACCCTCCACCCCCGGAAGTGTCATATCGACTGCAAGCCTGATTTCACGCAATGCCTCCTGTATATCCGAATTTCTCTGCTGCTGTGACGTATCTTCCTGCACTGTCATCATCAGAAGATATGCTCTTGTTCTGTGGTAATACATCTGTTGTGCTGTATCTGTACTTTTAAAACTGTCATGATAACGTTCGAGAAGATAGTCCGCGTATTTTCTTTTCCTCCGTACAATAAGCTGTTCTATAAGACTTCGCATCTTTATTCTGTGGTACTCCTCACCTGACACGATACATTCCAGCTTGTCGGGCGATTTTCCAAGTCTCTGCAGCAGCATATCCATCAAGAAGGCATCTGTCTCACACATGTCATCTTCAAGCATCGACAGTGTCTGTGCTGAACAGAGTCCTGCGACCAGTTTCTTTTGCGATATTTTTCTTTTCTTACGTTCCTGTTTAATCAGTGAACCTATTGTATATACATTCATTGCACTACCTCGTCAGTTATACAGCTCTCCAAGCGTTGTCTCACCCCAACTGTAATTGGTAAGATAGCTTCCTTTAAAGAGCTGTGAATACTTTTCGTTTCCGGTAAGATAATCGTACAGATCGCAGTTGACCTGCTCACATATAATACGTCTTTTTCCATCCACTGCCTCAACGACATCCGCAATCCCATATTCCTCAAGAAGATTTTTGAGCCGGAGTGCGACCTTGCGGTACCGTGAATATATAACCGGACTTGCAGGCTCATCCTCCCAGAGAAAGCTTATCGCCTCCTCCGAGGTCACAAATCCGCCGCGCCTGTCGACGAGCAGGGCAAAAAGCTCCTTGGATTTCTTATTTCTGAAGGCTATCGGTCTGCCATCAACAAACACGTCAAAATATCCGAATGTTCTTATCGTGACCTTATGACCGCCGCAGGACAATTTCTCTGTTACATTTTCAGCCTCCACTTCAGAACTGTCTGACGGATATGCTTGATTTTCAGGCACTATATACAGCATAATATATCTGGAGGATACATTATCCGAGGTCTTCTGTGTGCATACAGCCCGCACCCTCTTCACCTTCTTAGAACTTACATCCTTATAGGTGAATTCTTCCTCGCCATCCCTAAGGAGCTTCTCGAAGGCTTCATATTCTGTGGCACTGCGTTCGACAAAATTCTCAATCGGTGTACCCTTCTTCATAAGTTCGTTCCACTCATCAGCCGAATATCCAAAAAATCCGCACACATTCTCGCTCGAATACAGCGGTAAAACATAGCCATCCGCAGTCACCTTAAATGCTGCAACACCATCCGTGAACTGCCGCATAAGCTGTGTCATATTCGCTTTCAGGCTCTCATTTTCGTTTCTCAGCCGCTCTGTTTCTGTCAGATCAACAAGCCTGCGGCAACAATAAAAACTGATATTTTCATCTATTTTAAGAAAAATACCGCTGTATGCCCTTATATGTCCATCTGATGATCTCGCGTTATAATTGATAATTAATGGCCGCTCTGTATCCTGTATCTCTCTTCTGTTATCGGCAAATTCAGCAAAAAATTTCTGCACTCTCTCCACATCCTCAGCAGCAACTGTATCTTTTATCCACTTTCCGGTTGCATCTGCAAGCTGCATGGGGATATTTTCAAGCCATGTAAACATTGGCGAATTATTGCTGTACAGACATTTTACTGTATCTGCCGCAAAATTATATTCAAAGATCTTATCATACACCTCAGACAACGCTTTAATATATCTTCTGTTCTCCCTGTCCTTTCTTGCAAGCTGTCTATGGGTGACATCCATACACGCGCTCTGGAACTCCTCGGTGCCATCTTCGTTTATCACCTTCGTAACCCATCCGAACACATGCGCCCTGCTGCCGTCGAATCTGAGCAAGGTCATCTCGCCCGCCACCGGAGCACCAGCCCTGTATACCTTATTAAGATATACCGAAAACCTGTGTCTCTCCTCTATCGGAATCAGCAGGAACAGATTATTCTTATACATTTCATAATAGTCTGCTTCGCCGTCCTTTTTCCCGGAAAAATGTAACAAATCCAGCATATTTTTATTAATATATGTAATTCTGGGCTGCTTCTCACAGGTATATTTTATAAAGCCGCAAGGAACAGTATCATTTAAGAAGCTTAGATTATTATTAGACACAATGCTCTTATCTGCACATGTAAAATCCGAATTCAATACTGTACGCTGCATGTCGTCATAGGTATCTGTGATGTCAACAACCACGGAATACCCTATAAGCTTTCCGTCCTTCCCACGCTTTACATTCACGGAATTCTTCACAAAAATAATATTTCCATCCTTCTTTTTGATATGATACTTCTCCGAATAAGCTCCCTCACCGCCTCTCAGCATCCTACGCAAAAAAGACAGGTATTTCTCCCTGTCATCCTCGCATAAAAGTCCTGTATATCCGTATTCGCTATCCGTCAGCTCATTTTTTGAATATCCTGTCATTCGGCATAAGCTGTCACTTACAAATCTAAGCTTTTGGGCATCGGATATATCATACTCGTGATATCCACTAATATTATCTAAAATTTCAAACGCTCCCACACAAATACTCCAACTGAAATATGATATGAGGGTCGAAAGGTATTCTGCCCCTCATCCGGTATCCTGCACATAAAATATAAATATCAGCATAAAAGCACAATATTATCTTATGCATATCTACCATTATATACTCTCACCGTCATGATGGCTACCCTTTTCTAAGCTCCGTCTTTTTTATTTTCCCGCTTATTGTTTTAGGCATTGCCGACACAAACTCTACAAGACGCACCCACTTATATTCGGCAAGTCTCCTGTTGCAAAATTCTTTTATCGCAAGCTCAAGCTCCCGTGTTGGTTCGTAGCCATGTCCCGGCACTATAACAGCTTTTATAGCCTGGCCGCGCAGCTTGTCCGGAACACCTATGACACTGCACTCTACAACAGCCGGATGCTCCATCAGAACATTCTCAATTTCATAAGGTCCCACCCGGAAGCCTCCCGTCTTTATTATGTCATCAAATCTGCCATGAAACCAGTAAAGTCCGTCTCTGTCCCTATATGCCGCATCACCTGTATGGTATACTCCACCCCTCCACACATACTTATACTGTTCTTCATTATCAAGATAGCCTGTAAATACTCCTGCCTGCTTTCCGCCTGCAGGCGGTATAATTACAACCTCCCCTATCTGTCCGTCAGGAACCTGTTTTCCAGCTTTGTCACGCAGCTCTATGTTGTAGAATGGCGAAACCGTCCCCATTGCCCCCTCCTTAGGCTGTCTTCCCTTAAAATTAGCCATAAGAAGTGTTGTCTCCGTCTGTCCATAGCCTTCACAGAGCGGTATTCCCGTCTCCTGTGTGAATTTCCTGAACACCTCAGGTGCGAGCATTTCTCCCGCAGTGGAGGCATGCTTAAGCGTCGGCATGCTCTCAATTCCTTTGCGTACAAGGTATCTGTACACTGTCGGCGGCGCACAAAATGAGGTCACGCCATATCGGTTAATCACCGTGACAAGCTGCTTCGGGTCAAAATTATCAAAATCATATATCATAACCGCACTTCCGATAAGCCACTGCCCATATATTTTCCCCCATGATGCCTTAGCCCAGCCGGTTTCCGCAACCGTAAAATGAAGTCCGTCATCCTGCGCCTGCTGCCAATATTTTGCCGTGACTATATGTGCCAATGGATATGTAAAATCATGTATCACACCCTTAGGATAACCTGTCGTACCCGATGTGAAATACAGCATCATAGGGTCGGCTGCACTCGTTTCAACTCTGTCGAAAGCATCGCCTGCTGTCTCCATCTGCGATGTCAGGTTAAAAAAGCCTTCGACATCCTTCTGAACGCACCACAGCCTAGGGTTTTTTTCTGATTTTCCGAGTGCCTGCTTTATGGTTGAAGGTACATCGTCCTGGGCAGTGCATACTATCGCCTTCACCCCGGATGCATTGATTCTGTAGACAAAATCATCGACCGTAAGCATATGTGTCGCAGGAATCATAACCGCGCCAAGCTTATGAAGCGCAACAGCCGCAAACCAATATTCATAATGGCGCTTCAGGACAAGCATAACCCTGTCCCCTCTTCCTATTCCGTATTCTCTGAACACATTTGCCATTTTGTTGCTGTATCTTTTCACGTCAAGAAAAGTAAATATGTGCTCCTCATTTTCCACATTGCACCATACCATAGCACGCTTATCAGGTGAAACAGCCGCATATTCATCCACCACATCATATCCAAAATTAAAATTATCCGGATAATTTAACGTCAATTTTTTTAAACCACCATTTTCATCCTTAATCTCAGTGCAAAACCTCTGATATATACTGCTCATATCTTTCCTCTCGCCACATGCTGCTTTTTATATTTTATACTCCTTCATACTACAAGCATTGCTTGCAGTACTGCTCCAATAAGTAGTTTGAAAATAAAATTTTCAAACTTTGTTATCTGATAACGTCCATCCCGATACTGCGGAACCTGTCATATCTTTTTCCCACTAATTCCGTATCTCTTGACAGTTCATCAAGCTCTTCTTTTATCAGCCTTCCGATTCGGTCGTAAAATTCTTTTTTCCCGATTTCCTTTTCAGACAATATTCTCTCAATTACTCCAAGGCCCTTTGCATCCTCAGCCATAAGCTTAAGGCTTGCCGCTGCCTCTCCTGCCTTCTTGGCATCCTTCCACAGAATACTGGCACAGCCCTCCGGTGAAATAACCGAATACACCGCATTTTCAAGCATCCATACCCTGTCTGCCACTGCAAGTGCAAGTGCTCCTCCGCTTCCGCCCTCCCCTATAAGTATTGAGATGACGGGCACACACAGTGTTGTCATTTCCAAAATATTTCTCGCTATTGCCTGCCCCTGACCGCGCTCCTCAGCCTCAACTCCACAGTATGCACCCGAGGTATCTATAAAGCATACTATGGGTCTGCCGAATTTTTCCGCCTGCTTCATAAGGCGGAGAGCTTTTCTGTAGCCCTCGGGATGCGGAGCGCCAAAGTTCCTGTAGCTTCTTTCCTTCGCTGTATGCCCCTTTTCAATTGCTATCACCGTCACAGGCATGCCATTAAGTCTGGCAATTCCTCCGACTATCGCTTTGTCATCCGCATAACAGCGGTCCCCATGAAATTCTATGAAATTTTTGAATATATTCTTTATATAATCTGTCCCTGTCGGTCTGCCGTTGTCCCTTGCAATCTTCACTCTCTCATAAGGTATCTCATTCATACATTTACACTCCCTCATGCATCTTAAGCAGCTCCGTAAGCAGCTTTTTCTGCTTATTTCTGGCAGCTATTGCGTCAACAAAGCCATGCTCTAACACAAATTCCGCTTTCTGGAAACCGTCCGGCAGGGCTTTTTTGGTAGTCTGCTCTATAACTCTCGCTCCGGCAAAGCCCACTATTGCACCCGGCTCTGCCAATATAATATCTCCATCCATCGCAAAGCTTGCCGTGACACCTCCCGTTGTCGGGTCGGTGAGCACGGTTATATATAAAAGTCCCGCATCACTATGGCGCTTAACGGCTGCACTCACTCTTGCCATCTGCATAAGCGACAGAAGCCCCTCCTGCATTCTTGCACCGCCCGATACCGTAAATCCTACTACTGCCAAATGTTTCCACGCAGCATACTCAAATAATCTTGTGAGCTTTTCTCCCACTGCACTTCCCATGCTTCCCATCATAAAATAAGCATCCATCACAAAAATACAGCAGTCGCACCCTCCAATTCTTACCGTTCCGCATATCACCGCTTCCGTCTGTGAGCTTGCCGCCCTTACGGCATCCAGCTTTTCATCATATCCCGGAAAGCCTAACGGATTGTCCGCTCTCACATCCTTATACATCTCAACAAAGCTTCCCTCATCCGCTATAAGCTTTATTCTCTGTCCTGCACGCATACGGAAATGATATCCGCAGCCGCATACCATATTGTCAGCCATCAGTCTGCTCAAAGGAATTTCCCTGTGACAGTTCGGACATTTCTGCTCCGGCTCACCTTCATCCTGCATTACGGGAACTGAGCATCTTCCACCCTCTTCCAGTTTATTTTTAGGTTTCAAAAAGTTCATAAGTGCCATATCAATCCCCTATCGCAAAATTTTATATACTAACGGCCACACATTTGCGCCCATACACAGCGTACACGCATTATCCTTTTGACAAAATTACCTGTTTCCCATAAAGGTCAGGTCGTAATTGCCGGAAGAAAATCTGTCATCCTCGACTATACATAGCTGCTCCTCAACATTGGTTTTAATACCGTCGATGACCAGCTCGCATAGAGAAGCCCTCATTTTTCTGAGCGTCTCCTCCCTTGTCTTGGCATATACGATAAGCTTGCCCAACAGTGAATCATAGAACGGAACAACTTTCATTCCTTCAACAAGAAAGGTATCAAACCTCACGGAGGGACCTCCCGGAATATGCAAGAATTCAAGCTTTCCGCAATTCTGTGCATTTATGCGGCATTCTATCGCAGAACCCATTATCCGTATATCCGCCTGGGTGAAATTAAGCTCAATCCCTGCGGCTATCCTTATCTGCCACTTAACAATATCAATTCCCGTCAATATCTCTGTTACGCAATGCTCCACCTGAAGTCTCACATTCATTTCCATAAACCAGAAATTTCCCGCTCCATCCAAAAGGAACTCCAGTGTACCGGCACCTACATATCCTATCTGCTTTACGGCATCAGTGATAACCCTGATCATATTTTCTCTCTGCTTTTCCGATACGGCAGGCGATGGTGTCTCCTCCACAAGCTTCTGATTTCTTCTCTGCAATGAACAATCTCTTTCACCCAGACACACAACATTTCCGAATTCATCTGCAAGAACCTGAAATTCCACATGTCTTGCAGGAAAAATGTATTTTTCAAGATACATGCTTCCATCACCGAATGCATTTAAAGCCTCACTGACCGCCTGAACATATGCCTCATCCAGCTCATCCGCCGACTCTATAAGTCGTATTCCTCTTCCACCGCCGCCTGTACATGCCTTAAGCATAACAGGATAACCGATTTTCCCGGCGACACTCTTAGCTTCATCGAGTGACTGTACCGCTCTGCTCCCCGGAATTACTGTAAGCCCTGTTTTTCCGACAAGCTCCTTTAAAACCGCCTTATCACTCAATCTCTCCATGCTCTCAGGCTCAGGTCCTATAAAAACCAGCCCATTTTTTCTGCACAATCTGGCAAAATGTGCATTTTCGGACAGAAATCCATATCCGGGATGTATTGCCTGCGCTCCGGTAAGAATTGCAGCACTGATTATCTGTTTTTCATTGAGATAGCTCTGTGCTGCCTGCGCTCCCCCGATACATACACTCTGGTCAGCCAGCGCGACATGAAGAGCATTTTTATCCGCCTCCGAATACACCGCCACAGTCGATACTCCCATTTCCTTGCAGGCTCGTATTATTCTGACCGCTATCTCACCTCGATTGGCAACTAGAATCTTTGAAAACATAATCTACTCCACTTCTGTTATCGCAAACGAAAAATCCGCCGATACACAGTTTCTTTCTCCTACCCTGACAGTGCCCTGTGCAAAATAAAACGGATGCTTTGACCTTACTATGCTGCACCTTGTCTCTATTACATCCCCCGGGCGGACAGGTGAACGGAATTTCACATTGTTAAGTCCTGTGTATACCGGAAGCTTTCCGTCTGTCATAACCGTTTTCATGAGTACACACGCAGACTGGGCAAGAATTTCGCACAAAATCACGCCCGGCACAACCGGATTTCCCGGAAAATGTCCATCAAGAAAAAATTCATCTCCGCGGACTCTGTAATGTCCTACCGCAACACCGCCGCTTTCCTGTACCTCATCTAATAAGAGCATACTGTTTCTGTGAGGAAGTATGTCCATAATCTCTTTTCTATCCATTCCCGCTCTGCCTCCAATATACCGATATACCCAAAATTTTTATCATCTTTATATTAAACAGCCTCTTTCTGCAAACACTGCATCAGCACTCTATTTTAAACAGCTCTGTCCCATACTCAATCATCTGGCCGTCGGATACACATACCTGTGAAATAACTCCATCCGCTTCAGCAGTAATCTCATTCATAAGCTTCATCGCCTCAACAATGCAAAGTGTCTGTCCCTTCTTTACATGCGACCCGACTTTCACATATGGTTCTGCATTTTCCGCCGGTGCAGCATAGAATACTCCCACCATCGGAGATTTTATGCTCATATACGGCACCGTACCGCCTTCATCGTTCTTTCCACTGTTATGTGCGTCATCACCCAATGATTTTTTGGTATTGTCATCGCTATAAATTACATTTGCAGAAATATTTCTCTCTAATCGTACAATCTTATCTCCTTCGGTAAGCTCAAGCCCCGTAAGCTCAAGCTCCTTCATAAGTGCCGCATATTTTCTTATATCAGCCTCATTCATAATTATCTCCCTGCATAAAGTTTTACCTTCCACCTACTACCTTTCTGAATGCAAGACATGCATTATGTCCTCCAAACCCCAGTGAATTGGAGAGTGCAAGCGTTATATCAGCATTAACCGCCTTATCAGGAACATAATTCAAATCGCATTCTTCATCAGCCTCACGAAGATTTATTGTTGGAGGAATAATTCCTTCATCAAGTGCCATGATGCATGCAAGCGCCTCTATTGCACCTGCCGCCCCTAACATATGGCCTGTCATTGATTTGGTAGAGCTTATGTATGCCTTCCGCGCATTTTCCTCTCCAAGTGCATTCTTTATTGCCATTGTCTCGATAAGATCATTCATATGGGTTCCTGTGCCATGTGCGTTTATATAGACCTTATCTTCATCTGAATATCCTGCCTCACGCATGGCATCCTTCATAGCCTGCGCGCCTCCGCGGGTCTGCGGATGTGGTGCAGTGATATGGTAGGCATCACACGTTGAACCGTATCCGCACACCTCACCATATATCCTTGCCCCTCTCGCTTTTGCATGCTCATATTCCTCAAGCACAAGTGACACGGCACCCTCTCCAATCACAAATCCTCCTCTTCTCTTATCAAATGGAAGTGAAGCTTCATCAGGGTTCTCCGATGTTGAAAGTGCCTGCATATTTACAAAACCTGCCACCGCCGACTTAGTTATTGATGCTTCTGCGCCTCCCGCTATGACAGCTTCCGCATAGCCATGGCGTATCATCCTGACAGCCTCGCCGATTGCGTTAGAGCCTGAGGCACAAGCTGTGACCGCCGGCATTGCACTTCCCCTGCAGTCATGCTTAATAGCAATCATCCCTGCTGCCATATTTCCTATCATCATCGGTATAAAAAGAGAGGAAACCCTTCTTGGACCTTTCTCTAAAAGCTTCGTATGCTCTACCTCGAAGGTTCCTATACCTCCGATTCCTGTACCGAACATAACACCGAATTTTTCAGGTTCAACCTTTCCTTCTATACCGCTGTCCTCTACAGCCTGTGCCGCCGCCGCAACTGCAAGCTGTGCATATCTGTCCGTTCTTAATATCTCGTTTACCTCAAGATACTCCTTCGGTTCAAAACCCTTCACCTCTGCCGCAAGCTTTGCTTTAAAGCCTTCTGTATCAAAAAAGGTTATAGGCGCAATCCCATTTTTTCCGTTCTTAAGGCTGTTCCATGTCTCACTGACATTATTCCCGACAGGGGTTACCGCCCCTAAGCCGGTTACAACCACTCGTCTCCATTCAGACATATCCTTTTCCTCCTGGTTATCCTTTACATGTACACCTTCATGCACTGTAAACTGTAAAATATCTTCATATTCCTGATGTCACAATATAGCTACATGGCTATTCCGCCATCTACACGCAGCACTTCACCGGTCACATACTCAGCTTCGACAAGATACGCCACCGCCTCAGCCACCTCCGGGGCTGCCCCCATCCTTCCAAGTGGTATCATTCCAAGGAGCGGATTATCCTTCTGGCTTCCTGTCATATCCGTCTCAATGAATCCGGGTGCAACTGCGTTACAGCGTATTCCGCGCGGTGCCAGCTCCTTTGCAACGGACTTGGTCAGACCGATAATTCCCGCCTTCGATGCCGAGTAATTGCACTGTCCCGCATTTCCCATAAGCCCTGAAACGCTTGACACGTTGACAATACAGCCTTGCCTGTTCTTTATAAACATACCTGTACAATGTCTTATCATATTAAACGCACCCTTAAGATTAGTGTCGATAACACTGTCAAATGCTTCCTCACTCATCATCGCAAGAAGTCCATCTTTTGTTATGCCCGCATTATTAATAAGAATATGTACGGTACCAAAATCCTTCTTTATCTGTGCAACAGTCTCTCTCACCTGTGAAAAATCAGCAACATTGCACTTATAGGCGACGGCTTTTACGCCGTATTGTTCAATACATTCTTTGCAAACCTGATTGGCAGCTTCTACATTGCCCGCATATATAACGGCAATATCCGCTCCACGAGCTGCAAGCTTTACCGCAACCGCCGCCCCAATTCCTCTTGAAGCTCCTGTTATAACCGCAGTTTTCCCTTTAAGCATCTCTCAGTTCCTTTTCCTTATTATTTCAAAGATATGAGGGTCAAAAGGTATTTTGCCCCTCACCTGATATCCTCGAATTGCTCCGCCGTAAAACAGCTCCCGCAATTCTCAAACATTCGGAATCCGCTGATTTACTGCGTAAATCGCTACTCAATATATTTAGCTGCACTCCTTAATATCGGCTCAGCTCCATCAATCACTTCCCTGACAATCTGCGCTGCAGGCTGTTCTTTATTAACCATAGCTGCAACCTGCCCCGATAAGAAGCATCCCTTCTTATCATCACCATCCTTGACTGCAAGCCTTAATGCTCCTACAGCCAATGCTTCAAGCTCATCGTCAGGCATCCGGCTATACTCTGCCTTTAAATAGTCTCTTGCAAACTGTGTCCTGAGACTTCTCACCGGATGACCAAGCCTCTTACCTGTAACCATGGTGCAAAGGTCTGTGGCCTTCAGAATCTTTTCCTTATAAACCGGATGAATATTACATTCTACAGCACTCAGAAACCGCGTTCCCATCTGGACTCCCTGTGCTCCCAGCATGAATGCTGCCGCAACACCGCGCCCATCCGCAATTCCTCCTGCTGCTATGACCGGAAGTGTTGTAGCATCACACACCTGCGGTACCAGCACCATAGTTGTGAGCTCACCCACATGTCCACCGCTCTCGCCGCCCTCGGCTATAAGTGCAGAAGCTCCGAGCCTTGTCATGAGCTTCGCCATGGCAACCGAGGCTACAACCGGAATTACTTTAATTCCTGCGTCCAGCCATTCCTTTATATATTTCGACGGATTGCCTGCTCCCGTGGTAATCACATCGACCTTTTCCTCTACTACAACCTGTGCCACCTCATCTGCACATGGGCTTAACAGCATAATATTTACTCCAATAGGCTTATCTGTGAGCTGCCTTGCTATCCGCACCTGCTCTCTCACATAATCTGCCGGCGCATTACCGGCTGCAATTATTCCAAGACCTCCGCCCTCAGATACCGCCGCCGCAAGCTTTCCATCAGCAATCCATGCCATGCCACCCTGAAATACCGGGTATTTTATACCCAGCATCTCAGTAATCTGTGTCCTGATCATGGCGCTTAACCCTGCTTGCTCTGGATGAATTTGTCAAGGTCATCGACTGTCTCAACCTTCTCATCAAGCTCTATCTCAATGCCAAGCTCATCCTCAAGGCTCATCAAAAGCTCCACCGTGTCAAGCGAATCAATTCCAAGGTCAACGAATCTGCTCTCCGGCTTAACCACGGATACATCACATCCGGTACGTTCTGCAACAGTTTTTGCAATAGCATCAAAATACATCTCTTATTCCTCCTTAATATGTGCTCCCATCGGTGAGCATCTAATAAGGCATTATATGCACAGCATGTTCCATGTGTGGGGTGCTGACGTTCCAAAAGCGTTCCATAATTTTAATACTCAGCACTCTTTTTGCAAATAATGATAAAATTAGGAAAATTTAACATATAATTAGTGTGAAATCGTAAAAGCTCGTTTTTCATTACTATTTAAGTCATTGCAAAAGCAGTGACATGGGGATTTTATGAATTGTAAAAAAGGTATTACGGCATATCAGTTGAAGGTCATCGCTATAGTGGCGATGACCTTTGACCATATAGCATGGATGTGGGTTCCGGTGGTATCTCTGCCGGGACAGTGCATGCATATAATTGGGCGGATTACGGCACCGGTGATGTGTTATCTTCTGGCAGAAGGGTATATTCATACCCATGACATCAGAAAATACACGTTGAGACTGGGTTTATTTGCTGTGGTATCCGCCTTTGCTTTTTATTTGTTTGAGAGAAGGGCAGGAATGGCAGGAGGCGGAGTTTCACTTGGCATGATATACACCTTATTTCTGGCGTTGATTGCGTTACGGACCTATGACAGCCATATAGGTGAGATAAAAAAGAGCTTGATTATAGCTGCTTTGTTTCTATTATCTCTGTTCGGCGACTGGGCTGGGATTGGACTTATATGGCCGCTCATGCTGTATGTGTACAGGGAAGATAAAAAGGCACAGCTTAAGCTTCTGATGTATACGTCAACATTATTTGCAGCCTTGCTTGCGCTTGATGGTGCCATTTCTAACCCGGAATGCCCATATATATCGCTGTTTCAGTTCGGAATGCTGCCCGCAATTCCTCTTATTGGTGCATATAACGGAGCTCTTGGTGGAAAAAGAGGAGGGAAATGGTTCTTTTATGTGTATTATCCTGCACATTTACTGTTGATTTGTCTGGTTGATTATCTGTTATAAAGATGCCGGGGTCAGGACATGTTAATGTGATGTATGAGAGTATAACGTATTATATTTATGCAAAGCAATTCCATTACACGAAACAGAATGTTCTTAAGTAAAATATCTATGCTGATATTTAAAAACTGCGGCATGCATAAATATACATAAAACATAAAATAAATGTATTATTATGCATTGACAGATAAATGAATAAGGTGTATTCTGTAGAGCAGAAAGCTAACATAAGGAGGCCGCCATGAATTTAAAAGGACGCGATTTTTTGACACTCAAGGATTTTTCTAAGGAAGAGATTATGTATCTTATTGATCTTGCAGCAGAGCTTAAGGACAAGAAAAAGAAGGGCATACCTGTAGATCATCATAGGGGAAAGAATGTTGCCCTTATATTTGAAAAGACCAGCACAAGAACCCGCTGCTCCTTTGAGGTGGCGGCACATGACCTTGGCATGGGTACAACCTATCTTGATCCGTCAGGCTCACAGATTGGCAGGAAGGAGAGCATTGCCGATACGGCGAGAGTGCTAAGCCGAATGTACGATGGAATTGAATACCGCGGATTCGGGCAGAATATTGTGGAGGAGCTTGCAAAGTATTCGGACGTGCCTGTATGGAACGGACTTACCAACGAGTATCATCCTACACAGATGCTTGCGGATATGCTTACAATCAGGGAACACTTTGGAAGGCTTGAGGGTATCAACTTTACATATATGGGAGATGCCCGCTACAATATGGGAAATTCACTTATGATTGCATGCGCAAAGCTGGGTCTTAACTTCACCGCATGCACCAATAAAAAGTATTTTCCTGATGAGGAGCTTGTTGAATTGTGTAAGGGATATGCAGCACAGTCAGGAGCGGCAATAACACTCACAGAGGATGTTGATGCCGGAACGAAGGGTGCAGATGTTATCTATACAGATGTATGGGTATCAATGGGGGAGCCTGCTGAGGTGTGGGAGGAGCGTATACATGACCTTCTTCCATATCAGGTTAACAAAAAGGCAATGGACAATGCCAGCCCACAGGCGGTATTTATGCACTGCTTACCTGCATTCCATGACCTGAAAACTACAGTCGGGGCACAGATACATGATAAATTCGGGCTTGAAGAGCTGGAGGTTACCGATGAGGTATTCGAGTCCGCACAGTCGATTGTGTTTGACGAGGCGGAGAACCGCATGCATACTATAAAGGCTGTGATGGATGCAACGGTATAATTGGTTGGTCTGCTGCAGGCATATACGGATGGCACTGTGCACCGGAAAAGGCAATAATAATCGGGCTATTTTATTTTAAGCAGTATGCAGACAGTTGCAAAAGCTTGAATTAAGGGAAAGCGTGAATTAAAGGAACACTTGAATTATGACACCGCGAATGGTATTATGTAAAATATCGCTTGCGGTGTTATATTTTGTTTATGAGGTATAGTGATTATAGTGGAGGTTATATGGCTTCAAAAAGAGAGAGAGCGTTTCGCAAGGTCAGGGTAGTAATAGATGTAGTGAATATTATACTCAGCATTGCTGTCGTGGGGATTACGGTCTATACTTTTATGGATGTGCATAACAGGATGCATATTTTTCCGGATATTTTTTATCTGGGAGCGCTGATAAATGCCATAACAGGCGTAAAGCATGTGATTTCGGATAAACAGTGGCAGGGTATAGCGGTATTTATTTTTACATTTGTGCTTATAGCGGCAGGGCTGTTCTGTGGAAGAATAGTGTCGGCGAATGTGTAAAAGCGTTGATACTTAGTGGATATGTAAGAATTATTGCTGATAATTTGTGGATAAAGGTTGTAGTCGGAGGAATATAATACGGATATGAAGGATAAAATATTGCAGGTGCTCAGGGAGGCTGATGATTTTATTTCAGGGCAGGAGATATGTAACAGGTTTTCTGTTTCGAGAACTGCCGTGTGGAAGGCGATAAAGCAGCTTCGCGATGAAGGATACAGTATAGAAGCAGTTAACAATAAGGGATACCGGCTGGAGGAGACACCTGATGTTATTTCAGCTCAGGAGCTTGGGAGTCTGCTTCATACACAATGGTTTGGAAAAGAGATTCTATATTTTGATTCCATTGATTCTACGAACAATGAATTGAAAAGGCAGGCGGAAAAAGGTGTGAAGCATGGACTGCTTGCGGTTGCGGAGGAACAGACAGCAGGCAGGGGACGAAGAGGGCATGCGTGGGTATCGCCTCCCGGAACAGGTATATGGTTCTCGTTTTTATTAAAACCGGAAATATCACCGGATAAGGCTTCAATGCTCACGATTGTGGCAGCCATGGCTGTATCGGGCGCCATAAGGGAGGTCACAGGGCTGGATGCGCAGATTAAGTGGCCGAATGATATAGTTGTCAACAAAAAAAAGGTGTGTGGCATGCTTACAGAGCTGTCAGCGGAGCTTTCATGTATCAATTATGTAGTTATCGGAATCGGTATAAATGCTAATATGAAGGAATTTCCGGATGAGATAAAGGATATTGCAAGCTCTCTTTATATCGAATCAGGTAAACAGGTGAAGAGGGCATACGTCATAGAGGCAGTAGGGAGATATTTTGAAAAATACTACGAGGCTTTTATCAAGGCAGGGGATTTGTCGACAATAGCAGATGAATACAATACCATGCTTGCCAATGCCGGAAAGCAGGTTAGGATAATCGGCAATGATAAGGAAGAGATATATACTGCGGTAGGCATCAATCCTGAGGGCGGGCTTGTGGTTAAGGATGATGACGGAAATCTAAAGGAAATCCGCTCAGGTGAGGTGTCTGTGCGCGGATTATATGGGTACGTCTAAATATAATGGTATAAAATAAGATATGGCAGAAGGGAAGGATTGTATGTACTACGAAGATAATGTGGTATTGTGCGTTTCAAATGCGTATGAGAAGAAATTTTATATGAACCCGGATTTCAATGGACTTCCGGACCATATTAAGAAGGAGCTCAAGATTATGTGCGTTCTGTTTACGGAGGATGTAGGGGGAATCATGATGCTTGAGTATGATGAGAACGGAACACTCCAGATTAAGACGGAGGCTGCGGAGGAGGATATCCTTTATGATGAGATTGGTGCAGCACTTAAAATAAAGCAGATAAGAAATGAGAAGGCAGACCTTTTACAGGCATTGGAACTCTATTTTAAGGTGTTTTTTCTTGATGAGGATGTGTAAAACAGTATTTGACGTGTGCAGGCACGGTATTATGCGCGCAGATGTATGGTGCCGGGTGTGAAATTTTATGATTTCTGATTTTGCAGTTACATGAAAATTATGGGCAGTAATAAGCCGGGGAATGGGGAAAGATATGTTATTAGCTATAGATATAGGAAATACTAATTTTACCGTAGGCGTATTCAGGGAGAGGGAGCTTCTGGCAACATTCAGAATAACCACGAAGCTGCAGCGTACATCGGATGAGTATGGAATTGTCTTTATTGAACTTATAAGGACAAGAGGACTTAGTCCGGCAGATATAGAGGATGTCATAATAAGTTCGGTAGTTCCGAATGTCATGCATTCTGTTGTCAATGCGATGAAAAAATATTTTAACAGACAGCCGATACTTGTCGGACCGGGAATAAAGACGGGAATCCGTCTGTCATGTGATAATCCGAGGGAGATTGGACCGGACAGAATTGTTGATGCGGTGGGGGCTTATGAGCTGTACGGAGGACCTGTTATAGCAATGGATTTCGGCACGGCTACAACCTATGACCTCATACTTGATGAGGGAGTATTTACGGCGGGAATCACCTCACCGGGACTTGGCACAAGTGCGCGCTCATTATGGAGCGATGCCGCCAAGCTGCCGGAGATTGAGATTGCCAAGCCTAAAAGTATCCTTGCAAAGAACACTGTGACGAGCATGCAGGCAGGACTTGTATACGGCTATATAGGACAGACCGAATATATAATAAAGAAGATTAAGGAGGAAGCCGGTATTGAGAACATCAGAACCGTTGCGACAGGAGGCTATGGGCGCCTGATAGCGGAGAATACCGACAGCATACAGATATATGACAGTGAGCTTACCTTGAAGGGGCTGCAGCTTATATATGCAAAGAACAGATAAGTGTAAAAAAGTATGCGACAGTTTTAAGTTGTGAAATTCTGCCTGTGTTTTTACAGAAGAAAAAATGGCAGTGTACAGATACAATTGTGCAACGGTGTGGCAGCAGACTTTTTTAAACAATGTAAAATGAGGAAGACATGAAGATAGGAAATGTGAACATTGAGAATAACCTTGTGCTTGCACCGATGGCAGGAGTTACCGACCTGCCGTTTCGTATTCTCTGCAGGGAGCAGGGCTGCGGACTTCTGTATACGGAGATGGTGAGCGCAAAGGCGGTTCTCTACAATAATAAAAATACTGAGGCTCTTTTAGAGGTGGAGCCTGAGGAAAACCCGATATCGCTGCAGCTTTTTGGCTCCGACCCGCAGATTATGGCGGACATGGCAAAGAGACTTGAGGAAAGACCATTTGATATATTTGATATCAATATGGGCTGCCCGGTGCCGAAGATTGTCAATAACGGTGAGGGTTCGGCTCTTATGAAAAATCCACTGCTGGTCGGACAGATTGTTGAGGCTATGGCGAAGGCGGTAAAGAAGCCTGTGACCGTAAAAATAAGAAAGGGCTTTAACGATGACATGATAAACGCTCCGGAGATAGCGCATATTGTCGAAGAATCCGGCGGAGCCGCGGTTGCGGTACACGGAAGGACGCGTGAGCAGTTCTATTCCGGCAGAGCCGACTGGGATATCATAAGGCAGGTTGTGGAGCGCGTGAACATTCCGGTAATAGGGAACGGCGATGTGTGCAGTGCGGAGGATGTGATTGCCATGGAGCAGCAGACCGGCTGTGAGGCTGTGATGATTGGGCGCGGTGCGCGGGGAAATCCATGGATTTTTTCACGCATAAATGAGTACCGCCGCACAGGTGTACTTCCACCGAAGCCGGATGTGGCTGAGATTAAGAGAATGATTAAAAAGCATGCACAGCTGCAGCTCAGGTACAAGGGAGAGTACCTTGGAATACGAGAGATGAGAAAGCATGTGGCATGGTACACGACAGGGCTTAAGGATTCGGCAGCACTCAGAAATGAGGTCAACCTCACAGAGAGCATGGATGAGCTTTTTGAGCTTCTCGATAAAAAAATGGTTGATTAAAATATGCTTTTAAAATAAGGATTCTGGTGTCAAAACATACCAATTTAATATAATGATGTTGGGGTCAAAACATGTGCTGTAAACTTAGCGTGTATAACGTATTATATTTATGCATATCACGACTTTTGGGAGAAGCTTAGATGTTCTTAGAACTCTGCTAAGTCCCCAGCCAAAAGCAGCACGGATGCTGCTTTAGAAGCAATGCATACACGGATGTATGCCGGCTTCGGTGGCGGACATATAGAATACCTTTATCAGAGTTCTTAGAACATCTTGCTTCGGACAACGGAGCTGATATGCATAAATATAATACGTTGTACACTTGTACATTAAATTAGCATGTTTTGACCTCAACATCATATAATACGATATACACGGCTAAGTATATACGGCATGTTCCGGCACTCGAATAAACATTATTGTAATAATATTTGCTAAACGCATAATAATAAGCACACCGGGAAAATTGAATGGTTGACATTTGAGGTTGATTATATTATAATACGGTGCATTGAATGGGGGAATATACCCTAAAATAGCCGCGTTTAGCGGCATTTGTTATATAAAAATGGGAAGGTATAGGTGTTTTATTATGGCAAAGAAAATAGTCATGACATACGAAGGAATGAAAAAGCTTCAGGACGAATTACAGAGCTTAAAGGTAGATAGACGTAAAGATGTAGCGAAGAAGCTTCAGGAAGCCAGAGAGCAGGGAGACTTATCAGAGAACGCAGAGTACGATGCAGCTAAGGATGAGCAGCGTGACATAGAGACAAGAATAGATGAGTTAGAGGCAATTCTCAAAAACGTGGAGGTTGTTGTAAGCGATGATGTCGATATCGATAAGATAAGCATTGGCTGTACAGTAGATCTTCTTGATGTTGAGTTCGACGAGACATTAGAGTACAAGATTGTAGGCTCGACAGAGGCAAGCAGCCTCAGCGGCTATATTTCCAACGAGTCACCTCTTGGAAAGGCACTTATTGGTTCTAAGGTTGGACAGACAATCACTGTTGCAGCACCTGCAGGAGATGTAGCTTACAAGATTTTATCAATCAGAAGAACAGAGAACAATTAAACAAAGCATATTTCTGCAAGGAGGAAATAAGGTGGCAGAACAGAAGAATCCACAGGCACAGGAGAATGTCTCCAGCCAGAATATCAATGAGTTAATAAGAGTAAGAAGGGAGAAGCTTGCTGCGTTGCAGGAAGCCGGAAAGGACCCTTTTACAATCACTAAGTATAATCAGACACATCACACAGATGAGGTTAAGAGTCTTTACAATGACCATGAGGCTAAGCTTCTTGCAGGAAGGGTAAGACCTTCAACAGAGGGACTTGACGAGCAGCAGGCTAAGGATGTCATCAACGAGGACTACAACGAGAGACGAGCAATCATGGACGCAGACCCTATCGAGGTGTCCATCGCCGGACGTATGATGTTCAAGCGTGTTATGGGTAAGGCTTCATTCTGTAACATTGCCGATTTAAAGGGAAATATCCAGGTATATGTTGCAAAGGACGCAGTCGGCGAGGAAGCATACGCAGATTTCAAGAAGTCCGATATCGGCGATATCTACGGTGTTAAGGGATATGTTTTCAGAACAAAGACAGATGAGATTTCCATACATGCAGAGGAAATCACACTTCTGTCCAAGTCACTTCAGGTGCTTCCGGAGAAGTTCCACGGAATCACCGACACAGATACAAGATACCGCCAGAGATACGTTGACCTCATAATGAACCCTGATGTTAAGGATACATTTGTAAAGCGCTCAAAGGTCATCAGCACAGTCCGCCGTTATCTTGACGCACAGGGCTTCATGGAGGTTGAGACACCTATGCTTGTCTCCAACGCAGGCGGTGCTGCAGCAAGACCGTTTGAGACACATTTTAATGCACTTGACGAGGACTTAAAGCTTCGTATTTCACTTGAGTTATACTTAAAGAGACTTATTGTTGGCGGAATGGAGCGCGTTTACGAGATTGGACGTGTATTCCGTAACGAGGGACTTGATACAAGACATAACCCTGAGTTTACACTCATGGAGTTATATCAGGCATACACAGATTACCACGGCATGATGGATCTTACAGAGAATCTCTACCGCTATGTGGCTAAGGAGGTTACAGGTTCAGAGCTTCTTACCTACGGTGAGAAAGTGATGGATTTATCCAAGCCTTTTGAGAGAATAACAATGGTTGATGCCGTGAAGAAGTATTCAGGCGTTGACTTTAACGAGATTCACACTCTTGAGGAGGCCAGGGCGGCTGCCAGGGAAAAGAACGTGGCATTCGAGGAGCGCCATAAGAAGGGCGATATTCTCAACCTCTTCTTCGAGGAATTCGTTGAGGAGCACTTGATTCAGCCTACCTTCGTTATGGATCACCCGATTGAGATTTCACCTCTCACCAAGAAGAAGCCGGAAAATCCGGAGTACGTTGAGCGTTTCGAGTTCTTTATGAACGGCTGGGAGATGGCTAATGCCTACTCAGAGCTCAATGACCCTATCGACCAGAGAGCACGCTTTGCAGCCCAGGAGGAGCTCTTCGCCGCAGGAGATGACGAGGCTAACCACACAGATGAGGACTTCTTAAATGCCCTCAGCATCGGTATGCCACCTACGGGCGGAATCGGCTTCGGTATCGACAGAATGGTAATGATGATGACCAACAGCCCTGCAATCAGGGATGTGCTGCTCTTCCCGACAATGAAGACCCTGAATGATGTAAATAAGAAAAATGATGTAAAATCTAAGGCTACTGAAGAAGTGAAAGCAGAGCCTGAAAAGATTGATTTTTCTAAGGTAAAGATTGAGCCTTTGTTTGAGGAAATGGTAGACTTTGATACATTCAGCAAGTCAGATTTCCGTGCAGTAAAGGTTAAAGAGTGTGTTGCAG